>Ga0209025_1000471_pt1 | contig 78395 bp, 73 predicted proteins | sample AraplaMF_Col_mLB_FD_184256 | JGI IMG/M metagenome (GOLD analysis project Ga0209025, IMG submission 184256) | Arabidopsis root microbial communities from the University of North Carolina, USA - plate scrape MF_Col_mLB (SPAdes) (version 2) | ecosystem: Host-associated > Plants > Roots > Endosphere... | reverse complement strand
ATCAGCACCCCAAGGCCACCCGCGCCGATGATGGCGGCAATGGTGGCAACCCCGATATTCATCACCACGGCGGTACGCACGCCGCCGAGGATCACCGGCACGGCCAGCGGCAGGTCGACCAGCCGCATCCGCTGCCAGGTGGTCATGCCGATGCCGCGGCCCGCTTCCTGGATGCCGGGGTCGACATTGGCCAGCGCGGTGTAGGTGTTGCGCATGATCGGCAGCAGCGAGTACAGGAACACCGCCGTCACCGCCGGCACGTAGCCGAGCGCATGGCCGAAGCGCGCGAAGATCGGGATCATCAGCCCGAACAGCGCGATCGACGGCAGCGTCAGCACGATGGTGGCCAGCGCCAGCAGCGGCGTGGCCAGCGCGCGGAAGCGCGTGATCACGATGCCCAGCGGCACCCCGATCAGGATCGCCAGGCCCACCGCCGAACCGACCAGCGCGAGATGCTCGCCGGTCATTTTCAGCAGCGTGGGCCAGCTGTGTTGCAGGTACGAAAGCAAGTCCATGCGGCCTTCCTCAGATCAGTCCGTGGCTGCGCAGGAAGTCCTCCGCGACCTTGTCCACCGGCTGCTGGCCGATGTCCACCTTGTAGTTCATGTCGGTCATGCTCTGGTTGTCGAGCCTGGCCGCCAGCGCGTTGAGCAGGCCCGCCAGTTCCGGATGCTTGTCGAGCACCGGCTTGCGCACCACCGGCACCGCGTTGTATGGCGGGAAGAAATGCAGGTCGTCTTCCAGCAGCACGAGGTCGAAGCCCTTGACGCGGCCATCCGTGGCGTAGACCAGGCCCAGCTCGACCTGGTTGTTCTTCAGCGCGGTGTAGACCAGGCCCGGGTCGAGCTGGATCACGTCGCGGCGCGAGAACGGCAGCTTGTACAGCTGCTTGAGCGGCTCCAGGCCGTCCGGGCGCGCGGCGAATTCCATGTCGACCGCGAACGGGTGGCTGGCATCGGGGCCGGCCTTGCGCATCTGCTCGGCAAACGCCGACAGCGTGGTCACGCCTTTGCCAGCGCGCTCCTTCGGCATCGCCAGCGCGTAGGTGTTATTGATGCCCGAGGCATCCAGCCACACCAGCCCGCGCGCGCCGTCCATCTGCCTGACACGCTCATAGCTTTCCTTCGCGCCCAGCTTTTCCTGGACCTTGTTGAACACGATCAGCGCGGTGCCGGTGTAGTCCCAGACCACGTCGAGCTGGTTGCTCTCCATGGCCTGGCGCATCAGCGTGCTGCCCAGCCCGGCGGTCAGCTCGGTGCCGAAGCCCTTGGCACGCAGGTATTTCGACGTCATCGACGACAGCAGCAGCTGCTCGGTGAAGTTCTTGCCGCCCACGCGGATCGGCGTTGCGGCGGTATTGGCGGCGCCATCGGCGGCACGCGCCCCGGGCGCCGTGGCCAACGCCAGTCCTGCCGCGAATGCGGTGACGGCTGCCACCAGCATCGCGGCGCGCCGCGCGCGGCGGCGGATGAATTGCATCGGGTCTTTCATGTCGGCCCCCTTGGTAAGCGCTGTCAGCGCGTCAGCGCGCCAGCCCGCGGCGGCGCAGGTACATCTGGCCGGCAGCGGCGAACAGCGCGTCCAGCGCTAGTGCCAGCAGCGCGGTGGCGGCCGCGCCCAGCAGCAGCAGCGACTGGTTGTTCAGGTAAATGCCCGGGAAGATCAGCTCGCCCAGGCTGTTGGCGCCGATCAGGAACGACAGCGGCACCGTGCCGACATTGATCACCAGCGCGATGCGGACGCCGGCCAGCATCACCGGCAGCGCGTTCGGCAGTTCCACGCGCACCAGCCGCTGCACCGGCGTCATGCCGATGCCGCGCGCCGCTTCGAGCAGCGTGGGCGAGACGTTGCGCAGCCCCTCGTAGGTGTTGCGCACGATCGGCAGCAGCGAAGCCAGCCACAGCGCCAGGATCGCCGGGCGCTCGCCGATGCCGAGCACCGCCAGCGCGAGTGCCAGCACCGCCAGCGACGGCACCGTGTTGCCGACGTTGAAGACCTGCATCAGCCGGTCGGCCCAGCGGCGCATGCACGGGCGGCTTAGCGCGATGCCGGCCGGGATGCCGGTGGCCAGCGCCAGCGCCATCGAAATCGCGACCAGGCGCAGGTGGTCGGCAACGTCGTAAATCAGGCGCTCCTGATATTTCTGAATCACATCCACGCCAATCCAGGCGACCAATGCGGCGATCGCGGCGAGCGTCAGTCCTGCCCAGGCGAAAGACCGGGCCGATTGCTTTGGCATACTCTCCCCTTCTCCGGGGCCGAAAAGAGAGCAAGGCGCCACTTCCCGATCGCGGAAAACAATATGGGCTGGTGGTTGCGGAGATGGAGCCACCGGCCCGGTTCAGATTGCATTGCCGCCATGACCGGCACGATTGCCGGCGGACGGTCTGTGGACCCTTCCGCCTTGGCGGGGAGCCCGATTGACGGGACGCCGGCACATGCGGCCGGGCATTCCCTGATGCGGCGCAACCGGCGACGCGCAAGCGTGACGCCCGGTTGGCCAATGGCAGCGCAGGTATTGAGGTTTTTCGACGCGCCGCCGATCCATTGGCCGTTGACTGGCAAGGGCTGGCGCGGATTCGGCCACCTTGCAATTCACATCAACGGATGACAAAGAGAGCGCTATTATAGCGATCTTCTTCCATCTTGTCATCTTCCCACCTTCCCACCCCCAATTTGCGGCAATTTTATGCTGCCACGGGGCGTTCGCGGTACCGGTCGCCGAGGCCAGCATCGGCTCTCGCGCTGTTCCAATTTCGATAGCGATGTTCTGAGCCTCGACTCACGGATGGAACAATCTGTTGCCTTCCCGCCCTCTACTCTTTCCCAGCCAAACCACTAAATTCACTGGGTAGCTGAAACGACGGGACAGCGCGGCACGATCGCAGCGCCTCCCGCCCACAGGAGAAAGACATGGACACCCGTATCGCCTTCACCACCGTTCCCGCCACCGCCGCGGAAAGCGTGCAACGCTCGCGCTCCGTGGACCGCGTCGTGCGGGGAATCGCCACCTCCGACGGCGCCGGCGTCAAGCTGACCCGCGTGCTGACGCAGAACCTGCAGCGCCGGCTGGACCCGTTCCTGATGCTCGATGCCTTCGGTACCGACAGCAAGGACGACTACGTCGGCGGCTTCCCCGATCACCCGCACCGCGGCTTCGAGACCATCACCTACATGCTGGCCGGCCGCATGCGTCATCGCGACAGCGCGGGCAACGAAGGCCTGCTGCAGAACGGCGGCGCCCAGTGGATGGTGGCCGGCGCCGGCGTGGTGCACTCGGAAATGCCCGAGCAGGAAGACGGCCGCATGGAAGGCTTCCAGCTGTGGCTGAACCTGCCGGCCGCGGACAAGATGACCGCGCCGTGGTACCGCGACATGCCGTCGGCCGAGATTCCGACGGTAGCACTGGGGGACGACGGGAGCGGCGGCACGGTCCGCGTACTGGCCGGCGCCAGCCACGGTGTGGCCGGTGCGGTAACGCGCCCGGTGACCGAGCCGCTCTACCTCGACGTGCACCTGCCGGCCGGACAGGCGTTCACGCAGGCGCTGCCGGCCGGGCATAACGCCTTTGTCTATGTGTACCAGGGCGAGGTGTCGATTGGCGATGGCGACGACAGCGCGGTGGTCGAGGCCCAGCGCATGGGCGTGCTGGACAATGCCGGCACGGCCGACGGCGTGGTGGTGCGGGCCGATGCGGACGCGCGCTTCCTGCTGATCGCCGGCAAGCCGCTGAACGAGCCGATCGCGCAGTACGGCCCGTTCGTGATGAACACGCAGGAGCAGATCTACCAGACGCTGGCGGATTTCCGGGATGGGCGATTCGCGACGATCGCGGCGGGTTCTGGGGCGTAAGGCTGGCCGGAGCCCGGGGCGTCCGTGCTTCGGCTGGTTTGCTCCCCTCTCCCGCTAGCGGGAGAGGGGCCGGGGGTGAGGGCCGGCGCTTGCAAGAGTGAGGGCATTGGCTTCGTGGTGACGCCCGCCCTCACCCCCACCCTTCTGCCATAAATGGGAGAGGGGAGAAAACCCTCGCAGTTCCGGCGTCGTCGGCAACCAAGCCGCCGCCTCCACCAGGAGGCGGCGGCTTTTTTTTGTGCCGCAGCCGGCATGCGACTTGCAACCTGCCTGCAACCGTTGCGGGGACTGGACACTCGCCCGTTTCGGGCCTTCCAGCCTCCGCGCACTTATATAATTTGTCACCAATATCGAGCATCACCAGTTCATGATGAATGCTGCAATGCGTCGCGGCGATCCTGCGCCACGCACTGCCGCGCTTTGACTCATCCCGACGTTGCTGCCCTCACAACAACCCGAGCCGCATCAGTGACATCACAGACCCCTCCCAGGCTGGCGCTTGCCCATATCAGCAAGCGCTATCCGGGCGTCGTCGCCAACGACGACGTCAGCCTTACCGTCGCTCCCGGCGAGATCCACGCCGTACTGGGCGAGAACGGCGCCGGCAAGTCCACCCTGATGAAGATCATCTTCGGCGCCGTCCGGCCCGATGCCGGCGAAATGCACTTCAACGGGGCGCCGGTCACGATCAACAGCCCGCACGATGCCCGCAACCTGGGCATCGCCATGGTGTTCCAGCATTTCTCGCTGTTCGACACGCTGACCGTGACCGAAAACATCGCGCTCGGCCTGCCGGCCAGCCAGCAGGGCAACCAAGGCAACATCAGGCAGCTGGCCGAGCGCATCCGCGCCACCGCCGAGCGCTATGGCCTGCCGCTGGAACCGAACCGCCACGTGCACACGCTGTCGGTCGGCGAGCGCCAGCGCGTGGAGATCGTGCGCGCGCTGCTGGCCAACCCGCAGCTGCTGATCCTGGACGAGCCCACGTCGGTGCTGACGCCGCAGGCGGTGGAAACGCTCTTCGTCACGCTGCGCCAGCTGGCCGACGAAGGCACCAGCATCCTCTACATCAGCCACAAGCTCGACGAGATCCGCGCGCTGTGCCATCACGCCACCGTGATGCGCATGGGCAAGGTCACCGGCGTGTGCGATCCGCGCCAGGAAACCGCGGCGTCGCTGTCGCGGCTGATGATCGGCGGCGAACCGCCGCGCGAGGCCCGCGTCGCCGCCGAACGCGGCCCGGTGCGGCTGAGCGTGCAGGAACTGTCGCTGCCGCGCTCGCATGCCTTTGCCACCGAACTCGAGCGGATATCGCTCGACGTGCATGCGGGCGAGATCGTCGGCATCGCCGGCGTTTCCGGCAATGGCCAGCAGGAATTGCTCGCCGCGCTGTCAGGAGAAGACACGCGCGCGTCGAATCTCTCGGTACAGCTTGGCGGCAAGCCGGTCGGCAAGCTCGATGCGCGCCAGCGCCGACGCGCGGGGCTGGCATTCGTGCCGGAAGAACGCCTTGGCCGCGGCGCAGTGCCGGGCATGAGCCTGGCCACCAATATCCTGCTGTCGCACCAGACGCCGCCCTATGTACGGCAAGGCATGATCTCGCCGCGCGCGGCGACCGGACTCGCGGCGGCGGTGATCAACCGCTTCCGCGTCAAGGCCAGCGGGCCGGATGCGCTGGCGCGCAGCCTGTCCGGCGGCAACCTGCAGAAATTCATTGTCGGCCGCGAGATCGAAAGCGGCCCGAAGGTACTGATCGTGGCGCAACCGACGTGGGGCGTGGACGTGGGCGCCGCGGCGCAGATCCATAACGAGATCCTGGCGCTGAAGGCCACCGGGTGCGCCATCCTGGTGGTGTCGGAAGAACTCGACGAGCTGTTTGCGATCTGCGACCGGCTGCACGTGATCGCCAAGGGGCACCTGTCGCCGTCGGTGCCGACCGAAACCGCCACGCGCGAGCAGGTCGGCCTGTGGATGAGCGGCTTGTGGGAAGGCGGTCCCGCCAAGGCAGGCAATGCGGAGGTGGCAAGCCATGGCTGATGTGCGACGCTTCTTCCCCCGTTCCCCGCTCACGCTGGCACCACGCGGTCTGCCGTCGCGCACCATGGCCTATGCCTCGCCGGTGGTCGCGCTGGCGCTGACGCTGCTGTTCGGCGCGCTGCTGTTCCTGGTGCTCGGCAAGGACCCAGTGGCCGCGCTCAAGGTGTTCCTGGCCGATCCGCTGCGCGACAAGCGCGCCATCGGGGAAGTCTTGCTGAAGACGGTGCCGCTGGTGCTGTGCGCGCTGGGGCTTTCGGTGTGCTACCGGGCCAATGTATGGAACATCGGTGCCGACGGACAGCTGATCGCCGGCGGCATCTGCGCGGGCGCTGCGGTGCTGTATTTCGACGTGCCGGGGCAAACGATGAACGGCACCGTGGTGCTGGTGCTGGCCTCGCTCGCCGGCATCGTCGGCGGCATGGCGTGGGCTTCGCTCACGGCGCTGCTGAAGGACAGGTTCAACGCCAACGAGATCCTGGTCTCGCTGATGCTCACCTATATCGCGCAGCAGCTTCTGCTGTGGGTGGTCAACGGGCCGCTGAAGGATCCCGACGGCATGAACTTCCCGCAGTCCAAGGTGTTCTCGCCCGAGTTCCTGCTGCCCAACCTGATGTCGGGCTCGCGCCTGCACGCCGGCTTTGCGGTGATGCTGGTGCTGGTGGCAGTGATGACGGTGTTCGTGTTCCGCAGCTTTGCCGGGTATCGCCTGCAAGTGGGCGGCACGGCGCCGTCAGCGGCGCGCTACGCAGGCTTTTCAGCGCGCAGCGCGTTGTGGAGCGCGCTGCTGATCTCCGGCGCCACGGCAGGACTGGCGGGCGCATTTGAAGTGGTCGGCCCGATCGGCCAGCTGTTGCCGTCGATCTCGCCGGGCTACGGCTTCACCGCGATCATCGTCGCGTTTATCGGCCGGCTGCACCCGGTCGGCACCGTCTTCGGCGGCATCATGATGTCGCTGTTCTATATCGGCGGCGAGATGGCGCAGTCGCGCCTGGGCCTGCCTTCGGCCATCGGCTGGGTGTTCCAGGGCATGCTGCTGTTCTTCCTGCTGGCCTGCGACACATTGATCGAAAACCGCCTGCGCTGGCGCGCCGCCACGGCCTGAGCGGAGCAAGACAAAGAACATGGAACAACTCGCTCCCCTCATCGCCACCGCCATCAACGCGGGCACGCCGCTGCTGCTCGCGGCACTCGGTCTGCTGATCAACGAGCGCTCTGGCGTACTCAACCTGGGCGCCGAAGGCATGATGCTGGTCGCCGCGGTGGCCGGCTTCATGGTCGGCTACCAGACCCAGTCGCCGCTGCTCGGCTTTGCCGCCGGCGCGCTGGCCGGCATGCTGATGGCCACGCTGTTCTCATGGCTGGCGCTGGTGCTCGCCACCAACCAGGTCGCCACCGGCCTGGCGCTGTCGATCTTCGGCACCGGGCTGTCGGCCTTCATGGGCCAGCGCTTCGTCGGTTTTGCCATGCCGGCGCAGGCCAAGGCCGTGCCCGGGCTGGCCGACCTGCCCTTCGTCGGCCCGGCGTTCTTCCAGCATCACTGGATGGTGTATTTCAGCCTGCTGCTGTGCCTTGCCATCATGTGGTTCCTGTTCCGCACGCGCGCGGGCCTGACGCTGCGCGCGATCGGCGAGTCGCCGGAATCCGCGCACGCGCTGGGCTATCCGGTGCGCACCATCCGCTTCGGTGCGCTGCTGTTCGGCGGCGCCTGCTGCGGGCTGGCGGGCGCCTACCTGTCGCTGGTCTACACCCCGATGTGGGTCGAGAACCTGGTCGCCGGCCGCGGCTGGATCGCGCTGGCGCTGACCACCTTCGCTACCTGGCGCCCCGGCCGCGTGCTGATTGGCGCGTGGCTGTTCGGCGGCGTGACGATCCTGCAGTTCTACCTGCAGGGCATTGGCGTATCGGTGCCGTCGCAGTTCCTGTCGATGCTGCCGTACGCGGCCACCATCGTGGTGCTGGTGCTGATCTCGCGCAACCCGGCGTGGATACGGCTGAACATGCCGGCATCGCTGGGCAAGCCGTTCCGGCCCGGCAATGCCTGATCGATATTGTCTGACCGCTTTATCTGACGGAAATCCCCGAGCTACCAACAATTCACACAAGGAGAAATCATGATCGTCACGCGCAGGAAGACCCTGGCGGCGCTGGCCGCCACCGCAGTGCTGGCCCTGGCCGGCTGCGGCAAGAAGGAAGCCGACAAGCCTGCCGAGACCGCCGGCGCCGCTTCCGCGCCCGCTGCCGGGCAGGCGGCCGAGCCGCTCAAGGTCGCCTTCGTCTATATCGGCCCGGTCGGCGATGCCGGCTGGACCTACGCGCATGACAACGGCCGCAAGGCCGTGGAAGAAAAGTTCGGCAGCAAGGTCAAGACCACCTTCGTCGAGAACGTGCCCGAATCCGCCGCCGATGCGGAGCGCGTGTTCCGCGACCTGGCCAGCCAGGGCAACAAGCTGATCTTCGGCACCACCTTCGGCTACATGGAATCGATGCTCAAGGTCGCCAGGGAATTCCCGGACGTGAAGTTCGAGCACGCCACCGGCTTCAAGACCGCCGACAACATGGCCCAGTACGACGTGCGCACCTATGAAGGCGCGTACCTGGCGGGCGTTGTCGCCGGCAAGATGAGCAAGACCGGCAAGATGGGCGTGGTCGCGTCGGTGCCCATCCCCGAGGTGATCCGCAATATCGACTCGTTCACGCTGGGCGCGCGCAGCGTCAACCCGAATGCCACGGTCAAGGTGGTGTGGGTCAACAAGTGGTTCGACCCGGGCAAGGAACGCGAAGCCGCCACCACGCTGATCGGCCAGGGCGTCGACATGCTGATGCAGAACACCGACTCCGCCGCCGTGGTGCAGACCGCGCAGGAGAAGGGAGTGCATGCCTTCGGCTGGGACAGCGACATGACCAAGTTCGGTGAGAAGGCCCACCTGGCCGCGTCGGTGATCTCGTGGGGCGTTTACTACAACAAGGTGGTGGAAGACGTGCTGAACAACCAGTGGAAGAACGGCACCACGTGGTGGGGCCTGAAGGAAGGCATGATCGACCTGAAGTCGTTCAACGCGGTCGTGCCCGAGGACGTGAAGAAGCTGGTCGAGGAGCGCAAGAAGGGCATTGCCGATGGCAGCGCGCCGATCTGGAAGGGTCCGATCAAGGACAACACCGGCACGGAGCAGCTGGCAAAGGATCAGGTCGCGGATGACAAGTTCCTGCACGGCGTGAAGTTCTACGTCGAGGGCGTGGAAGGGAAGATCCCGGGCTGATCGGTCGCTCGACGGCGCTGGGGCGGGCCACAGCGAGACGCACCGCCTCAGCCTTTGACCCCCGTCCCCGGCCTATACACCCGGAGAGGGGAGAAAACCGCGGGCACCTGAAGCCGCGATACCACTGCCTCTCCCATCACATCGGCCCTGCGGAACTTGAACCCGCCCACACCGGCCCAACCTCTCTGCGTATGCGCCGATCCCAGGCGCGCGCCATGTGAAGGAGGCCTCTCATGTTGAAGCGATTTTCGGCCCTGTGGACGCTGGTACGCCGTGATGGACGGCTGTTCTGGTATGCGCTTCGCCACCCTGATGCGCCGGCATGGCTGAAACCCGCGGCGATCGGGCTGTTGCTGTACGCGGTTTCGCCGATCGACCTCGTGCCTGACGTGGTCGCGGGCCTCGGCATCATCGACGATGTGGTGCTGATCCCGCTGGCCGTTCATCTGATCCTCAAGCGCCTGCCGCCGCATATCCTGCGCCAGGCGCAGGCGCGCGCCACCGCCACGACTGCCCGGCCCCACTGAGGCGCCAAAAAAATCCCCGGGGCAGTGATTGCCCCGGGGATTTTTTATTCCTGCGCAGCACCGGATCAGCGCGGCAGCAGGATGGTCGAGCCGGTGGTCTTGCGCGCTTCCAGGTCGCGGTGCGCCTGCGCCACTTCAGACAGCGCATAGCGCTGGCGGATATCGACCTTGACTTTGCCGGTCGTGACCGCATCGAACAGGTCGGCCACCATCGGCTCGAGCAGCTCGCGGTGCACCACATAGGTCATCAGCGTCGGGCGCGTCAGCCGCAGCGAACCCTTGTTGCCCAGCACCGAGAGATCGAACGGCGGTACCGGGCCCGAGGCGTTGCCGAAACTCACCATGGTGCCACGCGGCGCCAGGCAGTCGAGCGAGCCCTGGAAGGTGTCCTTGCCGATCGAGTCATAGACCGCCGGCACGCCCTTGCCATTGGTGATCTCCTTGACGCGGTCCACGAACGACTCGCGCGTATAGACGATGGTATGGGCGCAGCCGTTGGCGCGGGCCAGCTCGGCCTTCTCGTCGGTGCCGACGGTACCGATCACGGTCACGCCAAGCGCCTTGAGCCACTGGCTGACGATCAGGCCCACGCCGCCGGCGGCCGCGTGCAGCAGCACCGTGTCGCCCGGCTGCACCTTGTAGCTGTCGCGGATCAGGTATTGCGCGGTAAGGCCCTGCAGCATCATCGCCGCGGCGGTGTCGAACGGGATCGCGTCCGGCAGCCGCACCACGATATCGGCCGGCATGACGCGCACCTGCGCATAAGCGCCGGTCGGACGGCCGGCATACGCGACGCGGTCGCCCACGCTCACGTGGCCGACGCCCTCGCCCACCGCCTCGACCACGCCCGCGCCTTCCATGCCGAGGCCGCCGGGCAGCGGCTGCTTGTACAGGCCGGTGCGGAAATAGACGTCGATGTAGTTCAGGCCCACCGCCTCGTGGCGCACGCGCACCTGGCCGGGCCCGGGCTCGCCCACTTCCACATCGACCCACTGCATGACTTCAGGACCGCCGGTCTGCTCGATCCGGATGGCTTTGCTCATCTGCGTCGCTCCTTGTTGTGGTGCTGCATCGATCGGGGAAATTTAGCTTGCCTGCGCGCCATCGGCCACGTTGGCCTCGTCGGCCAGGCCTGCGATCATCAACTCGGCGGTGGCCACGTTGGTCGCGCACGGCACGTTGTGCACGTCGCACGCGCGCACCAGCGCGTTGATGTCCGGTTCATGTGGCTGCGGCGTCATCGGGTCGCGCAGGAACACGACGGCGCGCACGCGCCCTTCGGCCAGCTGCGAGCCGATCTGCAGGTCGCCGCCCCACGGGCCCGACAGCATGCGCGTCACTTCCAGTCCGACCTCGTCGATCAGGCGGCCGCCGGTCGTGCCGGTGGCCAGCAGCTCGCATTGCGAGAGGAACGCGCGGTGGCGCGTGGCGAAGGCGACGATGTCGTCCTTCTTGTGGTCGTGGGCGATCAGCGCGATGCGAGGGCGTGTCATCAGTAATTCCTGGTTGTGGGTGGTCAGACTGCAGCAGGCTGGTGGAGATCAGAACGTGCCGGGGTAGGCGCCGCCGTCGATCAGCAGGTTCTGCCCGGTGATATAGGCGGCGTTGCGGCTGCACAGGAAGGCGCAGGCGGCGCCGAACTCGGCCGGCTCGCCGAAGCGGCGCGTCGGGTTCTGCGCGGCACGGCGCTGCGCCACTTCCTCGACGCTCAGGCCGGCCTTCTTGGCACCGCCTTCCATGGTCTTGCGCAGGCGGTCGGTATTGAACGGCCCGGGCAGCAGGTTGTTGATGGTGACGCCATGCTGCGCCACTTCGCGCGCCACGCCCGCGACAAAGCCGGTCAGGCCGGAGCGCGCGCCGTTGGACAGGCCCAGCACGTCGATCGGCGCCTTGACCGCGCCGCTGGTGATATTGATGATGCGGCCCCACTTGCGCGCGATCATGCCGTCGACGGTGGCCTTGATCAGCTCGATCGGGGTCAGCATGTTGGCGTCGAGCGCGGCCAGCCAGTCGCTGCGCTCCCAGTCGCGGAAGTTGCCCGGCGGCGGGCCGCCGGCATTGTTGACCAGGATGTCGAGGTCGCCCAGCCTGGCGGCGGCATCCAGCGCCGCCTTGCGGCCCTCGGGCGTGGTGATGTCGGTCGCCACCGCGATCACGCGGCGGCCATGGCGGGCGCGCAGGTCGGCGGCGGCCTTCTCCAGCGCCTCGGCGCCGCGCGCCACGATCACCACGTCAACGCCTTCGGCCGCGAGCGCGTCGGCACAGGCAAGTCCAAGGCCCTTGCTGGCGCCGCACACCAGCGCATGCTTGCCGCGCAATCCCAGGTCCATGTGTTTCTCCTTTGTCGGTTGTATTGGTACGGCCTTCGGTTGTCCGGTCCGGCCAATGCATCAGGTTTTCTTTGCCGATAGCAGGTACATGCCGGCCAGCACCAGGGCGCTGCCGGCCAGCTGCACCCCGCTCATCGGCTCGCCCAGCAGCCAGTAGCCGAGCAGCAGCGTCGATACCGGGCCGATCATGCCGGCCTGCGACGCCAGCGGCGCACCGATGCGCGCCACCGCCACCATGGTCATCGACACAGGCAGCACCGTGCAGAAGACCGCGTTGATGAGTGACAGCCACATCACCGGGTCGGGCTGCGCCAGCTCGGCCACGGGCCGGCCCAGCGCCACATACTGGATCGCGCAGCAGGCGGTGGACACGCACATCGCATAAGCCACCAGCCGCAGCGAGCCGATGCGCCGCACCAGCTCGCCGCTCAGGATCAGGTAGACAGCGTACGTCATGGCACTGCCCAGGACCAGCGCGCCGCCCAGCCATACCTGGCTGCCGCTGACGTCGAGGTCATGGGCGAAGACCAGCACGATGCCTGCATAGGCCAGCAGCAGCGACAGCCACTGGCGCGAGCTGATCGGCCGCCGGAACACCAGCGCGGTGGCCAGCAGCACGAACGACGGCGTCAGGAACAGGATCAGCCGCTCCAGCCCGGCGGTGATGTATTGCAGGCCGATGAAATCGAGGAAGCTCGACAGGTAATAGCCGATGAAGCCGAGGAACACCACGCGCCCCCGGTCCGCCCACGACAGCGGCGCCAGGCGGCGCGACTGCCACCAGCCGATCGCCATGAACAGCGGCACGGCGAACAGCATGCGCAGCGTCAGCACCATCACGGCATCGACGTTGTAGCGGTACATCAGCTTGGCGACGATCGCCTTGGCGGAGAACAGCACCGCGCCGACGGCGGCGATGGCAAGCCCCGCGCGCTGCGGCGACGGCAGCGCGGCAGGCGCGGCGAGGGACTTCTGGGAGGCGGGCACGGGAATACGTGGAAAGCGGGCCGCGGGACCGGTGCATACCGGCCCCGCGTCGGCCCCGCGAAGCGACCCGACGATTGTATTCGAAAAGACGCAACCGCATCGGCGGCCGCCCCGGCCTGCCGCGCGTCCTGCCGATCCCCTACAATGGCCGCGCGTCGCCTGCGTCACGGCCGGCGCCACAATAACAACCCCAGGAGACTTCTCGCCATGCCAACCCATCCCGCACACGCCGGCCGCCGCGCGCTGCTGCTCGCTGCGCTGACCGGGGCCGCGGCGCTCACCGCCAGCTTCGGTGCCGCCGCCGCACCCGGCGACGGCTATCCGTCCCGTCCGATCCGCTTTGTCGTGCCCTACGCCGCCGGCGGCACCACCGACCTGGTGGCGCGCACGGTCGGCCAGCGCGTGGGCGAGAAGCTTGGGCAGCCGGTGGTCATCGAGAACCGCCCCGGCGCCGGCGGCAATGTCGGCATGGACGCCGTGGCCAAGGCCGCGCCGGACGGCTACACCATCGGCTTCGGCGCGATCTCCACCAATGCGCTCAACCCGCATATCTACAAGCAGGTGCCGTTCGACCCGCGCAAGGACTTCACCGCGATCAGCCTGCTCGGCACGTCGACCATCGTGCTGGAGGTCAGCCCGGCGCTGCCGGTGAGGACCGTCAAGGAACTGGTGGCCTACGCCAGGGCCAATCCGGGGCTGACCTATGCGACCGCCGGCACCGGCACCTCGATGCACCTGGCCGGCGCGATGTTCGCGCAGATGACGCAGACCAGCCTGACGCACGCGCCGTACAAGGGCAGCAGCCCGGCCATCAACGACATGCTGGGCGGCCATATCAGCGTGATGTTCGACAACCTGCCGGCATCGCTGCCGCATATCCAGGCGGGCAAGCTGCGCGCACTGGCGGTGGCCGGCAAGCAGCGCGCGCCGTCGCTGCCCGACGTGCCGACGCTGGCCGAAGCGGGGCTGCAAGGCTATGCGGTCGAGCCATGGTTCGGGGTCTATGGGCCGGCCAACCTGCCGCCACCGGTGGTGCAGGCGCTGAACAGCGCCTTCGTCGAGGCGCTGGCACGTGCCGATGTGCGCGAGAAGCTGGTGCAGGCGGGCTTCAATCCCAAGGGATCCAGCGCGGCTGAACTGCAGGCGCTGACGCAGTCGGAATACGAGCGCTTCGGCAAGGTGGCGAAGACGGCAGCGATCACTGTGGAGTAGTTAGCGGACCGGCAGGCAGCGGATATACTCGGGGCACGCTCATCCAACGCATCACGTCGACGTGCCCAACCCCTCCGCATCCTCCGCACCGTCAGCAGACCAGACCGCCCCCGACTACGATTTCACCGAGCAGGTCGGCCACCTGCTGCGGCGCGCCTACCAGCGCCACGTGGCGATCTTCCAGCAGACCATCCCGGATTCGCAGCTCACCGCGGCGCAGTTCGTGGTGCTGTGCGCGGTCAGGGACCGGCAGCCGTGCTCGCTGAATGAAGTGGTGCGCGCCACGGCGATCGACCAGGCGACGGTGCGCGGCATCATCGAGCGGCTGAAGGCGCGCAAGCTGGTTGCGGTGTCGCATGACCCGAACGACCGGCGCAAGGTGGTGGTGACGGTGACGCCCGGGGGGCTGGCGCTGATCGATGAGACGGTGCCGTTTGCGAAGCAGATCTCGGAGCAGACGTTTGGCAGCCTGAATCCGGCGGAGCGGGTGGCGGTGACGTACCTGCTGCGGAAGATGAGTGAGATCGATGAGGGGAATGGGGGCGCGTGAGCGCCCTTTTTTCCTTCGGATTCCCGATTGCTTGCTCCCCTCTCCCGCGTGCGGGAGAGGGGCCGGGGGTGAGGGCAGGCGTGTGGCAAGCATCGCGGCGTGTCACTTCTTCGATACGCCCGCCCTCACCCCAACCCTCTCCCGCAAGCGGGAGAGGGAGCCAGACAGCGGTATGCTGAGGCCCTCAGCCCCTCAGCCCCGCAACGCCGCCAGCACCGTCTCCGGCGCGAACGGCGGCCGCCGCAGCCTCACCCCGATGGCATCGAACAACGCATTGGCGATCGCCGGTGCTCCCGGCAGCGATGCCGACTCCCCTGCCCCCATCGGCGGCTCTTCCTGCCGCGGCATCAGCACCACCTCGATCGGCGGGATTTCCGGGAACGTCAGCAACGGATAGCTGCCCCACTCGCGGCTGGCAACACCGTCGGCGTCGAAGCGCACCTGCTCCTTCAACACCCGGCTCAACGCCTGCACCACGTTGCCGTGGATCTGGTGGCGCACGCCATCGGGGTTGACCATCATGCCGGTGTCCTGCGCGACCACCAGTTTCTCCACCGTGATACGGCCCGTTGCCACTTCCACCGCCACATCGACCACCCATGCAGCCCATGCAGCGCCGAAGCCCGGGAAGCGGCTGTGGATATAGCGCGCATAGGCAACACCGCGCCCGCGCAGCATGCCGTCGTCGCCAGCTTTGCCGCGCGAACCCTGCGCGCCGCGCTGCCAGCCCGCCGCGTCGGCCACCGCGCGCAGCAGCTCGGCGGCGCGCGGATCCGGCAAATGACGCAGCCGGAAGCCGATCGGATCGGCGCCGGCTTCGGCGGCCAGTTCATCGATCACGCATTCATGCGCGAACGAATTCGGCAGCGCCGACACGCCCCGCAACCATGACGCCCGCACGATGGCCGGCGTGTCGTCGCAGCCGATGCGGCGCGCGCGGTAGGCATACGGCGGCACAGCGGTGCGGTCGCCCATCTCCAGCGTGCGCGGCGCGTTGGGAACGACGCCGGCGAGCACCAGCGCCAGTGTCGGCGCATCGTTGGACGGATAGCGGCTGGTGAAGTCATAGCCGAGCAGTTCGCCGTCGGCGCCCAGCGTTGCGCTGACGTCCATCAGCTGGGCCGCGCCCTTGGGTTCCCACAGGTGTTCCTGCTCGCGCGACAGCTGCACGCGCACCGGGCGGCCGACGGCACGCGACAGCAGCGCGGCATCGGCGCAGACATCGTCCGCGCAATTGCGGCCGTAGCAGCCGGCGGCTTCCATGCGCACGATCTCGATGCTGTCCTCGCCCAGCCCGCACAGGCGAGCCAGGTCGATGCGCAATACGTGCGGGTTCTGCGTGCCCGACCATACCGTCAGCCCATCCTCATGCCAGTCTGCGACCGCGCACGACGGACCGATCGAACCATGCATCTGGTATGGCCAGACGTAATGGCGTTCCAGCGTCTTGCCGGCGCCGGCCGAAGGCATCTCGCCGTCGTTGAGCAGTTCGCGGCGCGTCGCCGGGTTGGCGCGCAGCGCGGGTTCAGGGTCGGCGAGCGACGGCATCGGCGGCACGGGCTTCCACTGCACCCGCAGCTTGCGCGCGGCAAGCACCGCGTGCTCTTCGCGCTCGGCCACCACGCCGACAAAGTCGCCCTGTACCACCACATCGACCAGTCCCGGCACATCGCGCACCGATTCGCGGTCGACCGCGAGCAGGCTGTTGCCGACAAAGTCGCCGCTGTCGCGGCCGGCGTAAGGCGGCCGCACCACGCGCCCATGCAGCATGCCGGGCACGCGCACGTCATGGACGAAAGTCAGCACGCCGCGCGCCTTGTCGGGGATATCGACGCGGCCCGCGGAGCGGCCGACGATGCGGTAGGACTCCACCGGTTTGATTGGCACGTCTTCGGCCAACGGCAGCGCCACATGCTCGCCTTGCACCAGCGTGCCATAGCCGATGGCGGCGTCGGCTCCCCGGACGCGGAACTCGCCGTCCTGCGCCTCGAGCTGATCGGGCGCCACGCCAAGCTGCTGTGCCGCACGCGCCAGCAGCCACGCGCGCGCCTGCGCCGCGGCACGGCGCAGCGGGATGGCGGAGATCTGGATCGATGCGCTGGCGATCGTCGGACCCTGGTTGGGGGTCGCTTCGGTATGGCCCAGCACCATGCGCACCTGCGACAGCGGCACGTCGAGCTCTTCCGCCACGATCTGCGCCAGCGCCGTGCGAATGCCCGTGCCAAGGTCGACATGACCATTGAAGGCGAGCACCTCGCCACTGTCGCGCACGGCGATGAAAATATCCGGCAGCGCCGGTACGTAATCCGACGCCGCGCCGGGCTGGCCGGGCGCGGGACGCGCCGCCGCCTGCGGCGCGCGCGTGACCAGCAGCACGCCGGCCGCCTGCAGCAGCGCCAGCCGCAGCGCGCGGGGCGTGGCGGGATCGGCCTGTGCCACGGGTTGCAGGGTCGTTGCCGTCATCGTCTTCCAATCTCCTTCAACGGGGCACCGTTATACTGCCAGCCAACAGAGTCAGAGCCACCCAACCATCATGACGAACTCCACCGCGGCGAAACCGTCCGCCAAGCGAGCTGCCCCAGGCACCCGGGCCAGGCAGGCGCAGGACAGCCGCGAGCGCATCCTTAAAGCCGCGATCAAGGTCTTTGCCCAGCGCGGCTACGACGGTGGCCGCATCGAGCGCATTTCCTCGCTGGCCAAGACCTATGACCGGATGATCTACTACTACTTCGGCAGCAAGGAGAAGCTGTTCGTCGAAGTGCTGGAGACCATCTACCTGCAGCTCAACGAAGCCGAGCAGCAGCTCGAGCACGAACTTGACGCCGCCGACCCCGTGCGCGCGCTGTCGCAGCTGATCGACTTCATCTGGCAGTATTACCTCGACCACCCCGAGTTCGTCGCGATCCTGTCCAGCGAGAACATGAGCCAGGGCAAGCACGCCAAGAAATCGGTCCGGCTCAAGGAAATCTCCAGCTACGCGCTCTCGGTACTCGACGGGATCCTCACGCGCGGCAAGTCCGCCGGGCTGTTCCGTCCCGAGATCGGCGCGCGCGATGTCTACATGGTGATCGCTTCGCTCGGCTACTTCTACAACTCCAACCATCATACGCTCGGCGCCTTCCTGGGCGAGGCCATGATGAGCCCGCCTGCGCTGGCGCACTGGCGCGATGTGATCCAGCAGACAGTGCTGCGCACGGTGACGGTGCCCGGGGCCGTGCCGGAAGCCAGCGTGCCGCCGGCTGCGCCGGCGCGCAAGGCCGCACGGAACAGGCGGGCGGCTGCAGCCTGAGACGCAGCGCCGGGCCGCCAACCTCAAGCGGCGGCGCGGACGCCTTCACCCGCAACCTGCGCCAGCGCTGCGTCGCGCGTGAGCACGGTCGCGTACTTCTGCGCCATGTCGAACAGGTTGGCATCATGCGGGCCGATGGCGCGGTCCCCCACGCAATCGGACACCACCAGCGGGCGGAAGCCCAGCGACATCGCGTCGACCACGCTGGCGCGCACGCAGCCGCTGGTGACGCAGCCGGCCACCAGCAGCGTCTGCACGCCGCGCTGCGTCAGCCACGCCGCCAGCGAGGTGCCGAAGAACGCCGACGGCACCGTCTTGCGCACCACCAGCTCGCCCGGCGCGGGCGCCAGCTCGGGCACGATCTGGCTGTTATGGCCATCTTCCTTCAGCGTCAGCATGCCGGGCACCTTCAGCGTGAAGATGTTGTGGTCGCTGTCGTCGTCGGCAAACACGATGCGGCTGTGCGCCACCGGCCAGCCCTGCTCGCGCGCGGCGCGCAGCAGCGGCTGCGTGTTGCGGATGGCTTCGGGGATATTGCCGCCGCCGAATACCGCCGGGTCGGCAAAGCCGTTGACGAAATCGATGATCAGCAGGCCGTACGGCGCCTTGAGTTCCATCGACGCGCCGAAGCCCTGGCGCTGGTAGGTCTGCACTGCGTCATCCATGGCGCGAATCCTTGTAGAGCGATGCGGCGGGAGCGTGGTGCCCGTCCATCACCTTGCCGCGCACCACCACCGGCTCGCCGTCGAGGCTGACCGTGCAGTGGCGCACCGGGATATCGATATGGCAGGCGGTGGTGCGGGTGCCGCCCGCTTCGTTGTTGGGGCCGAACGAGCACAGGAAATTGCCCTCGTAGGCGCGTGCGTCCATGCCGATGGTGGCCTCGCGGTCGTACATCGCCAGCGCCGACCAGCTTGCGCGCGGCTGCAGGCCCCAGCCGATATGCGACATCGCATACGCTTCGGGGTCGTTGAACGACGCCATGTAGTCGGCCAATAGCTCGGCATCGACACCGCCTTCGATGCGGCGCACGTAGCCCGCTTCGACCGTGATGCGGATCGGCGCCTGCAGATAGGATTTCATCGGCAGCAGGATGTCGCCGCGGTCCAGCACGATGGTGCCGTTGGTGCCGCCCTCGTCCGGCCAGGTCAGCACGAAGCCGCTCGGCCAGTGGTCCCAGCGGCCGGGCTCGTCGACAAAGCCGTACTCGCTGATCGCGGGGAATTCACCCAGGCGGCAACGCAGGTCCATGCCGGCATCGGACACGATATGCATCTCGCGCGCCTTGCCCAGCCGCTCGGTAGCGGCCTTGACGCGGGTGCGGTCGGCCTCGGTCGGTACCAGCCGTGCCAGCACCTCGGGCGGCTCCACCGCCAGCAGGATTCTGGTGCCGCAGGACAGGATCCCGTGCTGCTCGGGCGAGAACAGCAGCGTCATCAGGTCCAGCACCAGGTCGCTGGCCTTGAGCGCGGCAATCGCTGCCGGATTGCCGGTCAGCGGCGTCGTGCCGAGATAGGCCAGCGCGTCGCGGCTGAGCGCCTTCTCGCCGTTGACCGGCGGCAGGTCGAGCCGGTTGACGATGGCGCCCATCGACTGCGCCGCCACCAGCGCCGTGCGCAGCGTCTGCGGATGCGTGGCCGCGCCGGTCAGCACGGTGACGGTCTGCCCCGGCTGCAGCTTCGACAGCGTCAGCACCTGCTTCCACGCCGCCGTCAGGTCGTAATCGCTTACGGGCATGTTCCCTCCTTGATCAGGTCAGCGCAGCGCCGAGGAAGTCGCCGAAGGCGCGGTAGAAGCCGGGCTCGTCGTCCCACGGGATCATGTGGCCGGCATTGGCGACATGCGCGACCAGCAGCGCGGGCAGCAGCTTGCGCATCTCCTGCACGTCTTCCTCGCGGATCACGTCGCCGCGGCCCGCGGTCATCAGCAGGGCCGGCACGTCGACCCGTGGCAGGTCGGCGTGGATATCGTCTTCATGGAAACCGTTGAAGCTGGCCAGGATCGCGCGCTCGTCGCAGGTATGCAGCCATTGCGCGCGCAGGCGCAGCTGCTCTTCGGTCCAGGTCGGGCAGAAACGGCGCATGCCTTCCGCGTCGATGCCCTGCTGCGCCAGCCGGATCGAATCGATGTACCACGGCAGTTGCGCCGGATAGGCACGGCGGCCCGGGCCGGATACCGGCGGATCGACCAGCACCAGCCGCGTCAGGCCAGCGGGCTTGCTGCGCGCGGCGCGGATGCCGATACGCGCGCCCATCGAATGGCCGACGATGGCATAGCGCTGCAGCCCGAGCGCTTCGGCAAGCGCGATCACGTCTGCAGCCTGCGCATCGAGGCTGTAGTCCAGTTCCGCGCCGGCCTGCGACAGGCCGCGGCCGCGCACGTCGAGCACATAGGTATCGAAATGCCGCCCGAACTGCTCGCCGACGAAGCCCCAGGTGACCGCGGGGCTCGTGATGCCGGGCACGATGATGACGGCATCGCGCTGCGCGCGCGCGCCGTCCTGTCCGCCATAGCGCAGGTAGTGCTGGCGGATGCCGTTGGCATGGACGTTGGCGCCGTAGAGGAAGGTACCGGGGAAGGTGCTGGTCGTCATGTCCGGCTCCTTCAGTAGGCGCCGGACAGCAGCGCGCCCGCGCCCGGCACCACCGGCTCCAGGCCCAGCCGCTTGAGCATTGCATAAGTCGTGGCGATGGCGGCGGTGACCACCGGCTTGCCGGTCATCGCCTCCACCTTGGCCACCGCCGGCAGCGACGGCATCTGCACGCATGCCGACAGCACGATGACATCGGCATCGGCGAAATCCATCTGCGCGACGATCTCCGGCAGCCGCGACGGGTCGTGGCGACCGACCTCGAGGTTGTCGGGGATCTCCAGCGCGCGGTAGTCGACCACGTCGTAGCCTTCATTGCGGATGTAGTCGACCACCAGCTCGGTCAGCGGCTTCATGTACGGCGCCACCACGGCGATGCGCTTCGCGCCCATCACCTTGAGCGCATCGACCAGCGCGCCGGCACTGGTGATCACGGGCGCGTCGCCGCCGTTCTCGGCGGTGTGCGCCTGCAGGCGCTGCTCGGACACGCGGTGGTAGCCGTGGCCCATCGCCATGATCGCGACCAGGCAGGCATAGCCGAGCACATCGACGCGGGCATCGCTCAGCTCCACCGCGCAGCGGTCGGATTCGGCATCCATCGCCGCCAGTTCCTCCTTGACCACCTTCTTCATCCGCATGCGGCTGCCGTGGAAGGTGAAGCGCTCCGGACGCACCAGCTGGCGCGCGGCCAGCATGGCCGGGATCTCGGTTTCCATCGTGGTGTTGGAGCTCGGCACGATCTGGCCGATTCGGAAAACTTTCTGCACTGTCGACTCCGTCATCTGTTTGTCTGTCTACCCGCCTGCCCTGCCCGGATGGCCTTGCATGCTGCGATCGATTGTAGTGTACACACTTTATCCAGGCAAATAGAATCTGTGCCGTGCGAGATTCACTGGTTCAGTGCATACTTAATTAATCAATCCCTGTTTTAGCGCACTAATTCGCCACATTCAAGCAATGTTCGTGACGAATCATGATGGCGTAAGGGTTTTCCATAGGATCGATACTTTCTTTCTTGCTGTTGATATTTTGAGTGTGTACACTCGTTTTCAACGGTCAACCAAGATCGGTCGACCAAGCCCCCATCGACCCCATGTGTCATTGCCAGGAGAAATAACGTGCAAGGCAAACCGCGAATCGCAGTTGTCGGCGCCGGACTCGGAGGAACGGCCGCGGCCGCCCTGCTGCAGCGAGCCGGCTTCCAAGTCAGGCTGTATGAACAGGCACCGGCGTTCTCGCGCCTGGGCGCGGGCATCCACGTGGGGCCCAACGTGATGAAGATCATGCGGCGCATCGGCATCGAGGACGCGCTCAACGACATGGGCTGCCACCCCGACTACTGGTACAGCCGCGACGGCCTGACCGGCGAAGTGATCGCGCAGATCCCGCTGGGCGACTACGCGGAGCGGCACTATGGCGCCAGCTACCTGACCGTGCACCGCGGCGACTTCCACAAGCTGCTGACCGACGCCGTGGCCCCGGGCACGCTGTTCTTCAACAAGAAGCTGGAAAGCGTCACCGACCAGGGCGACGTGGTCGAACTGCGCTTCACCGACGGCACGGTGGACCAGGCGGATATCGTGATCGGCGCCGACGGCGTCAACTCCCGCATCCGCGAAACCCTGCTGGGTGCCGAGCCGCCCAAGTACACCGGCTACGTGGCCCACCGCGCGGTGTTCCCGATCTCGCGCGTCAAGGGCTTCACGCACGAGCGCTGCACCAAGTGGTGGACCGACGACCGCCACATGATGGTGTACTTCGACACCAGCAAGCTGGACGAGATCTACTACGTCACCGGCGTGCCCGAGCCCGAGTGGGACATGAGCAAGAGCTGGGTGCCGAGCAGCATCGAGGAAATGCGCGCCGCGTTCGACGGCTGGCACGAGGGCGTGCAGTCGCTGATCGAAGGCACGGTCGAAGTGACCAAGTGGCCGCTGCTGGAGCGCGACCCGCTGCCGCTGTGGAGCCGCGGCCGCCTGGTGCTGCTGGGCGATGCCTGCCACCCGATGAAGCCGCACATGGCACAGGGCGCCGCGATGGCAATCGAGGATGCCGCCATGCTGACGCGCTGCTTCACCGAAACCGGCCTGGACGACTACGCCGCCGCGTTTGCGCTGTATGAAGCCAACCGCGCCGAACGCGCCGGCAAGGTCCAGCTGGTCTCGCACAACAATACGTGGCTGCGCAGCAACGAGAACCCGGACTGGTGTTTCGGCTACGATGTGTTCAACGTGCCGCTGGTGTCGGCCGGGCCTGCGCCGCTGTCCGCGGCGGCGTAACGCCAGACCTTAGGCCTGACCTGAACCCGCACGCTGCAGCCCCTCGCACGAAGGGGCGCGGCGTGCCCGCCGCGTGATCTGCAACCTGCCGCCCCCGATGAACACGCCTCGCCCCCTGACGCTACAAGTCAACCACGCCGAGCACACGCTCAGCGTGGCGCCTGACACGCCGCTGCTCTATATCCTGCGCAACGACCTGGCGTGCAATGGCCCCAAGTACGGTTGCGGGCTGGGCCAGTGCGGCGCGTGCACGGTGCTGGTCGACGGCCTGCCCGCGCGCTCGTGCGTGCTGCCGGTCAGGGCGGCGGTGGGCCACGCGGTCACCACGCTCGAAGGCCTGGGCACGACGGAGCATCCCGACCCGGTGCAGCAGGCCTTTATCGACGAGCAGGCCGCGCAATGCGGCTATTGCCTGAACGGCATGATCATGACCGCCAAGGCGCTGCTCGCACAGAATCCCGATCCCGACGAAGCGCAGATCCGCGAGGCGCTGCGTTTCAACCTGTGCCGCTGCGGCACGCACGTGGAAATCGTGCGCGCGGTGCAGCGCGCCGCGGTGCTGATGCGGCAGGCCGGCGAGGGAGCGGCATCGTGAAGCAGGAACTCGTACGGCAGGCGGTGGAAACCGGCGCCTTGACGGAACTCGCACCACCGCCGGCTTCCATGTGTCTCGTTGCCCATGTGCTGACGCCGCCAGGGCTGCGCTGGATCGACGGCAAGGCGCTGGCACCGCGCCTGCTCGGCGCGGATCGCGATGCCCCCCTGGCGTTGCCAGGGGTCCGCGCAGTCGTGGTGCGCAACCAGTTTGCAGGCGTGGTCGCGGAAAGCAATGCGCTGGCGGCCAATGCCATCAGCGCCCTGCAGGCACGCTGGTCGGCGCCGCCTCGCGCGGACGACGCTCCCGTGCCGCGCCACGCCGTTGCGCAGCGCGGCGACGCCACCCGCGCGCTTGCCAGCGCCGCCACGCGCCACGCGCAGCACTACCAGTGGCCCCTGGCCGGCACGCGGACCGAAGCGTTCTGCACCGCGATCGCGGACTGGCGCGACGGCATGCTGCACGTGTGGCTGCCAACTCCGCGCCCGGGCGCGCTGCGCGAAGAACTGGCCGCGCTGCTGGGCATTGCGCCGCAACAGGTCGCGCTGGCGTGCTGGCAGGCGCCTGCCGATGCCGGCGAGCCGGCGCTGCTCGCTCACCACGCAGCCGCCGACGCCGCACTGCTGGCCCATGCCGCCGGCAAACCCGTGATGCGCCGGCTGTGCGCCGACGATATCGGCCTGTCCGGTGCGCAGCTCGCCGTGCGCGTCGACACCGCGCAAAGCGGCAATGCCATCGACGCCTACGCCGCAACGCTGGCCGGCACGGCGGCACCGTCCGTGCCGCTGGCACTGTGGCTGACGCATACGGCCTCGCCCGTCACGGATACCGGCGACAGCGGCAGCGCGGTCATGCCGCCGTATCGCATTCCCGATGTCGATGTCGGCACCGCCGGCGCCGTGGCCGCCTTTGATGCGGCACCGCTTGCCGCGGCGCGCGCGCATGTCTTTGCGCGCGAATCCCATCTCGACGAAATTGCCGCCGCATCCGGGACCGATCCGGTCTCGCTGCGGCTCTCGCACCTCGACGACGCGCGCGGCTCGGCGCTGGTCAGGCAAGTCAGCGAGCGCGCCGGCTGGATCCCATCCGCTCCGCATGCCACCACGTCGGCCGGCAACGTGCGGCGCGGTCGCGGCTTTGCCTATGCGCACACCGTCGACCACGATGCCGGCCAGAGCTGGTCGGCATGGGTCGCCGAAGTTGAAGTCGATGGCACCAGCGGCGAACTGGCGGTCACGCGCGTGACGGTGGGGCATGACAGCGAATCGCTGGCGCCCGCGCAAGCCGCACCTGCTGCGCGCTCCCTGGAACAGGCCGTCTCCGACGCCACGCTGCGATTGACCGCTGCCGGCCCGGCCTTCGACAGCTGGCCCGCCACGGACGCGCCTGCCGGCCAATCGCTTCCCCCCGTGGCTACCAGCGCGGCGCTGCCGGAAGTCCGCCTGGCCGGCGCGCTCACCGGGCGCGACCAGCTGGCCGCGGGCCCGGGCGATACGCTGCCCGCCGCGGCCGCCGTAGCCAATGCCATCTTCGATGCCACCGGCGTGCGCCTGCGCACACCGCCCTTCAGCGCCGAACGCATCCGCCTGGCGCTCGCCGAGCGCGAGGACAAGCCAGAGGAAAAGCGCCCCGGCAAACGCAGCAAGCGCGGCTGGATCGCCGCCGCGGCCGCGACCGCGGCCGGCCTGTGCGCGACGCTGATGCCGTGGCGCGCGCCGATTGCGCCAGTCGCACCGCCCGAGCCCGGCTTCTATTCCGCGGCGACGCTGGAGCGCGGCCGCCTGGTGGCCGCGGCGGGTGACTGCGCGGTTTGCCATACCGCCCCCGGCGGCGTGAAGAACGCGGGCGGCCTGCCACTGGAAACGCCGTTCGGCACGGTCTACAGCACCAACATCACGCCCGACGTGCAGACCGGCATCGGCAACTGGTCGTTCGCCGCCTTCGAGCGCGCGATGCGCGAGGGCATCCACCGCGACGGGCGGCGCCTCTATCCGGCCTTCCCCTACACCGCCTTCGCCAAGGTCAGCGATGCCGACATGCAGGCGCTGTACGCGTACCTGATGTCGGCCGAGCCGGTGAAGTCAGAGGTACCCCGGACCCAGCTCGCATTCCCGTTCAATGTGCGCCCCCTGCTGGCCGGCTGGAACCTGCTGTTCCATCGCAACGAACCCTTCAAGCCCGATCCCGCGCGCTCCGCGCAGTGGAACCGCGGCGCGTATCTCGCCGAAGGGCTGGGCCATTGCAGCGCCTGCCATTCGCCGCGCAACGCCCTCGGCGCCGAGCAGGGAGGTCGCAAGTACCTGACCGGCGGCAGTGCCGAAAACTGGGAAGCGCCGCCGCTGACCGCGCTGTCGCACGCGCCGGTGCCGTGGACCGAGGCGGCGCTGTTCACCTATCTGCGCGGCGGTTATGCGCCGCATCATGGCGCAGCCGCCGGGCCCATGGCGCCTGTGGTGGAAGAACTCGCGCAGCTGCCCGAAGCGGATGTGCGCGCGATCGCGCATTACGTCGCGTCGTTCGGCTCGCCCTCAGCTTCCGCCGCGCCTTCCGTGCTGGCCGCGCAGGCGGCGCAGATCGAGCAACGCAGCGCGCAGGCCGCGCGCACGCTCGGCGGACCCGGTGAACGGCTGTACCAGAGCGCCTGCGCGGTGTGCCACCAGTCGGAGCAAGGCATCGCACAGTTCGGCGTGAAGCCGTCGCTCGCGCTCAACACCAACCTGCACAGCAAGCTGGCTGACAACGTCATCCAGGTGCTGCTGCAAGGCATGCCCGCGCCGCCCAACAGCGAGCTGGGCGCGATGCCGGCCTATGCCGACACCTTCGACGACCGGCAGATCGCGCAGCTGGTGCAGTACCTGCGCGCGCGCTTTGCCCCGGACCAACCCGCCTGGCAGGACCTGGAGAACACCGTCGCGCGGCTGCGCGCGGCGCCTGCGCACTGAAGACCAGCGGAGGCCTGCGTGGCAGCTTGCCGCGCCTTCCGCATCCATGCTGACAGTATCCGTGCCGTGCCTGGCAAGGCGCTTTGCCACCGGGCAGGGAGACCTGCGCCGACATATCGGCGCACTGCGCGCCAGGCGCGGGAAAACCCCGAGGAGAGAAACCGCAGTTCGGCCTTGCCCGCCAGTTTCATGTAGCTTACGCTGAACGATCATGTAGTGTGCACTACATGAGTGCCGGCATCGGTACCAAAAGCCGCGCCGCGGTGCCTCCCGGCAGAAGGACGGCACAAGGACGGCGCAAGAACCGCGCAGACGAGCGGCAGACAAGACAAGAAGACCACAAGATTGGCCCTTTACATCACCGGAAGCGCTGGCCCGGGGCTTGCATAGTCCACCGCCGTGCCGACCGGGAATTCGGGCCCGGACAACCAAGGGTAGACAACAAGGAGTGACTATGTCGTATCAGTATCAGGAAGGTGTTGCGAGAGGACTACCTGGTCAGTTCTGGCCTCGCTAGATTGGGGTAGCCACCATGCTTCGCCGCAACGCGGCGCGTGGGCTTCCGAATTCAAGATCCAGCCTATAAAGACAAGGTAGACAACATGTCGTCATCAATTTCCTCAATGGCAGCAACGACAATCCCGCAGGCAACGGTCGGCGCGCCCCCGCAGCCAAGCGCCCGGGCATCGTCGTCCCAAACCATCACGATCGAGCAAGGCATTCGCGCAGCCGGCGTCGGCCGGTTCCAGTATCGGCTGTTCGCCATCTTTGGCCTGGTCTGGCTGGCCGACGCGATGCAGGTGCTGTCGATCGGCTTCACCGCGCCTTCCATTGCCACGACATTCGGCATCCCTGTGCCGACTGCCTTGCAGACCGGGACGATGTTCTTCGTCGGCATGCTGATCGGCGCCTTTGCGTTCGGCCGGCTGGCGGACAGGATCGGCCGCCGGCCGGTGCTAATGATGGCGGTGATCCTGGACGCCATCTGCGGCGTCGCCTCGGCCTTCGCCCCGGATTTCCAGTGGCTCCTGCTGCTGCGTTTCCTGACCGGCATCGGGGTGGGCGGCACGCTGCCCGTCGACTACACCATGATGGCCGAATTTCTCCCCTCCGACCGACGCGGGCGCTGGCTGGTGCTGCTTGAGTCGTTCTGGGCCGTCGGCACCATCCTGCTCGCCATCCTTGCGCTGGTCGCGCTGTCGCGTGGCGATGATGCCTGGCGCCTGATCTTCCTCGTCACTGGCCTGCCCGCGCTGATCGGCGTGGTGGTCCGGTTCTTTGTTCCCGAATCGCCGCTCTACCTGAATAAATCGGGGCGCTCGGAAGAGGCGCGCGCGGTGCTTCAGCGCGTTGCCAAAGCCAACCGGGTATCGGTGGAAATCGGGGCGCTGGAGCCGCAGAAGATGGAGCGCAAATCGGTGTTCGCGCTGTTCGCGGCCGGATGCCGGCGCCGCAGCATCTGCCTGCTTGCCGCGTGGATGCTGATCTCGATCGCCTACTACGGTGTCTTTGTCTATCTGCCGGTGAAGCTGGCCGGACAGGGCTTTGGCTTCATGCGTGGCCAGGTCTTCCTGATCCTGCTCGCACTGGTCCAGCTCCCCGGCTTCGCGCTCGCCGCGCACGGCGTCGAGCGCTGGGGGCGCAAGCCGACCCTGATCGGCTTCCTGCTGCTCAGCGCCGCAGGTTGCATGCTGTACAGCCTGGGCACTTCCACCGCGCTGATCGTCGGCTCCACCCTGCTGATGAGCTTTGCGCTGCTGGGCACCTGGGGCGCGCTCTACGCCTTCACGCCGGAGGTGTATCCGACGGACCTGCGGGCCAGCGGGATGGGTACCGCCGGTGCGATGGCACGATTCGGCGGCCTGTTCGCCCCTTCGATCATTGCGCCGATCATGGCCACCCAATTCACGCTGGCACTTGGGTTGCTTTCATCGTTCCTTGCCGTGGCGGCGTTCGCCATCTTCATGGTGGATATCGAGTCCAAGGACCGCGCGCTGGACTGACGCGCGCCGGTTAAGGCCAAGCTTGGCGGGGACCGGGCCGCAGCCGCGCTGCGGCCCGCTTCCATTACAATCCGGCTACAACGGCGCGGCGGCTGGATCCACCCGACCCGGCCGCCCGCTCCAGCCGCTTGCCCCTATCCCCGCCGAGCCCTCGCCGCCAGCCATGAAACAAGATCCGCGCTTTCCCAACCTGTTCATCCTCGACCACCCGCTGATCCAGCACAAGCTCTCGCACATGCGCGACAAGGAAACGTCCACGCGCACCTTCCGCGAGCTGCTGCGCGAGATCACGCTGCTGATGGGCTACGAGATCACGCGCAACCTGCCGCTGACCACGCGCCGCATCGACACGCCGCTGGTGGAACTGGATGCCCCGGTGATCGCCGGCAAGAAGCTGACCATCGTCCCGGTGCTGCGCGCCGGTGTGGGCATGAGCGATGGCCTGGTCGAGCTGATCCCGTCCGCGCGCATCGGTCATATCGGCGTGTACCGCGACGAGCAGCACCGCCCGGTCGAATACCTGGTGCGGCTGCCGGACCTGGAAGACCGCAGCTTTATCCTGTGCGATCCGATGGTGGCGACCGGCTACTCGGCCGTGCATGCGGTCGAAGTGCTCAAGCGCCGCGGCGTCAAGGACGAGGCCATCACCTTCGTCGCGCTGGTGGCGGCACCGGAAGGCGTGGAGGTGTTCCAGAAGGCGCATCCGAACGTCAAGCTGTACGTGGCCTCGCTGGACAGCCACCTGGATGCGGATGCGTACATCGTACCGGGCCTGGGCGACGCGGGCGACCGGCTGTTCGGCACCAAGAACTGACAGGCGCCGGCCTCGCGCGGGCTTGACCAGCCTCAATAGCCCGCGCCGCGCGGCTCCCTACACTGGCGGCAGTCGCTGGCGGTTCTTCCGCCGGCACATGCGACCAACCCAATGCCGCCAACCAGGGAGCCCGCCATGGAAGCCTTCAAGATTCTCTTTAGCACCAGCACCGGCCTGATGAGCCTGGGCGTGATCGTCTTCATCATCGGCATGGGCTGGTTCTTCTCGCGGATGTTTGCGCGCAAGATGCGCGAGGACGCGGAGGCCGCGAAAGCCCGGCAAGGCGCCCAGCGCCACTGAAAACAAAGGGCCGCACTGCGCGGCCCTTGTTCGTTCCCTTCGGGTCTTCTACTTCTTCTTCCCGAGCAGGCTGCCCAGCACGCCACGAATCAACTCGCGGCCTACTTGCGACCCCACCGTGCGCGCCGCCGACTTGGCCATCGACTCCAGGATCGAATCGCCGCGCCCGCTCTTGCCGGTGCCCTTGGTCAGCGTGCCGAAGATATCCCCGGCAGTGCCGAGCCAGCCGCTGTCCTGTTCGGCTTCCGGTTTGGCTTCTGGCTGCTTGCCCTTGCCCTTGCCATTGGCAACCGTCGGCACGCTGCCGCGCAGCTTTTCGAAAGCCGATTCGCGATCCACGGCCGTTTCGTAGGTTCCCGCGACCAGCGAGTTTGCGATCAGCTGCCTGCGCTCCTCGTCGGTCGCCGGGCCGATGCGGCTGCCCGGCGGCAGCACCCAGGCGCGTTCGGTCACGCACGGCGTGCCCTTGGCGTCCAGAAACGACACCAGCGCCTCGCCCACGCCCAGTTCGCCGATCGCGGTTTCCAGGTCCAGCTTGGGGTTGGCGCGCATGGTGGTGGCCGCCACTTTGACCGCCTTCTGGTCGCGCGGCGTGAATGCGCGCAGGGCATGCTGCACGCGATTACCCAGCTGGCCCAGCACCGTGTCCGGGATGTCGACCGGGTTCTGCGTCACGAAATACACACCCACGCCCTTGGAGCGGATCAGCCGCACCACCTGCTCGATCTTGTCGAGCAGCGCCTTGGGCGCGTCATTGAATAGCAGGTGCGCCTCGTCGAAGAAGAACACCAGCTTGGGCTTGTCGAGATCGCCGGCCTCGGGCAGCTTCTCGAACAGCTCGGACAGCATCCACAGCAGGAAGGTCGCGTACAGCCGCGGCGAGTTCATCAGCTTGTCCGCGGCCAGGATATTGACCACGCCCTGGCCCTTCTCGGTCTGGATGAAGTCTTCCAGGTTCAGCATCGGCTCGCCGAAGAAGACATCGCCGCCCTGCGACTCCAGCGCCAGCAGCCCCCGCTGGATCGCGCCGACCGAGGCGGCGGAGATATTGCCGTACTCGGTCGTGAACTGCGACGCGTTGTCGCCCACGTACTGCAGCATCGCGCGCAGGTCCTTGGCGTCGAGCAGCAGCAGGCCGTTGGCGTCGGCGATGCGGAACACCAGGTTGAGCACGCCCTGCTGGGTGTCGTTAAGCTCCAGCATGCGCGACAGCAGCAGCGGGCCCATGTGCGAGACCGTGGCGCGCACCGGGTGGCCCTTCTGGCCGAACACGTCCCACAACGTGGTCGGGCACCCGCCCCATGCCGGCTCCGGCAGGCCAAGGTCGGCCAGCCGCTGCCTGAGCTTGTCCGACAGCTGGCCGGATTGGGAAATGCCGGTCAGGTCACCTTTGACGTCGGCCATGAACACCGGCACGCCCAGACGCGAAAAACCCTGCGCCAGCGTCTGCAGCGTGACGGTCTTGCCGGTGCCGGTGGCGCCCGTGATCAGGCCGTGCCGGTTGCCCATCTGCGGCAGCAGCACCAGCTCGTGTTCGGCGTTCTTGGCGATAAGGATGGGGTCGGCCATGGTCTTCCTGGTAGCAAGTGCCGCGGGACTCGCCACGGCAGCGGCGCGGGCAGGCCCGCGTGATAAAATCCTCGGCTGATTATAGCCAGCCGCCAGGCATATACGTCACCTGGCGCCCGCGCCTGGCATCCCGCATTCCATCACCGCATAACACCTTTTCCGCCTCGGAGAGCATCATGGCCGGTCACTCGAAATGGGCCAACATCAAACACAAGAAAGCCGCCGCTGACGCCAAGCGCGGCAAGATCTGGACCCGCCTGATCAAGGAAATCACCGTTGCCGCCAAGCTCGGCGGCGGCGATGCCGACACCAACCCGCGCCTGCGCCTGTCGATCGACAAGGCCATGGACGCGAACATGCCCAAGGACAACATCCAGCGCGCGATCCAGCGCGGCGTGGGCGGCCTGGAAGGCGCCAACTACGAAGAGATCCGCTACGAAGGCTACGGCCTGGCCGGCGCGGCCATCATCGTCGACTGCCTGACCGACAACCGCACCCGTACCGTGGCCGAAGTGCGCCACGCGTTCTCCAAGCATGGCGGCAACATGGGCACCGAAGGCTCGGTGGCATTCATGTTCACCCACTGCGGCCAGTTCCTGTTCGCCCCCGGCACGCCGGAAGACAAGCTGATGGACGCCGCGCTGGAAGCCGGCGCCGACGACGTCGTCACCAATGACGACGGCTCGATCGAAGTGACCTGCCCGCCCAACGATTTCCCGGCGGTCAAGGCCGCGCTGGAAGCCGCCGGCTTCAAGGCCGAAATGGCCGACGTGGTAATGAAGCCACAGAACGAAGTCAGCTTCGCCGGTGACGATGCGGCCAGGATGCAGAAGCTGCTCGACGCCCTGGAAAACCTCGACGACGTGCAGGAAGTCTTCACCAACGCGGTGATCGAAGACTAAGCTGAAGCAACAAGCCCCCCATGGCGGCGACCCGGACTCAGACCAGGCCGCCGCCTTTTAGTATCTGTTTCTTTTCTGGCAGTGATCATGAAAGTATTGGTTGTCGGCTCGGGTGGACGTGAACACGCGCTGGCCTGGAAATTGGCCCAATCCCCCAGGGTACAGGTGGTGTACGTGGCGCCGGGCAACGGCGGGACCGCGCTCGACAAGCGCCTGCAGAACGTTCCGCTGACCGATCCTGAGGTCATCGCCGCCTTTGCCGAGCGCGAAGGCGTGGCCTTTACCGTAGTCGGGCCGGAGGCACCGCTGGCGGCCGGCATTGTCGATATCTTCCGCGCCAAAGGCCTGCGCATCTTCGGGCCGAGCAAGGCGGCCGCACAGCTGGAATCGTCCAAGGACTTCGCCAAGGCGTTCATGCAGCGCCACGGCATCCCGACCGCCGCCTACCAGACGTTCTCCGATGCCGCCCAGGCGCATGCCTATATCGACGCGCAGGGCGCGCCGATCGTGATCAAGGCCGACGGCCTGGCCGCGGGCAAGGGCGTGGTGGTGGCGATGTCGCTGGAAGAGGCCCACACCGCGGTGGACATGATGCTGGCCGACAACAAGCTGGGCGATGCCGGCGCGCGCGTCGTGGTAGAGGAATTCCTGGAGGGCGAGGAAGCCAGCTTCATTGTGCTGGTCGACGGCAAGAACGTGCTGGCGCTGGCCACCAGCCAGGATCACAAGCGCCTGCTGGACGCCGACGCCGGTCCCAACACGGGCGGCATGGGCGCCTATTCCCCCGCCCCGGTGGTCACGCCCGCGCTGCACGCGCGCGCGCTGCGCGAGATCATCCTGCCGACCGTGCGCGGCATGGAGAAGGACGGCATCCCGTACACCGGCTTCCTGTACGCCGGCCTGATGATCGACAAGGACGGCAACCTCAAGACGCTGGAATTCAACTGCCGCATGGGCGACCCGGAAACCCAGCCGATCCTGACGCGCCTGAAGACCGACCTGGTCGACGTGATGGAGCACGCCGTCGACGGCAAGCTCGACGCGATCGAACTGGACTGGGACCGCCGCACCGCGCTGGGCGTGGTGATGGCCGCCCACAACTACCCGGACAACCCGCGCAAGGGCGATGCCATCACCGGCATCCCGGCCGAGACCGACGACAGCGTGACCTTCCACGCCGGCACCACGCTCAAGGACGGCACCCTGCTGACCTCGGGCGGGCGCGTGCTGTGCGTGGTCGGGCTGGCCGACACCGTCAAGGCCGCGCAGCGCGCCGCCTATGCCGCGGTCGAGCAGATCCGGTTCGACGGCATGCAGTACCGGACCGATATCGGTTACCGCGCCATCAAGCGCTGATTGGCCGCCGGCGGGGCCTCAGCGGCCCTGGGCGTCCAACAGGCCGCCCCAGCCGGTACAATCGTGACAATGCTGTGACGTACCCGGCAGCCGACTGGCTGCCGGACCGCCATCCGGCCGGTCCATTCGTCGGTTTATCCGATTCAGCCACCATGATCGATTCCCAGGCAGTCCGTGCCTACCTGCTCGGCCTGCAAGACCGCATCACTGATGCCATCGGCGCCGTCGACGGCCAGCCATTCCTGACCGACGCCTGGGAGAAGCCGCCCACCGAACGCCTGCGCGGCAGCGGCCGTACCCGCATCCTGGAAGGCGGCGCGGTGATGGAGCGCGCCGGCGTGGGCTTTTCACACGTCAGCGGCGAAACCCTGCCGCCATCGGCCAGCGCCAACCGGCCCGAACTGGCCGGGCGCAGCTTCGAGGCGATGGGCGTATCGCTGGTGTTCCACCCGCGCAATCCCTACGTGCCCACGGTCCACATGAACGTGCGCTGCTTCGTGGCGGTAAAACCCGACGCCGAGCCGGTCTGGTGGTTCGGCGGCGGCATGGACCTGACGCCGTACTACGGCAATGCTGACGACTGCAGCCATTTCCACCGCACCTGCAAGCAGGCGCTGGCGCCTTATGGCGACGAGCTCTACCCACGCTTCAAGCAGTGGTGCGACGAGTATTTCTTCCTGAAGCACCGCAACGAGGCGCGCGGCGTGGGCGGGATCTTCTTCGACGACTTCTCGGCGCTGGGCTTCGAGCGCAGCTTCGCGATGATGCAATCGGTCGGCGACGCCTTCCTGGACGCCTACCTGCCCATCCTGCAGGCGCGCAAGGACACGCCCTATGGTGAGCGCGAGCGCGGCTTCCAGGCCTACCGGCGCGGGCGCTACGTCGAATTCAACCTGGTGTTCGACCGCGGCACGCTGTTCGGCCTGCAGTCGGGCGGACGCGCCGAATCCATCCTGATGTCGATGCCGCCGCTGGTGACGTGGCGCTATGACTGGCAACCGGAAGCGGGCAGCGCCGAAGCGGCGCTGTACACCGACTTCCTGCCGGCACGCGACTGGGCCTGACGGCAGACCTATGGCCAATCCTGCGCAAGACCGCACGCCCGCCGACGCGGGCGACCTCCCCGCCCGACCTTACCGCCTGGGTATCCTCGGCGGCACCTTCGACCCGCCCCATATCGGCCACCTGGCGCTGGCGCGGCTGTGCATCGACCACCTGGGCCTGGACGAGCTGGTGTGGATCCCCACCGGCCAGTCGTGGCAGAAGGGCACCGACGTGACGCCTGCCGCGGACCGGCTGGCCATGACCGAGCTGGCCGCCGCCGCCCTGGGCGACACCGGCGCCAGAGTCCGCGTCAGCCGCATGGAAGTCGAGCGCGCCGGCCCCAGCTACACCATCGATACCGTGCGCCAGCTGCGCGACGAATACGGCCCCCAGGCCTCGCTGTGCTGGCTGATGGGCGCCGACCAGTTGCTGCGCCTGCACACCTGGCACGGCTGGCAGGAGTTGTTCGCGCACGTCCACCTGTGCACCGCCACCCGCCCGCGCTTCGAGCTGGCCGCGCTGGAAGGGCCGGTGCTGGAAGCGCTGTCGCAGCGCCAGGCCGACACGACCCTGATACAATGCACGCCCTCCGGCCGGATGTGGATCGACCAGACGCTCGCCGTTGACCTGTCCTCCACCCACCTGCGCCAGCGCCTGGCGGCCGGCCAGCCCGCAGATGACCAACTGCCACCGGGCGTGGCACACTACATCGCCAGCCACGGGCTGTACCGCGACGCCCCGGCCAGGGCCTGACCCGGTTGCCCGCAACCGGCGCCCACCACCCAACCGATCTCAGCTGAACAAGAAGACACCATGGATATTCGTAAACTGCAACGCGCCATCGTCGACGGCCTCGAGGATGTCAAAGCGCAGGACATCAAGGTGTACGACACCAGCCACCTGACCGAACTGTTCGACCGGGTGGTGATTGCCAGCGGGACGTCCAACCGCCAGACCAAGGCGCTGGCGGCGTCGGTGCGGGATACGGTGAAGGAAGCCGGCGGCCATATCGTGGCGGTCGAGGGCCTGGAGACCGGCGAATGGGTGCTGGTCGACTGCGGCGACGCCGTGGTCCACATCCTGCAGCCGCAGCTGCGCCTGTACTACAACCTGGAAGAGATCTGGGGCGACAAGCCGGTGCGCATGAAGCTGGCCACCGGTGCCCGCAGCCTGGCCAAGGCCAGCGAGCCGATGGACGAGGACGAGGACGAGGTCCCGGCCGCGCGCGGGACGCGCCGCGCCAGCAGCCTGCGTCCGGCACTGGCCCGCCTGCCCGAAGGCATGAAGGAGCCGTCGCCGCCGATGGGCCACGAGGATACCGACCCGGACGCCATCGCCACCGTGCGCAAGCCGGCGCGCAAGACTGCCACCAAGACTGCGACCAAGACCGCAGCCACCAGGACCGCCGGTACACGCGCCGCCGCTCCGCGCAAGACCGCCGCCGGTACCACGGCACGCAAGACCGCAAGCAAGACGGCCACGAAAACCGCTGGCAAGACGGCAAGCAAGACGTCCACCAGGACCGCGGCAGCCAAGCCGGCCGCGCGCAAGCGCACCACCCGCTCGGCCTGATGCCCCGCGCGGCCGCCTGACGGCCGCGTCGCCTGCCCTGCCCCCCGCACCGCCGCAAATCCGCCCCCATGCAACTGGTGATCGTGGCCGTCGGCCACAAGATGCCCGCCTGGATCGAAACCGGCTTCAACGAGTATGCCAAGCGCATGCCGCCCGAGCTGCGCATCGAGCTGCGCGAGGTCAAGCCGGAAGCCCGCTCGTCCAGCAACAACGCCGCCACCGTGATGCAGCGCGAGGCCGCGCGCATCGACGCCGTGCTGGGCTCGCTGTCGAAGCAGTGCCGCATCGTCGCGCTGGATGAACGCGGCCGCGACTTCACCACCGTGCAACTGGCTGCGCAGCTGACCGGCTGGCAGCGCGAGGGCGGCGATGTCGCCTTCCTGATCGGCGGTGCCGACGGGCTCGACCCGGCACTGAAGGCACGCGCCGGTACGCTGATCCGCCTGTCCAGCCTGACGCTGCCGCACGGCATGGTGCGCGTGCTGCTGGCCGAGCAGTTGTACCGGGCCTGGTCGGTCACGCAGAACCACCCCTACCACCGCGCCTGAGACGGAACCGCGCCGCCCGCGGGCGTTACAATTCACGCCACTGCCGGCCCGTCGCCGGCAGGCCCACACCGCCCGCCCCGCTTGCCGCGATGCACGACTACCTCTACCTCGCCTCCCAAAGCCCGCGCCGCCGCGAACTGCTGGCCCAGCTGGGCGTACGCTACGAGCTGCTGCTTGCCGATGACGACGAGGACGCCGAAGCGCTGGAAGCCGTCCTGCCCGGCGAAACTCCCGACGACTACGTGCAGCGCGTCTGCGCGCTGAAGGCCGAAGCCGCGCTGCGCCGCCGCGAGCGCCGTGCCCTGCCCGACGCGCCGGTGCTGACCTCCGACACCACCGTCTGCCTGGCCGGCCGCATCCTCGGCAAACCCGATGATGCCGCCGACGCGCAGGCCATGCTCGCCGCGCTGGCCGGCAGCACGCACCGCGTGCTCACGGCGGTCACGGTGGTTTCCACCCTGGGCATGCACCACGCGCTGTCGGTCTCCGAAGTGACCTTCCGCCCGATGCAACCGGACGAGATCAGCCGCTATGTCGCCAGCGGCGAGCCGCTCGGCAAGGCCGGCGCGTACGGGATCCAGGGCCGCGCGGCCGAATTCGTCGAGCGGATCGCGGGCAGCTATTCAGGTATCATGGGCTTGCCCTTGTTTGAGACGGCGGCGTTACTTCGCCAGGCCCGCCTGCAGTTCTGAGCCCCGGCCACGCCGCCGCCCAGGACAAGACCCGGCCGCGCCGGGCAACCCCAATTCCGCCGGGCCACCGGCGACCGCGTTTCACCGCTATGACTGAAGACATCCTCGTCAACATCACGCCCCAGGAGACGCGCGTTGCCATCGTGCAGCAGGCTGCCGTCCAGGAACTGCACGTCGAACGCACGCTCACGCGCGGGCTGGTCGGCAATATCTACCTGGGCAAGGTGGTGCGCGTGCTGCCCGGCATGCAGTCCGCCTTCATCGACATCGGCCTGGAGCGCGCCGCGTTCCTGCACGTGGCCGATATCTGGCACCCGCGCGACAACGACCGCAACGGCGGCACCCCGCAGCTGGCGATCGAGAAGACCCTGTTCGAGGGCCAGGCGCTGATGGTGCAGGTGATCAAGGACCCGATCGGCACCAAGGGCGCGCGCTTGTCCACGCAGGTGAGCATCGCCGGGCGCACGCTGGTGTACCTGCCGCAGGACCCGCATATCGGCATTTCGCAGCGCATCGAAGGCGAAGTGGACCGTGAAGCGCTGCGCAGCCGCGTGCAGGGCCTGGTGCCGGCCGATGAGCGCGGCGGCTTTATCGTGCGCACCATCGCGGAGGAAGCGACCGACGAGGAGCTTGGCAACGACATCGCCTACCTGCGCAAGATCTGGGGCACGATCCGCCAGAACGCCACCACGCTGCCGGCGCCGGCGCTGCTCTACCAGGACCTGAACCTGGCCCAGCGCGTGCTGCGCGACTTCATCAACGACGCCACCGGCGTAATCCAGATCGATTCGCGCGAGAACTACCAGATGCTGGTGGAGTTCGCCAAGGAGTACACGCCGGCAGTGCTGTCACGGCTGTCGCACTACACCGGCGAGCGCCCGATCTTCGACCTGTTCAATATCGACGCCGAAATCGAGAAGGCGCTGTCGCGCCGGGTCGACCTGAAGTCGGGCGGCTACCTGATGATCGACCAGACCGAGGCGATGACAACGATCGACGTCAACACCGGCGGTTATGTCGGCGCGCGCAACTTCGACGACACCATCTTCAAGACCAACCTGGAGGCGGCCCACACCATCGCGCGGCAACTGCGGCTGCGCAACCTCGGCGGCATCATCATCATCGATTTCATCGATATGGAGAATGTCGAGCACCGCGAAGCGGTGCTCTCCGAACTCAAGCGCGCGCTGTCGCGCGACCGCACCCGCATCACGGTCAACAACTTCTCGCAGCTCGGGCTGGTGGAGATGACACGCAAGCGCACGCGCGAGTCGCTGGCGCACGTATTGTGCGAGCAATGTCCGGTATGCCAGGGAAAGGGACAGGTGAAGACGCCGCGCACCGCCTGCTACGACATCCTGCGCGAGATCATGCGCGAATCGCGCCAGTTCAATCCGCGCGAGTTCCGCATCCTGGCCTCGCAGGAAGTCATCGACCTGTTCCTGGAAGAGGAAAGCCAGCACCTCGCGATGCTGGGCGACTTCATCGGCAAGCCGATCTCCCTGCAGGTGGAATCGACCTTCCACCAGGAACAGTACGACATCATCCTGATGTAGGCCGGGCCTGACCCCATGGTGCGGGATGGTCCTACTCCTATTTCGACTTCGATCCGCTATAACTAAGCGAAGGTTGAGGGTTGCGAGAAGGAGTCCGGCATGAACGCCACGAAACATGGGGCCTGTCTGCTGGCCGTCCTGCTGGGCACCGCCGCCTGCGTGCCGTTGCCGGTCGCGCAACGCCGGCCGCCCCCGCCGCCCCCCGCCGCGCCCGTTGCCGAAGCGCCGCCCCCGAAGGCACGCGCGGCGCCGATCGCCCCCAAGACCATCACCATTGCCGGCGCATGCAAGCGCACCGAGGAAGACGGCTTCCGCGAGGACGCGCTGATGGACGTCACCGCCAACAAGGTGGAGGCGTTGAAATGGAAACTGTGGGTGTCGCGGCGCGGCAGCTGCGAGTTCAACCTGGTGCAGTTCCGCCAGGTTCGCACGACGCCGCACATCGAACTGCAGGCCATCGACGGCAGCCAGTGCAAGCTGCTGGTGTGGCAGGATCCGCGCCGCGTGACACTGGCGCATAACCGCTGCGAAAAATACTGTACGCCGGGCATCTACGAACAGGCCTGGCCGGTACTGTTCGACCCCAAGAGCGGAAACTGCGCCGAGGTGCGCTGAGCTTCCCCGGCCCAGTTGCCTGTATTGCGGCCTACTTCCCCTTGGGCACGCGGCCCATCAGGTAGAACTCGTCGTTCGGGCGCATGCTGATGGTGTTGGCCATCCGGTTCGACAGCCCGAAGAACGCGGTGATCGCGGCGATGTCCCACGCGTCTTCGTCAGAAAACCCATGTTCGCGCAGCGCGGCAAAATCCGCGTCGCCGACTTCATGCGACGCCTCGCACACCTTCATCGCAAAATCGAGCATGGCCCGCTGGCGTGGCGGGATATCGGCCTTCAGGTAGTTCACCGCGACCTGGTCCGCCACCAGCGGCTTCTTCTCGTAGATCCGCAGGATCGCGCCATGCGCCACCACGCAATACAGGCACTGGTTGGCGCCGGAAGTCGCCACCACGATCATCTCGCGGTCGCCCTTGGTGAGCCCGCCTTCCTTCAGCATCAGGGCGTCGTGATAGGCAAAGAAGGCGCGGAATTCGTCGGGGCGGTGTGCCAGCGCCAGGAAGACATTGGGGACAAAGCCGGCTTTGTCCTGGACTTCCAGGATGCGGGCGCGGATGTCGTCGGGGAGGTCCTTGAGGGCGGGAACGGGGTAGCGGCTGATGGGGAAAGCGGTGTCGGGCATGGTTGTCTCCTGTTGGCGATACGTTCTCGTCGACTTCGTCGACCCTAATTTTTGTATCTAGCGCTCCAAAGTTTACCGGATTGCAGGGTCAAGGCCGGGCACATGTTGCTCATGCATCTCAAAACCAGATGTCGACTGGATAAGGCATACTACGTCCCTTCCTGAACAAGGCGAGCGCCCTTTGGCCGCATGCGCCATACCTTCCCGATGAAACGTATTCTCATCGTCAAGCTGACCTCGCTGGGCGACATGGTGTTCACGCTGCCGCTGGTCGCCGACCTGCAGCGCGCATTCCCTGGGGTCAAGATCGACTGGATCGCCGATTCCTACTGCGCCGACGTGCCCCGCTGGAACCCCAATATCGAACGTGTCATCGCTGCGCCGCTGCGCAACTTCAAGAAGGCACGCAGCTGGGCCGGGCTGCGGGAGATCTTCCGCGCACTGCGCGAATTGCGCCGCGAGAAGTACGATGCGGTGCTGGACGTCCATGGCGTGTACAAGAGCGCGATCGTGACGCGGCTGGCGCGCACGCGACACCGGTGGGGCTATCCGGTGGCGGAGTTGGGCGAAAGTGGTGCGCGCTTCGGCTATAACCATGTGTTCCAGCCCGTGATCGAAGAGGATTGCGCCAGGCAGCGCATGCGCCGCGCGGTCAGCCGCGCTTTCGGCTATGAGCTCACAAAGGAAATGCACTACGGACTGGAGATGTCCGGGGATACGCCCGCCTTCGCTGCGAAGGGCCAATACGCGATGCTATTCCACGCCACCTCGAGCGAAGAGAAGAAATGGCCGATCGCTGACTGGATTGCCGTGGGCAGCGCAATCTCCGCACGCGGCCTGCGCGTGCTGGTGCCGTGGGGCAACGATGCCGAACGCAAGGAAGCCGAGACTATCGCGGCGAGCGTGCCCGGTGCGGAAGTGATGCCGCGCCTCAGCATCACCGGGCTGGCCCAGGTGGTGGGCAGGTCGTCCCTGGTGGTTGGCATGGACACGGGCTTCGTGCATATCGCGGATGCGATGCGCCGCCCGACCGTGCTGCTTTTCACGACGACCTCGCGCGAGTTGTATGGCGTCAACACGCCGGGCCGCGCGGTCTCGATGGGCGGGCATGGCGTGGTGCCGACGCGCGAGCAGGTGCTCGCGGCCATCGACGAAGTGATGGCGCAGCAGCCGCCCGTGGCGTCGCCCAGCTGAGCGGCTGCAAGCAGCGAAACCAAAAAAAGGGGCCGGCACGGTATCCGACGTGCCGGCCCCTTTTTCGTCATGCCGCGGCAGGATCGCCCGCCGCGCCGCCGTCCGTTACTGGGTCGCGAACTGGATCCGGTGCAAACCTGCGTAGAGGCCGTTGGCGGCCAGCAGTTCGGCGTGAGTACCCTGCTCCGCGACGCGCCCATGGTCGAGCACGGCGATACGGTCGGCATTCTCGATGGTCGACAGCCGGTGCGCGATCACCAGCGTGGTCCGGCCCTTCATCAGCTCTTCCAGCGCCGCCTGCACCTGGCGTTCCGATTCCGAATCCAGCGCGGAGGTGGCCTCATCCAGGATCAGGATCGGAGCATCCTTGTAAAGCGCCCGGGCGATTGCCAGGCGCTGGCGCTGGCCCCCGGACAGCTTCATGCCGTTGTCGCCGATATTGGTGTTGAGCCCGTCAGGCAGCCCCTTGACGGTCTCGGTCAGGTACGCCGCCGCCAGCGCGCGCTCCACGCGCGCCATGTCGATCTCGGTCTCGCCATGCGCGCCATACGCCACGTTGGCGGCGACCGTATCGTTGAACAGCACCACGTCCTGGCTGACAAAGGCGATCTGGTTGCGCAGGTCCTTCAATGCCAGCTCGCCCAGCGGCGCGCCGTCCAGCAGGATGCGCCCATCAGTCGGATCGAAGAAACGCGGCACCAGGTTGACCAGCGTGGTCTTGCCGCTGCCCGACGGCCCCACCAGCGCCACCACCTCGCCCGGGCTCACGCGCAGGTCGATCTGCTGCAGCGCGGGCCGCTGTGCCTCGCCATAGCGGAAGCCGACGCCCTCGAAGGCCAGTTCGCCGCGCGCGCGGCCGATAGCCTTGCCACCATCCTGCGGCTCGATCGGCTCGTCGATCAGCCGGAAGATCATCTCGGCGGCGGTAATACCGCGCGTCAGCGGCTGGTTAATGTCAGTCAGGTGCTTCAGCGGCGAGATCAGCAGCAGCATTGCCATCACGAAGCCGGTAAAGCCGCCCACGGTGGTCTGGTTGCCCTGGGCCTGCACCATTGCAATGGTAATGATCACCGACAGTGCCAGCGCAGCCAGGAACGCAGTGACCGGCTGGTTCAAGCCGCCGGCCACCGCCATGCGCATCGAGTAATTCTTCAGCCGCTCGGCAACGGTGCGGAAGCGCGACAGCTCGTACTGCTCGCCGCCATGCAGCTTGACCACCTTGTAGCCGCCAACAGCCTCTTCCACCACATAGGCAGCGTTGTTGGTGTAGGTCTGGTGGTCGCGGTTGAGCTTGCGCAGCCGGCGGTTGATCTTCGACATCAGATAGCCGATCACCGGCAGGATCACCGCCACGATCAGCGTCAGGCGCCAGTTGGTATAGAAGAGGTAAATCAGCAGCGCCACGACCGTCAGGGAATCGCGCACCAGCGTGATAAACACACTGGTCAGGATCTGCAGCACCTGGTTGACCTCGAAGATTACCGCATTGATCAGCGATGCCGCCGTGTTGCGGTGGAAGAACCCCGCCGGCGCATGCAGCAGGCGCTCGAACATCTGCATGCGCATCTTCAGCAGCACGCGGTTCGAGATCAGGTTCAGCAGATAGCCGGAAGCGAACTGCGCCACACCCCGGATCAGCGCCACGCCGGTCAGGATGGCAGGCACATGCCACAGCGTGCCGGCGTAGTCGCCACCGAAACCCTTGTCGAGCAAATCGTTGACGACCTTGGGGATCACCCCTTCACTGGCCGCGACCACCGCCATGGCGATGATGGCGCCGACAAAGACGCGCAGCTCGGGACGCAGGTAAGACCAGAGCCGGCTGGCCATGCTGGAGGGCACGGTGGCGCCGGGCGAGATGGGCGGTTTGGATGTGGTCACTGAATGTCTTTCTGTATGAGTGCAGCGTCGGGGCTTGTCCGGCGTCTGGCCAGGCCTCTATCCCGGCCGCTTCTGCCGCGCTACGCGCAGGAAAGGCCGGACGAAGACCTGGAACAGGAATCGCTGGTAGACGTAGCGGCGCAGATAATAGCCGATGCTGCGCCGCGCCTTGTCGCTGGCATCGAGATCGGCACGATGGCCTTCCAGCGCGGAGTCCTGCGCCAGTTCGGTCAGCCCGATGCAATACGGGACCACGGCACGTACCGTCACCATGCCCTGCTTCTCGAAGGCAGACCAGTAGTCTGCAGCACACCAGACCGGCTGCAGCCCCGCCAGCAGGCGCTCGGCCGCGGCCCGCGTCACCACATAGCCATGCGCCCGCCACCATTCGCCGTAGCGCCGCACCAGCTTGCGCCCGTGGCCAAGCGGCCGCGTGCCCCAGCGGGTGTACTTGTCAACGTGGGACAGCAGTACCACTTCCGCACGGTCCGGATCGAGGCGGGCCTCGAGGTCGGCGAGTACCGCCGGCAGGTCATCGCCAAGCAAGGCGTCGTCCTCCAGCACCAGCGCAAATGCCGCGCCGTCCTCCAGCATCTGGCGGCATACGCCGAGGTGGCTCAGCGCGCACCCGACTTCGCCGCGGCTCATGGGCCGGTACCGCACCGCTGCCGCGGCCGCATCGTAGCGGCGCGCCACGTCGTGTTCAGGGAGCGCGCGCCCGTCCACGGCAGCAAAAACCTGGAACGGCACTCCAAGGCGTTCAAGCTGCGCGGAGATGCGTTGCCGGCGCGAGCCCGCGCTCGCCAGGTTGATGACGTAGGCGCCGATCATGCCGCCACCGCCCGTGCGCCCGGCCGTGCCGGCAGCTCCGGTGCCTCGCGCTGCGCGACCACGATGGCGAAGCAGGTCGCGATCATCAGCGTGTAGAAGGCATTGGTCATGGCGATGAAGAACATCGCTTCGGTCAGCCCGAACAGCAGGAAGCCGATGCTGATGGCGAGCCCCATGGTGGCAGCGGTGCGTGTGACCATGTCGCGGCTACGCAGATGGCGCAGGAAAAAGCCTGCCGGCACGAGGTATAGCGCAAGTACCGCAAGCACCCCGGGAATCCCCTGCGTTGCCGCGATGTACAGCACATCGTTGTGCGAGTGCGCGAACTGGGTGGTTGCAGGCGTGATGAATCCGCTTGCTGCCATGGCCTTGAGGTTGGCCTCGAATGCGTCCGGTCCCACGCCAGTCATCGGGTGCGTTTCCAGCATGCGCAGCGAGGCCTTCCACAGCTGCAGGCGCCAGCCCTCCGACGTATCCAGCCCGCGGTGCGTCACTACGGCCGCATCGATGCCCGGTGACGAGACCGCGGCATTGAGATTGGCGACCGCCTCATTCACACGCTTGCGGACGACATCGCTGCAGTATCCGGCTACCGCCATGCCACCCACCAGGACCGCCAGCAAAGCGGCGCGGGCGCGGATGGTCCATTTGCGCATGATGGTGATCGCGATCAGCAGCAGCACGGGGATGGCGAGCCAGCCGCCACGTGTCGCACTGGCATACGACGTATAGACCCCGGCCGCGCCGGCCAGCAATTTGGGAGCCATCGAAAGCCATTGGCCGCGCCGGTCCCATCCAATCGAAATCAGGGCCAGCATCCCCATCAGCAGAGACAGATTGGAAAAGGGAATGATGTTGTTGATGCCGACATGGTCCGGCCGGCCGCCGGCGGTTGCCGTGTATATCCAGATCGCCGAAACGATGGCACCCACCGCCAGTCCCCATTGCACGGCCTGCAGCGCACGCCGGTCGAGCAGTGCGAGGCCCCAGGCCAGCAGCCCGAACAAGGCGAAGCGCAGGTAGAGATAGGGCAGGTCCATGCCATCGCCGCTGACTACCTGGCGCAGCAGGAAGGCCGCCGGCAAGGCCGCCATCGCCGCCGCCACCGCCCAATGCTCGCGCAGCATCGTCCCCCAGGCGCACAGGCTGGCGCGGGGCTGCACGACCAGCGCCAACACGCACCACAGCAGCAGGAAGCTGAAACCGGCATTGGCCGCCGAAGGATAGGTCAGCAGCAGGATGGGAAAGGAGATCAGTGCGGCACATGCCACCAGGGAGAAGACTTTTTCCATCCCTGTAAATCGGGACAAATGTGCTCTTATCATCAAGTTCGCGATTGGAGAAAACGGCGCCGGGGCAAGGCTGGCTGGCCTGCGGCAACCCTCAGGCGGCGCCGGAACCACTGCGCCGGTGCGGTAGAATACGCGATCTTCCATCAGCGCCGGCTGTTGGCGACGCCGGCGGCTCGTCGGTATGCCCGACAGGGGTGCCGCCCATACTCCATGAAAGTCTCGGCCGTCATCATTACCAGGAATGAAGCTCACAATATCGGGGCTTGCCTCGACAGCGTATCCTGGTGCGAAGAGGCGATTATAGTGGATTGGGCAAGCTCGGATGACACGGTGGCCATTGCGCGTGCTGCCGGCGCCACTGTGATCCAGACCGACGACTGGCCGGGATTCGGCCCGCAAAAGAACCGCGCGGTCAGTGCCGCCAGGGGCGACTGGATTCTCAGCCTGGATGCCGACGAGCGCGTCACGCCTGCGCTGCGCGATGAAATCCTGCGGCATATCGCCCGGCCCGATGCCCAGGCCCTGGCACTGCCGCGCCTGTCCGCGTTCTGCGGCACCTTCGTGCGCCATGCCGGCTGGTATCCGGACTATGTCACGCGCGTGTTCCGCAACGGCCGCGGCCGCTTCACCGAAGACCTGGTCCATGAACACCTGAAGGTGGACGATCCTGTGACCCGCTTGCGCGAGCCGCTGATCCACTACAGCTACCGTTCCTTGTCGGACGTGCTGCGCAAGATCGACAGCTACTCCAGCGCCGGTGCGCAGCAGGCCTACGCGCGCGGCAAGCGCAGCTCGGTGGCTTCGGCCGCGGGCCACGGTCTGTGGGCGTTCATCCGCACCTACGTGTTCAAGCGCGGCTTCCTCGATGGCAGCGCGGGCTTCGGCGTCGCGCTGATGAACGCGCAGGCGAGCTACTACAAGTACGCGAAGCTCGCGCTGCTGCACGCCGCGGACAGCGCCCGGGTACGCGGTGAAGCCTGACGCCCCACCCTCTCACTGCATCCACCGATGAAAATTGGCATTTCCTGCAACCGCTTCGGCGCCGGCGGCGGCCTGGAGCGCTATGCGCTCGACATCAGCCAGGCCATGGCCAGCCACGCGGGCACCGAGGTGTCGGTCTACGCGCGCCGCTTCGATGCCGGGGTGGCGGAAGCGTCCGGCATCGAGCCGCACCGGATCGTGGTCTCGTGGCTGCCGGGCAAGTTGCGCGACCGCTATTTCTCCTGGCGCCTGCAGGCACGCCTGCCCGCCGATGCGGTGCTGATCGGCTGCAATCGCGTGCGGGGATCCGACATCGCCATCTGCGGCGGCACCCATCGCGGCTACCTGGCCGCGCGCGGTACGCCGCCGCGCCGCTCCGATCGCTGGCAGATCGATCTCGAAAGCGCGCAGTACGCCGGCGCGCATTGCGTGGTGGCGCACTCGGCGCTGATGCGGCGCGAAGTGGTCGAGCTGTACGGGATACCGGAAGACCGGGTGCACTTGCTCTACCCGCCGGTCGACACGCAGCGCTTTTCGCCGGTCGACGACGCCACGCGCGCGTCACTGCGCAGCGAGTTCGGTTTTGGCGACGATGAGGTCGTGTTCCTGTTTCCGTCGTCGGGACATGCCCGCAAGGGATTCGACCTGCTGGCCGATTACTTCTCGAAATCCAGCCTGCCGATTACGCTGGCAGTGGCGGGCCGCCCGGTCGGGCGCACCATCCCGCGCGTGCGTGAGCTGGGCTACAGCAGCCGTATTGACGCGCTCTACCGCGCCGCGGACTTCACCATCCTGGCATCGGCCTATGAACCGTTCGGACTGGTTGGCGTGGAATCCGTGCTGTGCGGCACACCGCTGGTGTTTGCCGACAATATCGCCTGCCTGGAAGTGATCCGGCCGCAGGCCGTCCATGCGTTCGCTCGCGAGCGCGCCGATACGCTCGACCAGGCCATCCGCGCCGCCGTGCAGGCCGCGCAGTCCGGCCAGGCGAGGCTGGCGCAGCCGATGTCCATGCTGGACTACGATCCGCGCATCGGCAGCCACGTCGATAGCCTGCTGGCACTGGCGGGGCAGGCGATGGCCGCGCGGCGCGCCTGAGCGCGCCGCCGGTGCGGCGTTATTCGTAGAGCGTATTCACGCTCTCTGGTGACAGCGCCTGCCGCAGCGCGCCCAGCGCTTCGTCGGACGGTACCACCTGCCACTCCTGCCCCAGCACGGCTTCGCACAACGCGGTCCGGGCCTGGTAGCCGATCCGCACTGGCAATCCCTGCGCGCCGGTGGCGCGCGCCAGGTGCGGCATCAGCAGTTCGCGCAGCATCCCGGTCGAAGAATTGCCGTTCATCGCCAGACGCACGGCCGTCGCAAACCGGATCCGTGCCGCGGTCAGGTCCATCACCGACTCCGCGGTAAAACGCACGCCACCGGTGAAGGTATCGTGCCGCGCATTGCCGGTAGCGATCAGCAGCTCGTCCTCGCGGAACATCTGCCGGTTGGCGTCGAAGACCTCGTTGAACACCGTCATCTCGACCAGCCCGGTGCCGTCGTCCAGCGTGACGATCAGCATCTTGCCGCGCTGCGTCATCTGGGTGCGGATGCCCGAGATCACGCCGGCGATGGTCTTGCCGCGCACGTCGCGGCCGAAGCCGCCGCCGTTGCCCTGCACTTCCTTTTCCAGCGAGGCCAGCGTGCCCTTGTTGAAGCGGCGCACCTCATCGCGGTAGGCGTCGAACAGGTGGCCGGAGAAGTAGTAGCCGAGCGCCTGCTTTTCTTCCTGCAGCGTGCGCTTGGGACTCCAGCGCGGTTCGTCGAGCAGTTCTGGGCGGTGCGCTTCGCCGGCATCGCCCATCAGGTCGAACAGCGAGACCTGGTTGGCGGACTCGGCCTTCTGCTCGGCGGCTTCCATTGCGATCGGCACCGAAGCCAGCAGCTGGGCGCGGTTGTCGTTCAGGCTGTCGAAGGCGCCGGCGCGGATCAGCGCCTCCATGGTGCGGCGGTTGACCTGGCGGCGGTCGACGCGCTCGCAGAAGTCGAACAGGTCCTTGAACGCCCCACCCTCTTCGCGCGCGCGCAGGATGTCTTCGATCGCGCCCTGCCCGCTACCCTTGATGCCGCCCAGGCCATAGCGGATGGTCTTGGGGTCGGTCGGCGCGAAGCGGTATTCGCTCGCGTTGACGTCCGGCGGCAGCACCGCAATCTTGTTGAGCTTGCAGTCCTCGTAGAGGATCTTGACCTTGTCAGTGTCGTCCATGGCCAGCGACATGTTGGCTGCCATGAATTCGGCCGGATGGTGGGCCTTGAGCCAGGCGGTGTAGTACGCCAGCAGCGCATAGGCGGCCGCGTGCGACTTGTTGAAGCCGTAGCCCGCGAACTTCTCCATCAGGTCGAAGATGTCGTCGGCCTGCTGCGAGGAGAGGCCGTTCTTGTCGGCGCCTTCGCGGAACATGACGCGGTGCTGCGCCATTTCCTCGGGCTTTTTCTTGCCCATCGCGCGGCGCAGCAGGTCGGCACCGCCGAGCGAGTAGCCGCCGATGATCTGCGCCATCTGCATCACCTGCTCCTGGTAGACCATGATGCCGTAGGTCTCTTTCAGGACGGGTTCGACGCGCGGATCGGGATACTCCACCTTCTCGCGGCCGTGCTTGCGCGCGCAGAAGCTGGGGATCAGGTCCATCGGGCCCGGGCGGTAGAGCGCCACCAGCGCGATGATGTCCTCGAAGCGGTCAGGCTTGGCGTCCTTCAGCATGCCCTGCATGCCGCGGCTTTCCAGCTGGAACACGGCGACCGTATTGGCGGTCTTGAGGATGTCGAAGGCGGGGCCGTCGTCGAGCGGGATATGGCTGCAGTTCCAGTCGGCCTTGCTTGGGTCCAGGCGGCGGATATAGCGCTCGGCCCAGTCCAGGATGGTGAGCGTGGTCAGGCCCAGGAAGTCGAACTTGACCAGGCCGGCGGCCTCGACGTCGTCCTTGTCGTACTGGCTGACGACGCCGCTCATGCCGTCGTTCTGCGCGCCTTGCGTGTACAGCGGGCAGAAATCGGTCAGCCTGCCGGGCGCGATCAGCACACCGCCGGCGTGCATGCCGACGTTGCGGGTCATGCCTTCGACGCGCTGCGCCAGCTCCAGCAGCTGGCGCACTTCTTCCTCGTTGTTCTCGCGCTCGGTCAGCAGCGGCTCTTCTTTCTTCGCTTCCTCGATGGTGACCAGCTTGCCGGGCTTGAACGGGATCAGCTTGGCGATGCCGTCGACAAAGCCATAGCCAAGGTCAAGCACGCGGCCGACGTCGCGCACCGCGGCCTTCGCCGCCATGGTGCCGAAGGTGGCGATCTGCGACACCGCGTCCTTGCCGTACTTCTCCTTCACGTACGTGATCACGCGATCGCGGCCGTGCTGGCAGAAGTCGATATCGAAGTCGGGCATCGAGACCCGCTCCGGGTTCAGGAAACGCTCGAACAGCAGTGCGTACTTGAGCGGATCGAGGTCGGTAATGCCCAGCGCATACGCGACCAGCGAACCGGCGCCCGAACCGCGACCCGGCCCGACCGGCACGCCGTTGTTCTTGGCCCAGTTGATAAAGTCCGCCACGATCAGGAAGTAGCCGGGGAAGCCCATCTTGATGATGGTGCCGGTCTCGAACTCCAGCCGCGCGTAGTATTCCGGGCGCTTCGCCTCGCGCACCGCCTCGTCCGGGAACAGAACCGCCAGGCGCTTCTCCAGGCCGTCCTTGGCCATGACGACGAGATAGTCGTCCAGCGACATGCCGTCCGGGGTCGGGAACAGCGGCAGGCGCGGCTTGCCGAGTTCCAGCGTCAGGTTGCAGCGTCGCGCGATCTCGACCGCGTTCTCCAGCGCCGACGGGATGTCCGCGAACAGCGCGCACATCTCGTCCTGTGTCTTGAAGTACTGGTCGGTGGTGAAGCGCCGCGTGCGGCGCGGGTTGGCCAGCAGCTCGCCCTCGGCGATGCACACGCGCGCTTCGTGCGCGGTGTAGTCGTCCGGCGTCATGAACTGCACCGGATGCGTGGCGACCACCGGCAACTGCAGCTCGGCCGCCAGTTGCACGGCCTGCTGCACGTAGGCATCCGTGCCGGCATGGCCGGCGCGCTGCAGTTCGACATAGAAGCGCTGCGGGAACACCGATGCCCAGTGCTGCGCGGCACGGCGCGCGCCCTCGGCATTGCCGTTGGCCAGCGCCATGCCGATATCGCCGCCCATCGCGCCGGACAGCGCGATCAGGCCGGTGGCGAGCGGCAAGTCGTCTTCGCCCGGCTCCAGGAACCACGACGGATCGATCTCGGCGCGGCCGCGGTACTGGTTGCCCAGCCACGCGCGCGACAGCAGCATGCACAGGTTCAGGTAGCCGCGCCGGTCCTGCACCAGCAGCAGCAGGCGCGCGGGCTTGTCGCGGTCTTCGGCATTGGTCAGCCAGACATCGGCCCCGACCACCGGCTTCACGCCCTTGCCGCGCGCTTCCTTGTAATAGCGGATCAGCCCGAAGGCGTTGGCAAGATCCGTCAGGGCGAGCGCACCCATGCCATCGGCGGCGGCGGCCTTGACGGCGTCGTCGAGGCGGACGATGCCGTCCACGACGGAGTATTCGGAATGCAGGCGGAGGTGGACGAAGCGGGGTGCGGACATGGGCGACATTGTACCGGCTCGGCTCGCCTGCCGGCCTCCAATATCGCGTGCAGGCGATGCGTGCCGGCCGCTGCGCAAAGCTGATCGGGGTGCTTGGGAATGCGCGGCAGAAGCGCCCGGGCGCGTTATAATTTCGCCTTTCCTATCAGGCAGTTATCGCAAGCCGCCAAGCCCTTCCCGCCCTTCCGGGCGCGGACGTGCAGGCGCCGTCCCCCATGCAGATCGTCAATATCTCCGCTTACAAATTCGTCTCGCTGGACGACATAGAGACCCTGCGCCCGGCCATGCGCGAGCGCTGTGAGGCGGCCGGCCTGAAAGGCACGATCCTGCTCGCGCCCGAGGGCATCAACATGTTCCTCGCCGGCCCGCGCGAAGCCATCGACGGCTTCATGGCGTGGCTGCATGCCGATGCGCGCTTCGCCGATATCGCGCCCAAGGAAAGCCTGTCGGAGAACCAGCCCTTCAAGCGCATGCTGGTGCGCGCCAAGAAGGAAATCATCACCATGAAGATGCCGCTGATCCGCCCCGAAAATGGCCGCGCACCGTCGGTGCGGCCGGTGGACCTGAAGCGGTGGCTGGACCAGGGGCATGACGATGAAGGCCGCCCGGTGGTGATGCTCGATACGCGCAATGACTTCGAAGTGGCGGTCGGCACGTTCGAAGACGCGGTCGAGTACGACATCGCCAAGTTCAGCGAATTCCCCGACGCTGTCGCCGCGCACAAGGCAGAACTGGAAGGCAAGACCGTGGTGTCGTTCTGCACCGGCGGCATCCGCTGCGAGAAGGCGGCGATCCACATGCAGGAAGTCGGCGTCGAGCGCGTGTACCAGCTCGAGGGCGGCATCCTGAAGTACTTCGAGGAAGTGGGCGGCAGCCACTATCGCGGTGACTGTTTCGTCTTCGACTACCGCACCGCGCTGAATCCGAACCTGGAGCCCGCCGGCCCCAAGCAGTGCTTCGCCTGCCGTGCCGTGGTCACGCCGGAAGAACAACAGAGCCCGCACTACGTGATCGGCAAGAGCTGCCCGCACTGCATCGACACCAGGCAGGCTGCAGCCTGAGAGCAGTCCGGGGCAGCCGCTCAGGCCGCCAGCAGGTGGTAGAGATTGCGCAGCATGCCCGCGGTGGCGCCCCAGATAAAGCGGTGGCCGCCGTCCTCGCGCGGATAGGGCATGGCGTAGAACAGGCGTTCGCCGTCGACCCAGCGGAACAGGCGGCGCTCATGGTGTGACGGGTTCATCAGGAAGGCGAGCGGCACCTCGAAGACATCGGCCACTTCCGAGGCATCCGGGCGCAGCGTGAAACCATCGCGCACCAGGCCGACCACCGGGATGACGTGGAATCCCGTGCCGGTGATGTAGTCGGGCAGCGCGCCCAGCACTTCCACGTAGTCGCGCGCCAGGCCCACCTCTTCTTCCGTTTCGCGCAATGCCGTGTCGATGCGGTTCGTGTCCCACTGCTCCTGCCTGCCGCCCGGGAAGCTGATCTGCCCCGCATGCGCGCTCAGATTGGCATTGCGCTGCGTCAGCAGCACCGTCAGGCCATCGCGGCGTTCCACCAGCGGCACCAGCACGGCGGCATCGCGCAGGCCTCGGCTGCGGTCGTAGACGCGCGATTCGTCGGTCAGCTCCGGCGCCCAGGCGGGCGGCAACTCGAAGCGGTGCCGGATGAAGTCGACCTGCAAGCGCGGCTCGGTCAATGGCGCATTGCGCAAGTCGGTGTCGACGACGGGAAGGGATTCGGGATCGAAGGCGGGACGCATAACAAGTGCAAGTATGACAGAAGCTCGCAATTCGGCGCCGCAGCAAAATCGGGCCGTTGCCCGTACGCCAATGCAAAAAGGGCACCCATGGGGTGCCCTTCCTGAGGAAACGCTGGCCGGGTCGCCCCGACCGGCGGGTCCGGCTTACTCCGCAGCCTTGGCAGCGGCGGAAGCCTTCGACACCAGCTTTTCCTTGATACGTGCGGACTTGCCCGAACGCTGGCGCAGGTAGTACAGCTTCGCGCGACGCACGTCGCCGCGACGCTTCACTTCGATGGCAGCGATCAGCGGCGAGTACAGCTGGAACGTACGCTCCACGCCTTCACCCGACGAGATCTTGCGCACGATAAAGGACGAGTTCAGGCCGCGGTTACGCTTGGCGATCACCACGCCTTCGTAGGCCTGCACGCGCTTGCGGGTACCTTCCACCACGTTCACGCTGACGATCACGGTGTCGCCGGGTGCGAATGCGGGGATGGTCTTGTTCGCGGTCAGACGCGCGATCTCTTCCTTCTCGATCTGCTCGATGAGGTTCATCGTTTTTTTCTCCGTAACCATCGTGCCGGCGTTGTATGCCCCAGGATGTCCCGGGCCCCGGCAGAGGATGGGGTTTTACCTGGCGGGAGTTGCCTACCGCCCTTCCTTCGCCGCCCATTCCGACAAGAATTTCTCGTCGGCGCGGGACAGCAAACCTTGTTCGCGAGCCGCCTCGATCAAATCGGGACGCTTTCTCGCGGTATTGGCCAGCGCCTGCTGGCGCCGCCATTTCTCGATCTCGGCGTGATGGCCCCCGAGCAGGATCTCGGGCACCCGCACGCCTTCGTATTCTTCCGGCCGCGTGTAGTGCGGACAATCCAGCAGGCCGTTGACGAAGCTGTCCTGCACCGCGGACTGCGCGTCGCCCAGCACGCCGGGCAGATGGCGCACCACCGCGTCGATCAGCGCCATCGCCGGCAGTTCGCCGCCTGACAGCACGAAGTCGCCGAGGCTGATTTCCTCGTCCACGCGGCGGTCGATCAGCCGCTGGTCGATGGCCTCATAGCGGCCGCACAGCAGGACCAGGCCAGGCCGTTCTGCCAACTCCATCACCTTGGCGTGCGACAGCGCCTTGCCTTGCGGCGACATCAGCACCACGTGCGGCCGCGGCACGCCGGCCTGCGCCTGCGCTGCCACCGCGGCATCGATCGCATCGTCCAGCGGCTTGGCCAGCATCACCATGCCAGGGCCACCGCCATAGGGGCGATCGTCGATGGTGCGGTAGTTGTCCACCGTGAAATCGCGTGGATTCCAGCTGCGCAACGCATACCGCTGTTGCTTGGCTGCCCGGCTGGTAATACCCCAGTCGGTCAGCGCACGAAACATCTCGGGAAACAGCGTGATCACATCGAACTGCATCCGCTCTCCCCCTCCTGGGCACAAGCCGGGCTCGGTGCCAGGGTCAGTAATCGAGCCCCCAGTCCACCACGATGCGCTTGCCGACCGTATCGACCGTGCGCAGGAACGCATCGACAAACGGGATCAGCCGTTCACCGGCCTTGCCGTCAGGCAGCGCGTACGCGACCTGCAGGATCTGGTGGGCACCGTTGTCGATCAGGCCGGACACTTCGCCCAGCAACTCGCCTTGCTCGTTGCTGACGCTGCAGCCGATCAGGTCGACCCAGTAAAACTCATCGTCTTCCGGCGCCGGAAAATCCGCACGCCGGATCCACACGCGGCGGCCCCGGAGCGCTTCCGCGAGATTGCGGTCGGCCACGCCGGCAGCATTCGCCACCACCGTGCCGCTGTGCTCGCGCGACTGCGCGATCTTCACGCAGACCGGCTGGGCATGCTGCGCACCGGCCGCCACCAGCCCCGCCTGCGGCGGCGCCAGCAACCACCAGCGACGCGCATGCAGCAGGGCGGACGCGTCATTGGCATGCGGCTGGACCTTGATCCAGCCACGGATACCGTAGGCCGCGCCGACATAGCCGACTTCCACCAGGTCTTCCGGCAGGGCGTCGGCATACAGCAGCGCCGCGGGCATCTTGAGGGCCTTGGGGGCCTCACCCTGCGGGCCCTGCGGCCGGTTCAGCGGCCGCTGCTTGCGTTCAGTCACGTGCGCAACGAAGAACGTGCCCTTGCGGGCACGCTATAGTTCGCTCAGTCCAATGGACCAGCGGCAATCAGGCAGCAGCCTTGGCGCCTTGCTTGACCAGGCGGGCAACGGTCGGCGACAACTGGGCGCCAACGCCTTGCCAGTAGGCCAGGCGGTCTTGCGCCAGGCGCAGGCCTTCTTCGCCTTCCGATGCCAGCGGGTTGTAGAAGCCAACGCGCTCGATGAAACGGCCATCGCGACGGTTACGCGAGTCGGTAGCAACGATGTTGAAGAACGGGCGCTTCTTGCTGCCGCCGCGAGCCAGACGGATAACGACCATGGGATGATTCCTCAGAAAACGGGTGTCCGGGTGTTCAAACGAACACGAAACACAAGAGTATAGCCCAGTTTCCGAGGCCAAACAAACACTTAGGTGATTGACGTGCCGGGGCCGTGCGGGCATCGTGGCAAAAAACGCGACAGGAGGCCCGACATGCGCCCGCACCTGCACTTCTTGCTTCGTACCATACGGCAATCCGCCCTGCTTGGCATGGTCCTGCTGGCGGGCAGCGCGGCGGCGGCCCTGCCGCTCGAGCAGATCAAGCTGCCCGCTGGTTTCCGCATCGACGTGTTGACGCAGGACGTGCCGGGTGCACGCGCCATGACGCTGTCACCGGCGGGCACACTGTACGTCGGCACGCTCCGGGAGGGCAAAGTCTATGCGGTGACCGACGCGCTCGGCGCCAAACCGCGCGTGCGGACCGTCGCCAGCGGCCTGCGCATGCCGGCAGGGGTGGCCTTGCGCGATGGCAGCCTGTATGCCTCGTCGGTGTCCAGGATCGTGCGCCTCGACAACATCGAAGCCCGCCTGGACAACCCGCCAGAACCGGTGGTGGTAAGCGACCGCTTTCCCACCGACACGCACCACGGCTGGAAATTCATTGCCTTCGGGCCGGACGGATACCTGTATGTCCCGGTCGGCGCGCCCTGCAACATCTGCGCGAAGGACGAGAACCGCTACGCCAACATCATGAAGATGAAGCCCGACGGCAGCGACCTGCAGGTGGTAGCCCGGGGCGTGCGCAATACCGTCGGCTTCGACTGGCACCCGGCCACGCGCGAGCTGTGGTTCACCGACAACGGCCGCGACCGCATGGGCGACGACGTGCCGGACGACGAGCTGAACCGCGCCACCGCCGCCAACCAGCATTTCGGATATCCGTACTGCCATGCCGGCAACGTCGCCGACCCCGAGTACGGCAGCCAGCGCAAGTGTTCGGAGTTCGTCGGCCCGGTGGCACAGCTGGGCGCGCATGTGGCCGCACTCGGCATGCGCTTCTACACCGGCAACCAGTTCCCGCCGGCTTACCGCAACAACGTGTTCATCGCCGAACACGGCAGCTGGGACCGCAGCGAGCCGTCCGGCTACCGCGTAGTGCGCGTGGTGCTGGACGAGTCCGGCAAGGCAGTCCGGCAGGAAGTGTTTGCCCAGGGATGGCTGCGCGGCAGGCCCTGGGGACGCCCGGCCGACGTGCTGGTCGCCCCTGACGGCTCGCTGCTGGTCAGTGACGACCTGGCCGGCGCGATCTACCGGATCCGCTACGCGCCGTAGGCTGGAGACGACCCGAGCAAGGCCCGCAAAGCCGCGGAAACACGAGGAAAGGCAAGGGCTGTGCGTCCGAAACAATCCGTTACACCGGTAACGCGCTTGGCATAGCGCGACCCGATGGCCCATGCGTACCATGAACCCATCTTCCAACAGCAACTTAGCGCGACAGGAACCTGGGAATCCGCATGCTCACCCGCTCTCTCCTGCGCGACCTGGTGGCTGGCATCCTGGTGGCCTCGGGCCTGGTCGGCGCGGTAGCCGCCAGTCATGCCCAGGTCGCATTCTGGCAACAAAGCCGTGCTGATGCCCGGCCGGTGCGGCTGCAGGCCGGCGACGGCTGGCAGGTCGCCAGCGTGCGCGCCGAAAGCCGCGATCACGTACAGGCCCAAATCGACCGCATGGAAGCCCGTGCCCGCGCCGACGACCGCCTGAACGGCCGCCGCGCCGCCGCCATGCAAGGCGCTCGCGACGACAACCGCCCGCGCGCCCAGGATCAGCGCGGCAACGCTCCCGACGCCCGCAACGACTCGCGCCCCGGCAACGTGGGCCCCGGCTGGCAGGCACGCGGCCGCGACAACGGCGCACGCTGATTCGCCTTGTGGCCGGCGTTCGTGCAACGCCGGCCCCCTGTGGAACTCGCTGCGGAACTCGCCTCGCGCTCCGACTGTCTGTATCTGAGTGTGTGCCCCACTTTCCGGGTGCCGCACACAGGCTGCCGCCCGGCGCTGCCCGGGGCTCACAGCGTGCCGTCCAGTGCAGACGGCAATCGAACTGACCTGCCTCTGCCCGACACCTCCTGTCGGACCCGATCACGACAGCTCGGGCGCAGCCTCCAGAATGACAATAATTCTGTGAGGTTTGTCATGTCACCCCTGCTTAGCGACCTGGCCGAACACGTTGGCCAGTTATCGCTGTCTATCCTGTTCATGGGTATCCTTACCCTGGTCCTTTACGGCGAAACGCATATCAGCGAACACGCCGCCACCTTTATCAAGAGCCTGCTCGCGGGCGGCTGGCATTAGCGTCGCTCCACGCGTCGGCTGATGCACCTCTCACCTCCCTGGCCGTGACCGTCGGCGTACAATGACTGCCGGCTGGCACGCGCGTGCCGCCGTTTTACCTGAACTGCCACGCACGCCCCCAACGCCATGCCTGCCGCCACGCCAGCCAGTCCCGCAACCACTCGCACCGCCGCCCCGCTTCGCGGCAAGTCCAAGCTGCTGACGGTCGCGCTGGCGTTCCTGCTCGGCAGCCTTGGGGCGCACCGCTTTTACCTGGGTGGTCTACGCGACGTGTACGGCTGGGCTCACCTGCTGGGGTTGCTGGCCGGCGCCATCGGTATTGCCTCGATGGCGGCTGACGCCGGGACACCCGCGCTCAACTGGACGTTCGCCGTTGCCGGCGGGGTTTCGGTCATCAGCGCCTTCCTGTCCGCGATCGTCTATGGCCTGCGCCCGGACGACAAGTGGGATGCGCGCTTCAACCCCCATGGCCGGCCCACGCGCTCCGGCTGGCCGGTCGTGATACTGGTGATCCTGTCGCTGCTGATCGGCACCGGCCTGCTGATGGCGGGGCTGGCAATCAGTTTCCAGACCTTCTTCGAATCGCAGGTCGAGGCGGCGCGCGAGCTGTCGCAATAGCCGCGGCGGCGGCGTCATGCCGCGCTATTGGGGTTGGCACAAGCATCGACGCAAGCGCTAAGCGCAGCCGGCATTTGCGCGAGGTCAATGCGGGCGCAATCGGCAATTCCCCTTTCTCGCAAATCGCCCATACTGGAAATACCGTCCGATCCTGGCGGCGACATGCGCGGTGGAGCGTGGCTCTGGCGGCGCAAAGGAGCACCAATCGACATGCCAACGTATGACGAAGGACGCCTGGCTGCCATTGCCGTCAGGCTGGCGCTGTCCTCTGGACTGCCGCCATCGAGCGCGAAGGCCGCGCTGGACCTGGCCAGCCGCATGATCGGCGACCAGCAGGCCACAGAAGCCGCTCAGAACAAGGAGCCTTGCGGATCGTCCTTGCCGCGTGGCCCCGCGGGTGGCCGGAACCGCGAAGTATCCAGTTCGAACCGGTTATAGCGGAAGCCGAGTCGGTCGGCGGCCTTGTAGAAGCGCTGGCGCAACAAGTCCGCCCACACGCCCGTGCCCCGCATGCGCGTGGCAAAGCTGGCATCGTAGGCTTTGCCTTCGCGCATGTCGCGAACGCGGTTCATGACCCGTTCGGCGCGGTCGGGGAAATGCGCCAGCAGCCACTCCTCAAACAGTGGCCGCACCTCCCATGGCAGCCGCAGCACGATGTAGTTCGCATAAACGGCGCCCGCCTCGCGCGCCGCTTCCAGCACACGCTCAAGGTCAGGCTCGGTAACGAACGGGATCACCGGGGCAATGCTCACGCCCACCGGGATGCCGGCGTCGGTCAGCGTACGGATCGTACGCAGGCGCCGTGACGGCGTGGCAGCACGCGGCTCGAGCGTGCGCGCGATGTCCGAATCCAGCGTGGTAATGGTCACGGCAGCCACCGCGAGCCGTTTGGCGGCCATCGGCGCCAGCAGGTCGATATCCCGCTCGATCAGTGAAGACTTGGTGATCAGCGCGACCGGATGGTCGTGCTCGCTCAGCACCTCGAGGATGCCGCGGGTGATGCGCTGCTCGCGCTCGATCGGCTGGTAGGCGTCGGTGTTGACGCCCAGTGCAATGGTCTCGCAGCGGTATGAAGGGCGAGCCAGGGCCTCGCGCAGCTTCTCGGCCGCGTTGGCCTTGGCGAACAGCCGGGTTTCGAAGTCGAGCCCCGGCGACAGGTCAAGATAGGCGTGCGTGGGCCGCGCAAAACAGTAGATGCAGCCGTGCTCGCAGCCGCGATACGGGTTCAGCGAGACGTCGAACGGGATATCCGGCGACGCGTTGCGCGTCAGGATCGAACGCGCACGTTCAATGCGCACCTGCGTGCGCAGCGGCGGCAATGGCGTTTCCGGCGCCGGCGCGGCGGATGGCTCGTCCAGGGCCGGAGCACCCCAACCGTCGTCGAAGGCCTCGCGCTGGTCTCGCTCGAAACGCCCCTGCAGGTTGCTGACCGCCCCGCGTCCCTTGCGTGCGACGGGCGGCTGCGGGCCCGCCTGCGTATCGGCGCCGGTGGCCGTGTCTTTGGGAGAGTTGGTGGGGTGCTTCATGGTTGCCGGCATGGTTCGCCTGGCCTCGGTGGTCAGGTCGGCTGGCTCCTGTCCTCGACCGGGATTGCCAGGGTCTCCTTGATTTCTTCCATTACGACATAGCTTTTCGACTGCGCGGCGCCGGGGAGCTGCAACAGGATGTCGCCCAGCAGCCGCCGGTATTCCCCGATCTCGCGGATGCGCGCCTTGATCAGGTAGTCGAAATCGCCCGACACGAGGTGACATTCCAGCACTTCCGGGATGCGCAGCACCTCGCGTCGGAACTGCTCGAACATATTGCCCGACTTATTGCCGAGCGAAATCTCCACGAACACCAGCAGCGCACTGCCCAGCAAGGTCGGGTTCAAGCGCGCGTAGTAACCCATGATGACACCATCGCGCTCCAGGCGCTTGACCCGCTCGATGCAGGGCGTGATGGTCAGGCCGACCGCTTCCGCCAGATCTTTCATCGAGATCCTGCCGTCGGCCTGCAGCAACGTCAGGATCCTGCGGTCGAGCCGGTCAAGGCTGCGTACGGGCTGGCGACTCGTTCTCATGAGTTTTTCCTGTTTTACTGAGAAATTCAGTAACTATGACTGGATTGTATTCAATAGTATAGAGACAAATCCTTCATCAACTTGACATCGTAGTTGGGAGCCCCCGAAATGCGCGTTCTCGTACTTGGCAGTGGCGTAATTGGCGTCACCAGTGCGTGGTACCTGGCCAAGGCCGGTCACGAAGTGACCGTTGTCGATCGCGAGGCGGGACCCGCGCTTGGCACCAGCTTTGCCAATGCGGGGCAGATCTCCCCGGGCTATGCGTCGCCGTGGGCGGCGCCCGGCGTCCCGCTGAAGGCGATCAAGTGGATGTTCCAGGAGCACGCTCCGCTGTCCATCCGTCCGGACGGCACGCTGTTCCAGCTGCAGTGGATGTGGCAGATGCTGCTGAACTGCAGCGCCGAGCGCTATGCCGTGAACAAGGAGCGCATGGTGCGGCTGGCCGAGTACAGCCGCGACTGCATCCGCGCGTTGCGTGCGGAAACCGGGATCGCATATGAAGGCCGCCAGCAAGGCACGCTGCAGGTGTTCCGCACCGACGAGCAGCTGCAAAGCGCGGCCAAGGACATCGCCGTACTGGAAGAAGCCGGCGTGCCCTACCAGTTGCTTTCGCGCGAAGAACTCGCCGCGAGCGAACCGGCGCTGGCCGCCGTCAGCCACAAGCTGAGCGGCGGCCTGCGCCTTCCCAATGATGAAACCGGCGACTGCCAGTTGTTCACGACACGGCTTTCGCAGATGGCCGAGATGCTTGGCGTCAGGTTCCTCTACAACCGCTCGATCGACAGCCTGATGACGCAGGGCGATGCCGTCACCGGCGCCGTGGTCAACGGCGAGCCGATCCCCGCCGACCTGGTGGTGGTGGCGCTGGGCAGCTGGTCGACGCAGCTGGTGAAGCCGTTCCTGTCGGGCATGTCCAACCTGCCGGTGTACCCGCTCAAGGGATTCTCGATCACGGTGCCGCTCAGCGACGCCTCGCGCAGCCCGGTGTCGACGGTGCTCGATGAAACCTACAAGGTCGCCATCACCCGCTTCGACGATCGCATCCGCGTCGGCGGCATGGCGCAGATCGTTGGTTATGACAGCAGCCTCGATCGGGCCAAGCGCCGCACGCTCGAACACGTGGTCACCGACCTGTTCCCCGGCGCCGGCGATGTCAGCCAGGCCACCTTCTGGACCGGCCTGCGCCCGATGACGCCGGACGGCACGCCGATCGTCGGCCCGACGCAGGTACGCGGCCTGTGGCTGAACACCGGGCACGGCACGCTGGGCTGGACCATGGCCTGCGGCTCCGGCAAGCTGCTGTCGGACCTGGTTTCCGGGACTTCGCCGGCGATCCGTGCCGATGACCTGTCGGTGGGCCGCTATTTCAAGCCCACGCGCCATCACGTGGCGCCGCGGCCAGCGCATGCCTGACAACGCCGGCACGTAGGCAACGCAAGGGCGGCCCCGCGGGCCGCCCTTTTTGTTTGGCCGACATCACGGACCTCCACAGCGGTGGCCAGACGCAAAAAAGCCGTTCGCGGGAAATCCCGGGAACGGCTCCTTTTGCGAACATTGCCGGGCGTCACTGCCCCGGCAAGCTGACGGCATCAGCCCAGCGCGGCCACCAGCTCCGGCACCACGGTGTTCAGGTCACCCACCAGGCCATAGTCGGCCACGGAGAAGATCGGGGCTTCGGCATCCTTGTTGATCGCGACGATCACCTTGGAGTCCTTCATGCCGGCCAGGTGCTGGATCGCGCCCGAGATACCGACGGCGATGTACAGCTGCGGCGCGACGATCTTGCCGGTCTGGCCGACCTGGTAGTCGTTCGGCACGAAGCCGGCGTCCACGGCGGCGCGCGAGGCACCCAGCGCGGCGCCCAGCTTGTCGGCCAGCGGCGTCAGCACCTTGGTGTAGTTCTCGCCCGAACCCACGCCACGGCCACCCGAGACGATGATCTTGGCGGCGGTCAGTTCCGGACGGTCGCTCTTGGCCACTTCGCGCGAAACGAACTGCGAAACGCCCGCGTCGGCCACGGCCGGCAGGGTTTCGACAGCGGCCGAGCCACCTTCGGCAGCGGCGGCGTCAAACGCGGTGCCGCGCACGGTGATCACCTTGATCTTGTCGTCCGACTTGACCGTGGCGATGGCGTTGCCGGCGTAGATCGGGCGCTCGAAGGTATCCGGTGCGTCGACCTTGGAGATTTCCGAGATCTGGGCGACGTCCAGCTTGGCAGCCACGCGCGGCAGGATGTTCTTGCCGTACGGGGTAGCCGGGGCCAGGATGTGCGAGTAATCGTTGGCAATGGCCAGTGCCTGCTCGGCCACGTTCTCAGCCAGGCCGTCGCCAAAGTAGGCGGCGTCGGCCAGCAGGACCTTGGTCACGCCGGCGATCTTGGCGGCGGCGTCGGCTGCGGCCTTGGCGTTGGAACCGGCCACCAGCACGTGCACGTCGCCGCCGCATTGGGCTGCGGCGGTCACGGTGTTCAGCGTGGCGCCCTTGATCGATTGATTGTCGTGTTCAGCAATGACGAGTGCAGTCATGTTCTATCTCCCCCGCGCTCAGATAACCTTGGCTTCGTTCTTCAGCTTCTGCACCAGCGTCGCGACGTCCGGCACCATCACACCTGCGCTGCGCTTGGCAGGCTCGACCACCTTCAGGGTCGACAGGCGCGGCTTCACGTCGACGCCGAGGTCTTCCGGCTTGACGGTATCCAACGGCTTCTTCTTGGCCTTCATGATGTTCGGCAGCGTGACGTAGCGCGGCTCGTTCAGGCGCAGGTCGGTCGTCACCACGGCCGGCAGCTTCAGCGACAGCGTTTCCAGGCCGCCGTCGACTTCACGGGTCACCGATGCCTTGCCATCGGCCACCACCACCTTCGAGGCGAACGTGGCTTGCGGCAGGCCGGCCAGCGCGGCAACCATCTGGCCGGTCTGGTTCGAGTCATCGTCGATGGCCTGCTTGCCCAGGATCACCAGCTGCGGCTGCTCCTTGTCGATCAGCGCCTTCAGCAGCTTGGCCACGGCCAGCGGTTGCAGGTCTTCGTTCGACTCCACCAGGATGCCGCGGTCGGCACCGATGGCCATCGCGGTGCGCAGGGTTTCCTGGCACTGCGTGACACCGCACGAGACGGCCACGACTTCGGTGACGACGCCGGCTTCCTTCAGGCGCACGGCCTCTTCCACGGCGATTTCGTCGAACGGGTTCATGCTCATCTTGACGTTGGCCAGATCGACGCCCGTGCCGTCCGCCTTGACGCGGACCTTGACGTTGTAATCCACCACCCGCTTGACTGCGACGAGTACTTTCATGCGCTCACTCCACTGATAGCTGATAGTCAGAAATTTTGTTCGCTCGTCATTATAACCACCGGGTTGGCGGCTCTCCTGTTTTTCGAACGATCGTACTATTTTATCGGCAAAATGATGCCGGGCATAGCCCGGCAATCACCAGCCGTCCGGAGATTGTGCCGCAAACCCAGGCCTGCGGGGATCGTCTGATTGGATGAACCCCGCAAAGTGACCAAGGCTTTACAACGCTTACCAGGCCGTGATGACCGATTCCTTGAATGTCGAAGTGACGTATTGCTTGATTTCCGGCGAGTGGTACGCCTTCACCAGCTTAGCCACCCACGGCTTGCTCTTGTCGGCCTCGCGGATCGCGATCAGGTTGGCGTACGGGCCTTTCGGGCCTTCCATGGCGATCGCATCCTTGGTCGGCGACAGGCCGGCCGATTCCGCGTAGTTGCCGTTGATCGCGGCCGCATCCAGGTCATCCAGCGAGCGCGGCAGCTGCGCGGCGTCCAGCTCGACGATGCGGATCTTCTTCGGGTTCTCGGCGATGTCCAGCGGGGTCGCCTTCAGGCCGGCGTTGGGCTTGAGCTTGATCACGCCCTTGCTCTGCAGCAGCAGCAGGCCGCGGCCGCCGTTGGTCGGATCGTTGGGCACGCCCACGCGCGCGCCCTGCTTGAGCTGGTCGAGCGACTTGATCTTCTTGGAGTAGACGCCCATCGGGAAGGTCACGGTGTAGGCGATGTGCGCGAACTTGTAGCCGCGGTCCTTGATCTGGGCTTCCAGGTAAGGCAGGTGCTGGTAGCTGTTGGCATCCAGGTCGCCGGCGGCCAGCGCGGCGTTGGGCTGGATGTAGTCGCTGAACTCGACCACCTGGATATTCAGGCCGTCCTTGGCGGCGACCTTCTTCACCTGTTCCATGATCTGGGCGTGCGGTCCGCCGGTCACGCCGATCTTGATCGGCTTTTCCTGGGCGATCGCGCCGGTGGCCAGCGAGGCGCCGAGCGCGGCGCCGAGAATCCATTGCAGCAGGTTGCGACGTTGCATGATGTACGTACCTATCTCTAAAAGTCGTTTGGTTCAGCGGTGGCTGATGCGCCGGACGAGCCAGTCGCCGAAGCTCTGCACCGCCTGCACGAAGATGATCAGGATCACCACCACCGCCACCATCACCTCGGTGATGTAGCGCTGGTAACCATAGCGGATGCCCAGGTCGCCCAGGCCGCCGCCGCCGATCGCGCCGGCCATCGCCGAGTAGCCGACCAGGCTGACGAAGGTGATGGTCAGGCCGGCGACGATGCCGGGCATGGCCTCGGGCAACAGCACCTTCCACACGATCTGGCCGGTCGTCGCGCCCATCGACTGGGCGGCCTCGACCAGGCCCTTGTCGACCTCGCGCAGCGCGCTTTCGACCAGGCGGGCAATAAAGGGAATCGCCGCGATGGTCAGCGGCACGATCGCCGCGGTGGTGCCGATCGACGAACCCACGATAAAGCGCGTGAACGGGATCACCACCACCAGCAGGATGATGAAGGGGATCGAACGCACCGCATTGACCACCACGCCGATGGTGCGGTTGAACAGCGGGTGCGACAGCACGCCGCCGCGATTGGTCAGGTGCAGCAGCACGCCCAGCGGCACGCCCAGCAGCGAGCCGACCACGCCCGAGATCGCCACCATCAGCAGCGTCTCGTTGAACGAGGTCAGGAACAGGTCAGACATCTCAGACCACATGCTCGAACTCCTCCACCACGACGCCTTGCGCCTGCAGGTATTCCATCGCTGCCTTCACGTCGGCCAGCTCCCCGGTGGCCATGATCGCCAGCGAGCCGAAGGCCTGGCCCTGGATCTCGTCGATATGGCCGTGCAGGATGTTGAAGTCAAGCCCATAGCGGCGGATCGCCTGCGCCAGCACCGGCTGGTCGACACCCTCGCCGGTGAACGCGAGGCGGTAGACGTGGTCGCGGCCGTTGCCGAGCCGGCTTTCGACGCGCTTGAGCACGCTTGCGGGCAGCTCCTGCGCAATGACATCGCCGATCATGGCGCGGGTGACGTCGTGCTGCGGACGCAGGAACACGTCGATCACGCGGCCCTGCTCGACCACCTGGCCGGCCTCGAGCACGGCGACGCGGTCGCACACCTGCTTGATGACCTCCATCTGGTGCGTGATCATCACGACGGTCAGGCCCAGGTCGCGGTTGATTTGCTTGAGCAGTTCCAGGATGGAGCGGGTGGTCTCCGGGTCCAGCGCCGAAGTGGCTTCATCCGACAGCAGCACCTTGGGCTTGCTCGCCAGCGCGCGCGCAATGCCCACGCGCTGCTTCTGCCCGCCGCTGATCTGCGCCGGGTAGCGGTCCTTCAGCGCGGACAGGCCGACCAGGTCCAGCAGCGGCAGCACCGTAGTGGCAATCTCCGCCTTGGGCTTGCCGGCCAGCTCCAGCGGAAGCGCCACGTTGTCATAGACGGTGCGCGACGACAGCAGGTTGAAATGCTGGAAGATCATGCCGATCTCGCGCCGCGCCAGGCGCAGTGCGCCGTTATCCAGCGCGGTCAGGTCCTGGCCGCCGACGATGACGCGGCCACTGGTGGGCCGGTTCAGCAGGTTGATGGCGCGAACCAGCGTGCTCTTGCCGGCGCCGCTGCGGCCGATGATGCCGAAGACTTCGCCCGCTGCAATCGACAGGCTGACGTCCCGCAATGCATGCACGTCGCCAGACGCGCCCGGGAAGCGCTGCGACAGTCCTTGCAGTTCGATCATGTAAAGGTGACCAAAAGAAAACGGCAACAGGCGAGGTTGTCTCGAGCGCTGTTGCCGCACTTATTTTTGTAAAGCGGGTATTTTATGCGATTCGCTTCATACCATAAACGAATTTTTACCGATGTCTTTATGCGCACCCAGCATAAAGAACGCGGAAATGCCTACTATTCGCCACGCCACGAGGGCGCACGCTTGTCGAGGAAGGCCTGCACGCCTTCCAGCGCGGAGTCATCCATCATGTTGCAGGCCATCGTCTGGCCGGCCAGCTGATAGGCGGCTTCGATGCCCATTTCAAGCTGGCGGTAGAACAACCCCTTGCCGGCGGCGACGGCCGCGGCCGGCTTGGCGCAGATGCTGGCCGCCAGCCGCGCCACCTCGTCGTCCAGTGCGGCGGCCGGCACCACGCGGTTGACCAGCCCGCGCTCGCGCGCGGTGGCCGCATCGATCATGTCGCCGGTCAGCAGCATTTCCATTGCCTGCTTGCGGTGCAGGTTGCGCGACAGCGCCACGCCCGGTGTCGCGCAGAACAGGCCGAGGTTGACGCCGGACACAGCAAAGCGCGCGTCATCGGCGGCTACCGCCAGGTCGCACATCGCCACCAGCTGGCAGCCGGCCGCGGTGGCGATGCCTTGTACCCGCGCGATCACGGGCTGCGGCATCTTCTGGATCGCCATCATCACGCGCGTGCAGCGGTCGAACAGGCGCCGGTAGTAGTCGTGCGACGGCGTGGCGCGCATCTCGCGCAGGTCATGGCCGGCGCAGAAGGCCTTGCCGGCACCGGCCAGCACCACCACGCGCACGGCGTCGTCGGCGGCCAGGCGCCCGAAGCTCTCGGCCAGCGCGTCCAGCAGGCCCTCGGACAAGGCGTTGAAGGCCTGCGGTCGGTTCATGGTCACGCGCGCCACGCCCGCGGCATCGCGCGTTTCGGTCAGCAGCGGCGCGTCCAGGCGCGCATCGTTTTCTGCCATGGTGGATGCCTCCTATCGTTCCAGCAGGACTTTCAGGTGCGCCAGCACGCTGCGCCCGAGCGCGCTCAGGTTGTAGCCGCCTTCCAGGCAGCTGACGATGCGTCCCTGCGCGTGCGTGCGCGCCACGTCGACAAGCTGGCCGGTGATCCACGCATAGTCCTGTTCCACCAGGCCCATCTGCCCCAGGTCGTCCTCGCGGTGCGCGTCGAAGCCGGCCGAGATGAACAGCATCTGCGGGCGGAACTCATGCAGGCGCGGCAGCCAGATGGTCTCGACCACCTCGCGAACGGCCAAGCCATTGGTGTAGGCCGGCAGCGGGATGTTTGCCATATTGGCCGCCAGGTGTTCGGTGCCGCTGTACGGGTAGAACGGGTGCTGGAAGAAACTGCACATCAGCACATGCTCGTCGCCGCGGAAGGCCGCCTCGGTGCCGTTGCCATGGTGGACATCGAAATCGATGATGGCGACGCGTTCCAGCCCATGCGCCTGCAGCGCGTGGCGTGCGGCAATGGCCACGTTGTTGAAAAAGCAGAAGCCCATGGCGCGGTCCGGCTCGGCATGGTGGCCGGGCGGGCGCACGCAGCAGAAGGCGTTCTCGAACTCGCCCGCGATCACCGCATCGGTCGCCGCCACCGCGGCGCCGGCGGCCAGCGTGGCCGCGCTCAGGGTGTGGGCGTTCATCGACGTATCCGGGTCGATCGGATAGTAGCCGCTGGCCGGGCTGGCGCTTTCCAGCGAATCGACATAGTCGGCCCGGTGCACGCGCTCGATCTGCTCGCGTGTGGCCGGCGTGGGCTCGCGGCGTTCCAGCAGCCCGTCCAGGCCGTGCGAAATCAGGTGATCCTCGATCGCCTGCAGGCGTTCCGGACACTCGGGATGGAAATGCCCCATCTCGTGCCGCTGGAACTCGGGGTGCGTGTAATAGCCGGTCGGCATCTCTTGTCGTCGCTCGGTTGTCTCCATTCGCTACGTTAGCACAGGGCGGACCCAGCCACCCAATGCGCGTCCTCTCGGCAGGCGCGCGGTTGAGCCGATTCCCGCGGGCTCGTGCCGGGTTCGCGCCGGGTTCGCGCCGGGGTCGCTGCAGTGGCATCCGCTATACTCGGAGCGACTTGCAAAGGACACCATGACCGACACCCAGCGCTCACTGCGACGCCCCCTGCTGGGCGCCGCGCTTTCCGCTGCCGCACTCGGACTCTGCGGCCTCTCCCCCAGCCTTCTCGCCGCAGGCAAGCGCCGCGTCAGCGTGCGTGAAGAAGAAATCGAACCCGGCCGCTACCGCGACAACCCCCAAACCCGCGCCTTTATCGATGAAATGGTGGCGCGCCATGGCTTCGACCGCGGCGCGCTGCAGGACTGGTTCGGCCAGGCGGTCTATTCCTCGACCGTGGTGCGCCTGATCATGCCGCCCGCCACCGTCGGGCGCAAAAGCTGGCGCGCCTACCGCTCGCGCTTTATCGAGCCGATCCGCATCAATGCCGGCGTGCGCTTCTGGCAGGACAACCGCGCCACGCTGCGCCGCGCCGAGGCCGAATTCGGCGTGCCGGCCTCGGTGATCGTTGGCATCATTGGTGTGGAAACCATCTATGGCCGCGACATGGGCACGTTCCGCGTGCTCGATTCGCTGTCGACGCTGGCCTTCGACTACCCCGACACGCCGAACCGCGCTGCGCGCTCCACGCTGTTCCGCAACCAGTTGGCCGATTACCTGCTGTGGTGCCGCGATACGCGCACCGATGTGTACTCGGTGCTGGGCTCATACGCCGGCGCGATCGGCATCCCGCAGTTCATGCCGACCAGCCTGCGCGAATATGCGATCGACTACGATAACAACGGCCGCATCGACCTGCGCAACAGCCCGACCGATGCGATCGGCAGCGTGGCGCGCTTTCTGCAGCTGCACGGCTGGGAACCGGGCCGGCCGGTGGCATGGCGCATTGCCGGCGACAGCGGCAGCCTCGGCGTCGCCACCGCTGCGGCGGATGGCGAGCCGTGGCCGACACGCACGCTCAACCAGCTCACCCGCGCGGGCCTGCGCGTGGACGAGCCCATCGACACGGCACGCGAAGGCGAGACCGGCGTGCTGGTGGTCGACCTGCCCACGCCGGACCAGCCTACCGAGTACCTGCTGGGCCTGCGCAACTTCTATGTGCTGACGCGCTATAACCGCAGCTTCTTCTACGCGCTGGCGGTGTACCAGCTGGGCGAAGCGGTCAAGGCGGCGATGGGCTGAGCCAAACCTGACACCCGGACGCAAAAAAGCCTCGCTTGCGCGAGGCTTTTCTGTCTGGCATCGCCTCCCGGATCAGGCCGGGAACACTCCGGTCGACAGGTAGCGGTCGCCGCGATCGCACACCACGAAGACGATGGTGGCGTTCTCCACTTCCTCGGCAATCCGCAGCGCGACGCACAATGCGCCGGCCGCCGAGATGCCGCAGAAGATGCCCTCTTCAGCCGCCATGCGCCGCGCCATGTGCTCGGCATCGGCCTGGCTCACGGGCTCGGTGCGGTCGACATGCGCGGGGTCATAGATCTTGGGCAGGTAGGCTTCCGGCCACTTGCGGATGCCCGGGATGCGAGAGCCTTCAGCCGGCTGGGCGCCGATGACCTGGATCGCCGGGTTCTGCTCTTTCAAATAGCGCGACACGCCGGTGATGGTGCCGGTGGTGCCCATTGCCGAAACAAAATGGGTGACACGGCCTTCGGTATCGCGCCAGATCTCGGGGCCAGTGCCTTCATAGTGCGCTTGCGGGTTGTCCGGGTTGGCGAACTGGTCGAGGATGACGCCCTTGCCTTCGCGCTCCATCGCGTCCGCCAGGTCGCGGGCGTATTCCATGCCGCCCTTAACCGGGGTCAGGACGATTTCGGCACCGTAGGCCGCCATGCTCTGCCGGCGCTCCAGGCTCAGATCCTCCGGCATGATCAGCACCATCTTGTAGCCGCGGATGGCGGCCGCCATGGCCAGCGCGATGCCGGTATTGCCCGACGTCGCCTCGATCAGCGTGTCCCCCGGCTTGATGCGGCCACGCGCCTCGGCACGGGCAATCATCGATACCGCCGGGCGGTCCTTGACCGAACCGGCGGGGTTGTTGCCTTCCAGCTTGCCGAGAATCACATTGCCGCGCGCGTCGTTGGCGGCACCGGGAATGCGCTGCAATCTGACCAGCGGCGTATTGCCGATGGTGTCTTCAATAGTCTTGTAAGCCATGGGGGAGGGGGTGGCGAGGGTAGGTCAGGTTCGCCGGCCATTGTAATCCAGTCCCCTTTCCCTCGCCGGCAGGCGGGATTTGCACCAATGCGCCCGACCCCGCATCCCCACTTCCCGATTCCCCTGATTCCCCGATTTCCCGCGCGACTCAGTCGGCCTCGTGGTTGCCTTCGCCCAGCAGGTGGTACAGCAGGATGCAGCCAAAGGTGGCGGTGCCGATGCCACCCAGCGTCATGCCGCCCAGCTTCAGCGTCAGGTCGCCCGCGGCCACCGTCAGCGTGGCGCCGACCGTGATCAGGTTGCGCGAACTGGAAAAATCCACCTTATTCTGCACCCAGATCCGGCCCGCGGTCGCGGCAATCAGGCCGAACACCACGATGGTCAGCCCGCCGATCACCGGTCCCGGGATGGTCAGGATCAGCGCGCCGAACTTGGGCGAAAAGCCCAGCACGATGGCCACCGCCGCCGCCACCACGAAGATCAGCGTGGAGTAGATCTTGGTGACCGCCATCACACCCATGTTTTCGGCATAGGTGGTCACGCCGGTGCCGCCGCCGCTGGCCGACAGCATGGTCGCGATGCCGTCGCCGATAAACGCGCGGCCGATATACGGATCGAGGTTACGGCCCGTCATCACGCCAATGGCCTTGATGTGGCCGAGGTTCTCTGCCACCAGCACGATCGCCACCGGGGCGATCAGCAGCATGGCGCTGACCTCGAACGCCGGTGCGGTGAACGCAGGCAGGCCGAACCAGCTGGCCGCGGCAACGCTGGAGAAGTCGATCGGCTTGCCCAGTCCCATCACGTTGGTGCCCACGTAGTAGGCAACGTACCCCACCAGTCCGCCGATCAGCACCGGCAGGCGGCCGAGCATGCCTGGCGCGCGCACTGCGACCAGGCCCACGGCCAGCACCGTCAGCAGGCCCACCCAGGTGTCAAGCGAAGAGCCGCTGACCGCCTTGACCGCGACCGGGGCCAGGTTCAGCCCGATGGCCGCGACGATCGCGCCGGTGACCACCGGCGGCATCAGCTTTTCCACCCAGGCGTAGCCCACGGCCTGCACCACCACGCCGATCAGCGTGTAGAGCGCGCCCGCTGCAATGATGCCGCCCAGTGCCACCGGGATATTGAGGTTGGGGCCGCTGCCGGCATAGCCTGTGGCAGCGATCACCACGGCGATGAAGGCAAAGCTCGAACCAAGGTAGCTGGGCACCCGGCCGCGCACGCACAGAAAAAAAATCAGCGTGCCGATACCGGAAAACAGGATGGCGATATTGGGATTGAAGCCCATCAGGATCGGCGCGATGGCGGTCGAGCCGAACATCGCCACCACGTGCTGGATGCCGGCCAGCAGCGTCTGCCCGGCCGGCAGCCGTTCGTCGGGCCCGATTACCCCTTCGGTCTTGAGCCGCCATTTCGGCAGGAAACCCGCGTCCTCGCCATTCGCCATGTGTTGTACTCCCTGTGTCCGGGCGGGCCGCTGCGTCAGCGGCCGCCGCGATTGTGGTTGGTGATCGCCGCCAACCGGCTGCATATTGCCGGTCGGGGCGCGCGCGCGGCAGATCCTGCCGGCGCGGCGTCCGCATGATACTCCGCAGCCAGATGGCTGCGAAGCTGCACAGGTGTAGCACGAGACGTACCAGCAAGGACGAGCCCGGGCGCATCCGGACCCGGCACAGGGCGACAGGCTCCGCCTGCTGCTTCAGCGAGCTGCCTTGGCGGCTGCGGCTGGCGGTGCGGCTGCCGCCTTGCCGGGCTTGGCCGCGGTGGCCGCGGGGGCCGCAGTGGCCGGCGCAGCGGCGGCGGCGCCGAACACCAGCCCCCCTTCCTGCAACCTGGCCACGGACTTCGGGCCCACCCCGCTGACGCGCTCGGCAAGATCGGCGGCATCCTTGTACGGACCGCGCTTGTTGCGCTCATCGACGATATTGCGTGCGGTGGCGGGGCCAACGCCCTTGACCGAAGTCAGCGCGGCCTCGTCGGCCGTATTGACGTCGATGGCGGCATGCGCCGCGCCGCCCGCGCACAGGCACATCGCAGCCAGCAGGAAAAAACGACGGACGAGTTGCCAGACCCAATGCTTGAACATGAAAGCTCCTTTGCTGTGGATGGTGTGAAGTACCACCCCGCCACTGCGGCGAGGCCAGCTCAGGATAGGTTCAGCGCGCCACGGCAGCGCGTACGGCAACACAAATTGACACCGGCCGCACGAAAACGTGTCGGCCGGTCATTGGAATCGCGGTATTACGGGTGCCAGCGTCAGCCGTTGCGCTCGATCAGCCAGCGGCAGTAGCGCGCCACGCCTTCCTCGACCGTCAGGAACCGCTCGTTGTAGCCGGCGCCGCGCAGCTTCGACACATCGGACTGCGTAAAGCACTGGTATTTGCCGCGCAGCGCGTCCGGGAACTTGACGTACTCGACCAGGCCTTCCTGCGCCAGCTCTTCCAGCGACAGCCGCGGCTTGCCTTCCGCCTCGCGCAGCGTGTTGACCACGGTAACGGCGATGTCGTTGAACGGCTGTGCCCGGCCGGTGCCGAGGTTGAAGATGCCGGACTTCTCCGGATGGTCCAGGAAGTACAGGTTGACCTTGACCACGTCCTCGACCGAGATGAAGTCGCGGCTCTGCATGCCGGGACCGTAGCCGCCGTACTCGCCGAACAGCTTCACGGTGCCGTCGGCGCGGAACTGGTTGAAATTGTGGAAGGCCACCGAGGCCATGCGGCCCTTGTGGTTCTCGCGCGGACCATACACATTGAAATAACGGAAGCCCACGACCTGCGACAGCGCCGACGGCAACCTGCGCCGCACGATCTGGTCGAACAGGAACTTGGAGTAGCCGTACACGTTCAGCGGACGCTCGAACTCGCGGTCCTCGCGGAACACCTGCGAGGCGCCGTAGGTCGCGGCCGATGAGGCATAGAGGAATTGCGCGCCCTGCTCCAGGCAGCCTTCCATCAGCGACAGCGTGTAGCGGTAATTGTTCTCCATCATGTAGCGCCCGTCGCTCTCCATGGTGTCGGAGCAGGCGCCTTCGTGGAACACCGCGCGGACCTTGCCGAACTGCCCCTTGGCAAAGCGCTCGAGGAAGTCCTCCTTGTCCAGGTAGTCGGAGATCTCGCAGTCGACGAGGTTGTGGAACTTGTCGGCGCGGGTCAGGTTGTCGACGGCGATGACATTGGTCTCGCCCCGGTCGTTCAGGCCCTTGACAAGGTTGCTGCCGATAAAGCCGGCGGCGCCGGTCACGATGATGGTCATGGTCGCTTCAGTAATGGGCGCCGCGCGTCACGGGGCGGCGCCGAACAATTCGGGGTAGGTGACGACGGCGGTGCCGAGCTTGCCGACCACGATGCCGCCGGCGCGGTTGGCATGCTGGACGGCTTCCTTGAGCGGCACGCCGGCGCCGAGCATGGTGGCCAGCGTGGCGATCACGGTATCGCCGGCACCCGATACATCATAGACCTCGCGCGCCTGGGCCGACACGTGCAGCACTTCGGCTTCCGTGTAGAGCGTCATGCCCTCTTCCGAGCGCGTCAGCAGCAGCGCTTCGAGCTGCAGCTCGCGGCGCAGGTTCTGGGCGCGGATGGTGAGGTCGGCCTCGGTCTTCCAGGCGCCGACCACGGCACGCATCTCGGAGCGGTTGGGAGTGATCAGCGTGGCGCCGCGGTAACGCGAGTAGTCGTCGCCCTTGGGGTCGATCAGCACCTTGCGGCCGGCCGCGCGGCCGGCGTCGATCATGCGGGAGACGTGCGTCAGGCCGCCCTTGCCGTAGTCGGACAGCACCAGCACCTGGTAGTCGTTGATCAGGCCCTGGAACCGATCCTGTACCGCGGCCAGCACTTCGTGCGCCGGGGCGTTCTCGAAGTCCACGCGCAGCAACTGCTGCTGGTGGGCGACCACGCGCAGCTTGATGGTGGTGTTCAGCTTGGGATCGCGGTGCAGGTAGGGCTCGACGCGGCTCTCGGCCAGCAGCGCCTCCAGCGTGCGCGCCGGCTCGTCGTCGCCGACCACGCCCAGCATGCCCACGCGCGCGCCCAGCGCGGCGGCGTTGCGCGCCACGTTGGCGGCGCCGCCCAGGCGCTCGTCGCTGCGCTTGACCTGCACCACCGGCACCGGGGCTTCCGGCGAAATGCGTTCGACGTCGCCGAACCAGTAGCGGTCCAGCATCATGTCGCCGACCACCAGGATATGAGACTGCCGGATCTGTTCCTGCGGGATGGTCTTGTTCATGAAGATCCTTGGCGATTGCGAGGCAGCCAGCGCCGCCTCGTCAGCATGTCAGTTGATCAGTCGTTGACCCGTGCACGCTCTATTTGTTCGCGGAGTCGTGCGCCGCCTGTTGTCCGGGCCGGGCCGGGCGGCCGATGGCGTGGTACTCGACGCCGCTCTCGGCCATGGCCTGGGGCTCATACAGGTTGCGCCCGTCGAAGATCACCGGCGTCTTCAGCCGCCGCTTGATCTGGCCGAAGTCCGGACTGCGGAATACCTTCCATTCGGTCACGATGACCAGCGCATCGGCGCCGTCCAGCGCATCCATCTGGTTGTCGTGGAAGCTGACGCGCGCCATGGCCTCAGGCAGGTCGGACAGGTCAGACTCCAGCGCGCGGCGTGCTTCCGCCATCGATACCGGGTCGTGCACGCGCAGTGACGCGCCGCGTGACACCAGTTCCCGCCCCAGGATCCGCGACGGCGCCTCGCGCATATCGTCGGTATTGGGCTTGAATGCCAGCCCCCAGATAGCAAAGGAGCGGCCGGCAAGGTCATCGCCGAAGCGGCGCACGATCTTCTCGCCCAGCACGCGCTTCTGCGCGCCATTGACGGCCTCCACCGCCTCGAGCACGCGCATCGGCTTGCCATGGTCGGCCGCGGTGCGCATCAGCGCCTGCACGTCCTTGGGAAAGCACGAACCGCCGTATCCCGCGCCGGCATACAGGAAACTGTAGCCGATACGCGGATCGGAGCCGATACCCATGCGCACGAGTTCGATATCGGCGCCGACCTCGTCGGCCAGGTTGGCCAGTTCGTTCATGAATGAGATACGCGTGGCCAGCATCGAATTGGCCGCGTACTTGGTGAACTCGGCGGAGCGCACGTCCATGTAGAACGTACGCTCATGGTGCCGGTTGAACGGCGCGTACAGCGTGCGCATGGTGGCCTGCGCATGGCGGCCGGCAGCGTCCGGGTTGCAGCCCAGCACGATGCGGTCGGGGCGCATGAAGTCCTCGACGGCGGCGCCCTCCTTCAGGAACTCGGGGTTCGAAACCACCGAGAACTGCAGGTCTTCCAGCCCGCGCGCGGCCAGTTCCTCGCGGATCGCGGCAGTGACGCGGTCGCCCGTGCCCACCGGCACGGTGGATTTGTCGACCACGACCTTGAAGCCGGTCATGTGCCGGCCGATGTTGTGCGCCGCGGCCAGCACGTACTTCAGGTCGGCCGAGCCGTCTTCGTCCGGCGGCGTCCCGACCGCGATGAACTGCACGTCGGCATGCTCCACGCTGGCGGCGACGTCGGTCGAAAAGACCAGGCGGCCGGCGGCGCGGTTGCGCTGGATCAGTTCCTGCAGGCCCGGCTCGTAGATCGGCACGCCGCCCGCGTTGAGCAGAGCGATCTTCTTTTCGTCCAGGTCGAGGCAGAACACATCGTTGCCCAGCTCCGCCAGGCAAGCGCCGGTGACGAGGCCGACATAGCCGCTGCCGATAATGGTAACTTTCATGGCTTCAGATCAGATTCTGTAGTGCTGCGCGCCGGGCTCAGCCCAGCGTCTCGGAACGCCGCGGCGCGTAGGTTTCCCAGCGATTGCAGCCCGGGCATTGCCAGTAAAACAGGCGGGCGCGGAAACCGCATTCACGGCAGGTGTAGCGCGCCAGGTTGCGCGTGCGCGCCTGCAGCAGGTCGCGGATCGCGCCGGTTTCCTGATCGCGGTCGCCGGCGCCGTCCTCGGCGGGGACATCGGCACCGGCCGGCACTTCGGCCGAGGTCACGGCGGCCTGCGCCTCGAAGTACTTTGTCAGCGCCAGCAGCGTGGGCTGGCGCCGCAATTGCTCGCGCATCAGGCGCGCCGCGGTTTCGGGGCCGTTCGTTTCAAGCTCGGCCTTGTATGCAGTGTCGAGCAGTTCCGGTGCGAGCTTGCCCTTGAGCAGGCCGTGCAGCCACTCCAGCGCCGTGCCTTCCTGCTGCAGGCTGGCATAGGCCTTGACCACGCGATCGGCGACCAGCGGCAGGTAGGAGGCGTCCTGTCGTTCGATGCCCAGCCAGTGGCCGAGCGCCGCGCGTGCATCGCCGGAGGCCGCCGCCACGTCACCCAGCAGGATAGGGGCACGCACATTGGCCGGATTTTCCGCGACGGCCTGGTTCAGCCATTTCACCGCATCCTCGGGACGCTTGCGCTGCAGCGCGTCCTGCGCCAGTTCGCAGCAGAACTGGGCGATCTGCAGGCTGTAGCTCTTCTGCTCCAGCGTCTGCAGCTCGCGCGCGGCGTCGATGGCCTTTTGCCACTCCTTCTCGACCTCGTACAGCTCAAGCAGCACGCGCTTGGCCGAGGCTGCATACGGGCCGGACATCAGCCGGCGCAGCGACTCCTCGGCGCGGTCCAGCAGGCCGGCGCGCAGGAAGTCCTGGCCAAGCTCGTAGAGCGCATGTTCGCGCTCCGGCTCGGGCAGGTCGGGACGGGTCGCCAGGTTCTGGTGCACGCGGATGGCGCGCTCGGTTTCGCCGCGGCGGCGGAACAGCGCGCCGAGGGCAAAGTGGAGTTCGGTGGTTTCGGGATCAAGGCGGGCCACCTCGATAAAGGCGTCGATGGCCTTGTCGGGTTGCTCGTTGAGCAGGAAATTGAGGCCTTTGAAATAAGAACGCGGCAGCGCGCCCTGCTCGCTGATGAGTTGCCGCACGTCGAAGCGCGCCGCCATCCAGCCAAGGCCAAAGACAAGTGGCAGCGCCAGCAACCACCAGGTTTCAAACATCATGGATCAGACTTTCGGGCCGACTACGTTGTAAGGGACCGGCTTGGCGTCGCGCGGCGTGGCCGTGCTTGCAGCCGCCGGTTGCGGCGATGCGGATGCGGCGGCCGCCTGCGCTTGCGTCAGCGCGCGGCGCAGCCTGGCGACCTCCATCCGCTGGCGCATCAGGCCAGGTGCCGCCGAGGCCAGCGCCGCGACCGCGCCAAGCACGAAGGCGGCGAACAGGATAAGGATTAGCGGGGCGTGCCAGACGGCGTTGAAAAACAGCTGCAGCGAAGCGTCAGCGGTATTGCGCAGCGCCAGCACGAACAGCAGCACGAATACGACGATACGGACGATCCAGGCGAACAGTTTCATGCAGGTAGGCAGCTTGGCAGCGTGACGTTTAGGCGGCGCCGGCGCATGTGCGCGGGCCGGCAATGACCCCGGCATTGTAACGGAATCACTTCGTCGATTCGGTAACGCGGCGGTTACGGGAGGCTAACGCGCGCAGCGCTGCGGGCGCTGACACGTATTGTGCGGCGATGCCTCGCCGGCCCCCAGCAACGCGGGCCAGCAAGCGCAGAACAAAAAAAGCGCCCCGAAGGGCGCTTTTCTTGACTTACCAGTCAACTGGGCAGGCAGGCGATGCTCAGGAGCGGACCAGGTTCAGTCCACCCTCGTGCAGCGCCGCCGGAGCGGCGCCAGGGCCTGCCTTGCCCGGCACGGCCTGGGCCGTGCCGACGGAATGGCCGTTGCCATTGACGCCCGCAGGCGCCGGCTGGCTGCGGTCAACCCGTTCGCGCAACTCCTTGCCCGCCTTGAAGTGCGGTACCCGTTTCTCAGGTACCAGCACCCGTTCGCCGGACTTGGGATTGCGCCCCACGCGAGGCGGACGCTTGTTCAGACCAAAACTGCCGAATCCGCGGATCTCGATGCGATGGCCATCGGCCAGCGCATCGGACATCGCGTCGAGTATCGTTTTGACCGAGATGTCCGCATCCCGCAGCAGCAGCTGGGGGAAGCGGGCAGCCAGTTTTTCGACGAGCTCCGACTTGGTCATGGGCATTCGCGCAAGCGCGGGGGCCTGCGATTACTGGTTGTCCTGGCCGAGCTTGGCCTTCAGCAGGGCGCCGAGGTTGGTCGTGCCAGCCGTGCCGGTGTCAGCCTGGAACTTCTGCATCGCTTCCTGCTGCTCTGCGCTGTCCTTGGCCTTGATCGACAGGTTGATGTTGCGCGACTTGCGGTCGACGTTCAC
>Ga0209025_1000466_pt1 | contig 79039 bp, 72 predicted proteins | sample AraplaMF_Col_mLB_FD_184256 | JGI IMG/M metagenome (GOLD analysis project Ga0209025, IMG submission 184256) | Arabidopsis root microbial communities from the University of North Carolina, USA - plate scrape MF_Col_mLB (SPAdes) (version 2) | ecosystem: Host-associated > Plants > Roots > Endosphere... | reverse complement strand
AGTTATCCCCGAAGGAATAACTCCGCTCGACTTGCATGTATTAGGCACGCCGCCAGCGTTCGTCCTGAGCCAGGATCAAACTCTCCAATAAAGTGTTTGACTTGCTCATAAACTTGCTAGCGAGATCATTGCTGATCTCATTTATTGCTTTAATTCACTCGTTGTTCAGTTTTCAAAGATCAATCATTTCCGAAAGTTCTCTATCGAAAACTCTCATTTTTTGTCGTCCGTTGTCTCAGCGGCGACTTTTATAATATATCACATCGCCGTTCTTTTAGTCAAGCACTTTTTTTGAAGTTTTTTGTCGCACTCTTCAGTGCTTCTTCAATTTTGTGCTCCGTTCGGAGCGGCGAGATTTAATTTATCATAGAATGCTTAGGGAAGTCAACAACTATATCACTGTTAATTTTATACAAACCAATAAAAGTACGCCTGGGATACCCAACAGCACTCCTGTAGCCATCGTTGTAGGATTAAGCGGAATATGAAGACCTGAGATGAGTCCACTATAATTGACAGCATAAATCGCTATCGCCGCAATGATAATCTGGCCAGCAAATATACTAAGCCAGCGCCACGTTAGGCGATACTTCAATAAGGTGTATGCAAGAAGCAACAAAGAAACTCCGAGTAGGATTGCCAATATGACCTTCATCATCATCCCTCCCTAAGCGTTCAACATCAATACACTCAATTGAATACGTTTGGCCTTCTTGATCAGCATGTCATATCGCTTCTCTGTCGCTTCTAGCAAGTAAATCGCATAATCAATTTCATCGACTTCTGTCGCCTCTTGGAACAATGCATGAGCGTTCTCCCACTCACGTTTAGCGACACAGATCTCTCTGTACAATAGCATTTTCTCAGACACCGTCTGTTCCAATAGCACCCTTGCATCCCGATTCCACCATTTCCACCAAGCCATACCAAGCCCCTCCTTGTCCATTTTACGAATAACAACCAGCACGATACGGGTGTCTACAGCACCTTTACCGTTTGCCGCTATCCCATTCATATCAACGGAAGGACAAACTTAGAACCTAAAAAACAAAAAAAGCCCTATAAAATAGAGCTCAACATTTCAAATCATATGAATTAATTAATCTCTCTGCGCCCTTCAAGCGCTTTGGACAAGGTGACTTCATCCGCATATTCCAAATCCCCGCCCACCGGCAGACCGTGAGCAATACGCGTTACGCGAATACCGAATGGTTTGACCAATCTCGATAAGTACATCGCCGTGGCTTCCCCTTCGATATTCGGATTCGTCGCGAGGATTAACTCCTGCACGCGTTCATCACTTAATCGTCTTAATAGCTCCGCAACTCGGATTTCATCCGGGCCGATTCCTTCCATTGGCGAGATGGCGCCATGGAGAACGTGATAGTACCCTTGAAATTCCTTCGTCCGTTCCATTGCAACGAGATCTCTCGATTCCTGGACGACACAAATTGCAGAGTTATCCCGGCTCTTATCCTGACAAATTCGACACGGGTCTACATCTGTTATGTTGCAGCATACCGAACAATAATGCAGATTGCGCTTCACATTAACCAGCGCCTTCGCAAAGTCGATCACATCATCTTCCTTCATTCGCAGCACGTGAAAAGCAAGCCTTGCTGCCGTCTTCGGTCCAATACCCGGCAAGTGGGTAAAAGCATCGATTAATTTAGCTATCGGTTCAGGATAATACACTGGCCGTGTCCCCTTCTACGCTCCTCAAAAACAGAAACAGCTGCATCATCCTTCAAGGAGAGCAGCGTTCCTGCGAGAATTATTATGATCGATTAATCTATTTCCGAGATAATTAGAACAAGCCAGGAATTTTCATACCGCCTGTAAATTTACCCATATCATCATTCGCCATATCTTCCGCTTTCGTCAAAGCATCATTCACCGCTGTCATTACAAGATCTTGAAGCATTTCGATATCTTCTGGATCTACCACTTCTGGTTTGATCGCGATGGACAAAATTTTCTTATGACCATTCACTTCAACAGTAACTGCGCCGCCGCCAGAAGTACCTTGAATCGTTTTGCCGCCCAATTCTTCTTGAGCTTTCAACATTTGTTCCTGCATTTTCTTCACTTGCTTCATCATTTGGTTCATATTGTTCATCGTTCTCAATCCCCTTTAGCTTATAGTGGTATTTCCATAATTATTTACTCATCTTTAATCACAACAAGATCTTCACCAAACATCTCGATCGCCTGGTCTACCCATGGTTCTGAAGAATTCTTCTCACCTGCAGTCGGTGCACCTGCTCCATCTTCAGGAACGAGCTGCAATTCACTTGCAGTCTCTGCTTGATCGGTGACAACCGAATTCCAGTCCTTAAGCATCATCGTAATCAGCTTATATGATGCACCAAGCACTTCCTTCATCACACGTTCAATGACTTCCCGGTTCGCCTGTCTTTCTGTCGTCTCCCGATGAATCGTATTCTTAAAACCTACGAGTACAGCATCTTCGGTTGCCGAGATAGGTTCTCCATCCATGAACCATGCATGAATCGTGACTTTCTCTTCCTTGACACGTTGCAGCACGCGACCCCATTGAGACCGAATCTGGACGAACGAAGTCGTGTCCTTCCCCGCAATGTAGAGATCCATCTTCGGTGGAATCTTAGCGACGATCGATGTCCGATTTGCCGTAGCTGCTCCACGTCCCGAGTTAGCTCGCCCTGAGGAAGAACCTTCTGTATTCGCCGGTGCGGACCCTGCACCTGATTGCATCAGCTGCTCTACTCGTTTCTCTAGCGTCGCAACTTGCTGCTCTAGCTGTTTGATTAACGCTACATCCGCCGTACTCATGGACGTAACAGTCGAGGATTTCACACCACCCGCAGGTGCTCCATCATGCATTGTGCAGATTTTAAGCATCGCCACTTCGAATAACGTTTGCGGATTCGTGGCATATTTCATTTCCACTTGATATTGATTCAAGATCTCGATGGTTCGGAATAACTGTTCCGCTTCAAAAGCTTCCGCAGTTATTCGAATCCGCTCTGAGTCCATCAAGCGTTCGGTCATACCATCAGCATGAGGGACCATCTTGACCATCAATAAATCGCGGAAATAGTAAATGAGATTCTCTACACATTTGTCAGCGCTCTTCCCATCTTGCATGAACCCCTCAATCGCCGTCAAGATATACGAGATATCATGTCGTTGAATAGCTTCTGCCAGATCAGCAAATTGTTCCGAAGGAATACCACCCGTAATATCCATCACTTGTTTGTAGGTGATCTGTCCATCCGTAAAAGATGCGGCTTGGTCGAGCAAACTTAGCGCGTCTCGCATCCCTCCATCAGATAGTCTTGCAATGTAGGATAGAGCATCTTCCTCTGCAGAGACTCCTTCACGCTCACATATCTTCTGCAAATGTTCAACTTGTTCCTGCAAAGATACACGACGGAAATCGAATCGTTGGCAACGTGAAAGAATTGTCGCCGGCAGTCGATGCGGCTCTGTCGTCGCAAGAATAAACATGACATGCGCTGGTGGTTCTTCAAGTGTCTTGAGCAACGCGTTAAACGCTTCTGTTGTTAGCATATGGACTTCATCGATAATATAAACCTTGCACCTTACTTCGGTCGGGGCATACTTGACCTTCTCTCGCAGGTCTCGAATTTCATCCACCCCGCGATTCGATGCAGCATCGATCTCAACCACGTCCATGACAGAACCAGCCGTAATCCGGATACAGGCATCACAAGTATTACAAGGCTCCACATTGGGTCCATGTTCACAGTTTATCGCCTTCGCCAAGATTTTGGCCGTGCTCGTCTTGCCTGTTCCGCGAGGGCCACTGAACAAATAGGCATGGGAATACCGCTGTTCGCGCAGCGCGTTCTGAAGTGTCTGAATAATATGTTTCTGTCCCACCATGTCTTGGAACGACTGCGGTCGCCAAGCACGATATAACGCTATATGAGCCATCGCAGTTACCTCTTTCAACATGTCGCTGTACATAAGCTATATTACCACAACATTATGGATGTTTTCGAATACTTCGTCCTCAAGAAGAGGGTTGATCACATTATACTACATCAACTTCCGCAAAAAAATAGCCCTTCTACTTGGAAAGGGCACCTTTTCATACTAAGCTTCTAATTTTCTCATACTGACTCACCATGATAAGGAATGGAGACCGTAAAAGTCGTTCCAAATCCTTTCGAGGATACACGAATTACGCCACCTATATCATGGATGATCCGTTGACAAATGGATAGCCCGAGCCCGGTGCCTTCTTGCTTCGTCGTAAAAAACGGATCAAAAATTTTGTCGATCATGAATACCGGAATACCTGGACCTGTATCATGAATCTCGATACAAATACGTTGTGCCGAATCCGTCCGAACGGAAATCGATAATATTCCGCCATCCACCATTGCTTCAATACCATTCTTACATATATTGAGAAACACTTGCTTCAATAGCTCACGGTCGGCAACAATCTTCGGAACCGGACCTGTATCATCGAATACGACAGCAACATCGTACAGAATTGCTTCATTACTTACGATTGGTAACATTTCATTAATGATGGTATATACATCCACAATATCATACGATACATGCTTGGGTTTGCTAAGCAATAAGAATTCGCTAACCAAGTCATTGATTCGGTTCAACTCATTCAGCATGATCTCTGTGTAACCGTGCTCCTTCTCTAATCCCTTATCCTGCATCGTTTTCTTGAACATCTGCAGAAATCCCTTAATCGAAGTAAGCGGATTCCGAATCTCATGCGCCGTTCCCGCAGCAATCTGTCCGATCATCGCGAGGCGATCGCTCCGATTCACTTGCTCTTCCAAGGATCTAAGATTCGATACGTCTTTGAAAATAACATAGGCACCAACAATGTCGCCTTCCTCATCCCTCAGCACGTTCGAGTCCATGAGCAGTTCATACCGGTCCTGGTTATTCATCCAAGACATCGCGTGATTGCGTACGATAACCCCGTCTAAGATGGCACGTTGAACCAGCTGATGTTCCAATGGCATACCATAAAAAATATCCTGCATCGGTCTATTCATCACATCTTCACTCTGAATTCCAAGAATTCGGCAAGCCATGTCACTAATTTCGACTAAATTGAAATTACGGTCCATAATGATGACACCCAGGTTCACATCACGTATAAATGCACCTGAGAACTGTTGCAATAGGCTTAATTCACGCATATTCCGTGTATGGCTCATGATAATCGAATACATTGGTTCTCCGTCCAAGTGGATGGATAAAATCGTCGTATCTGCCTTGATCACATCGCCATTCTTTGCTTCGGCATGGATCCTGAAATACGATTGATTCTTATGTATCTGTTCATGAAAGCGAGTCATAAGCTCCCCGAGTGAATAGGATTCAACAAAAAATGTCTGCACCGACTGACCCAACACATCTTCAAGGTCATAGCCTAGCACCTTGGCAAAAAGCGCATTACAGCACCTTACCACACCGCCCTGATCCACGAGAAGAGCTAACATATGAGGGAGTCTGTCCACGTAATACTTATAGGTTTCCCTAGTAAAGTCTAACCCCGGCGCAATGAACTCTGACATCATACATTCACCCCGATACCTCAACATGACATATTAACCCTATGTTTGTTATATTCGGTTCGAATCACACTTTTCCTTCTTTTGTCAAAAAGAAGCATAAAAAAACACCATTCGTAACTTCCGTTACGCTGGTGTTCTATTCGTAAGGTTGTACCGTGCACCTGTCTCTGATCGTTGCGATCCGAGTGGCACCCTTACATAACAACTCGGGTCAGGCCACCCTCCGGCACATAGAACTTCCTACTTATGGCTGCTTCCTTCCGGACCTGACCAGGTTCATAGACATCCATTGCGGAGGACCCGACCGTCAACATCGCATGTAAAGACCAAACCTCACATCGACAAGACCTCGGACAGGAATTCAACCTCGCTATAGCGGATTGCGAGTTACAGGGCACCGCTGCCTCCCCATCTAGCACGGTAAAACCAAGTATAGCTTATATCTGTACAAAGCGCAACCTTTGCAAATATTTAACAAATGTTGTCGCGTCAATGACGACAAAAAAACTCCCTGCACTCATGAAAGAGCCAGGGAGATTCTTGATAAGACAACTGGAAATTAGATGCCGTATTTCTTTTTGAATTTATCGACACGACCACCAGCATCCACAAATTTCTGCTTGCCAGTGAAGTGCGGGTGACAGTTGGAACAAATCTCAACGCGAAGGTTTGGCTTCACGGATCCTGTTTCAAATACATTGCCGCATGCGCAAGTAACTGTGGTGATGTGATACGTCGGCTGAATCGCTTGTTTCATCGAATTCACCTCTTTCCGCCCTGGGCTCTTTGCGACCCCAGAGTATATTGACACAATAGATGCATTATAGCATGTTGTCACATGGACTGCAATACAAAATGAAACGGCTTCATCGTCCTTATATTGGGGCTTAGTTCATGACCTGTTTGCGTCGATATTGCACAGGAGGAACATGCGTATAAGAGCCAATGACAACGTCCGGAAGCTCCGCTTGATAGATCTCAAGCATCTGCTTCATTCCTAGAATTTCACCTTGCGCCGGCGGGATTAATTCCAAATAACTCTCTGGGTCAATATTCAGATTCCGCATCTGAATCAGACGTAAATTCGTCCGCCGTGCGAATTCAATCATCGCTTCAACTTCTTCTTCCCGATCCGTAACACCTGGGAATATCAAATAGTTAATCGATGTATATACCCCTTGATCCGACGCGTATTTCAGCGATTTCTCGACATTCTTCAGCGTATATCCGCGTGGTTTGTAATAAGCGTTATAATGATCGTCTAGCGCACTAATCGTACTAACGCGCATCAGATCAAGCCCTGCATCGACAATGGCACGAATATGGTCCGTTAATCCGGCATTCGTATTGATATTAATATAGCCCATCTGCGTCTTCTCTCTAACTTCCCGAATGGCTTCGACAATAATTTTGGCTTGTGTCGAAGGTTCGCCTTCGCATCCTTGCCCAAAGCTAATGATGGATTCAGGCGTTGTGAGATGTGTCAGCATCACTTGCGATACTTCTTCTACGGTCGGTTTGAAGTTCATCCGTGTCTGCGGTGCTGGGAATCCACTATCATCAGGTTGTTCAGAGATACAACCATAACATCCTGCATTACAGGAGAAGGATACAGGCACGCCACCTTCCCACCGATTCAAGAACGTATTCGAAGAGGTTAGGCACTCATAGCCTAACGCACAATTGGATAAATGCTGATACAACCGATTCTCAGGAAACTGCTTCGTTAAACGGTCAACCTGAATTTTTAGCTCATCGCGATCACAGTTCATCGGGTTCCATTGCTCGGGATCATCCGATTTGTGCGCCGTAACGTAGAATGCACCATCTTTCCAGACGACCGCGGAGTAACCGAATAGCGGAAGCTTCTCGTCTTTGTTCGTCTTCACGTAGCTTGGAATACATAGGCGAGTAAATCCTTGTGGCAATAGCGCCCCCACGGCATTCACATTATCCTGCATTGCGACCATCTCACCCGTATCCGGATCAAGACCGATCGGCCGTGTGAAAGGTAAGCTAACAAGCGTCGCACCATCTGGCAGCGGAATTAATTCATCCTCTAATATCTCAACGATCATATCCGCACTACGCGCCAATGCGTGTAATTCCGGGTGATCATATACATTGCCTTGCTCATCTGCGTACACCAAATACATCGTGCTGCACTCCTATCTCATTCAAACGAAATTACATCGATCTCCCACTACCACTACCTACCGAAGATGATGCAGTCGATGCGGTCCGTGCTGTTCGACGAGGTGCCGATGAACTGGACGAACTGCTGCTCGAGGTTGCATTCAAATCCAAGGTAGCGAAGAATTCTTCATTGGTCTTCGTTTTACCGATTTTTCTTAAGAAATTATCTACAAATTCCATCGATTCGTTCATATTCTTACGAATGGCCCATACTTTGTCGAGCGCATCCTTCGTCATGAGCATTTCCTCACGGCGCGTGCCTGAACGGCGAATATCAATCGCAGGGAAAATACGTCTCTCCGCCAATTTACGGTCCAGATGGAGCTCCATATTACCTGTACTCTTAAATTCTTCATAAATGATATCATCCATACGTGAACCTGTCTCCACGAGTGCTGTAGCAATAATGGTCAAGCTTCCGCCTTCTTCCACATTTCGAGCAGATCCGAAGAAGCGCTTCGGCTTGTGGAACGCAGCCGGATCAATACCACCGCTGAGCGTACGGCCTGATGGCGGCACGACAAGGTTATACGCACGTGCAAGACGTGTGATGCTATCCATGAGAATGACGACATTCTTCTTATGCTCAACAAGTCGCAATGCGCGCTCTAATACAAGTTCCGACACTTTAATATGATTCTCAGGCAATTCATCGAATGTCGAAGCGACCACTTCACCTTTTACCGAACGCTGCATATCCGTAACTTCCTCTGGACGCTCATCAATCAATAGAACAAACAGTTCGATCTCGGGATAATTGGTAGAAATACTGTTAGCGATTTCTTTGAGGAGAAGAGTTTTACCTACTTTGGGAGGAGCTACGATCAAGCCACGTTGTCCAAGTCCTACAGGTGCCAAAATATCCATAATTCGAGTCGAGAGATGCGCTGGGGATGATTCAAGAACAACCTTCTCTTGCGGATAAAGTGGGGTTAACGCTGGGAAATGAAGCCTTTCTGCTGCCGTATCTGGACTCTCACCATTGACCGCATTGACTTGAAGTAGACCGAAATAGCGTTCATTCTCCTTCGGAGGTCTACATTTACCGGAGACTAAATCGCCTGTCCTTAAGTCAAACTTGCGGATTTGCGAGGCAGAGATATATATGTCCTCCGCACTTGGCAAATAGTTAATCGGACGAAGGAAACCGAACCCTTCCGGCAAGATTTCCAATACGCCCTGCATAAACATCAGTCCGCTCTTCTCTGCCTGCGCCCTTAAAATTGCAAAAATAAGTTCTTTCTTCTTCATTTGCCCGTAATAAGGAATCTGGTACTGCTTCGCTAACTTATATAACTCCGTTAGCTTCATTTCTTCCAAATCAGAAATTTGAAGATCCATTCAATTAACCACCTATTCCATTAATAAGTCCGATTTAAAGTAGATAAGAAGAAACGACTTCGTCGTCCTTTATCGGACGATAAGCGTATCTTCGAAAAATATAAGAACAGTTTATCCGTGAAACTTATAAATTCTTATATTTCTAGCAAAAACAAAAATCTATCTTAGTAGTATTCCCGAGAAAATACCTGCTTATTCAGCAGGAACGAGTGTCTCACGCCATACCTCAGCGCCTAGATCACGAAGATTCTCTACGAGATTGTCATAACCCCGATCGATGTATTCTACGCCTGTAATCTCCGTAACACCTTCTTCTACGGTTAACGCAGCGATCACGAGGGATGCGCCGGCACGTAGATCGGTTGCTGTTACTTTGGCAGCATTCAACTTGCTTCCTTCAGTAATAGCCGAACGTCCCTCGACACGAATTTTCGCGCCCATACGAAGCAATTCCGGAACATTCTTAAATCGATTGCTATATACGTAATCGGTCAACATGCTAACGCCATTCGCCTGTGTAAGCAAGCTCATCATCGGAGACTGCAGATCAGTCGCAAGCCCCGGATACACAAGTGCCTTCACGTCAATATTGGTATAATTCGGTCCGCCAATGACGCGAATAGACTCATCCATCTCCTCAATGCCAACACCCATCTCTTGCAGCTTGGCTGTGAGAGCTTCCATATGCTTCGGAATCACATTATCAATTAGCACATTACCGCGTGTTGCCGCTGCTGCGATCATATATGTCCCTGCTTGAATGCGATCAGGAATAATCGAATGTCTGCATCCATGCATCGTTGCGACGCCTTCAATTCGAATCGTCTCCGTACCCGCACCCTTGATCTTCGCACCCATTGCATTGAGCAATGTCGCTACATCTATAATTTCAGGCTCTTTGGCCGCATTTTCAATCACGGTTGTACCTTTGGCCCGAGAAGCTGCCAGCATAATATTAATGGTTGCCCCTACACTCACCACGTCCAGATAAATCTTCGCGCCGCGAAGTTCTTTGGCATACACATGAATGGAGCCATAATCATTCGTCACGGTAGCGCCTAACGCCTCAAAACCTTTAATATGCTGATCAATCGGACGCGGCTCAAAATTACATCCACCTGGCATGCCGATCGTTGCTTCACCAAACCGCCCTAACATCGCACCCATTAGATAATAGGAAGCGCGTAATTTCTTAACTGGACCATTCGGCATAGGGATAGATTTCAATTCCGATGGGTCAATAGCCATTTGATTGCCTGAAAGTCTAACCTCCGCACCAAGCCCTTCTAGAATTTCCGCATACGTTGCTACATCGCTGATCAGTGGCAAATTATCTAGAACAACTTCAGTCTCACCTAAAATTGCAGCAGGAATAAGCGCGACTGCACTATTCTTAGCCCCGCTAATTTGTACTGTACCGTGCAGCGGACGTCCGCCGCAAATCATTAACTTCTCCATAGAGTCAGAAATCCTCCTATGTATGTTCCAATTCATAGAAATGAGAGAAAAAAAGCTATAAACAAGAAGAAACGACTTCATCGTCCAAACAGGAGGATTAGCGTTTCTGCGAAATTTATAAGGAAGTACATCGAAAAGCGATGCTTTTTCCACACGTATCTATTTCAGAGCATATTTCATAAATGGTTGTTATCACAATAAGAATTGATATTCTATACCCGAGTATTATACCACAAACAGGAACGAAATAGTAAACATGCTTCCTCTCCAAATAAAAACAGGACCAAGCGGTCCTGTTAAGCATGTATTCCGTCACGAAGCTGCATATTTACTGCGATACGGATCTCATCAATATCGAACGGTTTGGTGAAATGCATCAGCGCTCCGAGATCTGTCGCCTCTTTAACCATGTCTAATTCACCATAAGCAGTCATCATGATCACTTTAAGAAACGGTTTGATCTGCTTAATATGTTTCAAGATTTCAAGGCCGTCCATCCCCGGAATCTTCATATCAAGTAATACCATATCCGGCTCTTCTTTGCTAACAATTTCTAGTGCGAGTTTCCCGTTCGCCGCCTGAAAGGTCTGATATCCTTCGCTACCGAATACCTCCATGAGCAATACGCGGATCCCATTCTGATCATCAACAATTAATACCTTCTTCTTCTCCAAACGATTCCCTCCCAAGAGCAACCAGGCGAATATATGGATCATGGATACAGTCCTCTGAACTTGATACCCGTAAATATATTCGCGGAATTTACTCGAATTCCTTCCTGCTCTTGGAAAAAACGTAAAAATATTAGCGTTGTACTTTTAGCGCTGCCTTAACGAACTCACGGAACAACGGCTGAGGACGGTTCGGACGCGAGATAAACTCCGGATGGAATTGTACGGCAAGGAACCATGGGTGTCCAGGCAATTCAACGATTTCAACCAGACGTCCATCCGGTGAAGTACCCGAAATAACAAGGCCTGTACGCTCAATGATTTCACGGTATTCATTGTTAAACTCATACCGGTGACGGTGTCTCTCATAGACAAGCTCATCATTATAACACTGCTGTGCAAGTGTGTTATCTTGCAATTTACATGGGTATAATCCAAGACGCATTGTGCCGCCCATTTCTTCAATGTCTTTCTGTTCTGGAAGCAAGTCAATGACCGGATAATCCGTAGTTGGATTGATCTCTGAGCTATTCGCTCCTTCCAATCCTGCCAAGTTACGAGCAACTTCAATGACGGCTACCTGCATGCCGAGGCAAATACCGAAGAACGGAATTTGTTGTTCGCGTGCATAACGGATCGCAGAGATTTTACCTTCGATTCCACGATCGCCAAATCCGCCAGGAACCAAAATCCCTTGAACGCCGCTCAAGTATTCATCCACATTGCTCTCTGTCAATTCTTCTGCATTCACCCAACGGATTTTCACGTCGGAGTTCGCATCAAAACCAGCATGAGACAAGGATTCTACAATACTGAGGTACGCATCATGAAGTGCAACATATTTACCCACAATGGCAATTTCAACGTTATGCTGAAGCTGCTTCACACGCTCAACCAACTTCTCCCAATCGGTCATATCCGGAGGCGTTGTTGTTAATTTCAAATGATTCACAACGATATCGTCCAGACCTTCGTTACGGAGGTTAAGAGGTACTTCATACAATGTCGAAGCATCGCGGCACTCCACAACTGCATTCGCATCGATATCGCAGAACAATGCAATTTTACGTTTCGTATCTTCGGAAAGTTCATATTCCGTACGGCATACGATCACGTTCGGTTGAATCCCGATACTGCGTAGTTCTTTGACGCTATGTTGTGTTGGCTTGGTTTTAATTTCACCAGCAGCCTTAATATATGGAATCAACGTACAATGGATATACATCACGTTATCGCGGCCAATGTCGCTCTTGATTTGACGAATCGCTTCAAGGAACGGCAAGCTCTCGATATCCCCTACTGTACCGCCGATTTCTGTAATAACCACGTCAGATCCAGCTTCACGTCCAGCACGGAATACGCGGTCTTTAATTTCATTCGTAATGTGTGGAATTACTTGAACCGTTCCGCCTAAGTATTCACCACGACGCTCTTTGGAAATAACGGAAGAGTACACTTTACCTGTCGTTACATTGCTGTTCTTCGACAAGTTAATATCGATAAAACGTTCATAGTGCCCAAGGTCAAGATCCGTCTCTGCTCCGTCATCGGTTACGAACACTTCACCATGTTGATAAGGGCTCATCGTCCCTGGGTCCACGTTGATGTACGGATCAAATTTCTGAATTGTTACTTTTAACCCTCTGTTCTTAAGCAATCTGCCAAGAGATGCTGCGGTAATCCCTTTTCCTAAAGAAGATACAACCCCGCCCGTCACGAAAATATATTTTGTCACAATCCATACCCTCCTAAACATTTAAAACAGAGCCTAAGCTCTGTCCGACACTGCTACAAAAAAAGAAAAATCCACTGCGAATCGTTAGTATTAGACTAACCTAATTCACCAAAAAACTTGATAAAAAAAACAAAAAAGTGACTCCCGTAGCCACGGGGCACTTTTCATTCAAAGGTATATAAATTGCAAAATAAATCTTAAGCCCGAAAAATAGTTTACTCTGTCCCAAGTCCCATGTCAAGTGACGTCACAGACTTTCTAAGATGTGGATCTCTTGTCCAAAAATCCCCCGTACTAGGTCGTCAAATGCGGAACAATTCGGAGGGGTGACAAAAGAAGAGGCCCGCTGTAACGCGAGCCCGCCCTTCTAACGAGACAAAACAATTTTTACCGCTAGTCCGTTATTTATCTTCTTCTTCTTCGAAGTCGTCAAATTCATCTTCTTCTTCACTGTCTTCCTCGGACTCGTCTTCACCAACAAGTTCCTCGTCATCCATGACAGCTTCATCATCAACTTCGGCTTCTTCTTCTTCATCACCGTACATTTCATCTTGCTCTTCATCAATGTTGTCGAAGTCCTCTTCGTCCGCAGTGTATGAATCTTCTTCATCTGCGAACAATTCTTCGTCATCCATCATGTCATCGTCATCATCATTGATGATACGCGGACGTTTGGAATTCGTCACTGGATCTTCTGAACGCTCAACTGGGTACCAACGCTTCAGGCCCCATAAGTTCGTTCCTACGCATGCGAACCGACCGTCGATGTTAATCTCCGTATACAGTTGTGCGACTACATCTTTGATCTCGTCTTCCGATAGACCTCTTAATTTGGCAACTTCATTCATCAGATCCCGGTAATAAAATGGGTTGTTCGCAGCTTTTAAGATTTCAAAAGCAAGATCCACCATCGGAATCTCGTGCACTTTCTCAGGATCAATTTTTAATTGAAACGGGGTGCTCATTGAAGGACACTTCCTCTCTCACAATGTTCACAACATATAAACATTCTTCTATAACATATCCATATCAAACATAAGTAAAACCTATTTAGGGTAAAAATGCAAGCTTGGCGAAAAGAGATTCGAAGGAAGAGAAGATAGGACAAGAGCAAAGCAATAGATGAACAAGGCTTCTGGACTGGGAGTATCGGCTTTCGTCGCTGTTGTAATCAGAAAGCTTAGATTGGACGAGTAGTGGTTGTTTTCCGATTACAAAGGCGAACGCTTCGCTCTCTACCCGATACCCCTCATTCCATTCGCTACGTTCATCTTGCTGGACGCCCCCCTCGTCTTCGCTTGCGGGGGGAAGCGCAGGGAGATGCTCATGCACTTCGTATGCATGAGCACTCTGGGGTAGGGCTCTGATGAGCTGTCGCCATCCAGATTCCGGGGAGAAGCTTGAAAGAAGCGGTGCAATACAAGAAGGTCCTCCACTGAGTTTAGGGAGGACCTTCTTGTATTTATGTATGTTGGGCGTTTGTCACGGTTGGGTGGACATACTGATGAAGGGCTGGTGTGTTAAAGTTTGTAAAGTTAAATCGAAAGTAAAAAATCGGGTTTTCAGCACCGAGAAGATTGAGTGAAGGCGAAGAAGGAGGACACGGAGTGTAGGCGAAACCTACATGAGTACCGGACTTCGAGTCTGAACTCAAGGTTCGATGCCGAGTTACTCACAGTCAATCTTCGTGATCAAAATCCGATTTTTTACTGGTCCTCTAGTGAGGAATGCGAAGGGGGGGTGCCCTTCGCAGTGACTGTATCCGCCTGAAGAAAACCAGGTTTCTTCACAGGCCTTGTATCTCATAAAGAACCCTGTTAGGCTCTCCCTTCATACTATGTCCTCGGGGCGTCTTTGACACGAAAGATGGCCTATTTCTTATAAAAAAGGCATGTTACCCAGTCCCTCTTTTCTAACCAATCATACAATACTGCAACATGGTTAGTCAGGAGGGGACTCCAAATTGGACTACTCAACATTTCTACAATTGCTGCATGACGAAATTGCTCGGGGGGGCGGCTCCCAGAAGAAACAAATCATCCGCTTTGTCCATACCCGCGACTTCAGAAGATGCCTGACACTTTTCAAGAAAATGAAATCCTCTCTTGCCATGCTGAGCGCGGTTCAACCGTCAAGAATTATTCATGCGATGATCTGTCCAGCCATTTCAGAATCGAAGCTGAGTATGTTCAAAAACGACATCTTCATCGAAAAAGATGCGCGAGTCATGAAGGTCCACGCGACCGCACACAAAAACGTGCAATGGGATCATGGAATCCCTTGGGGAGTCCAGCACATCCGTGCCCCGCAGACATGGTCTACCTCAACGGGGCACCGCATCAGAATCGGTGTCATTGATACCGGCGTCGATTATCGGCACCCGGATCTTCATCATTCTCTCATGCGCGGCATTAACCTGCTCAACCGCAACATGCTGCCGTACGATGATAATGGGCATGGTACCCATATTGCTGGGACGATCGCTGCCGCCAACCAATTGAAAGGGATCATTGGGGTGGCGCCTCGGGCATTAATTCATCCTGTAAAAGCCTTCGATCACAACGGCTCAGCCTATGTATCCGATATTATTCTCGGGATTGATTGGTGTGTTCGAAATCGAATGCATGTCATCAACATGAGCTTCGGCATGAAGTCTAGCAGTAAAGCGCTGTTGAATGCGGTCGTCAATGCCTATAATGCAGGCGTCGTCATCGTCGCCTCTTCTGGCAATGACTCCAAGCGCAAATCGGTCGATTACCCTGCCCGGTATCCGCAGACGATCGCCGTTGGCGCCACGAATCGACTGCGCCGAGTCGCCAAATTCAGCAATCGCGGGCAATATATTGATATTTATGCGCCTGGCGACAAGATCATCTCTTCGTGGCTTCGCGGCAATTACAACGAGATGAGCGGCACCTCGATGGCGACCTCGCATGTCAGCGGCGCGATTGCGCTCTTGCTCGCGCAAAAGCCAGGCCTCTCGCCGAGCGAGATCAAGGCGCTGCTGCGCCGCTCGGCGACGACCATCCGCGGGCTCCGTTCGCCAAAGCCCGCGCCCGGCGAAGTCGACGCACTACGCCTGCTACGCGAGGCAGAGCGCTAGACGCCAAGCAGCCCCACCGCATGCGAATGCTCGCGGTGGGGCTGCTCGTGCTGCTACGCGCACGAGGCCACAGGCCGTGCGCGTAAGCAGCGCCTTGAGCGCATGTGCCTACATGCGCTCTGGCGCAGATACGCCAACGAGGCGCAGCGCGTTGGCGATGACCGTGCGCACCGCGCCCAGCAATGCGAGGCGCGCTTGCGTAACTGACGCGTCTTCAATGATGACGCGTTCAGCTTTGTAATAACTGTGGAACAGCGAAGCTAGTTCATACACGTAACGAATAATCCGGTGCGGCGCATAACCTTGCGCTGCCACCGCGATTTCTTCCGGGAGCTCACCCATCTTACGCAGCAAATCATATTCATGCTCTGCTGTAAGCTTCGTGAGGTCTACTTCGGATAACGGCAGAATAACTACACCTTGCTCTTCCGCTTGACGGAAAATGCTGCAAACACGCGCATAAGCGTATTGTACGTAGAATACCGGGTTCTCGTTCGATGTTGAAATGGCGAGATCCATATCGAAATCAAGATGAGAATCCATCGATCGCATCGTAAAGAAGTAACGGATCGCATCTACGCCGACTTCATCCATCAAATCTTCCATCGTAACAGCTTTACCTGTACGCTTGGACATCTTCACCTTCTCGCCATTCTGGAACAAGCTCACCATCTGAGCAATCAATACAGTCAGCTTCGCAGGATCGTTGCCAAGTGCTTCCATCGCTGCTTTAACACGCGGAATATAACCGTGGTGATCGGCACCCCAGATATTGATCATTTGATCGTAGCCGCGCGCGTACTTATTCCGGTGATACGCGATATCCGGTGTCAAATACGTATACGTGCCGTCGTTCTTCACCAAGACGCGGTCCTTATCATCGCCGTAAGGCGTTGTACGAAGCCATGTCGCACCCTCTTCCTCGAACACTTGGCCTTTTTCTTTCAATTCCTCCAGAGACTCAATCACAGCACCCGTCTCATAGAGCGATGTCTCACTAAACCATTCGTCAAAGTGAACTTTGAAACGGCCTAAATCGCGTTTAATCTTATTCAATTCTTTCTCAAGTCCATAAGTGCGGAAAAATTTCGTACGCTCTTCATCCGTTAATGACAGCAAGCTGTCGCCTTTCTCCGCAACCAATTCCTTGGCAAATCCTTTAATGTCTTCGCCGTAGTAGCCGTCTTCAGGCATCTCAGCATCAACGCCAAGCTCCTGCTTGTAACGAACTTCAATCGATTTGCAGAGATTTACCACTTGGTTCCCTGCATCATTAATATAGTACTCGCGCGTGACGTTATAGCCAGCAAAATCAAGCACATTACATAATGCATCACCCACGGCTGCACCGCGTGCATGACCCAGGTGCAAGCTGCCTGTTGGGTTCGCACTCACGAACTCGATTTGGACCTTCTTACCCGCTCCTGCGTTGACACGACCGAAGCCATCCCCTTGCGCTGCAACTTCAGCAATAACCGGATACAAATAACTTTTGTTCAGACGGAAGTTAATAAACCCTGGTCCTGCAATCTCAGCACTCTCGATAGATGCTGTGCTCTTATCCAGGTTCGCGATAATCGCTTCAGCGATTTGACGCGGGTTCTTCTTCGCAATTTTCGTTAATTGCATCGCGGCATTCGTCGCAAGATCCCCATAGGACTTGTCCTTTGGTACTTCGATCACGAAAGCTGGCAGCTCTTCTCTAGTCACAAGACCCGCTGCAATAACTGCTTCACCGACCGCATTCTTCACGGCATTATTTAGTTGCTCCAATACACTTTCATTCTGACTCATGATCCGGATCCTCCTGTATCGTTAAACTCACTTTGAATTGTCCTGTACTCTCTTCATGCGCGAAAAGCTCATAATCCCACTCCACCGTTCCTGCAACGTCCTGCATGTCGATCTGCAGCCGTGAGGTCCATTGCGATAATTGCAATTGAACGAATGGCGAGCGATAGAACCCAGGCAATCTGCATCCCATCTGAAAAGATTGCTCCGACTGCACGGCGCCATGACGAATCAGCTTAATCGTATCGCTACCAAGCTTCAGGGTTGTCATCGTCTTCGCAGCCTCTCCTATAAGCGGCGTATCTGTCAAGTTCTCCTCGTAGCGAATATAAATATGGCTATCCTTATCAATCCGCTCACCTCGGAACTCTTGAATGGTCTGCCCTTGCTCTTGATCGCTCACGATGCGTATTCGCACCCGATGTTTCTTCGGCATTACCACGCTCTCCTGTCACCATTAATTCTATCTCACTACTATACCCAGTTCGTCCTATGAATTCAAACAGTTCCTTGCTTCACAGACAAAAAACCGCCGAAAGGCTCGGTGCCTACCAGCGGCTCAAATGATTCAATTCCATCCCAAACGCCGAGAGTGTCCTGCCGAATCCCCCGCTTGATACACCGATACCCGATTTCGTCCAGCCGTCTTCGCCGCATAGAGCGCCTGATCCGCTTCATCCATCACTTCATGCATACCATTCACGGTATGCACACGATCTCGATTGCAGCCAGCGAGTCCGAAGGACACGGTAATGAATGCACTCTGCTGCGTTGGCAGAGAGAAGAGATGACCAGCCACGGCTTCCCGGATTTGATTCGCGAGCTTTTCCGACTCCTCAATGCCGCTCGATAGAATCAGGCAGAATTCCTCGCCTCCCATACGCGCGAGAATATCTTTTTTGGGACAATACTCTGACAGCAGCTTCGAGAATTGCCTCAGCACCTCGTCACCTGCCGCATGACCATAAGTATCATTGATGGATTTGAAATAGTCGATATCTGCAATCATGACGGTGTAGTCTCGATTCGTATCCTGCATGCGCTTCACAAGTCGCGTGATTTTCAGATGCAGCGATCGTAAGTTGTCCAATTTGGTCAGAAAATCTTGCATCGCATTGCGTTGAAAGTACACGTACATCTCTAAAGATTGAATCACATAATGCATAATGAAGTACATCACAACGGCAACAATGAGCATCGATCCAATATACAGGAGCAATGCTCCCAGATCCATGCCCTTCATGATAAAGAATCCGGATTGCAGGAGAATAGTGGTCGTACTAATCAACGCCCATCTCCAATGACGCTCCAAATCCAGCCGCAATCCAATCCACGTGATCGCAAATGCGATCAGATCAATGCAGCTGAGCTCCTCAGCCATTCGAACGCTCGGATCCACAAGCCATCGCATCGCCGTGATACACGTGAGCGTAAAGATCCCCGATACGACGCCTCCTCCATAGAGTGAGATAAAAATAAAGTACGTCTGAAGTCCAATCGTCAAGGCATCGATAAAATGGAAATCGTCGATATTCGTAATCGTAAGAACACTTAGAAGCACCGTGATACTGGCCAGAATCCCACCAATCAAACCAAATAACACGCGATATCGTTTGGGTGAACGTGCGATATAAACCATCGATAATTTTTTGAAGAACAGACAATATGTCACAATAAATGCTGCGAGCAGCGAAATAAAATTAAGCACAATACTTGCTGAGTTCACAAGAATGAATTTCCTAACTGGATCAATATCCACGATTGGAAAATCGAAAACGTACACTACACTTTTCACCCTCCTCTAAGATGTGATCCCAGTATACCGTATGGAGAATGATGGTGTAACAAAAGAAAGCCAGGAAATAGTTGTAAATCCACTATTCCTGGCTTATTCTTCTTTTATTTCACGAAACCGAGCAGCATCTCACGGATAACTTTGGCTGCTACGATCTGCGTCTGTTCCGTTGGATCGTAAGCCGGTGCTACTTCCACCAAATCACAACCTACCACATTCACGTTCGAGCGCGCGATCGCATGAACCGCATCCAGCAACTCTTTGGATGTGATGCCGCCTGCTTCCGCTGTACCTGTTCCTGGCGCAGCTGAAGGGTCAAGCACATCGATATCAATCGTTACGTATACCGGACGTCCTGCAAGCTCTGGCAGCACTTTTTTGAGCGGCTCAAGCACTTCGAACGGGTGGAAATTGATGTTCTCACGTGCATATTGGAACTCCTCACGGGAACCGGAACGAATACCAAATTGGTAGATATTCTTGCCGCCCATCAGACCTGCTGCTTTGCGAAGCGGCGTCGAGTGCGACAATGGCTCTCCTTCATACGATTCCCGAAGGTCAGCATGCGCATCGAAATGGATGATCGCAAGATCTGGATATTTCTTGTAGACTTCTTGGAAGATCGGCCAAGAAACTAAGTGCTCTCCGCCTAAGCCGATCGGGAATTTATCATCAGCCAGCAGCTTGCCAACAAATTCGCCGATAATATCTAAGCTGCGCGCTGCATTGCCGAAAGGTAAGAGCAGGTCGCCAGCATCAAAATAAGTCATATCTGTAATGCTCTTATCGAGATAAGGGCTATATTCTTCTAATCCAATCGATACTTCACGAATACGAGGCGGGCCAAAGCGTGAGCCTGGGCGGAAACTTACTGTGAAGTCCATTGGCATGCCATAGATGACCGCCTTGGAGTTCTCATAATCGTCCGAGCTGCAAATAAAGACATTACCGGAGTAAGCTTGATCTAAACGCATCGTTCTTGTCTCCTCCTTATTTGCACAGGTCTTCTACAAATTTCGGCAATGCAAATGCCGCTTTGTGTAAGCGCGGGCTATAGTATTTCGTGTTGATTTCTGGAATTTGTGTCTCGTCCACTTCAAGCGGATCGTATTTCTTGCTGCCCATTGTAAACGTCCAAAGACCGCTTGGGTATGTTGGTACGTTCGCAGCAAACACGCGAACAATTGGGAAGATTTCTTTGACATCTTTGTTGACCTTCTGGATCAAATCAGCCTTGAACCAAGGGTTGTCCGTCTGTGCAACGAAGATTCCGTCTTCTTTAAGCGCTTCAAAGATCCCTTGATAGAACCCACGCTCGAACAATGGTGCTGCAGGGCCAACAGGCTCCGTGGAGTCAACCATTACTACATCATATTTATCCTTCGCTTCATGGATATGCATGAAACCGTCGCCTACGATAACTTCTACGCGAGGATTGTCCAGTTCTCCGGCGATCTCCGGCAAATATTTCTTCGAGTACTCAATTACTTTACCGTCGATCTCAACCAAAACAGCTTTCTCCACTTGCGGGTGCTTCAATACTTCACGAATAACGCCACCGTCTCCGCCGCCAACAACTAGCACATGCTTCGGATTCGGGTGCGTGTACAACGCCGGATGAGCGACCATCTCATGATAGACAAACTCGTCTTTAATCGTTGTCATGACCATGCCGTCCAAGACAAGCATACGTCCGAATTCTTCCGTATCGATCATCGCGAGGTCTTGAAAATCCGTTTTTTCTGTTACAAACGTTTCTTTCACTTTAGCTGTAATCCCGAAGGATTCCGTTTGTTTCTCCGTGTACCACAATTCCATCGTAGTTAGCCTTCTTTCTTCTCGTAGATTAATCGTTTAGGGACGATTACGTATCACGCTCTTTCCCATGTTTTTTTGAAATATAAGAAATTGGTCTTATATTTCTCGAAGAAACGCTTATCATCCGCTTGTGATGTCGAAGTCGCTTCTTCTAGGACAAGATGTATTATAATAAAACTTGCCAAAAAAGCAACAGTATAAGTTATCAGAATCTAAAATTTAATATTTCGGACACGAATGAATATGACTTTCTAACTTTTTCCATACTAAGGGATAGGTGGAATTCACCCAGATTGGAACAAGAAAGGATGGAAGGGATGTCGCGTCATCAGGCGAGTAAAACAGAGTCCCATGCGGCCCATGCCAAATCAAAACCTTCGCGAAGGGTGCGTCTATTGAAGCGTCTCGGAGCGGCAGCGTTATTCCTGTTCTTACTCCTCCTTATCGGTACAGGTGGCTTACTTATCTATCTCCGAGCCGATTCCCTGCCTGTCTCCTCGATGGGAATAGCCTCCAAGTTCGTGGATCGCGAAGGGCAAATAATTGGTTATTTTCAACCGCAATCCGGTATTTCGAGACGTCCTGTAGGACTCTCTGATATTGCACCTGACCTGATCCATGCCACGTTATCTGTCGAAGATCGTCACTTCTACAATCATATTGGATTCGACATCAAGGGGATGGCTCGTGCAGCGCTTGTCAATATAGAGCATTTGGAGACGAAACAGGGCGCTAGCACGCTAACCCAGCAATTAGCTCGCAATCTGTACTTGAGTCATGAACGCACATGGACGCGCAAAGCGAAGGAAGCCATGTATACCATTCAGTTGGAAATGAACTTAAGTAAAGATGAGATCTTGGACCAATATTTGAACAATATTTATTATGGTCACGGTGCCTACGGGATTGAACCCGCCGCAGAGCTATACTACGGCAAGCCTGCCAAATCACTGACGCTGGCGGAGAGTGCGATGCTCGCGGGTATACCGAAGGGACCTAAGTATTATTCCCCATTTCGTGATATGAAAAATGCCAAAGATCGGCAGCGAACAGTCCTCCTCACGATGGTCGAATGTGGATACATTACGAAGCAGCAAGCGGACACTGCTTATCATGAAATCTTGAAATTCAAGCCGCTCGAGACGCCGCAAGAAGGAGAGATCGCTCCTTACTTCCGAGACTATATTCGCAATGTTGTGACGGATAGGCTCGGGTTCGACGAGTCTCTGCTAGCCGAAGGCGGCATTACCGTCTATACGACACTCGATTTGCACGCGCAGCAAGCAGCTGAACAGGCCATCGCGAAACAAATTCCCGCAGATTCGGATTTACAAGCAGCGCTCGTCTCCATTGATCCGCGCAGCGGCTATGTCAAAGCGATGGTCGGCGGGACACACTATAAGACCAATCAATTTAACCGTGTATTCGCGAAGACGAGACAACCTGGGTCTGCCTTCAAGCCCATTATGTATTTAGCTGCGCTTGAGAGTAACCAAATGACCAGCATGTCCCGGTTCAAGAGCGAACCGACCTTGTTCCATTATGATGAAAACCGTAAAACATACGAGCCCAGTAACTATGGAGGCAAATATTTCGGTGAAATTGATATGCGCCGAGCGATTGCCGTCTCTGACAACATCTATGCCGTGAATACGATTATGAAGATCGATCCGCTCAATGTGGTCGAAATGGCCCGGAAGATGGGCATTGACAGCCTACTAAAACCCTTACCGTCACTCGCACTAGGCACATTCCCGATCAGTCCATTCGAGATGGCCTCCGCCTATGCTGTCATTAGCAATCAAGGCGAGCGGGTTGAGCCTATTGCCGTCTTACGGATTGCCGATGCCAAAGGGAACTCAATCTATGAAGCCCCTACCCCGCAGCATACGCAGGTGACGGATGCCGCGCATACCTATGTCTTAACTAACCTGCTCGAGAGCGTCTTCGATACCGGCGGAACCGGCAACCGGGTATCATCGCTCATGAAGCGTCCTGTCGCCGGTAAGACAGGAACGACCGATAACGACGCTTGGCTGGTCGGCTATACACCGGAGCTCTCGACCGCTGTCTGGGTCGGTTATGATCGCGGGAAAATGATCCATGCCGTTGATGCCCACAAGGCAGCCCCTATCTTCGCGCAATTCACCGAAGAAGCGCTGCGCAATGTGCCGCCAAAGATATTTCCGATTCCCGAAGGCGTCGTCAATGTCTATATTGATCCGCAGACAGGTCAGCTCGCGACAACCGCATGTCCGGACAAGCGGCTCGAAGCCTTCGTCGTCGGTACCGAGCCAACCGAATCCTGCAGCGTACACCACGGGGAAGAGACCAAACAAGAAGGAACAGAATCTTCGCCGCAGCACCGCTCCTGGTGGCAAGATGTTAAACGTTGGTGGACGGGTTAAGCATAAACGACCTCGCCGTCTCTTCAGAAGACGGGAAGCGTTTAAGCGAGAAATATAAGAACAGTTTATCTGTGAAACTTATAACTCTTATATTTTAAAAATAACCCCACAAAGTGGGGACCCGGCTTCGAAGTGATTCAGGCACTTTGCGGGGGCCCCTTTAAAATAAAAAAAGAGACAGCACTCCATCTCGGATCGCTGTCTCTTCTTCTATAATATAGCCCTATGCTAATGCTTCCTTCACGCTATCGCTGGTACGCTCCCACCATTCTGGATTGTGCTGCATGAGCAGCTCGCGAAGAAGCTTCTTCTCCTCCGCATCTAGTCCTTCCAGCATCACACGGCGTTTCAACGCATAATCCAGCTTGTTCACATGCTCCGCAAGAATTTTCCATCCGCGCTTGATCTCCGGATCAACAGCCATTTCACAAGCCGTCATACCGCCGTAGAACGGACCTTCTTCATTACGGTCAACCGCAACCCAGACAATCCAGCATTTCCGGCCATTCGGCACATCTTCCCGATTCGTGAGGAACTTAATCCCGCGTTCTACCTTACTCTTCGCGTGCATCGCACCAATATCAATATAGGCTTCTCCTTGATCGATAATGACCGGGGAGACGTTATTCAAATCGATTGAACCTGCGCCAAATCCCTTATGTTCCTTCTTGCTAACAACATTCAGGGCTAGCTGTTTCTTCGGTTTTTGCTCTTCAGAACTCATCCGCATTATACCTCCAAGTGATTTAATTTTATTTTAGCTAATATTATTGAAATTGCAAACATATACATGCTGTACATGCTTGTCAACGGGAGGTAAACGTGTATGACCCCAAGTCAAACGAAACGTATTCTAACGATCTCGCTCATCGTTTGTCTGCTCGGCTATGCCATCTGGTTCAGTAACAACCAGGCAGATCATCTATCCACCATGTCTAAGCTTCCAGAACAGCGCACAGCTATAAGTGACAAGGCTGAGCCGCAGACCATTGAGGAGCCTACCTCTAAAGTGTATAGCAAACGTATCGTTGAATATCACATGAATGTGAAGCTCGAAGACTCACCCATCGGCAAAACGCTGCAAGGCAGCCAATCCGTCACGTGGACCAACCCCGGCAAAAATATCGTGAATGAGCTGTATTTCCACCTCTATCCGAATGCATTTGCATCCAAGCAGTCCACCTTTATTCAAGAATCAGGAGGCAAATTACGCGGCGATGTTATGAAGGAAGGCAGCTACGGGTCCATGGAAATCACCGACATGCAGACAGAAGAAGGTATGTCGCTCATGAAACGAATGCAATATGTGCAGCCCGATGACAACAATCCGAATGATCGCACCTTAATGAAGGTTCGGCTCTCTCAACCGGTCAAGCCCGGCCAGTCCATCACGCTCAATATGAAGTTCAATGTAAAAATGCCGGGTGTCTTCGCACGTATGGGTGTCGCTGGCAACTTCGTCATGGCGGGACAATGGTTCCCGAAGCTCGCTGTCTACGAACCTGCAGGCATGCGAGGACGGACCACTGAAGGATGGAATATCCATCAATATCACGGGAACTCCGAATTCTATTCTGATTTCGGAACTTACAACGTTCGCATCCAGGTCCCTGAAGCGTATAAAGTTGCCGCCTCAGGCTTCCCAACCAAAAGCGCAGCCCAACAAGACGGCTACAAAACTTATCAATATTATGCTGAGGATGTGCACGACTTTGCATGGGCCGCATCGCCGGATTTCATCTATGCGGAGCAGCCATTCTCTGCGCCGAACGTTCCTGGCGTACGAATCAAGCTATACCTTGATCCAGCGCATAAGGATCTGCAAGAGCGGTACTTCCATGCCGCCAAGGTGGCGCTCGCCCGTTACAGTGAATGGTACGGAGAATATCCGTATTCTACGCTATCGATCGTCGTACCGCCCAAAGAAGGGAACGGCGCGGGCGGGATGGAGTACCCAACCCTCATTACGGCTTTTGGCGCGATGGATGACAACCCCGGATATGATCTAGAGCGTACCGTTGTGCATGAAATCGGACATCAATATTTCTACGGCATGCTCGCGAGCAATGAATTTGAAGAAGCTTGGCTGGATGAAGGATTCACCTCCTATGCAGAGGACCGCGTCATGGAGACGGAATACGGGATCGTCGCGAATTTGCCGATTGAATCGAGCTACATGACTGACCCAGCTCCTCTGTCTCTCTTTGCATGGAAGTACAAAGACTCCAATCAGTACGCCGAAAATGTGTACACACGTGGCAAGCTGGTGCTTATCGCCCTAGAGAAGCAAGTGGGAGCCAAGACGATGGCCAAAATAATGAAGACATACACGAAGAAATGGGCATTCCGTCATCCTACCACCTCAGATTTCCAGCGTGTCGTCGAACAAGTCACTAAGAAGGATTGGACCGATTTCTTCAATCAATATGTCTATAAAGGGTTTATGACGGACTATGCTGTAGAGAGTATTACCGCCAAGAAGGTAGAAAATAACGGAACATCCGCGTATGAATCCAAAGTCATTCTTCGTAAAAAAGGCGGTGATTATCCGCAGGTTCCTGTCGTATTCATGTTCAAAGACGGCACTTCCGTCAAGCGAACCTGGGACGGCGCATCAGCAACGATTCAATATACACTCACCCATAAGACACCACTGGATTGGGTCATGATTGACCCGCAAGACACCATGGTGCTCGAGAATAAACGCATCAATAACTATATGAAGGCCCAAATTGATGAGGCCGTCAAAACACGAATCAATTTCAGCACAGCGAAACTGATCGAGAGTATCTTGAACGCACTCGGATGGTGAGGTGAACCCGGAATGAATTATATTAAAGAAAGCTTTAGCATCGTCAAACATCATTTTTATATCGTCATTATTCTATTCTTGTACCAGCTGATCTGGGGCTTCTTCCTCTATCGATTTATCGACGCCATCGTGGTCCCTATTCTGGAACACTACCCGGATCCCCACCCCACCGAGACGAGTATGCAGATGTTCCTGATTGAGAGTCAGTTCCAACTTATGAAGACGGACATCCTCGATTATTACCTCTGGATGCTCGCAGGGCTGTTCTTGATTCGCATGTTAATTACCCCATTCATCAACGCAGGACTCTACTATTCTATTCATCACCAAGACGATAAAGGACTCCTGTTCTTCAAAGGCATTAAATACGCTTGGAAGCCGGTCTGCTTGTTCTATTGGTTGGAGAACCTGCTGATCCTTGCTCCTGCGTACTGGGTAGTTCCATACTTCTATCAGGAATGGAAGCTCTACGATCTGGAGCACCTGGGGATATCCTTCCTCCCGATCATCTTCGGATGGATTGTATTCGCTTGGATCATTCACCAGTTGTTCTTATTTATGCAATTTGGACAGGTGAGCAAGATTGGGGTATTCCAAGGACTGCTCCTCTCCCTCAAAAATCTGCCGATGATCCTGGGGATCACACTTCTATTACTTGCACTGCTGTTATTGATAAGCGGAATTTTCACAGCGGCCGCATGGATCTGGACAGGACTCATTGCCATTATTCTTCATCAGACCTATCATCTCGTCCGCTCCATCGTCAAGGTATGGGGTATTGCAGCACAATATAAATTGTGGCAGAGCAAATGCTAATTCAACCCTACAAAGTGATGCTATTGCTTCGAAGCTGATTCTGGTACTTTGCAGGGGCCCCGAAAAAGAAATAAATCTAAGCGAGCGCCCTGGAAGCTCAGAATGCTGAAACTCGTCCAAATGTCATAGAGAAGTAACGAATAAACCCGAATTTCGCCTAGCGAAGCTCGGGTTATTCGCTGTTTTTCGCAAAAAAAAGGGATAAAAACGTAAAAAGGGTTTGTCAAAGAGCAGACTGTCTGGTAGAATAGCAATTAGTTAAGATTTTGTAATAAGTTTGTAATCAATTTTGTCATTATTGTCATTTGTATCCGGTGCACCAAATCATTGAAGCCGAGTTCCTGCGCACCAGGAAACGGGGGAACCATCTTTGGGTGAATTGATCTTGCAAGTAAGGGATCATAGGGAGCCTTCAACCGAACCCTTAGCTAACCTCGTAGGCGTTGGAAGGAGTTTTACCCTTTTGAAAAAGTTATTCAGCTCTACGATCGTCACACTTGCATTAACGATGGCAGTCTCTGTTGGTAGCGCTTTCGCTGCTGATTCCAAACTTGACAAAGAAGTTAAGGATGTTCTTGGCACTCGCTATCAGACCGGTGGCACATCGACAAGTGGATTTGATTGCTCTGGATTTACGATGTACATCTTCAAGCAATTCGACGTCAAATTACCACACCAATCTAGATCCCAGTACAAGATGGGGACGAAAGTTGCAAAATCTGATCTTCAATCCGGAGATCTCGTGTTCTTCAATACAAACGGTAAAGGCATCTCGCATGTCGGCATCTATGTAGGCGAGAATAAATTTGCACACGCATCCAGCAAAAGAGGGATTACAATTTCTAGCTTAAGCGATTCGTATTATGTGAAACGTTATGTTGGTGCAACAAGAGTGACTAATTCGGACATTTTTGATGAGACCAATGACAATGACGGAAATCAAGATCACGATGATGTAGAATAATAAGAAGCAGCCCGCGAAGTCCATCCATTGGACAACATTCGTGGGTTTCTTTTTTAGAATTATAGTTTACATTTAATGTAATATATCTATATACTTTAAAGGGTGGACAAGCAGATTATTGGAATACCCTAGAGGAGGACTTTATCAATGCAAAAGATTAAAGTAGGTATTGTTGGTTACGGTAACTTGGGGAAAGGCGTAGAGAAAGCGATTCACCAGAACCAAGACTTGGAGCTCGTAGCGGTATTCACGCGCAGACAGCCAGATCAAATCGCGACAGAAGGTATCAAATTCGAGCATATCTCTGCTGCAGAGCAATATAAAGGCATCATTGACGTAATGATTCTGTGCGGAGGTTCGGCGACAGATCTTCCAGAACAGACACCTGTCATCGCCAAAATGTTCAATACGATCGACAGCTTCGACACGCATGCGAAAATTCCCGAATTTTTCAACACGGTGGATGCAGCTGCGAAAGAAGGCGGTAACCTCAGCGTTATTTCGACAGGCTGGGATCCGGGATTATTCTCCCTTAATCGACTTCTTGCTGAGTCTATCCTTCCAGAAGGCAAAGATTACACGTTCTGGGGCAAAGGCGTTAGCCAAGGCCACTCCGATGCGATCCGTCGCGTACCAGGCGTAAAAGCTGGCGTACAGTACACTGTACCGGTTCAAGAAGTCATCGACCGCATTCGTTCGGGTGAGACGCCTGAGCTTACTACACGTGAGAAGCATCTGCGTGAGTGCTATGTTGTCGCTGAAGAAGGTGCAAACCAAGACCAAATTCGTGAGACGATCGTAAATATGCCGAACTATTTCTCTGATTATGACACAACCGTGACATTCATCTCCGAGGAGCAGCTTCAGGCTGAGCACCAAGGCATGCCGCATGGCGGATTCGTTATTCGCAGTGGTGTAACTGGCGAGAATACGAAGCAAATTATTGAGTTTGGACTCAAGCTTGAGAGCAACCCTGAGTTCACTGCAAGCGTACTTGTAGCTTACGCTAGAGCGGCTCATCGCCTTAGCCAAGAGGGTGCAACTGGCGCGAAAACAGTATTCGATATTCCACTTGGATATTTGTCTCCGAAATCGGCTGAAGAGCTTCGCCGCGAATTGCTATAGTAGATATATTTGCGCAAACCTGGTCATCTTAACGATGATCAGGTTTTTTGGTTTTTGCGGAAGCGATTACATGGTTTATGTAATAGTAATGTAAACGTTTTTACCGTTTATCGCTTTAGCGCGATAGCGCTATTTAATCGCTTTGTAAAATAATTTCTATTGGAGAAATGACGTCATTTTGTATAGTATAAAATGCAAATCATCGTACACAAAGTGTAAATCAAATTTTAATAAAGGAGTGTTTGAACAGTGATCACGGCCATCCCAGAACAAAATCAAACGGCAGCAAAAGAATATGTACAATCGGTTTATGAATTGGTAATCAAACGCAACCCATACGAGAGCGAGTTCCACCAAGCGGTAAAAGAAATCCTCGATTCCCTCGTGCCTGTATTCGCGAAGCATCCGAAATACAAGGAGCATGGCATTCTTGAGCGCATCGTTGAGCCTGAGCGGATGGTATCGTTCCGTGTGCCTTGGGTCGACGACAACGGCAAAGTTCAAGTCAACCGCGGATTCCGCGTGCAATTCAACAGCGCGATCGGACCTTACAAAGGCGGACTTCGCTTCCACCCTTCCGTTAACGCCAGCATCATCAAGTTCCTCGGATTCGAGCAAATCTTGAAGAACTCCCTGACTGGACAACCTATTGGCGGCGGTAAAGGCGGATCCGACTTCGACCCGAAGGGCAAATCCGACAACGAAATTATGCGCTTCACGCAAAGCTTCATGACCGAATTGTCGAAATATATCGGACCAGACGTTGACGTTCCTGCGGGAGACATCGGGGTCGGCGGAAGAGAAATCGGCTATATGTTCGGGCAATACAAGCGCTTGCGCGGCGGTTACGAAGCTGGCGTACTGACAGGCAAAGGCATTATCTACGGCGGAAGCTTGGCGAGAACAGAAGCAACAGGTTACGGCTGCGTATACTTCGCGAACGAAATGTTGACAGCGAAAGGCCTAGGCTTCGAAGGCAGCACCGTTGTTGTCTCTGGTTCAGGTAACGTGTCGATTTATGCGATTGAGAAAGCTCACCAGCTTGGTGCGAAAGTTGTCGCATGCAGCGATTCGAACGGCTATGTGTACGATCCGAACGGGATCAACCTTGAAACAGTTAAGCGTCTCAAAGAAGTAGAACGCAAACGGATTAAAGAATATGTAGCAGAGCATCCAGGCGCTGTGTACACCGAAGGATGCGACGGCATCTGGTCCATCCCTTGTGATATCGCACTTCCTTGCGCAACGCAAAACGAAATCAACGAAGAATCAGCGAAATTGCTGGTTGCGAACGGCGTGAAAGCAATCAGTGAGGGCGCGAATATGCCTTCGACGCTTGAAGCGATCGACGTATTCTTGAACAATCAAGTATTGTTCGGACCTGCGAAAGCTGCCAATGCAGGCGGAGTTGCAGTATCCGCCCTCGAAATGGCACAGAACGGCATGCGCTTGCAGTGGACATTCGAAGAAGTCGATGCGAAGCTTCACAGCATCATGAAGAACATCTATGCGAACAGCGTTCGTGCAGCTGATGAGTACGGTTATTCCGGTAACTTGGTTGTCGGCGCGAACATCGCCGGATTCCTTCGTGTAGCTGATGCGATGATCGCACAAGGTATCGTATAATATCCAAGATCATTGAACGAATGAACATAGAACAAGAGCCGGGTGTATCGCATAAGCGATGGCCCGGCTCCTTCTTTATACTTTATTCAATAACCTGAAGATCTTGAGTGCCAATTGAATCTGCAGCAGCTCCTCCGAATTTTTCAAATCCGTACCGAGCATTTCCTTGATCTTATCGATGCGATAGATGAAGGTGTTGCGGTGAATGAACATCGCTTTGGCTGCTTCACTGACATTGTGATTGTGAATGAAGTAGTTCTCCAGCGTAATCATAAAGCTTGTCCCGTACGTATTATCATGTTCATAGAGCTTGCCGAGCCGTTTCAGGAAGAAGTCTTCGAGCTCCATTTCTTTGATATTGGAGTCTAAGAAATGATAGACCGAGTAGTCCTCGAAATGCGACACTTCGCCATGACTGCCGAATTTCTGCATCAGCCGAATCGCTTCATGGGCTTCTGAGAAGCTTTTGTGCAGCGAACTGATCGACTTATACTGTCTACCAATACCAATCGTAAATGTCGTCTTCTTAATCTGCTTCTGCAGCTTCTCATGCAGCTCAATGGCATAATTCTTCGTCTCCGAGACCTTCACGTTTGGCCGGAATTCATTCTGACCGACCATAATAATAATCCGTTGATTTCGGTAGAAACAGGTTACTTCCCCATTCGCTCCACTTGAATCCTCATAGACCAATTCCACGCATTTTTTCGCCAGATTATCCATTTCATATTTACGGACAACCATATCTTCGAACCGTTCCGGATCCATGGGTTCCATGTTGATCACAATGCAGTAATACATATAATTCGAATTCAAGCCATGCAAATCACACAACGTCTGGATGGTATCCGTCGAGGTCAGCTTCCCGGTCAATAAGTCGTCGAAGAAATCTTGACGAATTTGCAGCTTCACTTCTTCAATTTCCTTCGCCTTGATGCGTTCCAGGGCCATAATGGTCGAGGATTGCTCCAAGACGATATAGTCGAATTCTGTCAGCTCGCGGACCGTCTGCCAGACGACAATGTAGCCATAGATGTAATGATCAACAGCAACCGGCAGAATACGACATTTGATCTCCTGCCCCTTCGTATGGTAGATCCGCTTGACCGACTTCTTCATTTCATTCATATTACTCGGAATGGAATCACGGAAATCCCGGGTGAAGACAGGCCGGTTCGGTATCAGATGCAGGCTTCCCTCGAGCGGAATTGGGTTATCCTCCAGCTCCGTATAGTGCAGCAAATTCCAATCCCGATCGAGGAAAATAATCGGATTATGAATCGTCTCTGACAGCTCCATCGAAATCCGCTCAATTCCCCCGCCTTCAAGCGCAATTCGGAACAAAATATTATGCATATCCAGCGTTCTTCGATTCAATAAATCATATCTTCCCGATGCCTTCTCATTAATGATCGCAATCACCTTGGACAACGGATAAGTAAATGGGAGCTCTAGTAAGGGCAGGCCGTATTTGTTCGCAAGATCAATCATATTCTGCGGAAGCTTATCGAAATAACGCTTCATTTTGACACACAACCCCGCGCAATTGATTTCCGCAAGCTCACGAATAATCCGATTCTGAAGCTCTTCATTTCCTTTGAAAATATAACCCGTAGATAAAAGTAATTCGTTCGAGGACAACCAGTCAAATGCATCTGGATTTTCCATAATATTGACAATCGATATCACATTATTGATTCCCTGCTCTCCAGCAACGACCTTAATGCCTTCGATTGATTTGATATGGAGCAAATCTTTTACTGTAAGCATTTTCCTCACCCCTTTATTTTTACCAGTTCGATTGTATTATTGTGCACCCTGCACAATGGACTTCGACTTTTTTTAGTGTTGATAACCAATGCCCAATTCATGTAACCGCACTACAATAATTCTGCAACACCAATTCACGATGTGGAGGTTTTCGGATGTCAGACAACAACTTGGTACAACAGTTTCTTGAAGCAGCAAGTCAGGGCGATGTCGCAACGTTGAAGGAATGCTTAGAGCAAGGTATCGACATCGACGTAAGAAACAAGCAAAAAAGAACGGCGATTCTGATCGCAGCAATGAATGATCATTTGGAGGCTGTATCCTTCCTCGTTGAAGCTGGAGCGAATGTGGATTTGCAAGACGAAACTTGCTTCAATCCATTCTTATTCGGCTGCATTAACGGGAAGCTCGAGCTCGTCAAGCTGATGATCAAAGCGAATACGAACATCGAATTATTGACTCGCTTCGGCGGCGTCGGCATTACCCCTGCAAGTGAGAAGGGCCATGTTGAAGTTGTTCGTGAGCTCCTAAAGACAACAGACATCAATGTGAATCATACGAACATTTGCGGTTGGACGCCTCTCATCGAAGCAATCATTCTGAATGATGGCGGAGAGAAGCAACAAACCATCATTAAGCTATTGATCGAACATGGCGCAAATGTGCACATGGTGGACAAGTACGGTGTAACACCGCTTGAGCTTGCAAGAAAGAAAGGTTTCGGCGAAATCGAGCAAATCTTGTTAACTGCAGGAGCAAAGTAAACGATTACCGTGCGATGAACCATCCAGCCTGCGCATTGACCGCGGTCCATCTTAGAAATACAAGAAGGGAAGTGCAAGGAAATGCGCATACATCATGCACGATCAGGTGATCTGGATTGGATCAATCAACTACAGCACACGACATTTCATGGTTATGTGCATAGTGTATTCGACAGAACGATAAATGTCGAATCTATCGAAAATGGCGAATTATATACCTTGGCATGCCAGCACTTGGATAATGCACCGAATACAATGCTAATCGACATGGATCGATTCAGCGAGCTTGCGATAACAGTTAACGACATGGTATATGCTGACCAGCGAATTGTACACATTGGAGATCAATTGTCGATCGCGATGGATCAAGTTACGACGTGGGAATGTCAGCTTCCTTTTTTCCCGAATGACATCGAATCTGTTATCGATCATCTAGCATTAACAAAAGAAATCATCGAACAACGCGGGAAATGCGGTGGCATGAAGCCCGATTTAACGAGGAGCAGCATATTTGAACAAGAAACATCCAGGTTGCTAAGCGAACGTTCCCTGATGCTTCAGGAAGCACTGCTTCAACATCGCGTCTCGGATGCACTTCGCCATGCGGCTGGGCTCATCGGCCTTGGGCCAGGGTTAACCCCTTCGGGAGATGACTTTCTTGTCGGCCTCCTCTCTACTTTCCATATGGAGAACAGCCTAGGCCGCATCTATCTAGGATTCGGCGAGAAAATCGTCGACGTCGCAAGAACATTGACCAATGAGATTAGTTATACAGCACTCAAGCAAGCATCCAAGGGTCGAGTGAGGGAATCTATCACCCGTTTGCTTCATTCCATTACATGCGGTAAACAAGAAGAGTTGATTCTCTCTTTAGATAAGGTATTAAATATCGGATCTTCATCAGGCACTGACATCGTCTACGGGATTGTCTGTGGATTGGAGATCAACATAAAAGCAGGAGGTACAGTATGTCCACAAAAGTTGTCATTAAACAAAGCACGTATTTCGATTCTGTGTCCTTGATGTCCCTATCCACCAAAGCGAACCAAATTGAAGGTGTGGAGCAAGCGGTTATCGCGATGGGAACAGAAATGAATAAAGAAGTTCTTCGCAATGTTGGACTCTTAACACCTGAACTGGAAGGGGCCAAAACAAGCGACCTGATGATTGTCGTGAAAGCGGCAACTGATGAGCTTTGTGAAAGCGCATTCCTTCAAATCGAAGAGCTATTCAAGAACAAAGGCGCAGCCAAAGGAACAAGCGATATCAAATATCCAACGATTGATTCCGCAGCAAAAAGCATCCCAGAAGCTAACCTAGCGGTCATCTCCGTAAACGGTGCATATGCAGCAAGAGAAGCTAGAAAAGCATTAGATAACGACCTGCACGTTATGCTCTTCAGCGACAACGTAAGTATCGAAGATGAGATCGCATTGAAACAATATGCACATGAAAAAGGCTTGCTCGTCATGGGTCCAGACTGCGGAACAGCGATTATCGGTAATGTCGCGCTCTGCTTCGGTAACTCCGTTCGACGCGGCAACATCGGGATCGTCGGCGCATCCGGTACAGGCAGCCAAGAAGTTAGCGTTCGTATCCATGACTTCGGCGGCGGCATTACGCAGTTGATCGGTACTGGCGGACGTGACCTGAGCGAACAAGTTGGCGGCATCATGATGCTGGATGGCATGAAAGCGCTTGATGAAGATGAGGCAACCAAAGTGATCGTCTTGATCTCCAAGCCACCAGCACCAAGTGTTGAGAAAAAAGTGCTCGACCAAATCAAGCTGTGCAAGAAGCCCGTCGTTGTCTACTTCATCGGCGGAACGGAAGAGTCGGTTGTTGCTGCAGGCGGACATTTCGCGAAGACATCTAAGGAAGCAGCGCTTAAAGCGGTTGTCCTCGCTGGCGCAGACGAGAGCACCATCAACAAGCGCGCGCTTAATATTCCACTAGTTGAAGAAATTCGTGCGAAATTAACGCCAGAGCAAAAATATATTCGCGGATTGTTCTGCGGCGGCACGCTGTGTGATGAAGCGATGTACATCGCCATGGATAAGTTCGATAACGTCTATAGCAATATTCAGAAGAACCCCGACTACAAGCTGAAAGATCTGCATGTTAGCAAAGAGCATACATTCCTTGATCTTGGCGATGATGACTTCACGAACGGCAAACCGCATCCAATGATCGACCCTTCGACACGGATCGCACGTTTCTTGCAAGAAGCGAAAGATCCCGAGGTTGGCGTCATTGTCATGGACTTCATTCTTGGCTTTGGCTCGCATGAAGATCCAGTTGGCGTCATGCTTCCTGCGATTATCGAAGCGAAGGAACTGGCTGCGAAGGAAGGCAGACATCTTGAAATCCTCGGCTACGTTCTCGGTACAGATCTCGACAGTCCGAAAATTGAAGACCAAGTGAACAAGTTGATGGAAGCAGGCGTTACGATCGCAAGCAGCAGCACGAATGTAGGTCTGCTATCCAGAGAATTTGTCGTGAAAGGGGCTTAATGAATCATGAGCAAAATAAATGAACTTTTTAATAGCAAATTGAATGTCATCAACGTGGGTATCGAATTTTTCAAAGACGATATCTTGAAGCAAAACGCGACAGCGACACACCTTGAGTGGAAACCACCGGGCGGCGGCAAGCCAGAATTGATCACAGCACTCGATAAACTCGAGGATCCAGCATTGCTCGAGAAAATCGAAGCAGCGAACAAATTGGCAGTTGAGCGTATCGTGAACTCCCAACCGATCTTGATCGGCTTCGATCAAGCGATCAACTGTGTACCTGGCATGACGAAAACAACGATTCTTCACTCGGGACCTCCGATTACGTGGGATCGCATGAACGGTGCCATGAGAGGCGCGGTAACGGGCGCGATCGTATTCGAAGGCCTAGCGAAGAATCTGGAAGAAGCCGCTAAAGTCGCTGCATCCGGCAAAATTACATTTGCACCTTGTCACGAACTCAACTGTGTAGGCTCCATGGCCGGCGTCACTTCTGCATCCATGTTCATGCACATCGTTGAGAATAAAACGTATGGCAACATCGCTTACACGAACCTCAGTGAGCAAATGTCCAAAATCTTGCGCATGGGTGCGAATGATGAGACCGTTATCGCACGCCTGAACTGGATGCGCGACGTACTCGGTCCGATGCTTCGTGACGCGATGAAATTGTCGAATGGTATCGATCTTCGTCTCATGCTGGCACAAGCGCTTCATATGGGCGACGAGTGTCATAATCGGAACAATGCTGGTACAAGCTTGCTCATTCAAGCGCTGACACCATTCATTCTAGAGACGAATTTCACAACAGAACAGAAACGTGAAGTCTTCGACTTCGTTGCGAGCAGCGACTACTTCTCCGGACCAACGTGGATGGCACTGTGCAAATGCGCACTGGATGCAGCTCATGGTATTGAGAACAGTACAATTGTTACGACCATGGCGCGTAACGGGGTTGAGTTCGGTATTCGTGTCAGCGGTATGCCCGGCAACACGTGGTTCACGGGCCCTGCACAGAAGGTTATTGGACCGATGTTCGCGGGCTACAAGCCAGAAGATTCGGGCCTTGATATCGGCGATAGTGCGATTACAGAGACGTACGGAATCGGCGGATTCGCGATGGCAGCTGCGCCAGCGATTGTCGCTCTTGTCGGCGGTACAGTAGAAGAAGCACTTGGCTTCTCGACGAAAATGAAGGAAATTACGACAACAGAGAACCCGAACGTGACGATTCCTCTGCTTAACTTCAGCGGGATTGCAACGGGTATCGATGTACGAAATGTCATTCAGACAGGTATTCTTCCCGTCATCAACACAGCGATTGCACATAAGGAGCCAGGTATTGGCATGATTGGTGCGGGAATTACGTACCCACCAACGGAAGCGTTCGAGAAAGCATTGCTCGCTTTAAGTGACAAAATCAGCTAGATCCTTATCTTGTAACAAGCCGCAGTAGATCTTTGCCAACTTAATAAGAGATAGGAGAATTTCGATGGAACAGGTCAACAATCGTAGTATCGAAGAGTTCAAATCTTACGGATATGCAGAGGATATTCTTCCGAAATCCCCTGAGAAACGTGATTGGAGCACTTTCAACTACATTACAGTTTGGATGGGCGCTGTGCATAACTTGATGTCGTATATGACCGTTGCGGGATTTTTTGTACTCGGTTTGTCTGTACCGCAAGTACTATGGGCGGTCATGACAGCGGCATTTATCGTATCGATCGGTTATGTGTTGAATGGCTACGCAGGATCGAAATACGGCATTGGATATTCGATGTTACTTCGAAGCTCCTTTGGCGTGAAAGGTTCGATTATTCCTGCACTATGCCGCGGGCTAATAGCAGGGGTCGTATTCTTCGGGACAAAGACGATTATTGGGGCACAGTCCTTTAACGTTATTTTCACGAAAATCTTCCCGGGCTATATGGACATGGTTCCCGGTTTTAATTTCCTAGGACTCGATTTCCCGACGATGATATCCTACATCATTCTGTGGGTCATCACCGTGGGATTATTCCTAGGTGGCATGAAAATTCTTAGTATGTTCAGTAAATGGTCTTCACCCATCATTTATATCTTCATCGTAGGCGCTGCAATCTGGGCCATCAGCGTGGCTGGCGGATTCGGACCGATCTTTGATTACACACCAGCGAATCCGACTTCAAGCCCGCTTGTCTTTATCGCTTGTGTCAGTGCACTCGTATCGAACTGGGGCGGTCCAATTGTAAACATCGCGGATCTTACGCAGCGTGCGAAGACAGACAAAGCACCAATGATCGGCTTACCGCTCGGTATGATCGCTTCGTATATCCTATTCGGTATCACTTGCGTAGCTCTACTCGTAGGTACACAAATCGCATTTGGCATCGAAGGATTTAATATCGTTGCAGCCATCGACCAAATCGGTAATCCGTTTATCGTTATCGTGCTATTGCTTACCTTAAATATTGCTTCGACAAGCTATGTGGTATTCGGTAACTTGCTTCCTTCCGGCTTGCAAATGACCGCACTTCTGCCAAAGGTGTTCAATGTGAAGACGGCGGCGATTCTGACTGCCATTATCGGAACGATGATCTTGCCTTGGAAGCTCGTCAATGGCACACAAGCACTGTATCTATTCTATAGCTTCATCGGTTCCATGTATGGCCCGATTACGGGCATCATGCTAACGAGCTTCTTCCTGGAACGGAAGAGAACGCTGAACCTATCCGCGATCTACTTGAAGCAAGGCGATAACGGTGAGCATAAGAGCGGCTATAATGTCATAGCTTGTACTGTATTCATCATCAGCTTCCTGATCGTATTGTCCGGCGCATTCTTCAAAGACGTCGCCGTCCTTGCGGCCATCAGCAAATCCGCATTCCTGAGTGGATTGATTATCTCAGGTGTGCTCTATGCTATATTCTATCGATTCAACAACCACACGACTGTCCAAGAACGTGAGACAGGAGTGAAAGCATCTTAATTTCTTAGGAGGAATCCCCATGAGTAAACTCGTCATTGTAGCCATCGGTGGCAATTCATTAGTACGTGATAACGGCCGCGATTCGATTCAAGATCAATATGAAGCCGTTCGTGAGACCGTCGTCAATATCGCAGATATGGTTCAGGAAGGTTATAAGGTTGTCGTTACCCACGGTAACGGCCCCCAAGTTGGATTTGCTATGCAACGTGTCGAGATTGCCAGCGAAGTGAGCGGTATGCCGACGATTCCACTGGTGAACTGTGTCGCAGATACTCAAGGGGGAATCGGCTACCAAATTCAACAAGCACTAACGAACGAATTCGCGAGACGCGGTATTAACAAAAAAGTGGCAAGCGTCATTACCCAAGTGGAAGTCAGCAAGGATGATCCGAACTTCCAGAACCCGACGAAGCCAGTTGGCTCCTTCTTCACCCTAGAGCAAGCTGAGACAATGAAGAAGGATCATCCAGACTGGGTAATGATCGAAGATTCGGGACGCGGCTATCGTCGTGTCGTTCCTTCGCCGAAGCCCATCGATATCGTTGAGAAGGATGCGATCAAATCTCTGATCGATGCAGATTACGTTGTTATCGCTGTAGGCGGTGGCGGTATTCCCGTCGTTCGGACAGGCGACAACACGTATGACGGGGTTGACGCGGTGATCGACAAGGACTTCGCTACAAGTCTACTCGCAGAGCAAGTGAATGCGGAGACCTTGATTATTACAACGGGCGTATCCCGTGTATGCATCAACTTCGGCAAACCGAATCAGAAGGCGCTGGAGAAGATTACGGTCGAAGAGACGAAGCAATATGTCACTGAGAACCACTTCGCTCCAGGCAGTATGCTGCCGAAGATCGAAGCAAGCCTTAGCTTCTTAGAGAAGAATGGATCTCGTGTTATTATTACGAATCCAGAGAGCCTAAAAGATGCTATTCATGAACATGCAGGAACGCATATTGTGAAATAATTGGAACGAATAATAGGCCGGAAGTTCACGCTCGTGAACTTCCGGCCTTATCATTCATAGATCTACGCAATGGTCTACACTACACTCTGGGTTACATATCCGTCCTCGCGGATTAGTGCGAGTGCGGTCTTCATTTTATCCAAATAGACAGGGTCATTGCCCGAACACATAAACCGTACACTGCCACTTCCACTGCCGGCAGGAATACCATATCGGTTCAATAGGGCAGACAGCCGCTTAATTGTGCCCGCATTGCCGTCGATCATCTCGATATGCGATGGCAGGATGTCGTGGAGAATTCCTTTGTAATACGGATAATGGGTACAGCCAAGGACAATCATTCCATAATCATCTAAGTTATAAGCCGCAAGCTGCGACCGGAAATAATCACGCATCGTCTCACGATCGAACTGCATGGCCTCACAATATTCGACAAGTTCTGGCAGCGGAAGAGAATCGACAATTCCCCCTTCATCCACACGATGTACAAGCGCATAATATTTAGGCTGCTGCAAGGTTAATGGTGTTGCGAAGACGAGCACCCGCTTCCCTGTCGCACGATTCATCTCTACTGCTGGCTTTACCGCAGGCTCCATACCAACGATCGGGAATGAATACCGCTCACGAAGCTCGTTAATCGCAATACTGGTCGCTGTATTACACGCGATGACCAGCGCATCGATGCCCACATGCACCATCTGTTCTACGCCCTCTAGAATGAATGATCTTACATCATCCTTCGATTTCGTTCCGTAAGGGACATGCAGGGTATCTGCCATGAAGAGATAATTCTCTGTCGGCAGCCGGCGCAGCGATTCAGCTAATACCGTAAGGCCGCCGATCCCCGAATCGAAAAACCCGATTGTCATGTGTCATCAATTCCTATCGTAAAGATTTATAGTTAAGTGGTAGAAATCATAGCTAATTCTAGAATATCGCGGGTTGCCGATGATCGCAAGTTGATTCTTCGAACGGAAGTCCCTTCTATGGTACACTAGAGAAAATAAACTATCGTCAATAAGCAAGGAGATTTGTCATGATCAAGTTCGTATCCTGGAATGTAAACGGCCTCCGTGCCTGCGTGAACAAAGGGTTCTATGATTACTTCAAAGACATGGATGCAGATATATTCTGTGTGCAAGAAACGAAGCTGCAGGAAGGGCAGATTGAATTAGAACTGGGCGAAGAATATATGCAGTTCTGGAATTACGCGGAGAAGAAAGGCTATTCGGGGACAGCGGTATTCACTCGGCTGAAGCCGTTATCTGTCCGGTATGGAATCGAGGAAGACTACGAGCCTGAAGGTCGCGTAATTACGCTCGAATTCGATACCTTCTACCTCGTAACAGTCTATACCCCAAATGCGAAACGCGATTTATCACGTCTGGATTACCGAATGGAATGGGAAGATCGATTCAGAGGCTATCTGCAAGAATTGGACAACCATAAGCCCGTCATTGTATGCGGAGATTTGAACGTCGCCCATCAGGAGATTGACCTGAAGCATCCGAAGCCTAACTTAGGCAATGCTGGCTTCACACTCGAAGAACGGGGCAAAATGACGACGTTGCTCGGCTCCGGATTCACGGATACGTTCCGCCACCTCTTCCCGGATCAGACAGACATCTATTCATGGTGGTCTTACATGCCGAAGGTACGGGAGCGGAACGTGGGCTGGCGGATAGACTATTTCCTCGTCTCTTCACAGTTGAATGACTCCATTAAAGACGCTAAGATTGATTGTCACATCATGGGCAGTGATCATTGTCCGGTCATCTTGGAGTTAGATCTAGACCAATCATGAAGGTTCCGCACTTATGAATACGTTACGAAATAGACGGTTATATATAGGGATGATCGGTATTGCTGTCGTGTACATCCTCTATGTCACCTTCATGAACTTCATTCATGATCCGCAGGCTACTGCGTTTCTCGGTCATAAAGCGGGCCTTAAGCGCTCGGTGAACACCGACATTTGGCTGCCTGTCATGATGGTTCATATTATTTTTGCCTGTGTGGCCATGCTTGCTGGGGCTGTGAACTTCTCGAACCTGGTTCTGACGCGGTATCGTTCTTTCCACCGGGCCAACGGTTATCTCTATGTCATAGCCGTCTGTATCGTGGATATCACTTCAGGCTACATGGCTCCATTCGCCACAGGCGGGAAAATCAATAGCATGGCTTTTAACTTTATCAATCTCATCTGGCTACTCATGACGATTGCAGCAGTTGTGTTCATTAAGCGTAAACAAGTGATGAAGCACCGGAAGTGGATGATTCGAAGCTATGTCTTCTGTTATACGAATCTATTCATTCATCTGCTCACCTATCTTGCGAGCAAAGGCGCTGGACTGCCATACGTGACGAGTTATACGATCGGTGTTTACGGCGCAATCGTGATCAATATTCTCATCGCCGAATGGATCATTCGCCGCATCTTCCCAAAAAAAAGGGACGGCTAACCTCCGTCCTCTCCCACCCCCGCACAACCTATCTCCATGACATGACCCTAGTCAAAAATCCACAGACTTGTGAAATAAATCACAATATTCGATCTGATTATATATTAGAATTGAAGCGAACTAAAAGAGGATACACTCAGATCAAGGAAGTATCGGATTGATGTGACTCTTTATGTTTATCGAAATCTATAAAAGATAGAAAAGTGGAGGGTACATCATGAAAAAGAAAGTATCAGCAATGCTTGTTCTCATTCTCTCCTTCATGCTCATCATCACAGGATGCGGTAAAGGAAGCCAGAATCAGAGTCAGGACAGTATGAAGAAAGAAGAGGCAAAAGAAACAGAAGCCGTGTCAGGAGCTACTCAAGGTGGTTATACACCAATCGATCAGCTTAAAGATAAATATGACATCATCATTGTCGGTGCAGGTGGTGCAGGGATGTCTGCTGCACTTGAGGCAAAAGAAAAGGGCTTGAACCCGGTTATTTTCGAAAAAATGCCGATTGCCGGGGGAAATACGATGAAATCATCTTCAGGCATGAATGCTTCCGAGACCAAGTTTCAAAAAGAACAAGGCATTCAAGACAGCAATGATTTATTTTATGAAGAGACTCTAAAAGGCGGTCATAACACCAACGACAAAGACATGCTTCGTTTTTTCGTTGACAATTCAGCTAGTGCGATCGATTGGCTCGACTCCATCGGCATTCGTCTGAACAATATTACGATTACGGGCGGCATGAACGAGAAACGCACACACCGTCCGGAAGACGGCTCAGCAGTAGGGCAATATCTTGTCAAAGGCTTGATGAAGAATATCCAAGAGAAAGAAATTCCACTTTTCGTCAAAGCGGATGTGAAGGAAATTACGGAAAAGGACGGCAAAGTGAACGGCGTCAAAGTCGTGATCGATGGGAATGAAGAGAAAACTATTGCAGCGGATGCTGTTGTTGTGACAACCGGCGGTTTTGGCGCTAATATGGATATGATTTCCGAAGTTCGATCTGACTTAAAAGGTCTCGTGACTACCAACCAAATAGGTAGTACCGGTGACGGCATTAAGATGATTGAAAAACTCGGCGGTACAACCGTGGATATGGATCAAATCCAAGTTCACCCTACGGTACAGCAAGAGAAATCCTATCTCATCGGTGAAGCTGTCCGCGGTGAAGGAGCTATCCTCGTATCCAGTGAGGGCAAACGCTTCACAAATGAACTGAACACTCGTGACAATGTCACGGCTGCAATCAATAAGCTTCCTGAAAAGTCAGCTTATCTCGTATTTGATTCCGGTGTAAAATCCCGTGCGAAAGCAATTCAGCAGTATGAGAAAATGGGATTTGTCCTTCAAGGCGAATCGATCGAGGCTTTAGCCAAAGCATTGAACGTTCCAGCTGATCAGCTGAAAGCCACGGTCGATACATGGAACAGCGCAGTGAAAAATAAAAAGGACGCCGAATTCGGCAGAACGACAGGAATGGACAACGACTTGTCCGGCGCACCCTACTATGCCATTAAAATCGCTCCTGGGATTCACTACACCATGGGCGGCGTGAAAATCAACACAAATACGGAAGTGCTGAATAAAGACGGCAAACCTATTCCAGGTCTGTATGCTGCAGGCGAGCTAACAGGCGGCTTGCACGGTCAGAACCGGATCGGCGGCAACTCCGTAGCGGAGATCATTATTTTCGGCCGCCAAGCGGGTATCAAGTCGGCTGAATTCGTCCAAGCACAGTAAAGCTGAACGTACCCCAAAAAAAGACCCTCAGAAATGAGGGTCTTTTGCTATATTAGTCCCGGTAGTGACGATACTTCTTCTTGTCCTCTTCCGTAATTGGCCGAATCACTCGACATGGATTGCCTGCAGCAATAACGCCGGGTGGGATATCCTTCGTCACGACGCTCCCCGCACCAATCACGCTATTGTCTCCAATGGTTACGCCCGGCAGGACACTAACCCCGCCGCCAATCCATACGTTATCTCCAACCGTAATCGGAAACGCAATCTCTAACCCTTCGTTCCGCTGCTCGACATCGAGCGGATGCCCTGCTGTATAGAAGCCGCAATTTGGCGCGATGAACACATTGTCACCAAAGGTGATTGTGGCACAGTCCAGCATGATGCAATTGTGATTCGCATAGAAATTGTTACCGATCTCGATATTATAGCCATAATCGCAATAAAAAGGCTGTTCGATATGGAACGTCTCTGCCGTCTTGCCGAACAGCTTCCTAAGGATCGCCGCCCGCTCTTCCATCTTCTGTGGGTGCAGTTGATTATGTTCGTAACATAGCCCTTTCGAATACGTACGCTCATTGATGAGCTCCTGATCATAGTTCGCATTATAGAGGTAGCCTTGGGCTGCTTTTTCTTTCTCTGTCATGGGGTTCACTCCTTCTCACACTATAGTAACGCATGGCCCGTGGAATGCCTAAAATCTCAAGTTCTCCTTGATAGACAAGTTCCCGAAGCCGATATTCGAAATAGCTAGCGTTCACATATTGATCGCAATAACCAAGAGCCTCTCCAACCACTCTCGCTGCTTTGATAAAATCATGGTGTCCATACTGGTCATGCAAGTGCTCTACCTTCTCCAGCAAATATGCATCAAAGTGGTCTGAGCCGACATGGCGTATGTGCCCCGCTTCATAAATACGCAGCACCTCAGGCCGATCCGCGATCTCCAGCCATTCTTGCTCCAGCGCAGACCTAGCATCCATGCTTATCGGCGTTCCACGGCCTTCCTCTAACATGGTCAACAGCTTATCCGGCGATATTTCTCCTGTATGCCTGTAGTCCATTCGCGCTTCTGGCCGGTTAAACAGCCGATCACATGCCTTGGTAGCATCTTGTATGAAAACTTCATTCGGATAATCATGCAATAAATGAATTGCGTAACGTATGCCCACCTGTTCGTGCGCATTGCTACTTCCCCAGATTGTAATTGAGGCTTGCTCTGGAATCTGTGAGATTTGCTGCATAAGCCGTAAATATTGATCTTCGTCATCATCCGGTGCATCACCTTCATTGATATGATTTCGAAGCCATTCCCGTCTGTTCAAGCGTCCTTGCTCTTCATGCATCTTCCACACCGGACCTATGGCGAAATCATCATGAAATGCGATCACCTGATGGTGCGCATCCCAACCAAGCTTCTTGATCGCATAACGGAGACTCCCAGCGGATGACTCGCCAAATGCGAGATGAATATGACGGCATTGCGGGCTGATCAACTGCTGCTGAATTGCGTTAGTTGAAATAAGTAGTTCTTCATACATTTCTAAGAGATCAGAATATAGATGATCACGTACAGTCTGGTCCTGCTTCGCCCTTTCTATAGCCAACATCATATGAAAAAGAATAGTTCTGACTTCTTCCGACGGTAATTCCTGAATAGATTGACGAATATCACTCAGCATAACGCGCACCTCCTTTACCTACCATACCCTCTTATTTCTAGAATAACAGGGCACAACCCTTGGATACAAATGAAGCCTACTCCGTTCGAGCAGATCCAGCCCCATTTTCTCTTGCCAAAAATGGTTGTTTTATCCATAATAAAGTGGGGCATCTCATATTGTGCAGCTTAGAACAACGTCCACGATGAATGTTAAAGGAGTGATGGTGTTTTGAAAACGATCCAACAAATTAACAAGCCAATGAGAGGTTTCGGCGTATAACGAATAAACCCTCTCATCGACTTATGGGAGGCAACCAGCAATATGTATTCAGAACAAATGAACCATGGAAAAGAATGTACTCGTGGAGAATTCACGAAGGTCGCAGCGTTATTCGAAGATTTACGGCATCATATATCGATCTATGGCGTTATTCAAGGGACGCTATCCGGTCGGGTATTTATGTCCCATGATGGCGCATCCGCGTTATTAACGAGCCCTCAAGGCATATTCCTTGGAGGGAGCCCTGACGATCACCTGTTCTTCGAAGAGGTAAATCTTCTTCTTCGAGAAGAACTGCTGCCGAATCGTGCAGCCAAAGGCAAGCTGGACTACGTTCTGTTCTATCCATCAGATGCACTATGGGCAGAGACCCTCCGTGTCGTAACGAAAGACTTGCTCCCCTTGCGCAGTGGACGGATGACGTTCTCGCATGATTTACAAGGAATAGATAATACGCTAGCGGATCAAATCTACGTTGTCGATCGTGACTTATTCGAGCAGCAAGGGTTACAGGGGTTAGACGGTGTTATTGATGAAATACAAGGAGGCTGGCCTTCCATTGAAGCCTTCCTCGAGTCAGGCTTCGGATGTGTAGCCATTCAAGATACAGAGCAAGGACCGGCTATTATTAGCTGGTGTCTGACCGATTGGGTCGTTGGCGATGTGTGTGAAATCGGTATTGAGACCGATGGCAATTATCGTGGACTTGGATGGGCGCACAAGACCGCAGCGGGTGCATTACTGCTTGCGAAACAACATGGACTCACAAGAGTCGGATGGCAGTGTTGGTCGAACAATGTCGGCTCACAACGAACAGCCCAATCTGTCGGGTTCAAGCTGTTAGCGGATTTTCCCGTTCTCTTCGGGTGGAATAAGCCGCTGAATAACCTTCTCGTGAACGGCAACCATTATATGCGTGGCGATATGAAGTATGGCGTTGACCAAGACTATGCCCGCGCAGCCTGGAGCTATGCTGAGGCGCTGGATCAAGGCTGGGACTGGGGCGGAGATACCGCTCTATATTGGAATGCAGCATGCATGTTCTATCGAACCGGTAATCAAGAACGTGCCAAGCAGTATTACAAGCAGGCCATCGATTTAGGGTGGCAAGGCATCCACCAACCTCATTATCACGATCATATCTACCGTGAAGCAGATAGCGAGGAAATCGCTCAGTCGCTGACGGAAGCCTGCAAGATGACAACCACATAACATTGATTATCAGCCGTCGAAGCTCATTCGGCGGCTTTTTAGTACCTGCATCAACATCAATTAGAGAGCAACATTTCAAATAGAACCCTGTGATATAACTAAGTTGTCAAACATATGAAGGGGTTGAGCACGTGGATAAACTACAAGGGAAAGTCGCACTGGTTACAGGTGCTAGTCGGGGGATCGGCCGAGGAATCGCGTTAAGACTGGCACAAGAAGGTGCTTTGGTGGCCGTTCATTACGGGACCAAACAGACCGCTGCGGAAGAAGTCGTTCGTGAAATACAAGGAAGCGGAGGTGCCGCGTTGGCCGTCGGTGCCGATCTATCCACACTGGATGGCGTACATCAGTTATTCGCCAGCCTCGATGAACAGCTCATCGAACACACAGGTTACCATCGCTTCGATATTCTGGTGAACAACGCCGGGTGGGGGCATGCCGCAACCATTGATCAAGTGAAGGAAGAATCCTTTAATGCAATCATGAACATCAATGTCAAAGCACCACTGTTCGTCATTCAACAAGCCTTGTCTCGTATGAGAGATGGGGGACGCATCATCAATATGGCTTCAATGGCTACGAGATTCGCCTTGCCCCACCTCTTGGAGTACAGCATATCGAAAGGCGCTGTGAACACGCTCACCCTTGTGCTGGCCCAGCAGCTGGGTAGTCGACAGATCACCGTGAATGCAATTTCACCGGGGTTTATCGATACGGATATGAACGTGGAAACCTTGGCTACGCAAGAAGGCCAGCAGTTTGCCGCAGGACTCTCGACTTTCGGCCGATGGGGCCAACCTGCAGATGTCGCGGATATCGCTGCTTTCCTCGCTTCATACGACAGCCGTTGGGTGACCGGACAGATAATCGATGCGAGCGGGGGTTCCCGGCTATAATGCCCTCCTCGAAAAAAAGCCACCAGATCTAAATCCGGTGGCTTTGATGTATATTTATCACTACTCTGCTTCCAATGCAGCAAGATACTTAAGCTTCTCAATGATCTTATCTTCTACATCATCTCCTAATGAGATCGACTCGGAGGCATGATTTGCAAGTTCATCATGATGGCCGATCATAACCGAATGCGACGCATGCATGAACATCGAAATATCATTCGCATCATTTCCGAATGCAATATATCGGCCCTGCTCGATACCAATTTTGCTAAGTGCCCCCCATTTATGGATGTCATTCGGACTCATATCCAGCACATTCTCACTCTTATGACGATGGACGACGACATCAAGGTCTGACAAACGCTCCGCCAGTTCTCCCATCCGATTGGCTGTCAATATTAATACTTTGACGATCGATGGATGCTGATGGATGTCGACCATCTTCGCTAGCTTAGCGGGGTCAACATTGTTTAGAATTGGATGATCTGACGGGCCTGTATAGGAATAATCCCATTCCCCATCAATCAAATAGGTGGCTTCGAACTCTTGGATCAATGAAGTGATCGTGTTGATCTGATCCTCCGAGAACGCATGGGCATGCGTTAATTGACCCTGCTGAGAGACGAGCGATCCGTTACCTCCAATCATGGTATGCGTATGGAACCGCTCATGTAGAACCGGCAGCATATCGCGAATGGGCCTTGCGGAGGCAAATATCACCTGGTGGCCATTCGATTGCAGCGCTTCCAGCGCGCTTAGTATTTTTTCAGTTACCGGCTTCCCTTTGAAACAAATTGTACCGTCTAAGTCAAAGACAAACTTCATTTGACCTCACTCCTATGAATCTATTTCTATCTTTCCATCCTACCATAAATTTCTTATAGCGAAAGACCGCCCATCAAGTCACTGTTGGACGGCCTTGACTAAATCTATATCGACTATGATGACACGCCCGCTTCAACTGCAACCGGCTGCTGCCATGCCTGAAATTTATTCCCGTCCGGATCTTTAAAGTTCAACTGCAGCCCGCATCCGCCTTCATCACGCATCTCTGGCTCATCCACACACCCGATTCACGCAGGGATGTCTCTAATGCATGAATATCATCCGTCTCGAAACAGATCGGAAACATCTCGAACGGGGAACCGCCTTCTGCCCAACCTGTTGTCATGAAGTGTAACGGGTGCCCTCCCGGGCTTGGCAGCAGGAACAACCATTGCCCGCTACCCATGATCATAATAGCTCCTTTTCCTGGCTCTACCGGTGCCCGTAACGTCAACCCTAAGACTTGCTCATACCATGCAGCGGATGCAGTAACGTCTGTCACCGGCAGATAAGCGCATTCTATACGTTTTAACAATGCCTTCTTTTCCATAACCAATCTTCCTCCTTCATGATCATTACCAGGGGCATATTCATGTTGAAGTTCGCTTGTTGCATCATCTCTATCTATTTTAATAGTATTAAATGGAAAAATATACTACGAAAAACAACCCCCTTATATTCAAATAGAAAAAGAACACCTGAGAGTTAGTTCTCAGATGCTCTTTATAGTTAATTCAATTATTCACCAAGGAAGCTCTTAATGAAGAACTCCAACTGATATTCCATGCTCAATGGATCATTAAAGTAAAATGCCTTTGCATTCGCCTCATAGACACGATTGTTCTTCACCGCAGGAATATTCTTGTACGTCTCCGTATTCTGGAACGAGTTGTCTTCCTCTGCATTCTTGCTGAAAATGACGTAATCGCCAAAGTAATCCTTCAACACTTCTTGCGACACCGCAAAGTAGCCGTCTTTCTTCGTCGCTTCGCTAACTTTCTCAGGCTTCTTGAGCCCGAATCCTCCTTGATACAGGATTTCTGTACCACGGCCATAGTTGTCGCCATAGACGTAGAGCTGCTTATTAAAGGTCTCGATAACAGAAACGGTCGCATTTTCACCGATCTTCGCTTTGATCTTTTCCCCAGCTTCTTGTACCTTTACTTTGAAGCTATCTACCCACGCTTGCGCTTCTTTTTCTTTATTCAATAATTTCCCGATTTCGAGCTGCTGCGTCAAATAATCGACTTTACCGTATGTATAAGTAACCGTTGGAGCGATCTGCTTAAATTTATCGATGTTCTTAATATCTGATAGCCCGATAATAAGATCCGGATTCAACTCGATGATCTTCTCTACGCTCTCGTCCGACACCGCCTCAACATTCTTCAACTGCTCTTCGAATCTTGGGTTTTCCTTGGACATTTCATCCACGCCGACCACAGGCACCCCAAGCGCCATGACGTTGCCCGTTAAGAACCGCGTAATAACAACAACGCGTTGCGGATTCTTCGGAACATCAACAGGACCATTTTCAGACTGGTAAGTAAATGTACCTGATTTTTCGGAAGCCGTCGATGTCGACGAATCTGTCTGTGTGTCCGAAGACGTACTGCTTGCATTGTTCGCAGTGTCTGCTGTCTTGCTACCGCAAGCGCTAAGTAGAAGGACCAGAACCAAAGTTAACGAAATGAACAACTTTTTCATAGAATGACTCCCCTTTTGTCTATCATGCTTATTCCATTGATTTAGTAATGAGAATGATTATTATCATCAATTAAGCATTCTAAAGGGTGTTGTTGTAGCTGTCAATACATATCATAGAATTTGTTCGTGCACAAAAAACCGTGTCCACCCGGTGAAAGGAGAACACGGCTTATTTCATCGCTCTTCAATAAATATTCATTGAAATATCCATCTCACTCAAATCGAATGAGGATCCTTATATAAAGTCAGCAATATACGATGATCCATCCAAAGAGGTTAATTTTGTCTTCCGAACGCACGATTACGCCAATAGTAAACCGCCTCGAAAATCGCAAACACGCCGACGACTGCGGTGACCAAAATAACTGCCCAGACGCCAAACACCGTCATCATCATCGTAATGCCCTTATCCTCTAGCAGTAGCACACCTCCGACAACCCAAAGGAGGTCGAGCACGGTAACAACCAGCACGGACCCAGGTGAGACAATCCTTCTGGAGACGACCCACACAAGAAATGCAACGAACACGAGCAGGAAAATCCCGGTTTCGGTTAATACGGATCTATTGTCTAATCCCGTCCAATCGGCGACATATCCGGGGATTAAAAGCAGCAGCAGACCACATACTCCGGACGAAACAGCATTCGTCAGCAGCACCTTGCGAATCAAAGCTTCACCCGCCGGGATTAAGGATTCATTGGATTTCATAGTTAACACCTCTTTCGTTCATGAATGCTTAATTGCCAACTTGAAGAGCTTTAACAAGCGATGATATAACCCCTAAATGCACAGCTTCGTGGATGAACGCGAAGTTAAACACCTCGCCTGCTGTGGCGAACTTCAGCGGTCCCATTTCAAACGGTACGTCCAATGGCATAATGAGCGACTCGTGGTTAAATCGGGACAGATCATCAAGCTGTAAGGACAAATATTGAATGAGCTCCTCTTTCGACGGCGGTGCAGCGGTCCAATCTGCCGGTTTTGTTCCGGACATGAATAGGCCGACATAACTTTCCGGAAGCTTCGTATTTAATGCAGGGCCTGCGGAGAGGAACCAATTCAGCATCGTGGCGATATGACCAACATTCCAACGAATTGTATTGTTAAATCCTGCGGGTGTCATATCATAGATTTCTTCCGGAATTGCTTGAGTGGAGCCGATCACCAATTGCCGTGCCGTTATTGCGGTTTGGATGCTTGCTTGAGACATTGTACATTCCTCCTAATGGTTTGGTTCTCTTGCTTACACCACCGACTTTAGATTACAAACCACTGCCAGAACCATGCTTTTCACTGCCATTTGGTGCCAACATGGCGTTTTTTCTTCGTTTAGCAGCACAAATGGCGGCTGTTTCCCATGTATTCCCCGGGAAACAACCGCCATATCTATAGGTCTATTCATTGTGCTCTACTAAGGATATTCTTCTCCTTCAAACTCGTTGCAATCAGACGTGATCCAGCATTCTGCCAATTGTAGCAGGTTCGTTCAGGCACATAGGTACGGAACCACTCCAATGCATCTTTGGAAGTCTGGTCCAACTGATCGTCCGAATAACGTACACTGTATGGCTTGATTCCAATGACATAGGGGAAGAACAATGCATTGTAGAATTTCCATTCATCTGTTGTGCCGAATGGTTCATCCTGATTCGGCTTCATTTGCATAATACTGTGGATCAACAAAGACTTCAGCTCATTCGCCCGTTCCAACACACCATCCGCCGCTCCGCGCATTCGAAGCCTCTCGTCCATCAATTTCAATTGTGTGAGCGGGCTCGACGCCAATCGTTCCAGGTTGCCTAAGTTACTAAGTGCCCGCCGAATGAGGCGGTAGAGCTCCTCATCATCCATTTCATCCGGCTTCGATTCTTCATTGATTCGCACTTGAACATTTTCGACCAACCGCAGCTTGGATCGCTCTGTGCGAAGCTTGGGGAACGTCATGAGCGCAAAGTTATCGAGCATTGCCCGAATCGGATAGACCAACACCTGAAATGCAATGGAGATCATCATACTGACCATCAGTAATGATAGTGTCGTAGCATTGAACCCCGTCTCCGTCCCGAGCCAAATAACAAGTGCCACTTGCCCAGAAAAAATAAGCGTAAAAAAGATGGAATAATCGAGCGATCGAAACAACTCGGGCAGCCATGTCTCGCCTTGCTCTCTAATTTCCTTAATCAGCATATATCCGCCAAATAACAGCATTCCAGCACCGTTTGCGACGGGCATGCCTTGGTTCCATCCACCATCCAAGTAAAAGAGCGTCGCACCCATCATACTGATAAAGGTCAGAAGCGGCACATAAATGAGGGCATAGAAGACAATCGGCCGCTTCGTCCCGTTGGACACCACTCCCCATATAGAGAACAGCAGCAACAGAATAAGTAGCATACACAGAACGACAGTATAGGAAATATGATAGCGCTCCGGATTGTTGACGACAGTCAGCCAGATCCCGCTTCCTAGCGCTAACGACGTTAGCCCATACTTCCATAACGGCCATACTAGGTTCCATTGATGCGCCTGCACAGCGAACATCGATAGAACGGCGCCTTGCCACAATACGAGAGGTAAGTAGCCACCGATGTCCCGCACCTTACTCAGCACCAATACCATATTGGGCTGGGCTGCTGGACTATAGGGGAGCAAGACAGCTGCTCCATATCCGAGTGAGCACACCAATACACCAAGTCCAGTCAGTAATAGCCGGACGTTTCTGATATCCCGATTGATCAGATATAAGCCAAACCAAAACATAAGTCCAAAATAGATGAGCTGTATAACCATCAGGCGGAAGGTTCTCCTTTTCAATAGAATGGGGGGGGGTAAATTCTCAATTCATATGTATTATTGGATATTTTAACCATATCATAAATAGCCTTAAAAAAATGCATAGTTGCAGCATTTTGTTCAGGATTCAATCTGAGCTTCGTGATGAATATGATAACCTGACTCTATGGAAATGGATATAAAACAGCCTGGATCCATGATGTTCCAGGCTGTTTTTACTGATCTCTGCTATTAAATTTACTTCCTTAATTTTATAGTTGAACCTTCCATAATCTCTGAATTTCCACGAGTTCGTCTTTATCGAATTCCATCCTGTAGATATCTGGTTTAGAGGTCTTCCACAGAAACTCCAAGTCGTATTGACGGTCATAATATCCCATCATTAATGTCATAACAACCCCATGCGTTCCTATTACAACCTTCTGCCCCTGATATTCCTTCAAAATTCGTTTCAGAGCTGGGATGGCACGGTTCTGGCAAGTCATGATGGATTCCCCGCCAGGTGCCGAATATTCTGGATCCGAGAACAGCTTCTGAACAAGAGGATACAGCTCCTTATCAGGCATGATCTTATCGTCACTTACAAACACCATTTCTCTAAGCGCTTCAAGAACAGTGACTTCTTTACATAAAGATTGAGCTAATTCCTCGATCGTCAATGTAGCTCTTCGATAGGGGCTTGATACAAAATGATCTATTCCTTCATCTCTCAATAATTCGGTTATGAGGTGGGCATCTAATTTACCCTTGTCCGTTAAACCGCGTGTTCTATCGTTTCCTTCTATTTTGGGTGATTCCCCGTGTCTAACCATGTAAATAAAGGTTCTCATACTATCCTCCGCGTGAATTATCACTTTACATCACGATACTCAACTGTAATCTTCGATCATTGAGAGTTTTCCATCAGTTATCTCAAATACGGACTTACCTTCTAGCTGCAGCTTATCTCCAGCCTTCAATCCGTTAGGCAAATCCACGGCAAGAATGCCTTCATAATCAATTTGCACTTCAATTTGGTTATCTGCAGCACTGTAGCTGGCAATGCTCTGACGACGACTTGAGAAAATCTGAGAGGATTGTTCTGCTAGCATTTTGAACTCTTCTACCCCTCTGGTTTCCGTATTCAATTCACCATTAGCAAAATTCCTGAAGACGATATCTTGATGCAAGAGCTGAACCATACCTGCAACATCAAATGCATTGTAAGCCTCAATATAATGTTCAATAAGTTCTCTGTTCTCTTTGCTCGGCATCCTCATACTCCTCTCATATGATAAATATTTATATCATCGTCCTGGTTATGGTTCGCACAGCGCTTATAATTCCTTTGTCATAAAAACACTATATGGATCTTCGATATAATCAGCAAAAGGAGGGCAGTAATGGAATCCCGCACGTTCATATAGATTCCTTGCAGCTTCAAAGGATTCCATTGAGCCTGTCTCCAGACTGAGTCTCTTATAATGACGCTGCTCAGCTACGGCAATGATATGTTCAAGGATTTGACTAGCAACGCCTTTTCTTAAATGCGAGGAGGAGGTGCGCATAGATTTGATCTCCCCATGTGTTCCATCGAGCTCTTTAAGTGCCCCGCAGCCAAGCAATTCATCTTGTTCCCATGCACTCCAGAACGTAATTTCAGGCTTTTTCAACCCATCCAAATTGAGCGCATGGACGCTTTCCGGCGGTGAGTTCTCAAACATGCCGCTCAGATGTTCCATAATTAATGCTTTTACTTTATCTCCGGTCAGGTCATCCACTCGAATCTCCATTACTATCACTCCAAATCTCAATTACTTATATGTTTTTCCTTACTTCTTCCCCCGTCGCAATCGGATTGTCACTGTAAGAAATCCAGTCGCTCAGCTGCGGAATTGTTATTTCATTGGTCTGATGTATAAGGTCCCGTTTCTTCACCATGAACCACTGGAATCATCCATTGGTAATGCAGCTTGTCGTGAAGCTGATACCGCTCCATATTCGGACCTGCCGGCTCGAATCCGAACGATTGCAAAACGAGCATTAAACTAAAACAAGCGTAAGGATCGGTAGACAAGCAATCAAGTGTAACGAACAGTGTGGGCTGTAAGACTTCAAGCTCAACTTCAAGCTCCGTTTCATGCTTCCAATCGTCCGGTAAGGCTGACTTCAAAGGCAAGCGAAAACCGACTTTGCCGAGCATCTCATCTCCGATCATTCGTTCCTGCCGTACATAAGCCTCTTTCGCATGCAAAAGCCCTCGCTTTTCCAAGTATGCCGCACTCTCATCCATGGCCTGTGCAAACGGATGAAGCTGGCGCTTAACACGATGCCGAAACCAAAGCATCCTCGTGGACTGAGACCATCTAACCAACCGGATATGCTCATCAACGGAATCGACACCATCCAGGTACTGTTTGGCTACATTCAGCGCCAACAGCTTCGCGTCGACATCCTGACGCCATTTGCGCAGCCATCCTGCCTGCCCGTCGGCATCCGCAGCAAGATAATGACGGATCTCGATTAGGCCAATTCCCGCTTGGCGCAGCGTATGAATCTTCAAGGCGCTCGGAATCTGATCCTCCCGATAGTATCGATACCCGTTATCCGCCCGATGACTCGGCTGCAGCAGCCCTTCTTTTTCGTAATAACGAAGCGTACTGGCAGGAAGACCCGTCCGCTCGGAAAAGCCTTGGATGGTCATGTTGGTTTTCAACGGTTCCTCCTCCTACCATTAATAATAACTCCACACGTTTAATCGATTCCCGTCCGGATCATAGAAATGGAATCCTTTCCAACGCTCCCCTATAATTTCTGATACTTCAATTCCCTGCCCTTTGAGCCATTCATTCGTCTTATACAGATCCTCTTGCTTTTTAATCCTGAAGTATAACCTGGCTCCGGGATTGGCCTTTTTTGATGATCGCTCGACGTTCACTTTTTCTAGCCAGACGAAGTCCCATGTTTCGCGCATCAACGCAAATCCTCGGTCTTGAAAATTTTTCTTCGAACTTTCCCAACCGCATATCCGCGAATACCAATTAATTGAAGCTTCCAAATCGGTGACACCTAACCACAATGGCTTGGCAGCGTATTGAATGACGCGCGATTCAGGGAATTTACCTTCCAACTTCCTGTCTTCGCTTAACGTCAGGCGAACATTCCCGAATGCGATAATATCGGCAGACCGCGTTCCGTCCGGCATCTTTAACGGCGCGGTGCATTTGACGCCTTGATTATTGAAGTATTCCAATGTCTGATCCAGATTGGCCGTGCGAAAACAAAACCTGCAATTTCCTTCGAAATAATCTTCGGACGTAAAGTGGCTTAGTTCGCTTTCGAACGATTTCAAATTGGCTTGTCCAGACCCAGGCATTTTGAAGAAAGCCTTCCTGCCGACCGGCCCATTGCCCGTACCTATTAATTGCCACCCCATTTTATCGCAATACCATTCTACTGCCTCTTCGAACTGATCCCACGGCACCATAATAAAACCGCCGTCAAACTTAAAATTAGGTGTCTCCATTTATACAACCCCCATTTTTTGGAATATTTCCAGGTGAGTTCATCATACACCTTAAAGTTGCTTTAAGGTCAATAGCTATTTTCCATATACTTGTTGAATATGTTGACTCCTTATTGACCTGCCTCTCAAAGCGCCTTAAGTGTTGACTTAATCGGTAGTGAGGGAGCGGTAAATTCGAAAAGCATTCTTGTTAAAGTAAAAATCAAATATAACAGTAAAAGCCAGAGTCACAAGACACGGAATTCGACCTTACATTATATTAATTCATATAAGTACACGATTCGGATCACTCTAGGACCGCTTGTTGACTCCTTGTTGACTTCAGTACATAAAAAAATACAGAGCAACGGCATCCCTCTTACCATGCTCTGTATTGAATCTCACATACTACTATCCGTCTCTCCGCCCTTACTCTTCCCCCATAGCCACCTTATTCCCCTCATAACTAATCCAGTCGCTCCAGCTTCCTGCATATAACCTTACATTCTGATATCCCGCTTCCTGCAGCGCGATCACGTTCGGACACGCCGAGACACCCGATCCGCAATAGACGATAATACGCTCTGCCTGATCTGCACCAAGCTCCGCGAACCGAGCTTTCTGCTCCTCTGCTGAACGCCACGTCCCCTGCTCATTCAAGGCTTCTTTCCAGAACGCATTCACCGCACCCGGAATATGACCCGCAACAGGATCAATCGGTTCGATCTCGCCGCGATACCGCGGTGCTTCTCGTGAGTCAATCAGGAGGACGTCCGGTTTCGTCATTTCTTGCCGTAACTCGTCGATATGAATGACGAAGCGATTGTCGATCCGCGGCACATAGGTTGCGGAACTTGTCGGTTCCGGTTTCTCGATGGTTGTCGGATATTCCCGAGCTACCCAAGCGCTGTATCCTCCGTCCATGATAGAAGTACCGCCTGCATGCCCTGTGTAGTGTAAAAGCCACCATAGACGACTAGCCATCATGCCGCCTTGATCATCATAGGCCACGACATGCTTCGAACCATCGATTCCGATACTGCTAAATTTGGCTGCGAGTGCATCCAAATGAGGGAGAGGATGTCTCCCGCCATGTTCGCCAACCGGAGATGACAGGTCCCGATCCAGATCCAAATAATAAGCACCAGGCAAATGACCCGCTTCATATTGCCGCTGCCCCAAATCCGGTGCAGCTCCGCCCATTATGAACCGGCAATCAACCAAAATCACGTTCGAATCCGCTAGATGCGTATGTACCCATTCCATCGATACAATGTTGCCTTGTCTCATGTTCTACCGCCTCCTTTTTGCTATAATATAACAATATCGATTTGGATAGAGGAGGTCAACGATGAACGCATTCCAAGACAACTTGCCAGCCATGCATATCGTCCCAATGACGACAACACATGCAGCAGCCGTCTGCAGCTGGGAATTCGAACCGCCATACAATATCTACGGATTCCTACCATGGGAAGAGATGCAGAAGATTGGAATCGAATTCGGAGACCCGCAGCTTCGTGATGAACAATACCGTGCGATTGAATCCCCGGACGGCAAGTTGATCGGATTCGCACAATTTTTCCCCATGGTCGATGTCACCCGGTTAGGCGTCTGTATGCGGCCCGATTTATGCGGACAAGGATTAGGAAGCCGATTTATGGATACCATTGTACAAGAAGCTATCCTACGTTCACCGCAAGATGAAATTGATCTTGAAGTACATAGTTGGAATAAGCGAGCAATTCGCACCTATCAGAAGGTAGGATTTGTAATTACCGATACCTATGACAGACGTACCCCAACAGGCATCGCTGAATTCCATTGCATGGTTCTGCAAGGACATTCATCACGATAAAGCTGCTTAATGGGCATTAGTCACAAAATTGTCATTTACACCTTTTGGAATATAGTGTTACGATGGTGTATAGCTGTGGTAAATTTAAGAAGTAGCATGCAAAGGGGGCGAACATATGCAAAAGTGGATTATGAGCACATTGTTTTTCGGGGCTTGTACCTTAGCCATTGTATTGATGTTTACGTTGAACGCTGGTCCTAAAGGCGAACAAAAGCAAGAAGCGAAGATGCCTGAAGTAACTCTTGATGCAGCAGCAGCGGAAGCCGTTGTTAAAGCGAACTGCATTTCTTGTCATGGTAACTCGCTGGAAGGCGGCGTTGGGCCGAATTTGCAAAAAATCGGAGCTCAATTGGACGAACAAAAGCTTTTCAAGACGATTACTAAAGGTAAAGGCGGTATGATGCCTGCTTTTAAAGACAAGCTAAAAGAAGAAGAAATCGCGAATGTAGCTAAATGGCTCGCTGCGAAAAAATAAGAACCGCAATAAATAGAAGAAACACGCCCTGCCTCTCACCCGAGTGAGAAGTAAGACGTGTTTTTTTGTGTTCCCTGGTCGTTACGTTAGACGGATCATGGCGACAATATTCTCTCCAATGCTCACATCGATCAAATGATAATTCGAATCGTAGGTCACCTCAGCGCTACCAACCTGGATGATCTTATCTTCACCAAGCCCATAGAACACATCATCCGCCAATGCCTCGAGAACTTCCTTCCGTTCTCCTTCCCCGAGCCTGTCCCATTCCTCTACGGTCATCTCAAAAAACTCGTAGCAATCCGGAATCTGAGCAACAGCCGCCATTAAATCCACCAAAATATCTGCATATTCTCTGCCGTGTTTAACTCCCATGAACCTCACTCCATTCCCAACGTTGTCCTGTCCCAGCACAATTCCTTCTTTATTATACCTAAATTTTTTGGCTAAAGCTGACGATAAATAGTATATTACAACTCTTTACCGCCCAATTTGGCGACTAGCGTCGAAAACTAAGGATGGTACCTATTTTATTCTCATGGATGAGGTGTGCTCGTGGAAAAATCAACAATTATCGGTATTATTTTAGGAATTGCTGCGATTACGATCGGGATGGCATTAAAAGGTGCACCCCTGGATGCGCTCTACAACCCAGCTGCCTTTATGATTATTTTCGTAGGTACAGCAGCATCGATATTTATGGCCTTCCCTATGTCGGAGCTCGCGAAAGTACCGAAACTTTTTAAAATTATTTTCAAAAAACAGCAAGTGATTGACCGGACAGAATTGATCCGTCTTTTCACAGAATGGGCAAGCATCACACGTCGTGAAGGTCTGCTCGCGCTGGAAGCAAAGGTCGAAGAGATCGATGATGACTTCATGCGTAACGGCATGCGAATGATCATCGATGGGAACGAACAAGATTTCGTGCGTGATGTCTTGATGGAGAACATCAATGCAACCGAGACGCGCCACCGTGCAGGAGCTCTGATCTTCGCACAAGCGGGGATGTACGCACCGACACTCGGGGTACTCGGAGCCGTTATCGGTCTGATCGCCGCATTATCGGATATGTCCTCCATGGAGCATCTAACTAAAGCGATTGCAGCTGCGTTTATCGCAACGCTATTAGGTATTTTTACCGGATATGTCATCTGGCATCCCCTAGCGAACAAATTAAAGCGTCTATCTGAGCGTGAAATTCAAGTGCGGTTAATGATGGTTGAAGGTCTACTATCCATCCAATCTGGTGTATCTACGATCGCGATCGGCCAGAAGCTAGCTGTATTCCTAACTCCTGCAGAACGCGTGAAAATGGAGAAAAAGGAGGAATCCGGCGGTGAGCAAAAAGAGTAGAAAAGCCCATCACGATGAACATATCGATGAATCCTGGCTCATTCCTTATGCCGATATTCTAACCCTATTGCTCGCGCTGTTTATCGTTCTCTACTCGATGAGTGCTGTCGATGCGAAGAAATTCGAAGAGATGAGCCAAGCCTTCAGTGCCGCTTTTAGTGGCAGTACGGGCATCTTAGATCAGACCTCCGTCATCAAGTCAGGACCTGCGAACGGCAAGAAAGATAAAGAGGACAAGAATACAGGGAATATTGATATCAAAGATAAAGACAAGATGGCGGCTATGAAGCAAGAAGAAGAGAACATGGCCAAAATTAAAAAGAAGCTGGATCAATATATTCAAGAGAATAATTTGACGTCACAGCTCAGTACCAAGCTCAATCAGTCACAGCTCATGATAACGATTAGCGATACAGCACTCTTCTCTTCAGGAAGCGCGGCCGTCAAGCCGGAATCTCGTAATCTAGCCGTGACCATGGCGGACATGCTAGAGCAATTCCCAGGCTATGAGATCATTATCGCGGGGCATACGGATAATCAACCGATCTCCAATTCAGAGTTTGAGTCCAACTGGGAGCTCAGCTCCACCCGGGCTTCGAAATTCATGAAGATTCTATTGCAGAATCCGAACCTAGATCCGAAATTGTTCAGTGTCATCGGTCAAGGAGAATATCACCCTGTGGCGAGCAACGCGACAGTCGAAGGACGGGCACAGAACCGCCGGGTTGAAATCTCGATCATGCGGAAGTTCGTGAACAACGAGGACACGAAGAGCATTTCCGTGAAAAAGTGAATAACAAAAGGCGCTTCGATGACCGAAGCGCCTTTCTTTTACCCAAAACAGCTATTAGCCTAATTGGTATTGCAGCGTCTGTCCAAGAACTGCCTTCTCTTCCGGCGTTAAATCACGCCATGTGCCGACTCGCTGAGAACCCAGATGAATATTCATAATCCGAATGCGGCGCAGTTTTCTCACTTCATATCCGAATGCTTGGCACATCCTTCGAATCTGGCGATTTTTCCCTTCCGTTAGGATGATCCGGAACTCCCGCTCGCTAATCCGCGTTACTGTACACGGCAGTGTCATCGCGCCTAGAATCCGTACGCCGCTCGCCATCCCTTGTAGGAATTGCGGGGTAATCGGGCGGTTCACAGTCACAATATACTCCTTCTCATGCCGTCCTTCTGCCCGTAAAATCCGATTCACAATATCCCCGTCATTCGTGAGCAGAATCAGCCCTTCCGAGTCCTTGTCCAATCGACCAATCGGGAATATCCGTTCCTTATGATTAATAAAATCAACAATATTTCCCGGGACATGGGACTCCGTCGTACATGTGATGCCCACAGGCTTATTCAACAGAATGTAGACATGTTTGCTTGCATCTGCAATCGGCCGGCCATTAACACGAACATCATCGCCCATTTCAGCCTGGCTTCCTAATTCTGCAACAACCCCATTAATTGTTACCTTACCGTCGGCGACCAATTTATCCGCTTCACGCCGCGAACAAAATCCGGTCTCACTTATAAACTTATTAATTCGCACTGCCATTCACCTCAAAAATCTTAAATCAACCCATCGGATTGTCTAGCTGCACTTCATATAATACAGGCAATAGGATCGTTACAGTCGTGCCTTCATTCACTACACTCGTAATCTCCATTGTACCCTTGTGATTATGAATAATACGCTGACTCACCATCAGACCAAGCCCCGTTCCGGTTTCCTTATCCGTATAGAACGGCTGACCCAGCTTGGAGATATTCTCCTCTGGAATCCCATACCCATGGTCGATAATTTGCACACGTACATCCTTCTCATTCCAAATCTCGGTAATTAACTTAATCGTACCCCCAGACGGCATGGCTTCAAATGCATTTTTGAAAATATTGATGAACACCTGCTTCAAATGGTTTTCTTCACACTCAATCACACAAGGCTCTGGCGTAAAATGCGTATCAAAATGAATATTCACCATATTCGCCTGACTATCTAGAAGGGAGATCACATCCCCTAGTATAAACCGTACATCCTTCTTCTGAAAGTGTACCGCCTGCGGTTTGGCTAAAATTAAGAACTCGCTCACGATCAGATTAATTCGATCCAATTCCGATAGCATAATATCCGTATGATTGAGGTTTAATACTTTCTTCTGCTGCTGGAATTGCAGGAAGCCTCGAAGGGTAGTTAGCGGATTGCGAATTTCATGCGCTACCCCTGCTGCCAGCTGACCAACGGTTGTGAGCTTCTCCGAGCGTCGAAGCAGCTCTTCCATCTTCTTATGCTCCGTAACATCCCGGGTAATGCTAGCAAAAGCGATACAATTCCCATTCTCGTCATAGATGGCTGAGGTCGATACACTAACATCAACAAGCCGTCCATCCTTGGTCATACGCTGTGTCTCACGAGCCATCAGATTCTTCCCAGATACGAGCCAGTTCATTACCCGTTCCTCTTCCTCTTGTCTCGACTCCGGTATAATCGTTAGATGCTTCCCGATAATCTGCTCCGTATTCCATCCGAAGAGCTGCTGGAAGGCATAATTCGCCAGAATCACTCGACCCTCTAGATCCACCACATGGATCGCATCCGCGGTCTGGTTAATGAAGGATTCCAAATATTCTTTCATCGCTCGGTTCTCTTCATAGGTCTGCTGCAGCTGATTGGTATAGATACTCAGGTTACGCGCCATCATATTAATCCGCCGTGCGAGAAGCCCCAGCTCGTCTTTACTCTTAATTTTGAGCCGAGCACCGAAGTGACCGTTCGCCACATCATTGACCTTATCCAAAATCGATTGAACGGGACGAATCATTCGACCTGCGATCAAATAACTCGTAATAATCATAATCTCAAGCAGTACAATGGAAATCGCGATATAATTTACAAGCTGTTCATTTAATACACTAGAGATCATTTTATAATCCATCACGATACTGATCAAGTAAGAGTCATCATCCGACACGGGAATGAAGCTTTTAATGACATGTTCTCCGTTAATTTCTGCTTCATAGCTAATATATTCTCCACGAGCCGCCTTCTGTACGTACTCGATATCATTGATAGGATCCACGTAAGTATAACTACCGAATTTGATGGGTTGTTCTGTATGAAAATAGCCCACACGATCCTCGAGAGGGTTCGACAAATCCAGTGCAGATGCGAGTCTGAACAATCGAGGATCTATGCCTGTCACTTCAAGAATATTCGGATTAGCCTCGATCGTCTTGCGAACAATCTCATCCATATCGGAAATTCGCTTGTAATCTTTCAGATCACTCTCTAACATATATGTACAAATGGTATAGTTGCGTTTACCATCCTCATAGAAGCTTCGCTTATCCGTGAGATCTGTTCTAGCACTGGTGTTGAACGGGGCGGGCCAGAATCTCTCCAACGGCTTATCGTTCTTAAGATCGGCTGGATGAATGAATTGTTGGAAGGCAGGATATCCGTAGTACCAATTATTTGCTACGAGACCCATGTCTGATAAATTCGAGGAACGCTGAATAACCATCTTTCCACGATCAGGAGCTAAGAGTGCAATATGCGAAATGCCCAGCCTTCGACTGAGCTGCTTCAGGTCCTCATTGCGGATCTGATGAATGTCAGGGTCAAGTTCGCGCGCTACCGCAATCGAAGCCATATATAGCTTCTCGCCAATAAGTTGCTCAACATATTCAGCCCCCGTTCGCGCCTGTTCGAACTCTATCGCAATTTGCTTAGCGGTGGCGTTCATTTTATTCTCACTGTCTTCGCGCATATTCTCCTTGGTAGAAAAATAACTGAGGACGATATTGAACAACATAATAGCGATCAGCGTGCTTGATATAATGAGAGATAATTTCACTTTAATCGACAAAGTTCACTCCACCTTATAACTCATCGGGTAGGTTAAATCTGGATGATGTTCCCTTTAATAATAACCCCTTCCACTCTATTTGGCAAAGAACAAATGTTCAAACTTGATAACCAAGGGATAATTTCCTACAATAGATTCTATGTTATTCACATTTTACACACAGTTCTGTGGATGACTTGGATAATATGTGTATAAACCTGTGTACAACACGTGAGTTATCCACAGATTTGTTCACATCATGTTAACAACGAATAAATGTTCGTCGAACAAATCGCAGGAGGACCTACCCCATGCATGAAAATACTTACCATTACTGGATGCGCGAGGCGATTCAAGAGGCGCAGAAGGCCGAAGCCATCGGCGAAGTGCCAATCGGTGCGGTTGTCGTCTGGCAGAATCAAATTATTGGGCGCGGTTATAATCTGCGCGAGACGACCTTCGATGCGACAGCACATGCCGAATTAATCGCGATTCGACAAGCCAGTGAGAAACTTGGCGCATGGCGTCTACTCGACTGCACACTCTATGTGACACTAGAACCTTGTCCGATGTGCGCAGGCGCGATTGTACAAGCCCGGGTTCCCACAGTGGTCTACGGGACGACGGATCCCAAAGCAGGATGCGCTGGGACGCTGATGAATCTACTCCAAGAACCACGATTCAATCACCGCACCGAGGTGATTGATGGTATCGCACAGGAAGAATGCGCTGCCCTGTTAACGAATTTCTTTCGGAAGCTGAGAAAAAATAAAGTGAAGGACGAGCTCTAAAAGTGCATGTTCAAAAGTCGGCATTTCAGCACCTGAGAGTTTTCGCAGAAAACTTACATCGTAAGCATTCGCTCAGGTTGCGAGAATCTGAAGCTAATGCTTACGATGCCAGCTTTTCTCTGAAAAGCTCTCAGAGGAACGGAGTTTAGGCAAAACCTAAATGAGTATCTGAAATGTTTCCAAAGGAAACATACTCCGTAAGCGTAAACTCTTCGAAGGTGAACGCAAGATTCGATGTCGATTATGCTTCTTGAATGACTTCGTGGGCAAATGATGACTTTTTGAACAACCTCTAAAAGTTATCCACTTGTGGATGAAACCATTTTGCGCTATAATGCATACAATAATTTCAGATCGGAATTATGCCGATGAAGAGATTCCAACTCTGAGGCGTTTGCGACAAGAGTTCCAGGTCACCCCTCATGAACTCCCTAAGTTAACCGGTCACCGCTCCGTTATCGCGGTACCAAAGTGGATTTGCAGCTGCCTTACGGCAGAAGCGAATCAAGTTGGGTGGCACCGCGAGCACAGCGCTCCTCGTCCCAATCGGATGAGGGGCGCTTTTTGTGTTTTTACCACAATAACGCGTTAGCGGAAGGAGATCACCCATATGTTAGACATTCAATTCATTCGAGACCATGCAGAGCAGCTGCAGCAAGTCGCAGACCAGAAAGGCATCGCCGTATCGATTGCGGCGGTGCTGGAAGCTGACGCGCGGAGGCTCGACTTGCTCCAGCAAGTCGAAGCGCTACGGCGCGCACGCAACACGCTCGCCCAGCAGGGCGCGAGCGTCGACCGCGCATCGAGCGAAGCGATGCGCCTTACGGCCGAGGCACGGCAGCAAGGCGCCGTGCTGAAGGCACTCGAACGCGAGCTGCGCGATGCGTTCGAAGCCTGGCACGAGCTGATGCTGCTCGTGCCGAACCTGGCGTCGCCCGCCACGCCCGTGGGCGTGAGCGACGCCGACAACGTCGAAGTGAAACGGGTCGGCACAGCCCCCCGTTTCGACTTCGAGGCGAGAGATCACACCGCCCTCGGCGAGGCGTGTGATCTCTTCGATCTCGCGCGCGGCGTCAAGGTCGCCGGCACGCGCCAGTACTTCCTGCGCGGCGCAGGGCTCAGCCTGCACCGCGCCGTGCAGCAGCTCGCCCTCGATCTCCTGACGGATCGAGGCTTCACCGCGATGGATGTCCCGCTGCTCGCACGCGAGGACGCCATGACGAACACCGGCTTCTTCCCAGGCGGCCGCGAGCAGAGCTATGCCGTACCGGAGGACAATGCTTGGCTCGTCGGTACCGGTGAGGTCCCGCTCGTCTCGTATTACAGCGACGAGATCGTCGATGTCACTGAGCCCATTCGACTTGCAGCGGTGTCGAACTGTTTCCGCCGCGAAGCTGGTTCGGCTGGACGCGACGTGCGCGGTCTCTATCGCGTGCATCAATTCGCAAAGGTCGAACAGGTCGTCATCTGCAAGAACGACCTCCAATTGGCCGAATCGATCCTGCAAGATATGATTCACAATAGCGAGGAGTTACTTCAGCTGCTCGAGCTGCCATACCGCATTGTCGCCGTATGCACGGGAGATATGGGGCAGAAGAATTATCAGCAATACGATATCGAGACGTGGATGCCAAGCCGGAATGCTTACGGTGAGACCCATTCGGCTTCGAGCTTGCTCGATTTCCAGGCTCGCCGCTCGCGGATCCGATTCATGGATGAACAAGGCAAGCATCAATTCTGCTACACGCTGAACAATACGATGGTGGCTACACCGCGCATTCTAATCCCGCTCCTTGAGAACCATCAACGCGAAGACGGCTCGATTCGCATTCCTGCTGCGTTACAGCCTTATATGCGCGGTATGACCGAGATTCGTCCAACCATTAACCTCTAATAGAAAGAAACAGCTGCTAGCCCACCTGAAGTGGACAGCAGCTGCTCTGATAGACGACAAAAAAATCCGCCCGAGCCTCGGGCGGATTTCTCTATTATTGTGCACCAACGCCAGCGCCGCCGAACATTTGTGCAAGCTCATCCATCGGAATTGCATCTGGTGGAGGCGTTCCGATCTTGAAGCTTGGTTTGCCGTTAATGTTCGAATACTCTGAAGTTACCTTCGCGTTTACTTTTACAGTCGATCCTTCTGCTGTTACATCAACATTGATGTTCGCTTCTTGATAAGCAGGGAACTGATCTTTGTTCACAGCTGTAACAACGTTCAGATCATTGATCTTGAAGCCCTTCTTGATCTCAGCAAGCGCTTCTTTCAGCTTCGCTTCATCTGTCAGGTCCTTCTTCGCTGCTGCGATATCTTCTGTTTTCAAGCTTGGGATCACGTCTTTATACTTATCGCTTGCGAGCAAATCAAGTACTTGCGGCACAACGTCCTTCGCAAGAACCGTAATACCTTGCTCTAAGTTCTCATTGTTGATGGCAAGCTTCACGATTTGCTTCGCTTCTACGCCTTCAGGCAATGTGACTGACTTCGCATCAAGCTCTTGGAAGAATGTTTTGCCATCGAATTTCTCGAATAAGATCTTCATAATATCCATCGATAGCTCTTGCGATTTCGCTGTATCGAATGTTGGAACCGTCGTTTCACCCGCTTGTTCAGCAAGCTTCTTCATATCGATCTCAACGAATTTGCCAACCAAATTCTCTGGCATTGGAATCATTGGGATACTCGGAATCTTCACCCACATTTTTTCTTTCGTGAGTACGATCGGCATATTCAGTGTGAAGGATGCATCACCTTTAATCGTCAGATCCACGTTCATTTCCATTTGCATTGGATCTTTCTGATAAGCACCTGTCACTGTAACCTGAGCATTCTTCAACATATTATAGACCATGCCCACTTCCGGATTCGCTGTAAGTTCCGGACTGGATACGTTCAGATCATTTAAAATAAATGATGCCTTGAAATCATAAGATTTCATTTTCACAGCATTATCCATTGCAGCTTGAAGTGCTTCCTTCGGATCTTTCTTTGCCCCACAACCGGATAATACGAGCATGACTGCAAGCATACCCATTACGACGGACATCCATAACTTCCTGTTCAAATCAATTTCCCCCTCAATCCATAGAAAAATTTCATACCGTACTATCATAGTACATTTCCCATGAATTGCAAACGGTTTTCTGTAATATTTTCAAATTTTTCTCAATTGGTACTTTTATCCTAGTGGATATCCTTCTTCTTAAATCGCCCGCCACTTACATCATGAATGTTACCGATCGCGAGGAAGGCCGAAGGGTCTAATTCCTGTACAATGGTTTTTAATTTGGCTTCTTCTAGACGCGTAATAACGGCGAAAATAACTTTCTTATTATCACCAGAGAATCCGCCTTCCCCGTTGAGGTAAGTTACGCCCCGTCCCAAGCGGCTGAGGAGCGCTTCACCAATCTCACGATGGCTATCACTAATGATCCAGACCGATTTCGACTCGTCGAAACCTTCAATGGTCGTGTCCATCATCTTATAAGCAACGAAATAAGCGATTAGAGAGTACATGGCACGATCCCAGTCGAATACGAGCCCTGCACTGCTAAGAATAAAGAGGTTGAAGAACATGACAATCTGACCGACAGAGAACGGCAGCTTCTTATTGAGTAGAATTGCTACGATCTCTGTACCGTCCAAGGAACCGCCGAACCGAATAACAAGTCCAACGCCGATTCCGAGCAGGATACCTCCGAATACAGCTGCGAGCAATGGGTTATCTGTAAAGGATGGCGAATGGTGGAACAGCATGGTACCAACCGACATCACGGCAACTCCAAGTAATGTGGATAGTGCAAAAGTCTTACCTATCTGCTTATATCCAAGGAATAAGAACGGTAAGTTGAGGACGAATAAGAAGAGACCTAACTTAAATCCAGTAATATGTGACAAAATAATCGAAATCCCTGTAATCCCGCCATCGACAATATTGTTGGGTACGAGGAAGAACTCTAGAGCGACGGCCATTAATATGGCACCAATCAAAATAAATACGACACGCTTCAAAATAATCGGCAGTGGTGTTCTCAGATGTTTACGTGTGGACTGCGCGGCTACGGCGCTTGCATGTTCTTGCATATGATTTCCCCTTTTTGTCTTGAACTGATTCTATTCAATTCAATTAGTTTAGTTACTATACTATTTATTATATAAGATATCTGCAAAATAAAAAACCTTAAATCTAAAATTAATTAGAAATAAGGTCTTTTTTGTATTTGATTTAACTTAAACGTTACTATGTTTTCGTAAAAATGCTATCCTTGCGGATTATTGTGACTCACATGATTATGTTGTTTTGTTTTTTTCGATCCGGATAACGGTTCTTGTTGTCCCGTACCGTTATCAGCTTGATGATGGCGTTCTTTCTGTTGTGCTTCAGGAACAGGTATTGCTTTGGATTTGCCCATCTTGTTGTATCCTCCCTATTATGGATGTTCAGTGTCCGTTGTGTTGTCATGATTCAAGGCATCCTGATGACGCCGATCATTGCGGTCTTGCTGCTGCTGCTGAGCTTGATGACTGTTCACTGCTGTCTGATTCAAATCATCCACCACGTTGCTTAGATTTTTATCCATAGCGCCTTTGGCTTTCGTCATGATGCTGCCCCCTTGTTCCTATTCATTGGTTGATGAGGTTTAATGCTCATGGGTAATGTCGTGAAGCGCTTGTGCACATTCATGAATATTGCGTGTATACGTCTGAGCCATTTCCTGAATCACCTGTGTGCGCTCATCGACAGACACGCCATCACGTTCGACATCCACCAGATCCACTCTTACTTCTCTCGAGTCCACATAGGCGCATTGAAAATCGAATGTATACATTTGTCGTCCTGCAGCCTCAATATGGATACGCAGCCCTTGCGGATTGGCTCCGTCAGGCTCTATCTGCGCATGATCACCTTCTTGCAGCGTTGTTGGCAACGTCTGCTGCCAAGCATTTACCAATTGATCCTGGTTAACCGATATCGGTTCATTATTCTGCATATATGGCACCTCCTACTTACGTACACCTATTATTCTGTGAAGGGAGGATATCTTTTATACGCAAAATAACCCCATAACGTGGGGCATTGGCTTCGAAGTCGATTCAGATACTTTGCGGGGACCCCGAAAAATAAAAAAGACCCTAACATCGATGATCGACGCTAGAGTCTGCTTATGTTATAAGTATGGCGGAGAGGGTGGGATTCGAACCCACGTGGGCTTGCACCCTAACGGTTTTCAAGACCGCCCCGTTATGACCACTTCGGTACCTCTCCAGATAAAATCTTTTCGTGACAAAAAAGATCTTACCATAGGTTGCCCCTAAAAAGCAAGTCCTATTTCTTAATAATTATTTCTAGGCCACCCATATAAGGCTGAAGTACAGCAGGAATGCGCACACTGCCGTCCGCTTGCTGATAATTCTCAAGAATTGCAGCTACCGTACGACCGAGGGCAAGACCCGATCCGTTCAATGTATGCACGAACTCTGGTTTGCCTTTCGCATCGCGACGGAACCGGATATTCGCACGACGCGCTTGAAAATCCTCAAAGTTCGTACACGAAGAAATTTCACGGTACATGTTGCTCTCAGGAAGCCAGACTTCCAGATCATACGTCTTCGCTGATGCAAAACCAATATCCGCTGTACATAATGTCAGTACACGGTATGGCAACTCAAGCAATTGTAGTACCTTCTCCGCATTTTGAGTAAGATCCTCCAGCGCTGCATAGGAATCTTCCGGCTTCACGAGCTTCACAAGCTCCACCTTGTTGAACTGATGCTGACGGATCAATCCACGCGTATCACGGCCCGCTGAACCTGCTTCGGAACGGAAACATGCACTGAACGCAACGAACTTCTTCGGCAAATCTTCTACATTCAGAATCTCTTCGCGATGAATATTCGTCACAGGCACTTCAGCCGTTGGGATTAAGTAATAATCCGTATCACGAAGCTTGAATAGATCCTCTTCGAATTTCGGCAATTGGCTCGTACCAATCAGGCTATCGCGGTTTACAATGTAAGGCGGCAAAATTTCTTCATAACCGTGCTGATCACTATGTAAATCCATCATGAAGTTCAGCAGAGCCCGTTCAAGACGTGCGCCAAGTCCTTTATAGAACACGAAGCGTGAGCCAGTTACTTTCGCTGCTGCTTCGAAATCTAGAATGCCTAAGTCTTGTGCAACATCCCAATGCGCCTTCGGCTCGAAATCGAACTTCGCAGGCTCAGACCATCTACGAATCTCAACATTATCTTCTTCAGAAGCCCCTACAGGTGTTGCATCGCTCGGGATATTAGGAATCGCAAGCGTTAGCTCTGTGATCTTCTCATCGAGTACCCGTACTTCTTCATCCAACTCCTTGATGCGATCCGATACTTCACGCATTTCAAGGATCAAGTCATCTGCATTCTCGCGCGCTTTCTTCAATCTTGCTACTTCTTGCGATACCACATTCCGACGATTCTTAAGGGTCTCGCTCTCTTGCAGCAATTCACGGCGACGAACATCAAGCGCTGGAAATTCAGCGATCAAATCAAGCGATTTACCGCGATTTCTAAGCGCCTCTTCCACGCGTCCGAATTCATTTCGTAAAATTTTTACATCTAACAAATGTTTTCCCTCCAATGAAAACACCTTAACCCTTGTGAGAAAGAGTCAAGGTGTTATTTACCTTATGGATTATCGTTCTACAACTGCAGATTCTTTAATCATACCCAGGAAATATTCATGCAGACGTACATCGTCCGTCAGCTCTGGATGATACGAAGCTGCTAGCAAGTGGCCTTGCCGTGCTGTTACAATCTCTCCATTAAATGTGGATAGTACATCCACCTCTGGACCAACTTGCGTAATGAGCGGCGCACGGATGAATACGGCACGGATCGGCTCGTCAATGCCTTGGACAGGTAAATCCGTCTCAAAGCTCTCGCGTTGACGACCGAAGGCATTACGCGCAACGGTCATATCCATTAATTCGAGATGCGCCTCGTCTTGTCCTTCAATTCGCTTCGCGAGAACAATAAGTCCTGCACAAGTTCCGAAAATCGGCTTGCCTTGCTGCGAGAAACTGCGAACCGCATCGATAAAGTCATACTTGCGCATTAATTTACCGATTGTTGTGCTCTCGCCGCCTGGAATGATCAAGCCGTCCAGCTCGTCCAATTGCTCCACGCGCTTTACAATTACGCCTGTCGCACCTGCTTGCTCGATACTGCGAATATGTTCAGCTACAGCTCCCTGCAGCGCTAATACGCCAACCTTCATTGCAAGTCCCTTCCTTCTTACCAGCCGCGATCTTGCATGCGCTCGGATGCGCTCAATTTCGAGATTTCGATCCCTTTCATCGGCGTACCAAGGTTCTTGGACACTTCAGCGATCAACTTGTAGTCTGTGTAATGTGTTGTTGCTTCAACAATCGCACGTGCGAAACGCTCCGGGTTGTCGGATTTGAAGATCCCTGATCCAACAAATACACCGTCTGCTCCGAGGTGCATCATAAGCGCTGCATCGGATGGTGTCGCAACGCCGCCTGCTGCGAAGTTAACAACTGGCAACTTACCAGTCTCATGCACATCAAGCAACAAATCATAGGATACGCCTAAGTTTTTCGCTTCAGCATACAGCTCGTCCTTGGACAAGTTTTGTACTTTACGAATTTGGCTGTTGATCAGACGCAAGTGACGTACCGCTTCAACGATGTTGCCTGTTCCTGGCTCACCTTTCGTACGAAGCATCGATGCGCCTTCGCCTACACGACGAAGTGCTTCGCCAAGGTCTTTGGCGCCACATACGAATGGGATTGTGAATTCTTTCTTATTAATATGGAAAACTTCGTCCGCAGGTGTTAACACTTCGGACTCATCAATATAGTCTGCACCCAGTGCTTCTAATACTCTTGCTTCAACATAATGCCCGATACGTGCTTTCGCCATAACTGGGATAGATACCGTCTTAACGACTTCTTCAAAGATGGTTGGATCCGCCATACGAGCGACTCCGCCTGCTGCACGAATATCCGAAGGAACACGTTCAAGTGCCATAACTGCTACTGCACCTGCCGCTTCAGCGATTCTTGCTTGCTCAGCATTCATGACGTCCATGATGACGCCGCCTTTTTGCATTTCTGCCATACCTCTTTTTACACGAGATGTTCCTGTTTCCATTATGCTCTGCCCCCCGAAATTATATCAAATACAATGATTTGTAAGGATCGATACAGCTCTTTGAAGAATGCATGAATCTAACAAAATATTTTACAGTATGCACTTGAAATAGACAACCATCTAGCTCGGAATTCAAGCAAATTAGAACAGATTTTTAATTCCAGCGAACAAGTCCTTGAAGAAGTCGCCAATAGCACGGAAGAATAGGCGCAACCATCCGCCCTTTTCCACATCCTCTGATGCAACCAGATTGACCGTTTTCTTCTGCTCGCCTTTGTCGGATTTGAACGTATAAGTGATCTCTCCGACCTTCTGGCCCTTCTTAATTGGGGCTACCAATGTATCATCCATTTTCGTTGTAAACGTCACGTTATCGGTATTGGCACCCTTCGGTACAACAAAGCTTACAGCCGACTCTGTTACCGCTCCGACCTCAGTTGATTTACCCTTCTTCAACTTCGCTTTGTCTGCGCCTGGAACGACCGATTTCGGCGCTACCGCTTGCTTCACTTCGAAGTTATTGAAGCCGTAATCAAGCACTTTTTTCGTCTCGATAAATCGCTTCGGCTCGGATTTCGTTCCCATGACGACACTGATTAGACGCATGCCGTTACGCGTCGCAGTACCTGCAAAGCAGTAGCCTGCTTGGGAAGTATGTCCTGTCTTCAGACCATCTAATCCCGGATAAGCATAACGCTTAAAGGACGGAATGGAGGCATTAGATTCAAGCATCCAGTTATAGTTAATGATCGGCGCTTTATCGCGCTCACGGAATTTATACGATTGAATCGTTGTGAACTTGGAGAAATCCGGATGGTCTTCGACAATATGCTGTGCTAACTTCGCAATATCACGAGCCGACACAACGGTCTCGCGATCTTCTGACGGACGGTATTTCTCAGGCATATCTGCACGGCTTAATCCCGTCGAGTTAATAAAGTATGCTGTTTTCATCCCCATTTTTTGCGCTGTTTCATTCATTAGCTTAACAAATTCTTGTTCAGATCCAGCTACCCGTTCGGCTAACGCAACCGTTGCATCATTCGCTGAACCAACCGCCATCGCGATGAAGAGCTGTTCTACAGTATGTTGATCCCCTTGGGCAAGGAAAATACGCGATCCTCTTGTTAAAGAAGCATTCTCGCTTGTCGTAACCATTTCGTCCCATTTCAGCTTGCCCTGCTTCACTTGCTCTTGAACAATATACTCGGTCATCATCTTCGTCATACTTGCTGGCGGCAAGGCCACATCCGCATTAATATCCACGAGTAATTGGCCTGTCGAGGCTTCCATCAAAATCGCCGAACTCACTTCGAGGTTCAATGATTCTGCAGTAGGCATTTTCGTGTTTGCAGACGTGATTTCCTTCGTGAGCGACTGCGTTGTTGTCGTTGTCGTCTTCTTCTCACCTTCCGCAAAGATCGCACCCGCAGGTGCAAGCGCTCCACATAGAAGTTGGAAACCTAGGAATATAGCAATCGTCTTTTTTAATATTTGACGTTTTTTATGGTCACGTGACTTGTTATTATTCATCTCTTTCAAAACAGGTAAGTCTCCTCTCATGCACTAGCACAAATAATATAAATTAATAAACCTATAAATCATTGTAACACACGCCTATGCCCAAAAAAAAGACAGACAGAGTAGGAACTCTGCCTGCGAGATTTAGTCCTATAAAATTTGGTAAATTCGGACCATTATACCGAGTAGTTTGGCGCTTCTTTCGTAATCTGTACATCATGTGGGTGGCTCTCACGAAGACCCGCGCCTGTAATCCGAACGAATTGTGTATCGTTCTTCAATTCCTCAATTGATGCAGTACCACAGTAGCCCATTCCTGCACGCAGACCACCCATAAGTTGGTGAATCGTATCTGCTAATGGACCTTTGTAAGCAACGCGGCCTTCAATACCTTCTGGAACGAGCTTCTTCTCGTTTTCTTGGAAGTAACGGTCTTTACTGCCTTCTTTCATCGCACCGAGTGAACCCATTCCGCGGTATACTTTGTAGCTGCGGCCTTGGTAGATTTCAGTCTCACCAGGGCTTTCTTCTGTACCTGCGAATAGACTTCCGAGCATGACCGCCGTTGCGCCAGCACCTATTGCTTTTACAATCTCACCGGAATATTTGATCCCACCATCTGCAATAATTGGAATACCGTATTCACGAGCAACCGTTGCGCAATCATAAACTGCAGTTACTTGTGGAACACCAATCCCTGCGATCACACGCGTTGTACAGATCGAACCTGGACCGATACCGACTTTGACAACGGATGCACCAGCTTCGATCAATTCGCGTGTACCTTCGCCTGTTGCAACGTTCCCTGCGATGATTGTTAGATCAGGATAGAGTTCGCGAAGCTTACGAACCGCTTCAACGATGTTAATGTGATGTCCGTGTGCTGAATCCACTGTAATCACGTCCGCACCTGCTTGAACAAGTGCTTCTGTCCGTTCAAATGTATCTTTTGAGATTCCAACTGCTGCCCCTACTAGCAGGCGACCTTGTGCATCTTTTGCAGCGCGTGGGAATTGAATGGCTTTCTCAATATCTTTAATCGTAATGAGGCCTTTAAGGGTGTTCGTCTCATCTACAATCGGAAGCTTCTCAATTTTGTGCTTCTGCAGGATGCCTTCAGCTTCTTGAAGGGTTGTACCCACTGGTGCCGTTACCAAGTTCTCACGTGTCATCACTTCATTGATTTTGATCGCAAAGTCATGTACGAAACGTAAATCGCGATTTGTTAAGATCCCGACTAACTTATTATTTTCATCGACGATCGGAACACCAGATATACGATATTTTGCCATCAATGCTTCCGCATCGTAGACGTGGTGATCAGGAGTAAGCGAGAATGGGTTTGTAATAACGCCGCTCTCGGAACGTTTAACACGGTCCACTTCTTCCGCTTGTTGTGCAATCGTCATATTTTTATGAATAATCCCAATACCGCCCTCACGTGCCATCGCAATAGCGAGCGCAGCTTCCGTTACTGTATCCATACCTGCACTAATTAGAGGAATGTTCAATTTCACCGATTTACTGAGCGATACAGAAATATCAACCTCACGCGGTAGCACCTCTGACTTCCGAGGCACCAACAACACATCATCAAAAGTTAATCCTTCTTTAGCAAATTTCGTTTCCCACACCGGATAGTTCCTCCCTTAAATCTGTATTTTTAAGTATTGCCGTCAAATATTATTGTTCATCTTAGCAAAGGGGGTATGGGCTGTCAAGGAATCCGAAATAGTCATATAATTCAGTTATTTGTAGTCATATTTACACTTCGAATTCCACAGCAAAAACTGGTGGATCCCTTGTCCCTCTAACGCTTTAACTTGCTGAATTACTTCACTCTCCCCGTACGAGCGATGAGAGCGTATCCATGTGGCAGTAAAATTCTGCAACCATGGTCTGATCTCCGCTGGATAGTTAGCGGATTGTTGATATCCAGGTTGAGAAGCGATGACTTGCTCGGAATTCGAAGCCGTGATCTCGTCATTTCGCTTCTTCGCATCGATCATGGCATGCCGAATGACGCTTCCCGGTGCCAAATCAGGATGGGTGATCCCATATACTCCACTGGAATAGTGGGAAGGATACGTCATTGGGGAGATGTAGTCTACTTCGCTTGCAATTTGTTCCCACACTTGACCAATGCCCATATCATTCTTCTCGGAAGTGACCAGACCGAATACATCGGCAGACACATAGGAACCTGCAGCATGGATTGCAGGCCGTGCGCGATGGAGGAATTGACGAATGGCCTCCGCACGAGTCCGTCCTTGCTGATTAGTAAAAGCGACTTCCTGCTTCACTCGTCTTGCATTGTCCGGGAACCTCACATAATCGAATTGAATTTCATCAAAACCGAACCGCGCAGCTTCTACTGCAACTGCAATATTATAATCCCATGTCTTCTCTAAGTAGGGATCCAGCCATGCTGTCCCTTTGACATCATGCCATACGGCTCCATTCTTCTTATGTAATGCCCATTCTGGCTTTCTCTTGGCGAGGTAAGGATCTTTAAAAGTGACGATACGGCCAATCGTATAAATTTGTTTGGCTTTCAGCCGATTGAGCAGAGCGCGAATATCTTGAATGGCAGGGTTAGCATCCGCACCAATCTCTTTCACAAGTGGAATGGAAGACGTATATGTTAATCTTCCTTCATCGGCCTTCACATCAATGACAAGTGTGTTCAAATCGGTCCGATCTAACAGTCCAAGCAGTCGATTGAGTGCTTTATTACTCCCAGCAACCCATCCAGAAACGTAGATTCCCCGGGCATGAATTTTCTTCGGCAGCTTATGTGCCAATACATGTTGTGCTTGTTCCGGTGTATAAGAAGAATAGGTCATGGTCCCTTGAGATTGAGCCGTTTGTGCGTTCTTTTGCGATAGAGCTGCTGAAGATTGACAACTGGTTAGAATCATTGCCAGTCCAAGAAGATTTAAGAGCAACTTGAGTTGATTTGGCATGTCTTCCACCTCCTACCCCGTAGTATGGGCGTAAATCCCTGCAATCTTGAATGGGGGTTGAAGGATATTCAGGTAAAAAATACATATTCGCGGGGGCCCCGAAAAAACACAAAAAAAGACCACCTTCGAGAACTGAATCTCAAAAGTGGTCTTTAGTTGCTTGGCATCGTCCTACTCTCCCAGGACCCTGCGGTCCAAGTACCATCGGCGCTAGAGGGCTTAACGGTCGTGTTCGGGATGGGTACGCGTGGAACCCCTCCGCCATCGACACCAAACAGGATTTTTCCGAACGATTTCTCGTCCATCAAAATCATCAGGATAAATATCCAGCCTTAGCTAATATTTGATCTCTGAAAACCAGATGCGAAATAAATTTGCGTTTTATGTTTTAGGATAAGCCCTCGACCGATTAGTATTGGTCAGCTCCACACATTGCTGCGCTTCCACCTCCAACCTATCAACCTCGTCGTCTTCAAGGGGTCTTACTAATTGGGAAATCTCATCTTGAGGGGGGCTTCACGCTTAGATGCTTTCAGCGCTTATCCCGTCCGTACTTGGCTACCCAGCGGTGCTCCTGGCGGAACAACTGGTACACCAGCGGTACGTCCATCCCGGTCCTCTCGTACTAAGGACAGCTCCTCTCAAATTTCCTACGCCCACGACAGATAGGGACCGAACTGTCTCACGACGTTCTGAACCCAGCTCGCGTACCGCTTTAATGGGCGAACAGCCCAACCCTTGGGACCTACTTCAGCCCCAGGATGCGATGAGCCGACATCGAGGTGC
>Ga0209025_1000465_pt1 | contig 79330 bp, 75 predicted proteins | sample AraplaMF_Col_mLB_FD_184256 | JGI IMG/M metagenome (GOLD analysis project Ga0209025, IMG submission 184256) | Arabidopsis root microbial communities from the University of North Carolina, USA - plate scrape MF_Col_mLB (SPAdes) (version 2) | ecosystem: Host-associated > Plants > Roots > Endosphere... | reverse complement strand
ATACACCACCAACAATTATTTTCTCTGGTGGACAAGGTCCAGATGAAGGGCTTCCTGAAGCAGAAGCGATGCAAAATTATGCGGTTGAAAAAGGAATTCCTCTTGAACATACAGTGCAAGAAAATCGTTCTGTAAACACATATCAAAATATGTCGTTCTCTAAAGAAATTATGGATTCTTTAAAACCTGAAGGTAAGTATAGAAGTATTTTTACAACGAATAATTTCCACCTTTTCCGCGCTGGTATATATGCAAGACAAGCTGGCCTGAATAGCCAAGGAATTGGATCAAAAACTGCATTTTATTACTGGCCTAATGCAATGATTCGTGAATACGTTGCGATTGTCGTAATGGGACGTAAACGTCATATGAAGTTTTGCGGAGCTATTTTAGGATTCGCTTTATTCATGTCAGTACTTAGTTTTATATTTTCTTAATAGCATCCCATCCTTTGAAAGGATGGGATTTCTTATACTCATTTCAAAAATATTTTAAAGATAATATGGCGATAATATTCCCTCCATACATCCATTAAAGGAGAATTTTTTCAAATTAAATGTTAAAATGAAATTTAGGTGTGAATGATGTAACAAACAAGAAACTAGTTTGAAACGAGGAAATTATATGGAGAAAACTATCAAAAACAAGCCCAATAAGCTAAAAATCGCTTCAAAAACTTTGATGATTATTATTGGGGCATTTATTACAGCGTACGGATTAGAGGCTGTCTTAATTCCAAATAACGTATCCGACGGTGGTGTAACTGGTTTAAGTATCGTTAGTTCAAGATTATTTGGATTGCCATTAGGGGCTCTAATCGCAGTTATTAACATTCCTTTCGTTTGGTTAGGATATAAGCAAATCGGTAAAAGCTTTGCAATTTATTCCATTATCGGGATTGCTTCATTAGCAATAGGTACCGTTGTCATGCACGGAATACCAACTATTATTGAAGGCGATACATTATTAGTTACAGTTGTTGGTGGTATTATTATCGGTTTTGGTATGGGACTAGCATTACGTAACGGCGGAGCATTAGATGGAATCGATATGCTAGCTGTATTACTTTCTCGCAAGTTACCTTTTGGAACGAGTGACCTTATTTTATTCTTAAACATGTTCGTGTTTATTTTCGTATCAACAGTATTCGGTCTTCAAGGAGCTATTCTTTCGGCAATTGCTTACTTTATTGCTTCGAAAGTGATTCATATCGTTGAAGTTGGTTTAAGTGGTTCGAAAACATTTAAAATTATCACAAAAGAGCCTGAATTAATGGTAGAAACAATTCGCGATCGTTTAGGCCGAAGCGCAACGTATAACGAAGTATACGGTGGTTATTCAAGAGAGAAATTCAAAGAAATTTCTTGTGTAATTAACCGTTTAGAAGAAAGTAAAATGAAAGATCTTATTAATGAAATCGATCCAAATGCCTTTATTACAGTTTATGACGTAGCAGAAGTAAAAGGCGGTAATTTCAAGAAACGTGATATTCATTAATCGTTATGAAAAACGAGGCTGTGCCAACATTTTGGCACAGCCTCGTTTTATTATTAAGTTGCTATCGTTGTCAGTTTTTGTCGGTAAGTCGATATATTCCAATAAGCGCTGATATATTTTTACTCGCCCCACCGGCTCCCTCGTTTAATCCACTCTACATACTTTTGAAAAACCGGCACTTCTTGTTGAAAACGAAGCGGAACATATAGAAAAAGAGTACATGTGCATAGTATCCATAGAATACCTACTACAAAGTGAAATTTCATCGTTGTGCTAATAAACAAACTTAAGAATAATACGAGGAACATAATTACACTAAATCTTTTATACATAGTCATAATAATCTCCTCCTTATAACTTCATTGTACCAGCTATAAGGAATTAATTTTCACGACGAAAAAAAAGACCAAAAAGCAATTTACACTTTTCGGTCTCTATACTATCTTCTCTTCGTAATTTTCCCAGAACCACCGACCCTCGTTTTCGGAGGAGATGTATTCCTTGGCGGGGTTTTAATAGATGATTTCGGCTTCACATCTGATCCGCTTGAACCACCTGGTGTTTTTGTAATTTTCCCTTTGCTTCCGGTAGAAGGTGGAGGCGTCGTATTATTTCCTTTTTCAGTAATACTTCCCTTATCACCTACTGATGACTTCGAATCTACATTATTGCCTCGCTTAATGATAGATCCTTTCCCTTCCTTCGTAATTGGAGGCGGGGTTTTCTTTTCTTCTTTCGTAGGTGGCCTTTCCGGAATAACTGGTTTATGATTTTGTCTGTCATTATATCCTCGATAATCACCAGATGATGATTTTTTTGAACCGAATATATCGTTTAATATACTCCCCATAATATACCCTTGCAAGAAGGATGGTTGGTAATTTTGACGGACAAACTCTTTATTACTTATTTCAATTAACGTATCAGACGGTTTCTCTTTATCCTTTTGCAGATTATAAATCTTATCAGAATAAACGAGGAACATTTGATTTTCGTCTTCTTTAGATGCTTGCTTCGGTTCTCTTTCATTAATGAGTTCCTTTGCTACTTCAGGAACAGACCGATTGGCGGCCCTATACACGTAAGATTCTTGTTTACCTTCCTTTGCAACAGACTCGAGTGGATAACGGTCTTGAATCGACTTCGTCTGCCCGCCTTGACAGCCTGATAAAGCATAACCGGCAACAACAAGTAAAATAACGATAGCAAGTATAGGGATCACGAACGATTTAATCATGGTAAACAATCGGTTTGACATGATTACGCCCCCTTACGTTGCTCTTATAATTTGTACATCTGCAGGAATGATTGCTTCTCCCTCATACATCATTGTGCGACCATTTTGCCATTCAATACGTAATAATTTTCGGTTATCAGATTGAAATTCCCATACGTACTGTTCTTCTGAAGCAGAGAATGGTGTTTTTCCCATTACAACAACACGTCCGTTATATTGCTCTTCCATATGGTACTCGGTATCATCCATTTCAATTGTCGTCGGAACTTCATCAATTGAATCTAAACGACCATCAATTGGTGTATATAATTTGTAATACGTATTTTCACGATCTTCAATTTTCAAATAACGAATATCTTTCCCATCTTGCAGTGTTAAAACAATCTCCTTACGAGAATGCATGCTCGTTTTTCCAGTTAATTCGTACATAACTAATGAAACTTCAATCATATCGCCAGGAGCTAATGTCAAAAGACTCTTTTCCGGCTTCGGCGGCTCTGGACTTTTCATTATATTTTTAATTCGTTTAAATAAGCTCACAATCTACCCCTCCTTTTCTCTTTATAAACAAGCACCTAAAATAAGTGCACCAACAATATGTAATGATCCAGCTAACATCGCATGCGCAACACTGCCTTCTTTCGTACCTTCTTCTAAATCCAAACCAGACATTTTCTTTAACACAAACTCAATAAACATTTCTACCACTAGTAAAATAACGAAAGAAACTGCTGAAGCAAGTAGTGCTTGCCATAAGTCATTCGCTTTCGTTATTGATTGAGATAAAATGTACCCTTGTGCGAATAATTTCATGACGAAACGAGTTGTTACAGCTGTATTCCCATTTTTTATTTCTTTTAAATCATTGTATTTTGTAAAAATTGAATCAACCCACATAATTGCAAATAAAAGTACTGCACTCGCTCCAGTCCATACGAGCATGGCTACTACATTCATCCATGTCATTGCAAAACCTCCTCTAAATATAAAGTGAAACTTTAATCGGTGGGGCGTTTTCCATCCCCTACTGATTATTAGCTCCCACCAGCCTCTCTGCTTTCACGAAATGTTGGGGCGGGAGTCTTACTACCGGCAAATAGCGGGGTAATAGAAAACCGACATGAATTTGTTTAGACATGTCGGTTCATTTGTCTCTATTCTATATTATTTCTCATACTGCTTCATAATACGAGCTAATTCATCGTCAACAGCAGAATTTTTGTTTAAGCTTGCGAATTCATCATCTAATGACTTTTCTTTTTTGTAAACTTCACCGCTTGCTTCTGCTTCAGCTTCTAATTGAAGAGCTTTCTCTTCCATACGGCTTAAACCAGCTTTTGCTGAATTTGAATCAAACCCAGACATCGCCTGATTAATATTCTTTTGTGCTTTCGCTGCATTTACACGTGCTACAAGTGTTTCACGTTTATTTTTCAGCTCTGTTAATTGCTTACGCATTTCTTCTAACTTCGCACGAAGATTATCAGCAGCTGCTTTATTTTGCTCATAGCTTGCTTTATACTCATTCATTTTTTGCTCTGCATTTTGTTTTTCTTCTAGTGCACGGCGCGCAAGATCTAAGTTACTAGCTTGAACAGCCATATGAGCTTGATCTTCACGCTTTTTCACAAGTGCTTCTTGTTCTTCAAATAATAATTTAAACTTTTTCTCAAGCGCGATTTGAGCTGCTACACTTTTCTCAGCTTCTTGTACATCCGCTTGCATATCGCGTAAATATTGATCCGTCATCTTAACTGGATCTTCCGCTTTTTCAATTAATGAATACACATTTGACATTGTTAAATCTCGTAATCGTTTAAATACAGACATCCAAATTCCTCCTATGATATACCTCATATTTCAAATTCACTACTTGGAAAACTTAAAAATCTCCCTTTACAGTAAAGAATATTCATTTTTACAGCCTATGTGTTTATTATAACAAAACTAATATGTCCTTACATGTTATTTCCAAAATATAACCAATATAATATGACATTCCAGATATAACATTGTATTCCTAATATATTATATTACCAATATATTATAATTAAAACCATCAAAAATTGACTTATTTTTATTTACTTTCACTAAATTACATTATTGTAATGTTACTGTAAGCTAACTCGATAGTTACATTCCGATATTTCTTATACACTAATACCAGAAGCAACAAACAAGCTTCTCAAACTGTAAGAACTAATACAAAAACTGTATTTACTATAAAACATATGACAAGGAGAAATCATCATGAAAAAATTAGTAGGAATCGGATTAGCAGCAGCAATTTCATTCGGAGCATTATCAGGTTGTTCTTTATTAGGAGAAAAGGCAAACGGCTTTGTATTGTACGGATCAGAAGAGCAAGTAACACAAATTGCAGATAAAAACAAAAAAGAAGTGAAAGAAAAAGACTTCTATAAAATGAAACTTACAACGTTAGAAGATAAAAAAGTTCTTGTAATGGATAAAAAAACTGGTGAAGAACTAGTGAAGAAAGAGTTACTTAGCAAAGTGGATGCAAAAGACGACACGAAACCACTTGATAAATTACCAGCTGTAACAACAGAACAAGGTGTATTATTCGCAAAAAACAAAGTTGAAAATGCTAAAATCGATGGCGCGCAATTAAAATATGAAGGCAACATAATTATCGGAAGTGGCCGTGCATATGCAGATATGTTCGCGATTGTTGATGATGCAACTTACAACAATGTAAAAGGTGAAGAAAAATCGGTGGGTGTATTAAAATTTGATAAGGACCCGAGTAAAGAATTCCCTGGCAAAAATGGTGTAGAAACATCACAACTTGTAAAAATTAAAAAGTAAGAAAAAAGCTTTGCGAGATTCGCAAAGCTTTTTTTCTACTTGTGAGCGATTTGCTCCATATCCGGACTACAAGTTTGCGACTGGCATGACTTATTTAAAGAACATGCTGCGCATTTTCCTTTTTTACTTCTTTTTACGAAATTAACTAACGTATATGCTGCATAACCAAAAATGATAGCTCCAATTATAATATTGACCATCATCATACATCTCCTTTTAGAATCCGAGTAAAGATCCAACTTGGTATATAATAAGCGTTAATACATAAGCAACTACGAGCGGATAAACGACTGAGAAAATCGTCCATTTCGCTGATCCTGTTTCACGTTTAATAACAGCTACTGTCGCTAAGCACGGAACGTATAATAAAATAAAGAACATAAATGCATACGCTGATAATGCTGTATAATGTGCTCCCATTACGTTTCCAAGCACATCTTCTTTAACCGCATAAATAATCGCCATTGTAGAAACGACAACTTCTTTCGCTAAAAATCCTGTTAAAAGGGATGCTGCAGCTTGCCACGTTCCAAAGCCTAGCGGTGCAAATAGCGGTGCGATAAATCCACCAATCATCGCTAAGTAACTGTCTCCCATATCAACACCAAATCCTGATGGACCTGCATAATTTAATAGCCAAATGACAACCGAACCACCAAAGATGAATGTACCAGCTTTACGAACAAACCCTTTCCCTTTTTCCCATGTGCTAAGCCATAACGTTTTCGCTTGTGGCACGCGGTAAGGCGGTAGTTCAATGACGAAAATAGATTTTTCCGCTTTTAAAATAGTAAGAGACATTATTTTTGTAACTAATAACGCAAGGACAATCCCTGCAACGTATAAAGAGAACACAACAGTTGCCTGACTATGAGGGAAGAACACTCCCGCAAATAATGCATATACAGGTAAACGTGCTGAACAAGACATAAATGGTGTTACTAAAATTGTAAGTAAACGCTCTTTCTCCTGTTCAATCGTTCTCGCTGCCATAATACCTGGAACGTTACAGCCAAAACCGATAATCATCGGAATAAAGGCTTTTCCATTTAAACCGAAGAACTCCATAATTCTATCCATAACAACTGCAATTCGCGCCATATACCCTGAGTCTTCTAATAATGAAATGAAAAAGAATAGTGCAAAGATTTGTGGAACGAATACTAACACAGCACCAACACCGGCAATAATACCTTCTGTAACAAGCGCTTGAATAAAATCAGAAGCTCCAATACTTGTAAGTCCAGCCGTCACCCAATCCGTAAGCTGGCCACCAAAAAACTCATCTAACATATCCGATAAAGGTGTACCAATCCAAGTAAACGTAACCTGAAAAATAAAAAACATAACTGCTAAAAAGATTGGAAGTCCTAAAATTTTATGTGTAATTAATCTATCAATTTTTTCTGAAAAAGGAATTTTTCCTTCTTTCTCATGCTTCATAACATTTGTTTTTAACTTTTCAATATACGCTTCACGAGTTTTGTAAATGTGCTCTTCTAACGTACAATCAAGTTTTCCTTCTAAGCGAGATCGAATGGCTATGAGTTCCTTATAAATTGGTAATGCTTTCATTTCTTTTTCTACTACTTCGTTATTGCTTAAAAATTGAAGTGCTAACCATCTCGGATGCTCGTAATTCACTGTCTCTAAAAGAGCAATTACTTCTCCAATTCCTTCATCCATTTGTACACCATATGAAATAAGGAATGGCTTTTTCTCTTTTTTGTCATTTTCTTTAAGAGTCGTAAGCAGTTCTTCACAGCCTTTTCCACTTCTTGCAACGACAGGCACAACTGTTACACCTAATAGTTCTGATAATCGTTTTACATCAATTACAATTCCTCTTTGCTTCGCCACATCAACCATGTTTAAACCAATTGAGACTGGCTTACCAAATTCAAGTAACTGCAACGTTAAATGCATATTTCTTTCAAACTGCGAGGAATCTACGATATTTAACATATGATTAAATTCTTCTGTTAATAGAAAGTTTGTTACAACACCTTCATCACGTGAAACTGGATTTAAATCATAAACACCTGGTAAATCAATTAATGTTCCTTGTCTATCTTTTAATTTACCAACCTTCTTTTCTACTGTTACACCGCTCCAGTTTCCTACATATTCATAAGAACCAGTAAGTGCATTAAATAATGATGTCTTCCCTGTATTCGGATTCCCTAGCAAAGCTACCTTATTCACGCTAATTCCACCTTTATCATTTTCGCGTCACAATGACGAATACTAATTAACTGTCCACGACACTCCAATGTACAAGGACCTTTAAACATCGCTTTCTGTTTCAGGCGAAGTTCGCTTCCTTCAGCAAGACCGAAAGCAGCTAGTCTACGCTTTAATAGCTGATCTAAAGACTGAATACTTTTTACTAACACTTTCTCTCCAATTTTAATATCTACTAAGCTCATAACCTTCCCCCTCAGAAGAGAATGATAATTATTTTCAAAAAAATTATACCACACCCAATTTCTCTTGTACTATACCCTTTTGCTTCATATTTATTAACATTTCGCTACAATTCTATTTCAATTATTGTCATACTGTATTCGTTTGCCATTCTCATCCATTTCGCTTACAATAAACAATAGCAAATAAAGAATCTCGTTATCACTGGGGGAGCCATGCCGCTGAGAGGGAACACTTCGTTCCGACCCTTCGAACCTGTTAGTTAATGCTAACGCAGGGATTGTGCAAACGTCCGAAATACATACCTCATTTTTATTTACGTATTTCGTATCCTCCTATGATATCTATTCTTTTTTGTACAACTTGGATTTAGGGGGAGACAACATGCGTAACACTAATTTACAAGCGATGATCGAATCTGCTATTCTTGCAGCCTTCGCCATGGTCATCGACATTTTACCATTATCAATTAAACTTCCAACAGGCGGTTCTATCTCATTCGCTATGATTCCTATTTTTATTATTGCTTACCGCTGGGGCTTTAAATCAGCTTTCTTAGGTGGTTTAGTTTGGGGACTGTTACAAATTGTCGTAGGTGATGCCTACATTTTAACACCAGTTCAAGCATTCATTGAGTACTTCATTGCCTTTGCTTTTATCGGATTTGCCGGGTTATTCTATCGTCCAATTCAAAATGCACTTTTAGCATCTAATGCGAATGGCAACGAACAATCAAACTTAAGTAGCCATAAAGATAAACCTTCATCAAAACAAAACCAAGGAAAGAAAGTAATTGGATTCATTATCGTTGCTACATTTATCGGTAGTCTAGCTCGTTACTTCTGTCACTTTATTGCCGGTATTATTTTCTGGGGACAATATGCACCGAAAGGTCAATCAGCTGTGCTATATTCATTAATCGTAAATGGCAGCACAATGCTTGGTTCTTTTATTCTATGTACAGTTTTACTTATATTTTTATTTATCACTTCACCACGCTTATTCAAAAGCGTCAATGCTTATCAAATAAATGCAAACAAAAAGGGCGCTTAACTAGCGCCCTTTTTTATATCAAAATTCTCAATGAGTAATATCGATAATAAATACAATAAATGCACAAAGAAAAATAAATACCATCACACCTAGTAAATTGCTATTCATGGCTAATCTACTCCTTACATAACCTCTTTTTCTAACAAGATTATATCTCTTAAAAATAAAGATTAGGTAAAGATAATATGAAAATAACTTGAAAAAAAGCGTAGCATGTATGATCTACGCTTTTTTCAGTAAGTAGAAGTAAAATAACACACCATCTTCTGTATTCTTTACCCCATATTCAGCATCGTGCAGTTCTAAAATATTCTTTGAAATAGCAAGCCCAAGCCCTGTTCCACCTTGTGAACGATGACGTGCTGCATCCACGCGATAAAAACGATCCCAAATTTTATCTAATTGCTCTTCTTCAATATGAGTACCTTTATTTTCAATACACACTTTTATACGATTTTTCTCATCTATTGTAGAAATAATAATATCCTCTTTATTCGGTGTATAACGTATGGCATTCGTAATGAAGTTCACGATGACTTGTTCAATCCGGCCTTGATTTGCGACTACTTCAAATGGACCTATATTTTTATGAACACGAAGTTCTTTTTTCTCTATTTCTACAGAAAGGTGTTCACATATATCTTCAATTACTGTATCGATATAAAATGAATCCATTTTCATTTTATATGTACCTGACTCAAATTTAGCTAACTCAAGCATATCTAAAATTAACGTATCCATTTTATCTACTTCTCGTTCCATCGCTTGAAAATAGTACTCTTTTTTATGTTCAGCTACCCCATCCTTTAAAATAGAAATACAGCTTTTCATAATACTTAACGGTGTTTTTAATTCATGTGAAACACCAGAAATGAATTCCTTCCGCGTCTTTTCTAGCTTTCTTTCCTTTTCAATATCTTGTTCTAGCTGTCCAATATGCGAATGGAGTTTATTCGATAGCGTATTAATATTTTTCGATAAATCACCAATTTCATCTTTTGAAGTAATTGGTATTTTTTCTGTGAAATCTAAATGCGCTATTTTTTTCGTTGTATCATTTATTTTTAGTAGCGGTTTTGCAATTTGTTTCGAGTAATAAAACGAAGCTAGAAAAACCAAAACGACTACAAATGCAATAATGTAAATGTAATAATCTTGTACCATTTGTACAGCCTCATCTACTGGTTGTAAAGAAGCCATCGCATATATATATGCTACTGATCCATCTTTTTCTTTTATTGGCTTAATTAATAATTTATACTTTATATCATTCTTTTCAAAATCCATTGTCTCTATTGTATATCGTATTTTATTGCTTTCTTTTAATAATAAATCAGTTTGAAATTCTTTTATATTATCCAAAAATAAATTGTTTTTATAAATTGGATTTACGGGAACTGTTCCATCAGAAGGCTGCACTTTCGTAATTGTCCCATTTATATTGAAATCGGAATTTTGAGCAACCCTCTTCTTCTCCAAATCACTCAAATTCCCAGCAACTTTTTTTCTTTCCTCATCGATTAAATCTTGTGCTACTTTTGGCTTTTCCTCACTTGCCTTAAGTTCCCTTTCAGCTAACTTCTTACTTAGTGGTTTATTAGCCCAACTCAAACTCCCCTCTGCTGACTGTAAATATGATGTGATGAAACTGTCATTTCTTAGCAAACCACTAAAATAAACCTTTTTTCCTACCAAACTAGGTAGTATCCTACTTTCAATCTCATCTATATTCATGAGGTTATACAGAGGAATAGTGATTGTTTTTTGTCCAAATTGTTTCTCTGCCCAACGCTCTAAAGTAATCTCCACATAAAAATCATCCGCATGTTTTAAATTTCCATTCTGATCTAATGTTGTAATCCACGTGTTATTTTCTCTTAAAAATTCTTGCTCCAGCTTCTGGATTCCATCTGCACTTCCTGCATAATTTAAATAGTTCTTTTCAAAAGAATTTAAATTCACTTTAATATCTTCCACTTTTCGATTTGCATAATATTGTTTGAAAAATATCGTTTGTCCAATAAAAATCGTCGCTAAAATCAACATACATAATGCTGTTGTGAGAGTAAATAATTTTAGTACAATCCCTTTTCTCATACATTCCCCTCAAACTTATATCCAGTTCGCACTACAGTTGTAATGTACTTTGCTTTCTCTCCTAATTTATTTCTTAAATTACGAATATGGCTATTAACCGTTCGATCATCACCAGCAAATTCATATCCCCAAATTCTTGAAATTAATTGTTCCCTTGTTAGTACAATTCCTTGGTTTTTCATGAAATACACCAATATTTCAAACTCCGTATGCGTTAAACTAACATCTACCTCATCAACAGTAACAGTACGTGATGGAAAATGAACGTGGATACCATGAATTGATAACGTATCATCTTCATTCTCTAAAGGTTTCTTCGATGCTTTTCTACTTTCTAATAATCGTTTCGCTCTTGCTAATAAAATTGGTGGACTGTACGGCTTCGTCACATAGTCATCTGCCCCAAGTTCAAAACCAAGTAACGTATCATCTTCATCTACGCGCGCCGTCAACATAATAATAGGCACCTCGGACGTCTTCCGAATTCTTCGGCAAACAGACCATCCATCGAGTTCCGGCAACATAATATCTAAAATAACTAAATCAACCTCTTCTTCTTCAAATACAACTAAAGCTTCTTTCCCGTCCCTTGCTTCAAACACTACATATTGTTCACTTAAAAAATAATCTTTTAATATTTCACGTAAAATCTCTTCATCTTCAACAATTAAAATGTTTTTTGACATAACCTATGTATCCCCCTCTCGCCTTCAGAAACTATAATTTTATTTTGAATAACTAGCAGTTAACTTCGCCTCGATAATATATCTATCCGGTGCATCTCCTATATAATCAAATGGGTAACAAGTTGTCAGTGTTAATAGTGGTTCTTCTTTTTTTATAATAACAGTACGATCATCCGCATGGGTAATCCACGTCTTTTGAATTTCATATGTGTAAGTTTTATTATCATACTCTAAAGTAAGAGTATCCTTTTCTTTCAACTCTCCTAAATCTGTAAATACAGTATCCCGGTGCCCACTTAATACAGTATGTCCCCCTCCAGATGGCGTTGTCGTTAAATCGCTAACAAACATACCAACTCCTTTTTTGAGCGTTGCATCATTCGCTCCCCAATATATAGAAAACTTCTTCTTTATTTTCGGTATATTTAACATTGCTACTTTTTCTCCTTCTTTATGTTCTATTTGAGAAGAAGGCACTTGAGAAGTTACAGGTGTTTCATGAGCAAGTTGAGTATCTTGTATATTTTTAAGATTCTTTATTTCTTCTGCCGTTAATTCTTGCGCAGAGCTTTTTCCTTTATACCATTCCACAGCGTAATATGATCCCATGAATAGCCCTATGGCCATCAATATGATACCGATATAATTGAGTAACTTCATGTTTCATCCCTCCATGCAAAAAATGGTAGGAATAACCTACCATTTTTAATATGTGAAATTATCCCATTCTTTATAGGACAATATTTTATTTACGCCTTAACTTTATTACGACGATTCAAACCAAATAATGTACCTACCGCTACAAGACATGCGCTTAATCCCATCATTGCTACATTATTAGATGCTGTATTTGGTAATTTTTCACCTTTTACAACTGGCTTCGCTACTTCTTTTTTTGCCGCATCTTTTTTTTGTTGCACTTGTGCTTCTTCTTTTTTCCTTACTTCATTCTTTTGTTGCTCTTTTATCGCAGCTTCTTTTTTAGCCATATCACTTTTCTCTTGGACTTGTGCCGCTTGCTTTTTCTCTTCTTCATTTTTTTGCTGCGCCTTAATTGCTTCTTCTTTTTTAGCTTTATCTTGTTGCACTTGCGCTTCTTCTTCCTTTGTTACTGTTCCAGTATCCGCACTTGCTACTGAAGAATATCCTACTGTTAAAAGTGCCATTGCACAGATCGGTAATAGTTTCTTTTTCATTTTATCTCTCTCCTCTTATACGTTTTACATCACTTCGCATCGGATGTATCACTAGAATAAACAAGAGAGATAAATATAAGATGCAGATGAAATATATTTCATTTAAAGATTTCATTGTAGAAAAATAAAAAACATCGCAATATATACGATGTTTTTTGAGTGCGTGTCTCAATATTTACATGTTACTTTCGCGTGTTTCAGAAGTAGAGCGGGCCGGAGCGATAACTAATTGTCTCGGCTCAGTTTTCTTGAAGTGATTTTTGACGTTACACTTACGACGTTGAACAACCCACGCTTTAATAGGATTTGTTAAAATAATCTTTTGCTCTTCGTTAGGGGCCTCTTCTTCCAATCTACAACTTTCGCTCCATTTACGCCATTTCATTGTAATTTGCGAAGAAGAATGATCGTCTTTACGATCAAACAAGTGCAAAAAATCCATTTCTCCAGCTAGCATTACGGTGTTACTAGTCGCTAAAAAAGAAAAGGTTGTCCAACGTTTCTCCATGCCCTCCTACTCCTTCTTCACATATAGAGTGCCTAAAACTTAATTTACCTAAAATGTGCTTGCCTTTTACCTTACACCCCTAGTTTATCCAAAATACTATTATGCAACTATCGATTTGTCTTACAACTACCTTACAGTTTTGTAAGAAACGAAAAAACCTTCACTATATATACGTGAGGGTTTCTTAATTCTTATCTATATGATTTTTCATATTATCAAGTCCAGCTTCTTTGAGCTGTGATATCATACCGTGGGAAATTGCGCCTAATACTAAAGTCATTCCAATTAGTGAAATGCGAATTGCAGGTACATCAATTATGTAAGCCAACATACCAAGAACAATTGTTAACAGCAATGCTTTTATAAATGTTACACTTGTATACTGTTTCTTTTTCATCATAATCACCCTTTGTGGAAGCGTTTTCTTAATGTAATCAGTATATCATATCATCTGATTATTTTGTGGGGATTTTTGTAAAAACCTTATGTCTTCTTTGACTTTTTTCTTTCTATCCTTTACAGTCGAAATGTTCACAAGTTTTACACTGTAGGAGGATTCAAATGAAAATTGAAATAAAAGACACTTTAATTTCTGAAGAACAATTACAAGCAAAAGTAAAAGAACTAGCACTTCAAATCGAGCGTGACTTTGAAGGAGAAGAAATCGTAGTAATCGCAGTATTAAAAGGTTCATTCGTATTCGCTGCTGATTTAATTCGTCACATTAAAAACGAAGTAACAATCGACTTTATCTCTGCATCTAGCTACGGAAATCAAACAGAAACAACTGGAAAAGTAAAACTATTAAAAGATATCGATGTAAACATTACTGGAAAAAACGTAATTGTCGTAGAAGACATTATCGATTCTGGTTTAACACTTCACTTCTTAAAAGATCACTTCTTCATGCACAAACCAAAAGCATTGAAATTCTGTACGTTACTTGATAAACCTGAACGCCGTAAAGTGGACTTAAAAGCTGAATATGTTGGCTTCCAAATTCCAGACGAATTTATCGTTGGCTACGGTATCGACTGCGCAGAAAAATATCGTAACTTACCATTTATCGCTTCAGTTGTAACGGAGTAATATAATAAAATAAAGTGAAACTTTAATCAGTGGTTTTTTTCTCCCACTGATTATTAGCCTTCACCAATCGGGCTTTTATGGGCAGTTAATCTCCCACCTGACTTCCTCGTATTCGGCGAAATTTGAGGTGGGAGTCTTACTGCCCGTTAATCGGGGTAAACTTCCATCAATTACTGATGGAAGTTTATTTTCTATCACAATTCGTAAAAGACAAAGGGAGAGAATAAAAATGACAAAGAAAAAATTTGAAAAAGTACTCCTCATCGTAAATCCAAAAGCTGGACAAGGCGACTTACATACAAATTTAGCGAAAATCGTACCACCTCTTGCGGCGAATTTTCCTGACTTACGTATCCTTCATACGAAAAAACAAGGTGATGCAACAAAATATTGTCAGGAGTTTGCTAGTAAAGTAGATTTAATTATCGTCTTTGGCGGTGACGGAACTGTATTTGAATGCACAAACGGCTTAGCTCCTCTTGAAACTAGACCTACACTTGCAATTATTCCAGGCGGAACTTGCAACGACTTCTCTCGCACACTTGGTGTTCCGCAAAACATTTCAGAAGCGGCAAAACTTATCACAAAGGAACACGTAAAACCAATTGACGTTGCAAAAGCAAATGGACAACATTTCTTAAACTTCTGGGGCATTGGTCTCGTATCTGAAGTATCAAACAATATCGATGCAGAAGAAAAAGCAAAACTTGGAAAAATCGGCTACTACTTAAGCACAATTCGAACTGTAAAAAATGCTGAAACATTCCCAGTTAAAATCACTTACGACGGACAAGTATATGAAGATGAAGCTGTTCTTGTTATGGTTGGAAACGGTGAATATCTTGGTGGTATTCCCTCCTTTATTCCGAACGTAAAATGTGATGACGGTACACTTGATATTTTCGTAGTTAAGTCAACAGGCATTCAAGCGTTTAAAGATTATATCGGAAAGAAACTATTTGAAGACTCAAATGAAAATGATATTTTCCATGTAAAGGCGAAATCCATTCATATTGAAACAGAAGAAGAAAAAGAAGTAGATACAGATGGCGAAAGTTCACTTCATACACCGTGTCATATTGAATTGTTGCAAGGGCACTTTACGATGATTTATAATCCTGCGGTTGTATAAGAAAAAACGAGTGCTATCACTCGTTTTTTCTCTTCTAATCTAGTTATGTTGTTGAATCATTTCTTGTATTTCTTTAACTCTCTCCAAAGTAATTCCATTTCTTTGTTCGATCGCTAAAGGATGCTCGGTTGGCTCTAATTCAACATACGGCGCCATTCCTACTTCTCTTATATGTACATTTGTTTTTAAATTTAGTGTTTCTGGATAAACTGGTATTTCTACAGATAACCAACCAAAGTAAGGATCACTATTTTCTCGGCCTCTTTCATCCCACTTCTCTAATACTTCATCATAACTTTCTTTACTAAGTGATGCCCACACAGTCCAAATGAAATTTTCGTGATAATCAATTATAGGAATCTCTAAACATCCTCTAATAAAGTAATGTTCATCGTCCATTACACAAAGATCTGATGTTAAATGGAACCGTCCCTCTCTTTCATGAGGCGCCACCTCGTAATAATAATATGGCGCTACACTTTCGTAGCATAAAGGAAGTGTAAAACGATTCATCTGTACTTTTTCTCCGGATTTTCTTCTTCTTTTCATTTGTTATTCTTTCTCCTATCCTTTTCAGTCACAATCAAATTCTACCCAATTTTTCCAATGCGTATTAGCATTTTTATTCACAATAACACTTGGATCTTTCTTCTCTATTGCAGCGGCTACTGATTGGAAGAATTCATTTTCACTTACTTTTTCTTCTTCAACATGTTTCCATTCTTCCGTTTCATAAGCTACTTGCCAGTCGCCTTCTAAACCAAACTCTTCTAAAATTTCTTCTTTATCCCACCATAATAATTCTTTAGCTTCATCATTAGTAGCAAGCATACGCATGAAGTATGTTGGATACTGCTCTGTCGTTTGTACTTCTATTCCATTATTCGCATAATCTTCTTCTGTAAATTGATATTCAAAATGATGCTCACGAATCTTTAAACTGCCGTTATAAATATCCAGTATAAATTCACCTTCATCATCAAACAACTCATAATCGCCATCATTTAATTGCAAAATACCATCATCACCCATTGAATGAGTAATTCTATCTCCATATACTTGAATATCATTAAATACACCTAATGAACCTGTACCAACAAATTGAAACACCATTAACCAATCCTGATTCTCTTTAAAGAAAATATGGATATTTCACTTGTGAAATATCCATATTTTCATTATCTAAGATAGGAAATTCATACTTACTTTGCTTTCTATCTAATAACCTTAAAATATCTTTTTGCACATTTATCACCTTTTCATTAATATTATCTAACATTTACCGTGCTCTCATGCAGCTGAAAAAATTCCTCTTTCATTGAGTAATAAAAACTCTCAATCTGTTACTTGAAAAACTTCAGAATCTATATTTAATATTTTTTATAAATCTTGATGATTAAAGTTATCTTTTAGACCATGCGTATGATAATTAGCATGGATACCATCAATATCTTCTGCTAATATGCTATGCATGTACCATCCATGCTCTTGTAGCATATTTTCTTCCCATGCATCTGAATCCTCTTCTAACTCTTCATTAAGTAAATTCGGATCATACCACACATCTTCGTAATCTCCATCAATTAAAAATCTCCAACCAGGTGGTAACCCTAAATACTTCTTTATTTCAGGTGCCCATTCATCAATATGTTGAACGTGTAAAGGAAGAAAGAAATCTTCTTCTGTCCCCATTTCTTCACCAGCCCAAATGTACCAACCTGTCGTTCCGTTTTCTACAGGCATTCGTAACCCATTAATTGGAACGGTACCACTTTTCACATTTTGCGCTATCCCTAACTTAAAGTTATCTGGTGATTCTACATACTCCGCCTCATATTTTTCACATATGCGTAGTTGCTCTTTTATGCATTTCTTCATCCTCTTAGCATACTCCTCAATTTTTGAAATATAGATTTCTTTGGCGAAGCACTCTCTAACTTCCATACCCCACACGGATTATAAAATGGATCCTCTTGTTCATAACGACTATCTATATAATGAGATAAAAGATACACTGGAGCATCTTCTTTGAAACTAATTGTATCTCCATCTTTCAAATTAGGTTTTTCCAATATATTATGTAGGTTAAAATCATTTAATAAATCTACAGCTACTTCCGGCTCTATTCCTCCGTCTAAAACAACGTCTGGTAGATTAAATGCTTGCATTCCACATGAATAATAACCGTCCTCTTCATCTCCAACTAAAGTTACAAGATGTGAATACATAGGAAAGATTTCCTTATCCTCTGCAAGCCCTTGCCATTCTTCTTTTGAATAAGCTACACCTGCTGTTTCAACTTTTAAAGCAAGTCCACCTGCATTTAAAAGTTCCATTCCTACATCAATTACTTCTTGTAACCTCTCTGTATCGTCAACTTTTGCAATAACATACACTGTATAAGTATGCTTCTCCAAATCCCGAAGCAATTCTTCATCAAAACGCTCACCACTTGCATAGAAGAAAGCCTCTCTCAAAGAAGGATCTTGTTCATATATATCGATTTCAAAGCCAATCTCCTTCTCCTTATGGTGCATACTATTCCCTGCTAACATATAGTTACTTTTACTCACAACTTCTTGTATTAATTCTGTTCTATCTTTCCATAAACCAGGTACTCCAATAACGATTTGTGTCTCCATTAACATGCTCCCTTTTCAATTAAAATCACTACAATATTTTGAATGATAAAAAAGCATAGCTGAATTACTAAGCACCTTCTACTAATCTTCTTTAAAACCCTTAAGAAATACGTAGTAAGCATTTCTTATATATATTGCTCTATATTAAATCCTAGTTATTTCTATATTGTATTTTATACTACCTATTAATTAGCGCTACTTACTTTCATTAAAAATCTAATGAATTCTAGAAAGAAACTCAACTAAAGAACATAAGGTTTTAAAGAAAAAATATCTATTCCGACTCTTTATCGACACTTTTCGATTTTCTATTTCATAATCACTCAAAATGAATTACAATATATTCATACAAAAAGATATCGTAAACTAAGTGTAATATCTACCTTGTTTATTAGTATTAAATAAACAAAAAATCCCGTGTCCAAACTCAACACGGGATTTTTTCATTTACTAACAATCCGAAAATAAGCACGAACCGTCAACAAATAATAACCAATATAAATAAAGCTATACACGCCAATGCTAATTAACAACGGAACTGCAATTTCATACGGAATAACTGTCGCTAATCCTTTCAGCGCAAATAAAGTGTGTAATATACCAAGTACTAAAGGAGTGAAGAAGATAAATCTCATTTGTTTTGCGATTGCCTTTTTCATTTCTTTTTTCGTAACACCGAGTTTTCGAAGAACGATGTACCGTTCACGGTCTGCATGTGCTTCTGTTAATTGTTTGAAGTAAATGATAGACCCTGTTGCAAGTAAAAATACTAGACCTAAGAAAGTTCCACTAAACATCATTAAACCTGACGTTTCAATACCGCTGCGGAATATCGTATAGAAATCGCTGAATTGCTCTCTTCCTTCTGCATCTTCTTCCGGTATTACTTTCTTTAATTTCTCTGTTAACACTTTACTATTTCTTTCATCTTTCACATCAATATTTTTCACAGTATGAGCTCCAATTGTCTTCTTCGCTTGCTCATACACTTCATCCGGAACGACAAATAGAAGTTCATATAAGTTTGTAATGTTTTGTGCTTGGACATCTTTCACTTGTACCGGTGCTGCTTCTCCAATTGGGAATATAGCTTTTCTCCCTTTATATACACCACTATCTCTATTTCCTTCACTATACATAGCATCAAATGCATACGCTTCGGTCTTCTTTAAAGACACAGTTTCTTCATTCAAATATTTTGCTATTCTATTAAATGCTGACTGTGCGATTATTTCAGTTGTTCTTGCATGTAAACTATCTTTATTTGAAATATCATCACCGTATTCACCTATCACTTTTACTGTCTCTAACTCATATTGATGAATGACTTCATTCTTTTCTTCTTTTAAAATCTCATTCACTTTACGATCCACATGATTATCTTTCATTTCATATGAATAACTAACTGGCTTATATTTTTTCGCCTGCATATATGTGTTGTAATACATTGTTACAGAAGTTCCAACCGCCGTTAAAGTTACTGCACTTAATACTGCAATCGTCGCTAACGATTTCGCATTTCCTTTAATGCGGTATAGTAACTGCGATGTCGTCACAATTTGCATTCCGTTATAGAATGAAGATTTTTTGTTTCGCACTCTTTTTAATACAAAAATAGTAAAGAACATAAATAATAAATACGTTCCAAGTACTGTTGCTAATAAAATGTAAAGAGCAAGTGGCATAAAGTTATCACTGTTTGCATTTTTAATAGCCGTTACTGATAAGAAATACCCTGATCCAATTAATAATATAGAAATGATAGCCATTATTTTAGAACCTTTTGGCATGACTTCGCCTTCGTTATCTGCACGGAATAGCTCAATTAACTTAAATTGATAAATAACGCGGTACCCTTTAAACGATGTGTATAAAATAATGAAACAAAAAATAACTGCTGTATCTATAACCGCTCCAATCGGTACTTCAAAGTGAACTTTTACACCTAACTCCATCATATTTACAAGTAAATTCAGGAACCCTTTTGAAAGTAAACTACCTATTATAATTCCGATTACTAACGATAATAACCCCATTAACATGTTTTCATAAAAAAGCATTTTACCTATTTCTTTCTTTCGAATACCAAGTAAAGAATAAAGACCTATTTCTTTCTTACGTTTTCGTGTAAAGAAACCATTCGAATATATAATAAATATCGTAACAAAAATAATGAGCATTACACTCGCAAGCTGGAATCCTCGTCCGATGTTATCTCCAGCTTCACTTATTTGTGAATTGTATTGCAGCGCCTTAAATGTAAAATAAATGACGATGCTAAAAATCATAGACGCAAAGTATATAAAATAATCTTTAAAATTTCGTTTTATATTACGAAGCGCAATGCTAGATAAGCTCATTTATAGCACCTCCAGAAATTGAAGACATCACATCAATAATTTGTTGGAGGAATTGTTTGCGTGTCATATCCCCGCGGTGTAATTCTTTGTATAACTTGCCATCTTTAATAAATACAACACGTTTACAATAACTTGCCGCAAATGCATCATGCGTTACCATTAAAATTGTTACACGATCTTTTTCGTTTAATGTTTTCATGCTTTCTAATAAATCTGTCGCTGACTTTGAATCAAGTGCACCCGTTGGCTCATCCCCAAAAATCATACTTGGATTTGTTACAATCGCTCTTGATGCTGCACAGCGCTGTTTTTGTCCACCTGATGCTTCATACGGATATTGATTTAAAATATGATCTATTCCAAACTTCTTCGCAATCGTCTCGACTCGTAATTCTACTTCTTTCGCCTTCACTTTTGATAAAGCGAGTGGCAGTGCAATATTTTCTCGTACTGTTAACGTATCTAACAAGTTATAATCTTGAAAAATGAATCCTAAATGATTACGACGAAATAGCGCCAATTCATCATCATTCATCTTCACAATATCTTTTCCATCAATTAAAATCTCACCTTTTGAAGCTGTATCAATGGTTGAAAGGACATTTAAAAGTGTCGTCTTACCAGAACCAGACGGTCCCATAATACCGACAAACTCTCCTTCTTTTACCTGTAAATGAATATCTTTCAACGCTTCAAACGTATTCCCGCCTGTATCATATATTTTCGAAATCCCTTTCGCCTCTAACATTGTTTTCATCTATCTGTACCTCCTGTTATGATTCTTGATGTCCTCTTTAAGCAACAGAATTCAGTATAGATATATTTTCTTAACAAATAGTGCTATGGTTTCTTAAGGTTTTCTTAAAAAGAAAAATCCAAAGCCGTAACAACCAACTTTGGATTTACTATTATTAAAATATCAAATTACACTTCGAACAAAAAGGAGCAGAATTCCCTTTTCTAATTTTCGCATTACATTTTGGACAATATACATATTGCTCTTCTATCTTTTGCCGCTCTAGCATATTTAAGGATACTATTCTCATACTACACATAATCCCAATTAATATAAGGCTAACAATGAGTAGCATATCTCTCACTCCCCTCTATATTTTACCATAAAATAACAAACCCGATTCTCTCATCTAGAATCGGGTTTATACTTACAGTCCTAACTCTGCCTTCGCACCATCAGGAATTTTATCTACATCTATTTGCACTTTATCGTGTAAAAACTTCCCTCTTGTAATTACATGCCAATACGATCCTATCGGTAATTCATCTACCCCATTAATCGTAACTTCTTTTACCTCTCCTTTTTCATCATAAGCTTTTACTGTATACTCACGACCTTTATTTCCATCTAACTCTTTTCCATCATTATCGATCACTGCATAACGATATTCTAAATCAAGAAATGGGTTCATTCGATCAATTGTAGCACTCCCATTTAATAAATATGCCGCCCCTGCTACAATCACAAGTAATGATCCTAAAATAAATCTTTTCATCTATATTCCGCCTTTCATTATGTTTTTCAATAAGACCTTTCTAAGTATAGAGAACCTTTCTTAATAAAAACTCGTACAGTTTCTTAACTTTTTCTTAATGTAACAGGGCTGTGCATCAGCACTTCGATAAATAAAGCCATATTCATAATAAAAGGAGGCTGCCGCCTCCTTTATTTACTCATCACTGTATTCCTTTTTTGTCTGTATAAATAAAACACACTCACAATCACTGCGATGATTCCTCCAAAATACACGCCATACTCTATCGCAATCGCCACAATACTTTCAATATGTTGTCCAAATATAGAACCAAGCACAAAGTAAACGAGCGTCCAAACAAAGCCTGTCGTATAGGAATATAAAACATACGTCTTAAATGACATGTTATTCATTCCAACTAAATACGGCACGATATGTCTTACAACCGGTATGAAATAACTCGTAATTAGTGCGTAATGTCCGTATGCCTCGACCATTTCTTGTGATTTTATAAAATACTTCGCCTTCTTCTTTTTCATTAATTTATGGAGTACTTTTGTCCCAAATATTTTCCCTAATATATATCCTAAAGAAAGCCCGGACACAACGCCTAAATATGTTAATAAAAACGCAGGAATAACACTTAATATACCTAATGAAGATACAAATCCTCCGCTCATCACAATCATTTCATCTGGAATTGGCATACCGATAATTCCTAACCATAAACAGAAAAATAATGCCCAATACCCGTACTGTTCAATGTATGATAATAATTCATGTAATTCCATTATGCATACGCTCTCCTTAGCTCTTTTTTACAGCTAAAGACGTAAGCTGGCGGGAAATTGAGCCACACTTTTTCTAATGTAATTTCAGGGAAGAAATGCTGTATAAAGCCTTTTTTCACAAGTGAATATTGAAATGTTATGAATTCCCCATTCTCATGTATCGCTTCCATTGCATTGTTTAAAATACGTTTTGAAACTTCTTCTGGTAAAGAAGTAAAAGGCAATCCTGATAAGACGTAATCAATGCATTCTATATTGAACTCTTCCATATACTTCTTTATATTTTCAGCTGAACCATGTACAACAATGACGTTCTTTTCATCTTTAAATTTTCTCTTTAGCTCTTTGCAAAACACTTCATTAATTTCAATAAGAAGAAATATTGTTTCCTTCTTCTTTCTCTTCATAATTTCTTTCGTAAAGACTCCTGTACCAGGACCTAACTCTACAATGCATTTCGCTTTATTAAAATCAATTACATCTACCATTTTCTTTGCTAATATTTTTGAACTTGGTGCAATTGCACCAGTATGTTTCGGATGTTTAATAAATTCATGTAAGAATGTTATGAGTTGCATGTAAACCTCTCCCCATTCGATCAATAGTTTTTAACTTGTGTCTAAGTATAACTAGCGTTTCTTAATAAAAATTGAGGAGATTTCTTAAGATTTTATGAAGAATAAAAAACAGCCACCGCCTATAGCGATAGCTGTCCCCTTATTACTTCGCACTCACAATCTTATAATAAGAGCGAACTGTTAAGAAATAATATCCGATATAAACAACGCTGTATACTCCGATACTAATTAGAAGCGGAATCATAATTTCAAATGGTAGTATGTTCCCTAAACCTTTTAATGCAAACAAACTGTGTAGAATTCCGATTACTAACGGAATTGCAAAGATAAAGCTCACTTGTTTTGCAATAGCTTTTTTCATTTCTTGTTTCGTTACACCGATTTTATGAAGGACAACGTAACGCTCACGATCTGCACTTGCTTCTGTTAGCTGCTTGAAGTAAATAATAGAACCTGTTGCTAGTAAGAATACAAGTCCCAAGAACATTCCGATGAACATCATTAGTCCAGTTGCTTCAAGTCCCATATGGAAACCAGTATAGAAGTCTCTAAATGGTGGTGCCATTTCTGATTCACCAGCTGGCATCACTTTTTTTAATTTTTCTGTTAATAATTTACTGTTTCTTTCATCTTTTACATCAATATTTTTCACAACACGTGTTCCAAATTCTTGCTTCGCTTGTTCATACATTTCATCTGGAACGACAACAACTAATTCACCTAAATTCGTAATTGCATTATTATTTGCACCTTGGATCTTCAATGTCTTCGTTTCATTTCCAATTTGGAATACCGCTTTATTTCCTTTATATTCAGGGCTAAACTCATACCCTTCAATATAAGAACTATCATATATAAAGGCTTCACCAGCAGCTACATTCACTGTTTCCGCATCGATTTTTTGCGCAAGTTTGTTGAATTCAGATTGAGATATAAATTGATATTTCTCTGAGATACTGTAGTTCATATTAAAGATAAAATCGACTTTAGCTCCTTCAAACTTTCCTTTTACAGGAACCATCTCAACTTCAAATTGATTTTTTACAGGATGATTTTCTTTCTCTTCAGCAAAAATCGCATTTACTTTCTTATCTAGTTCTGCATCTTTCTTCTCATAAGAGTAGCTGTATGGTGCAACTGCTTTTGATTGTGTAAATGTGTTGTAATACATCGTAACTGACGTACCAACTGCTGTTAATGTTACCGCACTTAAAATAGAAATTGTCGCAAGTGACTTTGCATTCCCTTTAATACGATATAGTAGCTGTGACGTCGTTACCATATTCATACCGTTATAAAACGATGATTTATTATTTCTTGCACGTTTCAATACGAATACAGTAAAGAACATAAATAGTAAATACGTACCTAATACTGTCGCAAGTAAAATATAAAGTGCAATTGCCATAAAGTCTGCATACTTAACTGCCTTCATGAACATTAATGCTAAGAAATAACCTGAACCGATTAAGAAAACTGAAATTAATGCCATAATGACTGATCCTTTTGGCATTGCTTCTCCTTCACGTTCCGCACGGAAAAGTTCAATTAATTTAAAGCGATAAATTAAACGATATCCTTGGAGCGATGTATATAAAATAATCACAAGGAAAATAATTGCTGTATCAATAATGGCCGCCATCGGTACTTCAAAATGAACGTTTAAGTTTAATCCCATCATACTTACTAATAACTCAAGGAATAATTTTGAAAGGACACTACCAATCGCAATCCCAATTACTAATGACATTAATCCCATTAACATATTTTCATAAAAGAGCATTTTACCAATTTGTCTTTTACGAATACCTAATAACGAATATAAGCCAACTTCTTTTTTACGTTTACGTGTAAAGAATCCGTTCGAATATATAATGAACACTGCTACGAAAATGATAAGCATCACACTTGAAACTTGGAACGCTCCGCTAATTTTTTTTGAAGCTTCTGCTGCTTTTTCCATTTGTGAATTATATTGCAGTGCTTTAAATGTAAAATAAATAACGATACTAAAAATCATAGATGCAAAATATACAAAGTAGTCTTTAAAGTTCCGCTGTATGTTGCGGAGGGCAATGCTAGATAAGGTCATCAGCCATACCTCCAGAAATAGAAGACATTACGTCAACGATTTTTTGGAAGAACTGTTTACGCGTCGATTCACCGCGATGCAATTCTTTATATAGTTCACCATCTTTAATGAAAATAACTCGTTTACAATAACTCGCTGCAAATGCATCATGCGTTACCATTAAAATGGTAGAGTTATCATATTCATTTAACGACTTCATACTTTCAAGTAAATCTGTCGCTGATTTAGAATCAAGCGCTCCAGTTGGCTCGTCTCCGAAAATCATACTTGGATTCGTAACGATTGCACGCGATGCGGCGCAGCGCTGCTTTTGTCCACCAGATACTTGATATGGAAACTGACTTAAAATATGATCGATACCGAACTTTTTCGCAATTTCAAGAACACGTCGATCAATTTCATTTGCCTTTACTTTCGATAAAGCAAGAGGTAACGCAATATTCTCTTTCACTGTTAACGTATCTAATAAGTTATAATCTTGGAAAATGAAACCTAAATGATCGCGGCGGAATAACGCTAGCTTATCATCATTCATCTTCACAATATCTTTTCCATCAATTAAAATTTCACCGTTCGTCGCATTATCAATTGTAGAAAGAACATTTAGTAAAGTCGTCTTACCAGAACCAGAAGGTCCCATAATTCCAACGAACTCACCTTCTTTTACTTGTAAGTTAATACCTTTTAACGCTGCAAATTTATTACCACCCGTGTCGTACACTTTTTCAATATTTTTTGCTTCTAACACTGTTTTCATCTCGACATCCCTCATTTCTTCTATTCTCTATTTTCAACTATATACACTCTCTACTCTTGCCACTATCGATGTTTCTTACACAAACATGACAGTTATGTAAGACGCATAAGTAAAGATATAAAAATTTAACCTACTGAACAAAAGTACTTTGTTACTATAACATTGGGATATCATACCATCCATTCATTCTCCTTACAGGAACATTACAATTTTGTAAGGTTAAAAATGTCCCCTACAAAGTTGTGCACGAAATGTCGGATGGAGCTATTTCGTTCCTGCTATTCTATGTACAGAGGAGGTCATAATATGGATTCACTTAAAAATATGAATACTGCAATGCGCTATATTGAAGATAACCTTACGAATGAAATTGATTTTAAAGAAGTTGCGAGGCTAGCTCTCTGTTCTGAGTATCACTTTAAAAGAATGTTTTCGTTTTTAGCAGGTATATCACTATCTGATTATATTCGCTGTAGACGTCTTACTCTTGCTGCTTTTGAACTAAAAGATAGCAATGCAAAAGTCATTGATGTCGCTATAAAGTATGGGTACAACTCACCGGATTCTTTTGCACGTGCCTTTCAAAACTTGCACGGCATAACACCTTCAGAGGCCCGAAATAGTAGCCATTCTTTGAAAGCTTATTCACCAATGACCTTCCAGTTATCGATCCGAGGAGGAAATGAAATGAACTATCGAATTGAAGAAAAAGAACCATTTCAAATCATTGGTATTACAAAACGAGTACCGATTGTGTTTAACGGTGTAAATGCAGAAATCGCTTCTATGTGGAAAAGTTTAAATCCAGAGTCTATTCAAACATTAAAGTCCCTTTCAAATGTGGAACCAAATGGAATCATTAGTGCTTCTACAAATTTTTCTGAAGGAAGAATGGAGGAAAAAGGCGAACTCGATCATTATATTGGGGTAGCCACAACGAAAGATTGTCCAGAGCAATTCGCGCAACTTGAAGTCGCAACTTCAACATGGGCTATATTTGAAGCTGTCGGTCCATTTCCTGATGCATTACAAAATGTGTGGGGACGTATTTATTCTGAATGGTTCCCTTCTTCAAACTATGAACTAGCAGGAGGTCCGGAAATATTGTGGAATGAAAGTAAAGAGATATCCTCGCCGAATTTCAGAAGCGAGATATGGATACCTGTTTTAAAAAAGTAATATAAGAGTCTAAACCTTTTCAAAATAAAAAAGCTGCTCTTCCTTTTTAAAGGAAAAGCAGCTTCTTTATTTTATCCCGCTATTTGCGGGCAGTAAAACTCCCACCTCAAAATTCAGGTGAAGCAAAGAAGTTAGGTGGGAGATAAACTGCCCGTAAACGCCCAATTGGTGAGGGCTAATAATCAGTGGGGATGAACACCCCCCACTGATTAAAGTTTCACTTTATACTTCTTCTCGACTCGTTCTTATACAAGAAAATAGTAATAATCGTAAGTACTATAACAACTACAAAAGTAAATACTCTGTCGTTCAAGATAGTACCGGTACCGATTAACATGGCAGGTATAACTGCCATAATTAAGCCACCAAACATACCGATAAACGATCCTATACTTTGTTTTATTACTTGAGTTTCTGATACCCAATCATAATAACCAAATCGATTATTAATAAAAATTCCCCATACTGCCGAAAAGAGTGAGTATGTTATCGGTGTTATTACGATGAAAAGAGAACTCCAAACATCGAGTTTTAACCCGATTATTAGCAATACGGCACTAATAAGTGATGCAGGTATACTCAATGAAAGATTCATAAGAATTTTACTGTCATAAACCATCTTTGGCGCTATAGGCAATGACTTAATAATCCATACATTTTTTCCTTCTAAAGACAATGACACACATGTTGTACACGTCATTGAAATCGCTGCTGCAATAGCAAATGGAGCAGTCTTTTGCAACAAGGGCTCAATTCCAGGGTACGCTATTAATTGACTTGGCCCTACTACAACTACAGCTAACGAGAAAGCTATCGCCATCACGACTCCCATTCCACTATTTATGACATACACTGTAGAAGAGAAGAAACGTTTCAGCTCTTTTTTATACAATGCGACCAATACACTTTCTTTTCTTATACTATTAATCTCATAATTTGAAAGCATATGATAAGTGGAAATCCCTGTGTTTATTTGCTTATATTTTAACGAAAGTATTTTTACAAAAAGATAATACCAACTAACTGATATCCCGACGAATAAGATGAAAGCTATAATATCAGCATGAACAATTGCTTTTTGAAACATGTTAGCTAGTGGATACACTTTAGTTAATTGCTCCGAAACAATTGCACCAATTCCGTTCATATCATTAAGGCTATATTGAGCATTTCCGTTTTTTAGCATAAAGAAACCGAATGTAATAATTACTATAAAACTTAAAATCGTAGTTATTTTATTCGCATTTTTAAATTTAGAAGCGATTGCCGTAATCGCAGCTCCAAAGATTGCTGCAATTGTTGTTGGAATTAAAGATGCTATAAACATACTGATGAACCACATAAAGTAAAAAGAAACTGATTGATTTTCATGTATGCCATAAACAACTCCCATCGGTAGCATGATTATGATTGAAAAGATTGTATTCAGCAAGTATAAATACAAAAATCTACTTGCAATAACAGTATTTACACGAATCGGCAATGACATTAAAAAGTCGTAATCCTTAAAAGCAAAAATTTCTCCATTTGCCTTAAATATAGTGAAAAACAACGTTAATACACTGCTAATAACTAGTGCATAAACGGGAATAATTTCACTCATTCCTAGTTTCACCAATCCATATGCCGAGGCTCCGCAATATAACATTAGCATGACACCAACTAGAGCAATAGATGCTGTCAGCAAAATCTTATTCTGCTTCTTTTTCTTATCTTTTTCATATTTAAAAGTGTTTAGACCGAGCTGCGTTATTAACCGGATTTTTAAAAGTCCTAAACTATTAGTATTCATTAGCAAGCTCCTTCATAAAGAGTTCTTCCAATGAACTTTCCTTTATTAAAGAATGCACTTCCCCTGAAAGTGCTAATTTCCCTCTATTTATCATCGCTATTTTATTACATAACTTCTCCGCTACATCTAAAACGTGCGTAGAAAAGAAAATCGCACTTCCTTTTTCACAAAGCTCTTTCATAATACCTTTCAAAACTACGGCTGCTTTTGGATCAAGACCAACGAAAGGTTCATCTAAAACTAGTAATTTCGGTTTATGTAAAACCGCCGATATAATCGCTACTTTTTGTTTCATGCCATGCGAATAAGAAGATATTAAGTCTCCCAAGTAAGGTGTAATCTCAAAGGCATCCCCATACTTCTGGATCTGTTCTTCCCGATCCTTCGCCGGCACTTTATATACATCCGCAACAAAGTTCAAATATTGAATTCCTGTTAATTGCTCATATAAACCTGGATTATCAGGAATATACGCCATTACTCTCTTACATGCAATCGGATCCTTTTTTACTGAATGTCCATCAATAAAAATTTCGCCCTCTTCAAAATCTATAACTCCTACTAACGACTTAATTGTTGTACTTTTCCCCGCACCGTTATGTCCAATAAATCCAAAGATATCTCCTGCTTTAACAGTAATATTTAAATGATTTACCGCTTTCTTTCCACCTTTGTATGTCTTACTAAAATTTATAATTTCTAACATGTAAAATCCCCCCAAGCCATCTCTTTGACTGAATTTTCAGACCTCAAAACAGAAAATTTACTCAGTGAGCTTTTCATTATCCCCACTGAGTATTAAAATCTCTTAACACATAGAAACTATAACTATAAAATTTGATTAATATAGCTCACAATTGTATTTCTTTTTTATATAAAACGTAAGAATATAAATTCGTTATAATAACAGCAACTACTATAATCCCCAGCATCATATAAGATCTCCAATCAGCCGGAGCGAAAACACTTATAATCATAATAATTCCTAAAGCCACAAATACTTTTCCACTAAATCGATGTGTTTTCCGCCACACTTCTTCATTACTTAACGTCCATGGATTACGCATCCCGACAAAAAAGTTTGGCTTACACTGTGGTAAATAATTACCCATTACTAAAAATAAAACACCCACTAATAATTCTGGAACCCGATTAATAAATAAGTTATATCCTAATCCACTTGTAATAATATCTATATTCCCTACAAATAGTAGCAGGAGTACCCCATTATTCATCATCATAAAAGCTTTAGAAAATTTCTCATAATTTGCTTTTCTTGGATCAATCTTAGGTATCACATTTAGAAATATATATAATGCAATCATAATTCCGACCATAGAAATCATTCCGTAAAATTTAGACGAATAGCCATCTACCTTACCGCCGCTCCAATGTGTCGCAATTGTATCCGGCAAATGTGGCCAAGCAAACGCCCAAGCTAAACAAGTTGTAACAATTAATATAATTGCGAAAAGATATTTTTTCATTTCCCCTCTTCCCCCTTATTTGTAAACGTAAACACCCAAGTCAACAAATCTTGAAAGACAGTTGTGTTTAAAGAGTACACAACGAATTGCCCTCTTTTTTCATCTTGAATAAGTTCAGCATTTTTAAGTGCACTTAAGTGGTGTGAAATACTTGGTTTCGTCATATTGAAATGTTCGGCAATTTCACCAGCGGTTAGATCACCTTCTTTTAATAAGTCTAAAATTTTTCGCCTTGTTGGATCTGCTAATGCTTTGAATGCTTGATTCAATGTCTTTCTTCCTTTCGATAATTAGACATTTAGATATTTATCTAAATGTTAAAATGATTTCAGTTAATTGTCAATAATATGTAAGGCCCTTTTTACTTTTTCCACTTTTAACCTACATTAATTACTTTATAGAGTAAAACTGTAAAGATGGAAGAAATACGAGGGATACAAAATAAAAGAAGCTCTTCTAACTAAAGGAAGAGCTTCTTTTATTTAAATTTTATCATTTTATTAACAAACGAAGAAATCCAAAAGATTATCAAACTTATAATAAAGGACATACCTACTATCGTTCCGAATTCATTTAACCAATAACTAATCATGCTTTCACACATTCAGTTCAGATTCTATTAAATATAATACGAAATTATTCATTCTTTATAGATTCCTTCTGCACAGTTTTATGCGCTATGTCGACCGGAATTTTTGTTGTCCAAGTTCCTTCCGTTCCTCCAATTCTGTTAATATTAATATGTACAGATAAGAAGTCTGGGAATTTTTCACCTTCTAACGGTTCAAAAACCGCTACTCCCTCTGGTTTGTCGTGATTAGCGTATGCCGTTTCAAAGCTCTTGCCTGCTTCATCACTTAAGTAAAAAGTACTTGCCTCTGGTGCATCAGGATTACCAATACGATCTTTTTGATAATTATCGATATGAGTGTTACTAAGAAAATGCAAATATTGCACAGCATTAAATTTCTTATTTTCATAATGTGGACTCTCTACTTGTTTCCCGTCTTCTTTACCATCAGATTTAATATCAAGCCCAGTTGTATTAAATTCATATGGAACGAGCGAACCATCTTGTTGTTCAAAACGATAATAAACAAGTATTTTGGCATCTTGAATTAATATTTCTTTTATATGAAGAGTAATACCATTATCGACTATTTTTTCATTTAGCTGTATAGACTTTCCATCCGCAGCATCCTTTTTAACTTGATCGTTAATCATGTCATTTAATTTTACTTCCGGCTTTACAAAATAAGAATTGTTTAACGCCATTGTACTCGTCGGTATAACGATAGCCGCTATTAAACCCGCTATTAATAATTTCTTTTTCGTTTTCTTTTTGCTATCTTTTTTATACATTTGACTAAAGGATTGATAAGCATGCTCTTTAACTTCTTTAGGGACCTCTTGTTTCATTGCTTTTTTAAATTCATTTGAAAACGACATTTGAATTAGATTCCTCCTCATCTATTTCTATACTAGACTGATTCCGAATTTTTTCTAACGCTCTGTGAATTCTAGACCTCACTGTACCTATAGAGATTTGTAATAGTTCTGCAATTTCTTCATACGTATAATCGTGGTAAAAGCGATACACGATTACTATTCTAAATTTAAATGGAAGTTCTTGTATCACCGTTAATAACTGCTCTTCTGTTTCTTTTCTTAATAATACTTTTTCGGGAACGTCTACAACTGGATCATCACGTAATTGTTGTTTTTCAAATAAGCGCATCCTCTTCCATATATTTTTTCTCCACTGACTAATCTGTTTGTAAACAATTCCATTCAACCAAAATAGAAACGGTCTAGATTGATCATATGTTGAAATAGATTTCCAAAGTTGAAAGTAAACTTCATTTACGATTTCATTTGTATCATGCCGATTTTTAACTATAGCGAAGACAGTTTCATATATTCTCTGACTCGTTAAATCAAATATAAATTCAAAAGCCTCCTCATCGCCTTTTAATAAACGTTCTATCCAGATATGTATATCTTCATTACTTGCCAAGTAGTGCCCCCTCCTTAACGATGTTCTCACTATATATTGGACAGTAAGCAAAATAAAGTTCCAAATTTCATAAAAAATATATTATTTTTTATGAAATTTCATCTATTTAAAAGGACAATACATTCAGTTATCCCTATAATACTTTTTACTTTTCTCACTTTTAACCTATACTGTTAACTAGCTTATATTTCAACATAATGAAAAGACGTGAAACACATGGTACACTATAGCTACAATTGTTTTTTTGAGGAGGAATATACATATGTATAAAATTTTAATCGTTGAAGACGATCCAAATATTTCATCATTACTGCAATCTCACATTCAAAAATACGGGTACGACGCTGTTGTTACTGAAAATTTTGATGATATTATGGAATCGTTTAACGCCGTGAAACCACACCTTGTTTTACTTGATGTGAACTTACCGAAATTCGATGGATTCTACTGGTGCCGTCAAATTCGTCATGAATCTACTTGTCCAATTATTTTCATTTCAGCGCGTGCTGGTGAGATGGAACAAATTATGGCGATTGAAAGCGGTGCGGATGATTATATTACGAAACCGTTCCACTACGACGTTGTAATGGCAAAAATTAAAGGTCAATTGCGCCGTATTTACGGTGACTATGCACCAAATATTTCTGAGCGTATCGTTGAAGTAGAAGGTTTAAAACTATTCCCTGAACGTCCAGAAATTCACTTCGGATCTGAACAAGTTCTTTTAACGAAGAAAGAAGCAATTTTAGCCGAAATGTTATTATCTAAATTCCCTCGTACAGCGAGCCGTGAAGATTTATTAGCTGCTCTTTGGGATGATGAGAGCTTCGTTGAGGAAAATACATTAAACGTAAACATCACGCGTCTTCGTAAAAAGTTCAATGAGCTTGGTATTGAAAATGCTATTGAAACAGTACGTGGACTTGGGTATCGTTTTAACGCAACTTGGAGTGAATAAGCATGAAGCTATTTTTACGTGATCATTTTACATTTTTTCTACTGTACGTATTAAACTTCGGTATCATTTTCGTTCTCTATGATGCAGTAGATGGATTTCAAAATAATAAGTTTTACTTCATCGTTTTAAGCTTATACTTATTTATTTGTTTCCTTGCTTATCGTTACGTTCGTAACCGTAGAATGTATCATAGATTAAGTGAGCAGCCAGAAAAAATGGAAGATGCGTTTATTGAAAGAGCAACCGCTCCGATGCCTCACGGTGTAAATGAACTCGTGCGTACGCAATACCGTCTCTTCCAAAAAGAACTACAATCGTATGAAGTAAAACAACAGGAACATCAATTGTTCATTAACCATTGGGTACACCAAATGAAGACACCTGTTTCTGTTATGCAGCTTATGGTACTGGAAATGGAAGACGAACATTTAATTCCGAAATTCAAAAAAGAGTTAGAGCGTCTAAACCAAGGACTTGATATGGCTTTATACATGGCTAGGTTAAATAACTTCCATGAAGATTTCCATGTTGAGACGATTTCATTAAAAGATACGGTAACAAAAAATATTAATGGATTAAAAGAACTATTTATTCGTAATGGCGTCTTCCCTGTTTTAGAAGTACATTCTGATCTAAAAGTTGCTTCTGATGCGAAATGGCTAAAATTTATTATCTATCAGTTAATGACAAATGCAGTCCGTTACTCTGGTGAGCGTGGAAAGAAAGTGTTCTTATCCGCTTATCGAAATGGAAAAGACATTATTCTAGAAGTTCGCGATGAAGGCGTTGGTATTCCGCAAGAAGATATTCGAAGAGTATTTGAACCATTCTACACTGGGAAAAACGGTCGTACATTCGGAGAATCTACCGGTATGGGGCTTTATATTGTAAGTAAAATTTGTGATTATTTAGGTCACTCCGTCAAACTAGATTCTGAAGTTGGTAAAGGAACGACGATTAAAATCATCTTCCACAATGCTGCGAATAATCAAGCAGAGAATGTAGAGAAGGTGACTGAATCATGATCAGAACATATGCTAGCAAAATGTATGAGAACTCACTCTCATACATTTTTTGCAATAAAACTACATATTTCCCTGCTAACGGGAGGCACGTATTATGACATTTTGGCAATTTGCATTTAAAAATGTAACGCGCAACTCAAGAGCTTATTTTGCTTACTTTATAAGCAGTGCCTTTTCCATTGCTGTTTTCTTTTCGTTCGCTGTTTATTTGTTTCATCCGAAATTACAAAATCCCACTATGATCTCTGAAATTTCAGGATTAATGATTTTTTCAGAAGTTGTGATTGTTTTGTTCTCGTTCTTTTTTCTACTCTATTCAATCGGATCGTTTTTAAAAGTTCGTAAAAAGCAATTTGGTATTTTAACTATTTTAGGTATATCAAAAAAACAATTACATCGACTCGTTTTCACTGAAAATATGTTAATTGGTATTTTATCTATCTTTTTCGGTATGCAGTTTGGACTTGTCTTTTCGCAGTTTTTCTTATTAGTAACGGCGAAAGTTACACATCTACCGGGGATATATTTATATCCCCCTACGAATGCTTTCATTTTAACAACGATTGTGTTTCTTGGTCTCTTTATCGCTGTATCTTCATTTACACCCATGCTAATTCGTACGAAAAAGACGGTAAACCTATTAAAAACGAATGGTAGGAAGCAAAAGGAAAGAAAACCATCCATATTTATCTCTCTATTTGGTGCTATCTGTTTATTAGGTGGTTATATTTTAGCTGCAAACCCTAAATATTTCTTCTCAATAAACACGCAAGTAGGCGTTATCTATATGGTTTCAAGTGTTTTTGTGATTCCAGCGCTTATTACAATTGGGACATATTTTTTCTTTTCTCAAATTAGTTTCTTACTTATTTATATTTTAAAGAAAAGAAGAAAGTTTTATATGAAACGAATTAATATGCTTTGGATTTCGGATTTAGCAAGTCGTATTCGAACAAATATCAATATGCTTTTTATTGTAGCCATGCTTTCTACAATTGCTTTCACAATGATTACGTTCCTATATGGATTCGGAAAGTTTACAAAGCTAGATGTTGCGAGAACTTCACCTTTTCCATTTTCTTATTTTTCATATGACGCAAATCCTTTTGTTAACAAGCATTTAACTTGGCTTGAACAGCAGTTACAAAAAGAAAATTTCTCTTATAAAAAGATCAAAACTGATTTATATGAAACACCATTGAAAGAAGATGAAGGTATAACGACTTACAATGACATTTATGCAATGAAACAAAGTGACTATAATAAACTTGCAGCTTCCCTGCGAATGAAAGAACTATTCATGAGTGATAACGAAGCATATATCTTAAGCGGCGATGCTTATTTCACCTTATTCAGCCAATTTGAGCCAAGCTTCAATAGAAAATCCATTACACTTTCTAGCACAAATACGATATTACAAGTAAAGGGCTATGAACAAGCAGGGGCCATTCCCTCTGACTTTTCATATCAAACTTTAATTTTACCTGACGCTGTTGTAAACAACTTACCAAGTACAACAAAGCATGTAGCAGCGTACAATTATAACGTACAAAACTGGGAAAAGACGTATGAAATTGCTGATGATTTTATGAAAAGAATACAAAGAGATCGACAAGAATTCCAATACGAAGGACCCCTTGTACGCTCCTATGAATCAGCAGGCTCATTATATAGAATCACATCAGGAAGTGCCGCATACTTCCTAATCGGGACATTCTTAGGTGTCATTTTCTTTATTGGAGCTGGTAGCGTTCTTTACTTCAGAATGTATACAGATTTAACGAACGAACAAGAAAAATATGTAGCAATTTCAAAAATTGGTGTAACAGATGCAGAGATGAAAAGATCTGCAACCATTCAACTTAGCATTTTATTTTTCGTTCCGTACGTTATGGCGTCCATTCATACAATGTTCGCAACAAAAATGCTTCAAGACGTAATTGCTTTATCACTATTCAAAGAAATTTCAGCCGTTCTTATTATTTTTGGAGTAGTTGAATTCATCTTTTTCTTATTCATTCGCTCCTTTTACATGCAAAAGTTATCAGAGTATACGAATGGTTAAGTTTTATAAATATATTAGTACAGGAAAAGGATACCTCTTATATCCTTTTCCTCTTCACTCTATTAGGAGGTTTAGGTGAATGACTTTTTGGCAGTTTGCCTTTAAAAATGTAACAAGAAACGCCAGAGCTTATTTCGCCTATTTTGTAAGCAGTGCGTTTTCCATTGCTATTTTTTTCTCATTTGCAGTTTATTTATTTCATCCTAAATTGCATATGACAGACGTGAATTATGCTCTGAACATATTAATGACAATTTCAGAAGTTGTCATTGTGTTCTTTTCATTTTTCTTTTTACTCTATTCAATTGGTACATTTTTAAAGGTTCGTAAAAAACAATTTGGGATTTTAACAGTACTTGGTATATCTCAAAAACAATTAAAGCGACTCATATTTATAGAAAATATGCTGATTGGTGTTCTTTCTATATTTTTTGGTATTCAACTTGGACTTGTTTTTTCACAGTTCTTTTTACTAGTTACCGCCAAAATTACACATGTACCTGGTCTATATTTATATTGGCCGACAGGTGCTATCGTTTTAACTATAATCATCTTTCTTGGACTCTTCATTCTCGTATCATCTTTTACACCGATGCTAATCCGTACGAGAAAAGCTGTACGTCTTTTAAAAGAAGGAACAAAACAAAAAGAAAGAAAAGCATCCGTACTCATTTCTCTATTTGGTGCGATATGTTTAATATCTGGATATGTATTAGCAGCAAATCCTCTATATTTTATGTCGCTAGGCGACATCATTGGGCTTTTATATGCCGTCTCTAGTATATTTGTCATTCCATCGCTTATTGCAGCCGGAACATATTTTTTCTTTTCACAGATTAGTTTTTTACTTATTCGTATATTAAAAACACGAAGAAAGTTTTATATGAAACGAATTAATATGCTTTGGATTTCGGATTTAGCAACGCGCATTCGAACAAATATTAATATGCTATTTATAGTAGCAATGCTATCAACGCTCGCTTTTACAATGATTACATTCTTATATGGATTCGGGAAATTTACAAAGTTTGATGCGATTAGGCAAAACCCTTTCCCGTTTACGTATTTATCACATACTGAAAATACGTTAGCTGATGAACATTTAAACTGGTTAGAACAAAAATTTAATGAAGAGCACTTTACTTATACAAAATTTAAAACAGACATATATGAAGTATCTTCAGCTGAAGATAACGCGCAGCTCTATTATGCCATTAAACAAAGTGACTATAATGTACTTGCTAAGGCGTTAAACTGGGAAACTCTCTCGGTGAATAAGAATGAATCTTATATTCTTATGAAAGACTTAGACGATCAAGTTGTTGGAACAATTCATACTAAAGAAAAGAAAAATACTCTTACACTTGCTCAAAACAATTTACAACTACAAGTGAAAGAATATAAAAATTATAACCCATTCCCAAACAGCTTAATATACCAATTGCTCATACTATCTGATGAAAATGTAGAAACATTATCCACCGTTTCAAAACAGATGAGTGTATATAACTTTAAAGTTAACGATTGGGAAGAAGCACATACTATCGGTTCAGCATTTATAACAAAAATTGATAACGACAATGCAGCTATTCAGGCAGAACATCCACCGTTTCATGCAAGTGAAGCAAGTGACTCTTTATACAACACGAAACTAAACGTTGCTTCATTCTTCTTAATCGGAACTTTTCTTGGTGTTATTTTCTTCATCGGTGCAGGCAGTGTTCTGTATTTCCGAATGTATACAGATTTAACAAATGAGCAAGAAAAGTATATAACGATTACAAAGATTGGATTAACAGCAGACGAAATGAAACAATCTGCTACAATCCAACTTGCGATTCTTTTCTTTGTCCCTTACATTATGGCATCCATCCATACGATGTTCGCGACAAAGATGCTACAAGAGATATTACATCTCTCGTTCTTCGCTGAAATTACAGTCGTACTTATGATTTTTGGAACGGTTGAAATTCTCTTTTTCCTTTTAATTCGTTCCTTTTATATGCAAAAATTATCACAACATATTAAGTTTTAAAAATAGAAAGGTGATTATTATGGAAGAAGTATTACACATAAAAAACGTCTCAAAAGTGTATGAAGGGAAAGTCCCTCATACCGCTTTAAAAAATATAAATTTACACGTGGATAAAGGTGAATTCGTCGCAATTATGGGGCCTTCTGGAAGTGGTAAATCTACATTTTTAAACGTTATTTCTACAATTGATTCTCCTACTTCTGGAGAAGTCGTAATTAACGGCAAACAACCTCATACATTTCGTAGAGAAAAATTAGCAATTTTCCGCCGTCAAGAATTAGGATTTGTTTTCCAAAACTTTAACCTATTAGATACGTTAACGATTGGAGAAAATATCGTATTACCTTTAACGTTAGATAATGTTCCTTTAAAAGAAATGGACGAAAAGCTCGATAACATCTCAAAGAAACTTGGAATTGATCATATTTTGGACAAACGTATTTTTGAAGTTTCAGGAGGGCAAGCACAGCGTACTGCGGTAGCACGTGCTGTCATTCATCATCCGTCTCTTTTACTTGCGGATGAACCAACAGGAAACTTAGATTCAAAAGCAGCGATTGATGTAATGGAATTATTTACGAAATTAAACAAAGAAGAAGATGCAACGATTTTAATGGTTACGCATGATCCGTTTGCAGCAAGTTATTGTAACCGTGTTATTTTCATTAAAGATGGAGAGCTTTACAATGAACTGCATCGCGGATTGTATCGTGAGAAGTTTTATCAAGAAATATTAGATGTCCTAGCATTATTAGGAGGAAGACGTGGATGACATTTTGGCAATTCGCATTTAAAAATGTCTCGCGTAATTCTAAAGCATATTTCGCTTATTTTGTAAGTAGTGCTTTTTCTATTATGGTTTTCTTTTCATTTACTGTATATGCGTATCATCCGCGCTTACAAAGTGTACAAGGCTTTCAAGATCGGGATCCTCTAATGAACTTAGCTAGTACAGCACAGCTTGTGATTGTTATGTTCTCGTTCTTTTTTCTCTTATATTCAGTTGGAACATTTTTAAATGTACGGAAGCAGCAATTCGGGATACTCACCATTCTCGGTATCTCACAGAGACAATTAAAAAGACTGTTATTTACTGAAAATATGATAATCGGGATATTATCTATCTTTATCGGCATTCAAGGTGGACTTGTATTTTCTAACTTTTTCTTATTAGTCACTTCGAAATTAACAAGTGCAAAAGGTCTCTATTTATATTGGCCAACAGAAGCGATTATCGTTACAACCGTAACGTTTATCATTTTATTTTTAATTGTTTCTACGTTTACACCAATGTTTATTCGTACTCGAAAAACAACGCAGCTTATTAAGGGAGTTAACAAAAAGAAGAGCGAAAAAAAACCATCTATACTCATTTCACTATTTGCTTTAACTTGTTTAGGACTATGCTATTATATTGCCGGTTATCCGCAAGGCTACATAACGGAAAAAAATGTACAAAATGGGTCTGTATTCTTAATTATACTATCTATTTTACCGCTCGTAGTAGTTGGGACGTATTTGTTTTTTTCACAAACATTTCTTCTCTTTATCTATATTTTAAAGAAACGAAGAAAGTTTTATTTGAAACAAATAAATATGTTATGGATTTCAGATTTAGTTTCTCGTACCCGCAGTAATATTAATGTACTCTTTATCGTTTCTATGCTATCTGCACTTGCATTTACAATTATTATCGGGTTATTTGCTGCAAACAATCATACGAAAGCATCCATACTAGAACGATATCCAATACCATTCACCTATACATCAGAAGGTGTTAATGCATTTGAACAAAAGCATATTACTACGATTGAAACTGAACTTACAAATGCTAATTTTCAATATGACAAATATAAGTTTACCGTTTTAAAAGATACAGCTTCAAAAGAATCAATTTCCATTATGAAAATGAGTGATTATAACGCAATAGCAAAGCAATTAAACAGACCAGAAATCACTCTTGATTCTACACAAGTTTATAATATTTCTCGCTATTCACCAGCGTTATTAAATCTCGTGTCTAACCCATTTGCGAAGCAGGACACGATTACACTTGGCTCTAATAAAAAAGAATTTCAAATTAAAGGTTTTATTAATAGAGGAATTGAGCCTCCCTTTGCATTACCTCACTTAATTGTGATGCAAGATGAAGTAATTGAAAATATGATTCCTCATATTGAAACAATTACAGTTTATAACTACTTCGTGGAAAATTGGGAAAATGCAATTGTCCCAACAAAAAATATATTAAAAAGCTTAGATCATGATGCAGAAACCTTGTATGAAGCACATAAGGATGAAGAAGATTTCATTAAACCATTTCATATTTATACAGCTACGGATGAACTCGTTCATAGTAAAGGAAATGCGGTTGCTCAGTTCTTTATTTGGGCATTTCTCGGCTTTATTTTCTTTATCGGTGCGGCTAGTGTTTTATACTTCCGTATGTATAACGACTTAACGAATGAAAAACAAAAATACATTACGATTACAAAGCTTGGCTTAACTGAATCAGAAATGTTTCGCTCTGCAACGATTCAATTAGGAATTTTATTTTTCGTTCCTTACATCGTTGCTGGTGTTCACACGTTATTTGCGGTTAAGTTTTTACAAAGTATGTTTTCTTTTTCATTACTAAAAGAGACATGTATTGTACTCACCTTTTTCGGGATTATCGAGATCATTTTCTTCTTCTTAATCCGTTCTCTGTACATTAATAAATTATCACAACATATTAAAACGTGAATAAAATGGCCTTGTGCAATACGCACAAGGCCATTTTCAATAGTTTTTAATTAGCAGCAATATCCACCATAGCCGCCTGCATAACCGCCGTAACCACCATAACCACAACCGCCGCCTCCGCCGAAGCAGCTAGCACCGATGATAATTAATAAAATAAACAATACGATTAGAAGCGCAAAACCGCCGCCGCACCCATGTCTGCGGTTACAATCATCATGTCTGTGTTCACACTTTTCGCTCATTACTCTATTCCTCCTTTAGTATCATTCATAACAAGTTCACCTTGCTCTAAATGAGGGGATTCCATTTATAGTATGTTTTCAGGGCGAATAGGAAGCTTGGCTTACTTAAAAACGGGCTTGTTTTGGCAATTGGGCTTCATCAAAAAAAAGATACCTATTCAGGTATCTTTTAAAGAAACATATTCAACACAAGGGCAAAACCGAATGCAATAAATGATAACAATGTTTCCAGCACCGTCCACGTTTTAAACGTTTCCTTCACCGTCAAACCTAAATACTCTTTTACAAGCCAGAAGCCTGCATCATTTACGTGAGAAAACATTAGTGAACCTGCACCGGTTGCTATAACGAGCAATTCTAAATTTACACCAGACATGTGCTGAATAACTGGTGAAACAATTCCTGCTGCTGTCGTTAATGCTACTGTAGCTGATCCGGTCGCTATTCGAATTAATCCAGCTACCATGAAAGCTAAGACGATTGGTGATAACGATATATGTTCTGCCATTTGCGCAATCGCCGTTCCAACTCCACTTTCAATTAATATTTGTTTAAACCCACCACCTGCACCAATTATTAAAATAATTGAGCCTACAGGTAGTAAACTTTCATCTGTTAATTTTTTTATCATCTTTTTATTAATTCCTTGTTTGATGCCAAGTAAATAAAATGCTGCAAAACATGAAATAAGTAAAGCGATTACTGGACTTCCTACAAAGACTAAAAATTCAGTTATTTTTATTGGTAAAGAAACATACGGTGCAACTACTGATAAAATCATTAACACAACTGGCAGTAAAATAATAAAAAACGAAACTTTACGACTTGGTAAATCGGTTGATACAGTCGTAACTCGAACAAGCTCCGGTTCATTTTCAGGTATAACCCTCTTATGTACCCACTTCGCAAATATCGGCCCTGCGATGATGGCTGTTGGTAACGCGATAATTAATGAATATAAAAGTACTTTTCCTAAGTTCGCATTATAAATCCCGATTGCAGTCATCGCACCTGGATGCGGAGGCACTAGCCCATGCACAATCGATAATCCAGCAATAACAGGTAACGCAATTAACAATATATTTTGCTTCGTCGTTTTTCGAATGGAAATAACAAGTGGTAATAAAATGACGATCCCCACTTCAAAAAAGACTGGAATCCCTATAACAAACCCTGCAAATAACATTGCCCAAGGTAATTTTTTTACGCCGAAAAATCGAATAAAGAAATCTGCAACTTGCATGCCTGCCCCTGAATCAGACATCATTTTCCCTAAGATAGTCCCAAGTGCCAAAATGCCAACTAAATGCCCTAGTACACTACCAACACCAGTTTCATAGGCAGTCACTATTTTCGTTAAGTTCAGTCCAGACATGATAGCTAAAAACAAACTAGCAACTGTTAAACTAATAAATGCATGCCATTTCCACCATGATACCCCTAAAATGACAATTGCGATCGCAAGTAACGTGACGATTAATAAGTATATATCCATCTCTCATTCCCCTTACTTTTATAAAAAAAGAGGGAAAATCCCCTCTTTTTTATACGTCATAATTCACTACATAATGCTGCATTTCTGTATTGTAGTAGCCTTCGCTATATTCAATTACTTCGCCAACTTCATCGTAAGAATAGCGCATACGTTTTAATAACGCTGTCCCCTCTTTTTCACCTAACGCTTCTGCAACAAAACTAGGCGCAAATCCAACAGCGAATTCATCTCTGAAGTTTTCTAAATGTATACCACGGTCTTCAACTAAATCGTAAAGCGATTGTAAGTCAAAGTCCGATAAATCTGTACTTGCCATTCGTGCTGAGAAATAGTGCGTATAATGAATGTACGGCGCATCATTTAACGTATATAAACGTTCAATACGAAAACTCTCCTTACCGAATAATCGAAAAGGCACTGTTCCTTCTTCATTATGAACGACTTCTGCTTTTAGCAATTTCTTTTGTACTTTATATCCTTCTTCCACTAACACTTCTGTAAATTTCTTACCCTTTGACAGTTTTGTCGCAGAAGTATTGCGAATAACTTTCGTTCCTTTACCACTCTTCTTTTCCAAATATCCTTCTTGAGCGAGTTCTTTAATGGCGTTACGCACTGTAATTTTACTCACCTTGAACTCTTCTTCTAACTGCGGTTCGGAAGGAATATTCGTATGAATCGCATATACACCATGCAATATTCGATCACGAATAATATTTTTTATTTGTAAATATAATGGTCCTTTTTTTCTCGTTACGTTCACCGTTACACCCACTACCTTTCTACATCACCTACTGATGCCGTCATTGCCCGAAGTATATCCTTCTCTGATGACATTGGCGTATCACCGACGATTGTATGTGCAAGCATTCCAGCTGCTGACGCAAATGAAACAGCTTTCTCTGGTGCAAACTCTTCTATCTCGCCATGAATAATCCCGCTCGTATAAGCATCTCCAGCACCTATTCTATCATATACAGAAAACGTAAGTGTTTTTGCAAAAGTGAACGTTCCATCTTTACATATAAACCCGCGCAGTGAATGTGTATTATCACCGTTAATAGAGCGATGTGTACCAGCAATTGTAGCAATATGATACGTTTCAGCTACCTTTGGAATAAGATCAACAAGTTGCGCCTCTCGCTCCGTTTCTTCTGTTTTCATTCCTAAAACAAACATCGCATCTTTTTCGTTCATCATAACGATATCAGCAAGTCCTAGCATTTCTTCATAATGCGGTTTTGCCTGTTCATATCCGTCTTCTCCCCAAAGTGATGGACGATAATTGCAATCAAAAACGACGGCTCCTCCGTTTTCTTTAACTGCTCTCGCTAAAGACTTCATATGATGGCGCACCGTATCATTCATCGCAAGCGTAATACCGCAAAAATGAACGATATCAATCTCCTTAGCAATTTCTTCAAATTGGTACATCTCTTCAGATGCCGTATTGAAACTACTTTCTAATCGATTCGAATATGTAACTCGGCTTGCACGTGCTCCAAATCCATTTTCCAAAAAGTACATGCCGGCATATTTGCCGCCCCTTGAAACAAGCGGGGTTTGCACACCTAACTTTTGAATGTATGATAATGCCGCATCTCCAACCGGATTTTCCGGTAAAGTTGAGATAAGAAGTCCTTCATGCCCTAGATGAGAAAGCGCCGCTGCAACATTCACACCTGTACCAGAAAATGAGTAATTTAATGTGTTTGCTTGCGACAATAATTCATATCCTGGCACTTGTAGGCGCATCATTACTTCACCGAATGCTGCAATTTTCTTACGCATATTGATCAACTAACTTCTTCACGACTGCTAATAATTCACGCACATCTTCTACTTTCGTGTTACCAGTTTCTTTATCAATAATAGAAGAGTACACGTGCGGGATAACTTGCTCTACATTTGCCTCAAGCGCAATACGTACAATTGTTTCGAAGTTTTCTTTATCAATTCCGCCTGTTGGCTCTAATGCAAATCCTTCTTCCGCACAAGCTTTCGCAACTACGCGATATTCTTCTTCATGAGCTAGCCCTTTCATCGGGAAGTACTTCAATGAATTTCCGCCCATATCACGTACAAGTGCGATCGCTGTTTTAATTGGAACGATTGCTTTTTCTTCTCCAGCCGCACTAATTGGGCCAGTAGAAATATTTACGTAACCTACTTTTCCTGTTGGCGATACTAAACTATTAATCCAGCTATCTTTTTTGCCAAGATTTGCACGTGTCGCTCCGACTGAAGGGAACACTTGGTTAATATGGCTACCAGGATAATGCTTCGCAATTTCAGCTACAACTGCCGCTTGGCGATTATCTCCTGCTCCTAGTCCGATTGATACAGCGTCCTCAATTTCTTTTCCGTATGCTTTCATCGCTGTAACAGCTTCTTCTACAGTTGGATAATCTTTTGATAATACACCAACTACTACATAACCTTCTGCTGCTTCAAAAATATCTTTTGCATTTTCGATATTGTTCGCTAATACATTTAATGCTACGCGGCCTTTATAAAAACGTTTTTGAATGTTTGTCATTTTAGTTTCCCCCTACAATTTCTCTCAATTTTTCTTCAATTACATGTATGTCATCACCTTGAAGTGGACGTGGATCAATATCAAAGAATCCTTGTCTTACTCCGTAATCACGTGTATAAATTGCGATTTCCCCTTCGCGTAATGCTGTCACAACATCTTTTGCTGATTTATTTAATTGTGTCTCGTTAATATGAATACGAGCTCTAAAGATTGCTCTTCCGGCTTCATCTTGAACGATCGTTACATTTACGCCGTTTAATTCTTTTAGCGGCATAAGTACTTGTAACAATTCTTTTTCTTGCTCGCTCTTATCTTCTTTTACCCCGTACTCATCAAGCGCTTGAAGTAAGCCAAATGTTGTTTCTTTCCCAACCTTCATACTTCTTCCGATGCAATGTAATTGCACTTTTAGCCACTCAATATACTTTCTTTTACCGCCCACAATACCAGAAGTAGGCCCTTCAATCGCCTTTGAACCACTATAAATGGCAAGGTCTGAATACTTCACATATTTTTGAATGTCTTCTTCAGCTGCCGCATCGACGATAAGCGGGATGTTATTTCGCTGCGCAACTTCCCATGCTTCTTCAACAGAAATCATATTTTTTTGTACTGCATGATGGGATTTCACATAAAGAATCGCCGCTGTATTTTCACCAATCGCATCTTCAATATGCTCTGCTTTCCCTTCATTTGCATAGCCAACTTCTACAAGTTTACCGCCGCCTAAGTAAATCATCGTTTCAACAGGGGCACCGTATTGAACGTTATGACCCTTTAACATAATCACTTCGTTTTTCGCGATTACTTCTTGATGAAGTCTTTCACTTTTACGGCGATTTCCTTCTGTAACGATACCAGCGATAGAAAGCGCAATTCCACTCGATGCTGAATTCACAACAACTGCTGCCTCTGACTCTAGAATTCTCGCAATATGGTCTCCTGCTTTATCTACTAAATCAGCAATTTCCACATAATTTTGTCCACCATGTTTCATTGCATCCATAACTGTATTTGCCGGAGCGGATACACCTAAAATACTCATTCTACCGCTCGCATTAATCACTCTTTTTAATCCATACTTAGCATTCAATGAATGACCCATTGATTACAACCCCTTTCGTATCAATCCTTCTTTCAGCAATGCGCTGATCCCCTTCTGAATCAATTAACGTAACCTTCTCATCTTTCACCGTAAATAAAGTTAAATTTGCAATATCGCCTTCTTGAATGCGGCCAAGCTCAGGTTTCTTAAGCCACTCTGCTGCATGTTTCGTAACCGCATCAATCACTTCTTCTAGCGGATAACCTAAGTAAAGGAATTTCGAAAGAACGTGAGCCATACTATACACTGGACCGTGTATACGGTTCTTCCGGTAAATATCTGTACTAATTGTATTAAGCGCAATACCGTAACGCTTCGCCGCTTCTGCTACTTTAAAAGAAAAACTAGCATTACCATGACCAACATCTAAATGTACGCCGCGATTCACTGCATCTAGTAACACAGGTAGCGGTTTGCCTTCTTCATCAAATAAATTATTTTCTTTCCCGTTTAAATAATGTGTAATGACATCATCTTTTTCTAAAAGAGGTACAACTTCCTCAATGCGAGGAGGCGCTGAACCGATATGTACCATAATTGGCAATGATGTTTCACGGGATAAATCACGCGCTATATGAAGTGGTTCAATTCCACTATCACAAACGACACTTTTACTCATTCTCGCCTTTAACCCAACGATTACATCTTTATACTTTTCTACTGCTTCTATTACTTTCTCTTTATCTATCCATTCCATATTGGATAATTCATCAATTCGTTTTAAACCGATGCGAGAAATATTTAAAAAGGCAAATAAATTCGTTTTTGCCTGCTCTCTACTTTTTACTAAATCTGCAATACGATCAGCACCGCAGCTACCTGCATCAACAATTGTCGTTACCCCTTGCTTAACGCCAATTTCGTCCACCTCATCGCCATACGGATCAAACTCTGGAAAAGCATGAACGTGCAAATCAATCCAGCCACTTGATACGTAAGTACCTGAGTAATCAAGAACCTTTCCACCCTCACCAGCACCAGCTTTCGTCACCTGTGCGATTTTATTATTTTCAATTACAATGTCAATCTCTTCCCCGTTCACACGTTTCACATTACGTAGTACGAATCGTTCTGTCATTGTATTTCCACCCTTTTCTATAAGAAGCCATAAGAATACGCTTACATTAAAATTTCATTTTTCTTTATCTCTTTCACACATTTAGAGTAGCACAAAAAAAGGGAGAAGTAAATATAACGTTATAATGTTTAAAAGTAAATAAAAAGATGCTCCTCAAAATGCTGATAGTACAGGAAATTATATCAACGATTTTTCGAATATATCTATCATAACTTACAATATATCAACGATTTTTCAATTATATCTATCGTAACTCAAAATATATCAACGATTCGACAAGGAATATCGATTTACCGACAAAAAACGCCAATCCCTTTCTTATATACGAAAAGGCTGCTCCAAAACGGAACAACCTCTTTATCTATTCCTGAACCGTCACAATAACCCCATCCATATTGTTCCCCGAAATTTCATACTGCTTATTTACTGGGACATTTACGTTCATATTCTCTGAAACTTTATAATAAGAAACCGTATATTTCTTGCCTTCCACCTCAGTTGAAATTTCTTTTTCCTCTTTTAAGAACTCTAAATATTCCTCTAGCGTAAAATTCTTTTTTTGCATAATTGCGCTATGAGGTAAACCGACGTAACGTATATGCCATGGCTCATATTGAATGCCTGTAATGTTACTTTTATTTTTCGGGTAGCGTAATACAAAGCCATGCTTCCATACGTTCTCTTCCACCCACTTACCTTCAGGAGCCCTCTCCATTTTCTTTTGAGTAGACCCAACATCGAGTGATAATCCTAAATTATGCTCACTGTATCCTGCTGGGAGTGCATAATCTGATCCCATTTCTTTATATAATTTACTTTGTTCTTGAAAATCTCGGTACCCGCTACTCATTAGGAAATGCTGTACTCCATCTTTTCCAGCCGCATCGACAACGTTCAAAAACTTTTTTACAACACCCTTTGATAAGCGAAGGTTTCTATCAAATATTACATAACCTCTTACTAATTCACTATTATGATTTACATTTATAATATCAGACCTAATACTATCTTTCTTTACTGGGTAATCTTTATTAACTAATAGTAGATCCCCTTTATAAATTTGTTCTTTTGTAACCTCTACCTTTTCCATACTTGCAGTCTTTACTGCACTATTTTCCCCGCCGATTTTCACATCAATTTCCTTTTGAAATAACGGTGATATATAAACGCCTACACAGATTGTGCATGCTATAAAAAAAGAAATAAATACCCACTTTTTCATTTCTAGTTCCTCCTTAACGTAACTTACGTATAGAATAGAAAAAACTATTAAAATAAAAAGTGGGGTAAAGTTTAAATTTTTATTAAATTGTTACGTTCTCGTCTTTTGGCAATCTCACTTCAAATAGCGTTCTAACTACATTACTTTCAGCAGAAATCGTACCATTATGCTGCTCGACAATATTTTTTGCAATAAATAGTCCAAGGCCTGTCCCGCCACGGTTCTCGGTTCTCGCTTTATCACCTGTATAAAACATATCAAATAGATACGGTAAATCTTCTTCTGGAATGCTATCTCCGTAATTCATAACTTGCACGACAACTTCTCCATTATCGACATACCCATTCATATCAACAAATTGTCCATCATATCCGTATCGAACAGCATTTGTTAACAAGTTTTCAAACACTCTAGCTAACAATTTTCCATCACCGTGCATCGGTAAATGAGCATCAACATGCAATCTAGCTTCTAAATGATGTTTCTCTAATAACGGATATAATTCCTCTTCTAACTGTATAAGCAACTCACTTATATCAATAGGCTTTTTATCCAGCTTTAGCATGCCATAATTCATACGTGTAATTTCAAATAGCTCATCAATTAAACTTTCCAGCCTTTGTGATTTCGTATATGCAATCGTGGAAAAATGTTTAATTTGTTCCTTCGTCAAATTCTCATCTTTAAGAATTAAATCTAAATATCCTAACACGGATGTTAATGGCGTTCTTAAATCATGAGCTAAATTCACAACGAGCTGATCTTTACTACTTTCAGCAAAGTCGCCTCTTTCCACAGCTTCTTTTAACTTTTCACTCGCAACATTTATTTCGCGCGCGATATTTCCAAACTCATCATTTGATGAAACTTGAACTTTATTTGTAAAGTTACCGTTCGCAAGATGATGAATCCCATTAGAAATTTCATCAAAGTATTTTAAATACGGTTTTGTCAAAAAGAAGAAAAAGATAATAGATAACGGAATAAAGAAAATTAAAAAGAAGTTAATGTCCCCAAATTCCCTTACCATTGATCGAAATTGCGCTAAAGGCTCTTCGTAGCGAACCATCTTTTTATAATACAGCTGCAATCCTTTATAAATTATATAAGTTACAGTTGCTGCAAGCACCATACTTAACGCAAATAAGGCAATCATTTTAAAACGAAAGCTTTTCATCATGTTAGCCATTGAAAGTATAACCTACCCCCCACACTGTTTTTATTAACTTATCCTTTCTTTTATCTTCCCCAAGCTTTTTCCGTAACGTACGAATATGTACCATAACTGTATTTCCACCTTCATAATAATCATCTGCCCATACTTGCTGAAAAATATTTTCCACATTGTACACTTTCTTCGGATGACTCGCTAATAAATATAAAATGTCAAATTCTTTCGGTGTTAACTCAATTTGCTCTCCATATACATTTACCGTTCGGCGCTCAGGATCAATAATGACTCCGCCAATCTCTAAAGCAGACTTACTCTCCGCTACTTTCGGTTGATTTAACGTAAAAAACCTACGCAGTTGTGCATTTACACGTGCAACTAGTTCTATTGGTGTGAAAGGCTTTGTCATATAATCATCCGCACCTAGTACAAGACCTGTCACCTTATCGAAGTCAGATGTTTTCGCGCTTAAGAAAATAATCGGCATATGATATTTGGCGCGAATCTGTCTCGTCACTTCATATCCATCCATTTTCGGCATCATAATATCTAAAACGACTAAGTCAATTGACTGCGTTTCAATAATATGAATTGCCTCTTCCCCATCAGCTGCTTTCACAACGTGGTACCCTTCTTTTTCTAAATGTATCTCAATTAAATCAGCAATTTCTGCCTCATCATCAGCTATCAAAATTGAAATGCGCTTCATCTTACTCCCCCTTTATACGCTCGATTTTAAACTAGTCTATCCAATTTGTACAATACAAAAAAGGCTACCCGTTTGAGTAGCCTTAGTAAATGAAATTATATCGACCATAACTTGAATTATATCGGCGATTTTCCAATTATATCGACCGTAACTCGAATTATATCAGCGATTATTGAAATATATCGACTTACCGACAATTAACGACAAAACCCTCTCGCTATTTGCGGACAGCCTAACGAAACTTCCATTTACCGCTCAAACACAATCCGCTGCTTCGTGATTTCATCCAGTCTCTTGCGGTCTACTTCATACTCAGCTTCAACACTTCGCGGTACAATCACTTTCCCGCCCTTAAGCATCACTTCCGGCGAAATAATATCCTGCTCCCAATGTCGACTAGAAGCGGATATATCACCAGGAATCGTAAAGTTCGGCAATGAAGCAAGCGCAACGTTTTGTGCTCGTGATATCCCCATCTCTACCATACCACCGCACCAAACGGGTATGTTATGCTCCATACAATAATTATGGATTTGAATAGATTCTGTTAATCCGCCCACTCGTCCTGGTTTAATGTTAACAATTTGGCAACTGCCAAGTGTAATCGCAACGCGCGCATCTTCTAAACTATGGATGCTTTCATCTAAACAAATTGGCGTTTCAATTTTCTTTTGCAGCTGTGCATGATCAAGAAAATCGTAATCCGCTAGCGGTTGTTCAATCATCAGCAATTGAAATTCATCTAGTCGTTTCAGCCTCTCCGTATCCGCTAATGTATAGGCTGAATTTGCATCAGCCATTAACGGGATATTCGGAAACTCTTTACGAATTTCTTTCAATAATTCGTAATCATGCTCTGGCTTTATTTTCACTTTAAAACGCTCGTATCCTTCTTCCGCGTACTTCTCGATTTGTTTTAGCATAACCGGAATCGTATTGATCCCGATTACAACGCCGACCTCAATTTCAGACTTCGTTCCGCCAAGCAATGTCGCTAGCGGTTTCTTTTGACGCGTCGCATATAAATCCCAAACAGCCCCTTCTATTCCGGCCTTTGCCATTCGGTTTCTCTTTATATGCTGGAACAAACTCGGCACTTCATTCGGATGAGAAATTTCAGTTTCCAATAAATCCAGTATTAAAAAATCCTGAAGTACATGCAGTGCTGTCTTCACCGTTTCTTCCGTATACCACGGTTCAGAAAAAGCAACGACTTCACCAAAACCAACGTATCCATCTTTATCTTCTAATTCAACGACGATACTCTCACGCCTTTCGTAAGTTCCGTAGCTTGCAGCAAACGGGATTACGAGTGGCATTTCCGTTATATAAAGTGTCGCTTTTTTTATCTCCACCTACATCTCCTCCACTAATTGTCTTAACTCTCGTCTTAACAATTTTTTCGAAGCGTTTCGTGGTAATTCCTCTAAGAAACACACTTTCTTCGGCACTTTATATTTCGCTAATTTCACCTCGCAAAAATGAAGAATTTCTTCTTCTGTTACCTCTCCGCTTTTTACAACAAAAGCAGCTGGCACTTGTCCCCAACTTTCGTCAGCCATACCGACAACACCGCCTTCTGCTACTGCAGGATGAGATAGTAACACTTCTTCAATTTGAGCTGGATATATATTTTCTCCCCCAGAAATAATTAAATCACTGCGGCGGTCTAATACGTATAAAAATCCTTCTTCATCTAAATAACCGAGGTCACCAGTATAAAGCCAGCCATTTTGAATTGTTTCACGCGTCGCATCTTCACGGTTAAAATAGCCACCTGTTACGTTCGGTCCTTTTACAACAATTTCTCCTTCAGCATGTGGAGGCACTACTACGCCGTCTTTTTCAATACGAAGCTGACATTGGAATAGTGGTTTTCCAGCTGATCCTACTTTCGTTAACATGTAATCTGCTGATAACGTACAAATTTGCGAAGACGTTTCTGTCATACCGTACGTTTGATACACAGGAATTCCTTTTTCTACACACGTTTCTAATAACGGTTTCGGCGCTGGCCCTCCGCCTAGTAACATGCATCGTAAAGAAGAGGGATATGTCTCTTCTCCAAGTCGCTCTAAAAGATCTGTTAACATTTTAGAAACGACAGAAATAATCGTAACGCCTCTCGTTTGAAGTGCTTCATGAATAAAATTAGCATCATATTTCGGAACGAGTAAAATGCGCATACCGTACATAATATTTTTCATTAACAGAGATAGCCCGCCAACGTGGAACATCGGCATACAAGCTAACCAGCAATCATCATCACGAAGCCCTAAATTAAGCGAAGAACCGACTGCGCTTGCCCAATGATTACCGTACGTTAAAATAACGCCTTTCGGCTTCCCTGTCGTCCCAGACGTATAAATAATTGTCATCGCTTCTTCTAAAGAGAATTCTTCCTGTATAGATGCTTCTGCCTTCGATCCATTCATCACTTCAGCAAATGAATATACAGGAACATCTGTAGTCTCAAAATCTTGATCCGTCACTAAACAAACAACTTCAGCATCATCCATTTGCCAAAGTAGCTCTTCTCTTGAAAGACGCGTATTTAAAAGTACAGCTACTGCACCTACGTAAGATAGGGCGTGAATAACTGTAATCATCTCCATACCATTTTTCATCAGAACAGCCACCTTTTGTCCACGCTTCACTCCAACATGCGTGAGACGTTCACAAACAGATACTACTTTTTCATGCAGCTGCATAAAAGTAACCTTTTCATCCTCTATTTCAATTGCAGTGCGATCTGGTGTTAAAAATGCACGTTGCTTTAACCAATTTGGCATAGTTTCCATCATACATTCTCCTTTCCTGAAAGAAAGAGACTTGATATGACATCAAGTCTCTTAGTTGTTTTGTTTCCGGTTGATTCCATCTAGCTGCGCCTCCTAGCCCCTTCCGTCTAAGAACCTTCCGCACGAGAAAGTAAAAAACACTTTCTGTGCGAAAGAACCTTAGCCTACGAGGCTAAACAGTCGGCTCCGCTTTTGGTTTGATCACGGGAAACGAGGGAATTGACCGAAGTCCGGGCTGCGTTTTTCTTTGAACGCGTCACGACCTTCTTTTGCTTCGTCAGTTGTGTAGTACAATAACGTTGCATCTCCAGCTAATTGTTGAATACCAGCTAGACCGTCTGTGTCTGCGTTGAATGCAGCTTTTAGGAAACGAAGTGCCATTGGGCTGTTTGCTAAAATTTCTTGTGCCCATTGTACTGTTTCTGTTTCAAGCTCTTCTAATGGTACTACAGTGTTTACTAAGCCCATATCAAGCGCTTCCTGTGCGCTGTATTGACGACATAAGTACCAAATTTCGCGAGCTTTCTTGTGGCCTACCATACGAGCTAAGTAACCAGCTCCGTATCCACCGTCAAAGCTTCCTACTTTAGGACCTGTTTGTCCGAATACAGCGTTGTCTGCAGCGATTGTTAAGTCACATACGATATGAAGTACGTGTCCTCCACCGATTGCATAACCTGCTACCATTGCGATAACTGGTTTAGGAATTGCGCGAATTAGACGTTGTAAGTCTAATACGTTTAGACGTGGGATTTGGTCGTCACCTACATATCCACCATGACCGCGAACTTTTTGGTCGCCGCCAGAACAGAATGCACGTCCACCTTCACCTGTTAAAATGATAACGCCAACATTTGCATCATCACGAGCGTGTGCAAAAGCGTTGATTAACTCCATTACCGTTTTAGGACGGAATGCGTTATGTACTTCAGGGCGGTTAATCGAAATCTTTGCGATACCATTGTATGTTGAATAAATAATATCTTCGTAATTGCCTTCTTTTACCCATTCAATAGCCATTACAACTACCTCCTTGTATATTTCTGATCTCCTCTATAAGTGTAGCTTCCCTCTTAGGTGAAAAAAGCATCACTGCATAGTTTTTAGAAATCCCTTTACTATTGTATCAAACTTTTCCGGTTGTTCCACATGAATTGCATGGCCAGCACCATCAATTTTGACAAATTTCGCGTCAGAGACGCATTTTTCGATATTTTTTAATATGCGAAAGAACTTTTCATCATGCTCACCGTTCACTAAAAGAACAGGCATTTTTAAGTTTTGTAGCTCATTCCACCATGAAGGCTGAGCCCCTGTTCCCATGCCTCGCAAGCTATTTGCAAGTCCTTTTGGATTGTTAGCAAGTCGTTCTTTTCGCACTGCTTCTTGTACCTTTTCTGCTAAACGTTTTTGCGTTTCGAACAGCGGAATATTTTCCCACATCGCTACAAAACTTTCGATTCCTTCTCGCTCAATTTTATGAGCAAGTCGCTCATCTTTTTCACGACGTTCTTTTCTAGCCTCTTCACTTTCAAGCCCAGCTGTACAATTTTCTAATAAAAGAGAACGTACATACTCTGGATATAGGCATGCCATCGTAATCGCCAGCCTACCGCCCATTGAATAGCCGAGTATGTGCGCTTTTTCAATATGAAGGTAATCTAGCAGCTCTTTCATTTGTAATGCCGCATTTCTAATATCATAATGCGTCACAGCTTCAGGACTTTCCGTTTTTCCGTGCCCAACAATGTCTACTAAAATGACTTGAAATTTCTCGCTCCAAGAAGGAACGAAAGAACGCCACGTTTCCATGCTTCCCGTAAAACCATGAAGAAGTAGAAGTGGTTCACCGCTTCCGGCTACTTCATATTCATACGATACACCTTGCAACGTTACTTTCATCGTGATTCACCTTGTAAAGATGTAGTAATTACGTCCATCGTTTTTGCCCATAATGTACGGTGCAATGTTAAGTTCTCATCACGATTCGTACAAATTTCCACAACGTGTAAACCTTCCGCCCTTGTTCCCTTTTGTACCTCTTCTCGGAATTGCTCCCAACCATTTACACGGCTAAATGAACCACCGTACATTTTAACAACGTGTTCATAATCAAGCCCAATCGGTGTTCCAAATAATGATTCAAAATGTTCCTTTTTCTCATACTGTGGTAAGAATGAGAAAATACCGCCACCGTCATTATTTACAACGACAATTGTTATGTTTAATTCATGTAATTTCGCTGCTAACAGTCCATTTAAATCGTGATAAAATGATAAATCACCGATGACTAATACGAGCGGATCGCAAATAATGCTCGCGCCTAAAGCTGTTGAAATGATTCCATCGATACCATTTACACCGCGATTTGCCATCACCTGAATGTTTTTATTTGATGTGAAGAAGAATGAATCTGTATCACGAATTGGCATACTATTACTCGCAAATAACGTTGCCCCATCTGGTAATACGCGTACAATATCCGTAATAACCTTTCCTTCAAATGCCGTTTCATATGTTTCCATTTCACGAAGCGTTTCCTTCGTTATTTCGTTTATATGTTGCCACATTCCGAACCAATCATTCTTTTTCATAGCTGGCATTTTTTCTATTAATGCACTACAAAATGCAATATCATTTGCCTGCACAACTTCTGTCGCAACAAGAGCTGGATCTCTCCATTGTCCGGATTCGTCGACAACGATATGAACGGCTTTCGTCTGTTTTTTAATAAACTGCGTTAATGCTTTCGAAACAGGCATACCACCAAAGCGAATCATAACTTCTGGCTTCCACGTTTCTTTTAACAACTCATTTCGTAAAAATGTATCGTAACAGTCGATTACCATCGTTTTATCGTGATTTCCGCTACGAATGTTAGAAAGTGGATCCGCTAATATTGGATATCCTGTTTTTTCAGCTAATTGTGCTGCAAACGCTGCGATTTCTGAATGACTATCATCTCCACAAATAATAAGCCCCTTTTCCATATGTGAAAGGCGCCCTACAAGAGAATCTACATATTCACTCGGCATCACCGCGTTCCCTTGCTGAACTACTCCTGTATATTCCCCGCGTCCTTTATCCCATAAACTTTCTAATGAAAAGTCCGGGATAAGCGGTTCACGCACTGGAAAATTAAGATGAACAGGTCCTTGCGGTGTTAAAAGTGCGCTTGCTATCATGCGCTGCGTCGTCATGCGAGCATAATGATACATCGCTTCACTCGCTTCTGGAATTGCCATCTCTGTAAATTGCTTCACAAACGTACCGTATAAATTAATTTGATTCATCGCTTGTGGCGCACCGACATCTCTTAATTCATGCGGTCTATCTGCCGTTAAGACGATAAGCGGCACTCGTGAATGAAAAGCTTCACATACAGCTGGGTAATAGTTCGCCGCTGCCGTTCCTGACGTACATAATAATGCAACAGGACGTTTTTTTGCTTTTGCGATACCAAGCGCAAAAAATCCTGCTGATCTTTCATCTACGTGTAAATATGTGTTCATTCCTTCATGTTGTTCCATTAGTAAAGCAATCGGCGTTGACCGTGAGCCTGGACTAATGACAACATCACATACATTTAGACGCGTCAGTTCATCCACGAACGCGCCTAAATAATATGATAATGCTTCTATATGATTGTTCATTTCATTAATTCCTCCAAAGCACCAAGCATCGGTCTAAACTTCAAACTTGTTTCTTCATATTCAAGTTGCGGTACAGAATCAATTACAATCCCACAACCGGCAAATAAGGATGCTTTCTCGCCATTTAATAATCCGCAGCGAAGCGCAACCGCAAATTCACCATTTCCTTCATCATCTATCCACCCAATCGGTGCACCGTACAATCCTCTGTCTAACAATTCCACATCACGAATGAGCTTCATCGCTTCCAAACGAGGTGTCCCGCCAAGAGCTGGTGTTGGATGTAATTCTTCTACCATTGTTAAAAGACTCACATCACCTTTTGCTTCTACAGGCGTATATAAATGAATTAAGTTTTTCGTTGTTAATAAACCCGGACTTTCCGGAATATTAACGACGTTGCAATGCTCATTTAATACACCGCGAATCATGTTCACTACATAACCATGTTCAGCTAAATTCTTTTCATCATGAAGAAGCGCATTACCATTTTGTTTACTTTCTTCTATAGAATGACCATGACCGATTGAACCAGCAAGACACATCGACGTAAACTTCTCATCTTCTTTGCGAATTAATCTCTCTGGCGTCGCTCCTAGGAAACATGCTCCTTTATAATCAAAAGAAAATACGTAACAATCCGGTTGCCCAATGCGAAGCGCTTCTAAAACAAGAGCAGAATCAATAGAATGATTCACCTCTACTTTTAACTCCCTCGCTAATACAACCTTCTGCACGTTACCCTGCTTCATCTCATCTTGCACTTTCTCAATTGCTTTCATCCAGCCTTTCGGATCAACTTCTACTTTAGAAGTAACAATTAATTTCGATCCTTCTAGCGCACATTTACTCTCCCCAAAAATTTTCTCTTCTAAAGAAATCATTTCGTTATAAAGAGTTTCTGCACAATCTGTTTCTGAAACAAATGTATTCATCGTTAACCACGCTTTTTCATTTTTTACAGTTAATAAAAATGCGGGTAGTGAAAATGTTGTATCTTTAAATTCTTTCCATAGGTCTGTTTTCTCTTTTTCTGGATCAAATGAAAACCCACCAAATAAAAGAGGACCTGTTCCAAATTCATATTCATCTCTTTGCACAAATGCATTCTCTTTTACTTTCTCCCACTCATCACGAGCAGTTTGAAAGCGCTTATGAGAAGAATTTGCTATAGTGAAAACAGAGCCAATTCCTGCAAATATTACATGCTGAGCTGGGTCTGCAAAATAACATCTATTTTCGAATGAAGTCCTTTTTCCTGCTGCATAAAACAGAAGTGGATCCACCCAGTCTATTTGTTTGACAAAACTAACTAATGTTTTTTCATTCTTTACACGCTTAATGGCCGCACTAAGAACTTCTTGCAAGCCTTTTTGTTTCGTTTGAATCACAATTGTCTCCCCCCTATGGGCGAAAAATAGTCATAATTACGCTTGATTTTAAGATACACCTCAAACGAAAGGCCTGTCAACGTTTAGCATTTCTGAGAAATTCACCTTCTCTTCCTAGAAAATAAACGTTGACACTAAATGATGCTTTTTCTACACTTAATTGTGTACAATATGTGACCTAAGGAGGATTCAACATGGAAATGAACGTCGAAACGAATTCCTCTCCTACGGCGCCAAAGCCAAGTAAACAAACAGGCTGGCGCATTTGGTGGAGTTTACTACGCCCCCATACATTAACAGCAGCTTTCGTTCCTGTTTTCATCGGAACAGCATATGCGATGCAGGTCGGAGGTATAAATCAAATACATCTCCCTCTTTTCCTTATAATGCTTCTTGCTTGTCTTCTCATTCAAGCAGCAACAAACATGTTTAATGAATACTTTGATTATAAAAGAGGACTCGATCACGAAGGTTCAGTCGGTATCGGCGGCGCTATCGTTCGCGATGGCATTCAGCCAAAAACAGTGGTTAACTTAGCATTTGGATTTTTTGGCATCGCAATGCTATTAGGCGTTTATATTTGTATGAATTCTAGCTGGTGGCTTGCTGCAATCGGTCTCGTTTGTATGGCCGTTGCTTACCTTTATACAGGCGGCCCACTTCCAATTGCCTATACACCATTTGGAGAGTTAACAGCCGGATTATTTATGGGTGTCATTATTATCGGGATTTCATTCTTTATTCAAACTGGAACTGTAACATCAGAAGTCATTTTACTATCTATTCCAAGCTCCATTTTAATTGGTGCCATTTTACTAGCTAATAACATCCGTGACTTAGATGGCGATAAAGAAAACGGTCGTAAAACGTTAGCAATTCTCGTTGGACGTGAAAGAGCCGTTGGTGTACTTGCTTCTATGTTCATCGTTTCCTACATTTGGACAATTGCTTTAATTATCGTGGGCATCGTATCACCATGGATGCTGATCGTATTTTTAAGTGCACCGAAAGCATTTAAAGCGACGAAAGGTTTTATCGGCAAAAGCATTCCAATGGAAATGGTACCTGCGATGATTTCAACAGCAAAAACAAATACAATCTTCGGTCTCCTCATGGGAATCGGATTATTACTTGGATATTTCCTTTAAAAGGAGCTGCTAATGCGGCTCCTTTTTCATATACCAATTTCAGCTCATAATTCCTACTCGCAACGCTCATACTATGTAAAGAAACTGAATTGTAGGAAGGTGGATGACAATGTTAACTCCACAACAAGTAAATCAATTTAAATCCGTTTTAGAAAAACAAAAACAAGAACTAGAGCAAACAATACAAACTCATGAAAATGAAAATCGTGCCTCTGAACGCGATTCCGTCGGAGAATTGTCTAGCTATGATAACCATCCAGGTGATATGGCTACAGAGCTATATGAACGTGAAAAAGATTTCGGGCTTATTGAGCTTTGGCATAAACAGCTAGAGGATACGAAACATGCCTTGCAAAAAATAGAAGCAGGTACGTACGGTATTTGTGAAGTGTCTGGCGTGGAAATTCCATTTGAAAGATTAGAAGCAATGCCGACTGCTACAACATGCATACAGCACGCGACAAATAAATTAAATATGGAGACCCGTCCAGTTGAAGAAGAAGTATTGGCTCCTTCTTTCCATAAGCACGATGAAGATCATTCTGTTGAGTACGATACAGAAGATGCGTGGCAAGATGTCGCAAATTATGGAACGTCTGAAACACCGTCTGATTTAGAAAGACAAGATTCAAAAAATTATAATGGTATGTATGTAAATAGTGAAGAGAATGTTGGATATGTAGAGGATTTCGAAAACTTTATCGGTACAGATATGTATGGAAAAAACCCACAAGTTTTCGCCACAGAAGAACATGAAGAGTATGAACAAATGCTTGATGACTTTGAAGAGCGTACCTTCAAAGGCGAATTATCTTCAAATGAATCTAGTTCCAAAGAGTAAAGTGAAACTTTAATTAGTGTGGGGACCATCCCCCACTAATTATTAGCCCACACCCTTCGGACGTTTATGGGATAAAAAAAGCATTCCGAAATTCGGAATGCTTTTTATCGCTAGCTAATTAGTTTTTTGTAACGTTAGCTGCTTGTGGTCCGCGGTTTCCTTCAACGATTTCGAAAGAAACTTCTTGACCTTCTTCTAAAGTTTTGAAGCCTTCGCCTTGGATAGCTGAGAAATGTACGAATACGTCTTCTCCGCCTTCAACTTCGATGAAGCCAAAACCTTTTTCGCCGTTAAACCATTTAACTTTACCTGTTTGCATGTCATGTACCTCCTAAATAAAAATGAAACTATGAATCCACATGAAAAGGTGGATATAAAGGACATGAATGTATAACAAGCTTACAGCCTTTAATACAACGTGCTTTATTTCCGTACCACATTATGTAGCTCAATAGTGCTTTCACTATATCACGCTATATGAAAAACGTCAAATGAGAACACTTTCATTCCATCATTTTTTTATAATTTTAATATAATGTTGAATTTCCATCTCCTTACTTTATTTGAAAATTAACAAAACTAGAGTATTCTAATACTATTAAATTCTGTACAATATAAATATATATTACATATGAGGTGAAAAAAATGAAGGCACATGAAATCGAATATAAGTTATACGGTGACGATATGCAGTTCGTTGAAATTGAATTAGATCCAGAAGAGAGTGTTATCGCAGAAGCTGGGGCAATGATGATGATGGAAGACTACATCGAAATGGAGACAATTTTCGGTGATGGTTCTGGACCATCTAACGGTCTATTCGGAAAATTAATGGGGGCTGGTAAGCGTCTTGTTACAGGTGAAAGCATGTTTATGACTGTATTTACAAATACAGGTCACGGCAAACGCCACGTCTCATTTGCTGCTCCTTATCCTGGTAAAATTGTTCCTGTTGATTTAACAGAATATCAAGGGAAAATAGTTTGCCAAAAAGATGCGTTTCTTTGTGCTGCAAAAGGTGTTTCTATCGGAATTGAGTTTACTAAAAAAATAGGAACTGGTTTCTTTGGTGGTGAAGGTTTCATCATGCAGAAACTTGAAGGTGATGGTCTAGCTTTCATGCATGCAGGCGGAACTGTATATAAGCGCGAATTAAAACCCGGTGAGAAACTTCGCATTGATACAGGTTGTCTCGTTGCCATGACAAAAGACGTTAACTATGATATTGAATTTGTAGGAAAAGTAAAAACAGCTCTATTTGGCGGTGAAGGTTTATTCTTCGCAACGCTAGAAGGTCCTGGAACGGTTTGGATTCAGTCCTTAACACTTAGCCGCTTAGCAGCACGCCTTACGAGTCCAGCAGCTCAAAGCACCGGTGAAGGCAGTGTTTTAGGTGGACTTGGTCGTTTATTAGATGGAAAAGAGTAAAAGTGCCCTTATGGGGCGCTTTTTATTTAGGTGGACTACGCTTCCCCTCCCCCCTCATATAACTAAATGTTCCATCCTCATTTTCAAAACCCTCAAAAAGAATGAATCAAGTCCCTCACTGCATATATTTAACCATACCTTTTCTTAAGGAGGGCTTCCTTAATGCGTACTCCTTTATCCTTTGATAAAGACACTGCCATATTGTTAGCTTCTTGTTGTGAGTTAACGTATGAACAATATAAACAAAATGGGATTTTTGAAATACCAGATGGTTTTCAATATGTACAAGGTTTTCAAGGAAAAACCATTCAAATGACAGAATGGTTTGGATTCATATTAGAATCTGAGGATACAATTATTGTAGCTTTTCGGGGCACACAAACAGATACAGACTGGATTATCGATTCACTCGTCAACCAAAAGCCATACCCATATGCTTTAAACAGCGGAAATGTCCATAACGGCTTTCTCTCTATTTATGAATCTTGCCGAGATTCTATTATGGATATGCTCGTATCATTGCCAGCCCATAAAAAACTACTAGCTACCGGACATAGTTTAGGTGGTGCGCTTGCTACATTACACATATTAGATGCACGTATCAATACTGCCTTCGCACAGTATGGCCTTTATACATTCGCTTCTCCAAAAGTGGGAGATATCGCTTTTCGAAATTATTATAAACTACAAGTAGCTAGTAGCTTTCGTTTTGTAAATTTATTCGATGTCGTTCCACTTCTCCCTCCGCGAAACATAAATTTTAATGATCGTGATTGGGAATATGCCCACGTTCATCACAATATGACATTTACAAAAAATACAAAATCTATTACGAATAATCATTCCATGACAACATACAAAACATGTCTGACTTCTCATTTTTAACCAGTAAACAATTGGAAATTACACATTCGTATACTATAATAATATATGAATTTACTTTTGGATGAGGGGACCTTACATGTTAAAGCTTATCTTTGCACTTTTTCTCATTGTAATTTTTTCGGTTACAGGTTTCTTTACATTTTCATACTTTGCGACAGGAGAATATGGTGGAACAGGCATAATCTATACCGCTATCCCATTTCTTTCTTAAGCAAAATAAGTAAACCGAGCTTAGTCTCATTTAGCTCGGTTTACTTTGCGAAGCAATCGTATTCCTGTTTTAAAAGCGAATACACTTTAGAATCACTGTACGTATTATTCATTTTTACATTTTGCCTCAATGTACCTTCATATACCATTTTTAATTTTTGCATCACACGTTCAGAAGCTACATTTCTCACACTACATCTCCCTTCAATACGATTCAAATTTAATTCTTGAAAACCAACTTTTATAACTTGTTCTAACGCTTCAACAATAACTCCTTTCCCCCAATATGTTGGGCTAATTACAGCTCCAATCGATGCACTATTATGTGGCATAAGCCATATTCCACATGTTCCAATTACCTTTTGGTTATCATTCAGCATAATAGACCATATAAGAGCCTTACCATCTCGTATCGTTGTAAACATATTTTCTAATAAACGATGAGTTTCCTCTTTCGTTTTATGTACTTCCCTCGGTACATATGTAGCTGTTTCCGCATTAGAATATACTTCAAATAAATCAGCTGCATGTGCACCGTGTATCTTCGTTAAAATTAACCTATTTGTTTTTAAATCTCCTTGTTCATACATACCCTTCATATGCCATTCACCACACTTCTGTATAATGAGTAAAAGTCCCTTCAAAAGGGACTTTTACTTAATGCTGTTTAACCGTATTACCAATACCCCAAATTTCATTACTGTACTGCAAAATCGTTCGATCGCTCGCAAAATGACCTGATTGTGCAATATTTAAAATTGACATTTCTAGCCATTTCGTTCGATTTTCATAAGTACGCCCTACAGCTTCTTGCCTTTCCGCATATGGACCAAAATCTCGCAAAACGAAATATTCATCATTTTGAATAACGAGAGAATCGTAAATTGCTTCAAATTCAGCTCCCGACTGTGCAAAGAAACCATTCGTTAACTGATCTACTACTTTTTTAATATGCATATTGTGGTGATAATAATCACTTGCACGATATCCACCATTTTGATAGTAATGAAGAACCTCTTCCGCCGTTAAACCGAAAATGAAACAGTTATCATCACCGACCCTGTCTTTTATTTCAATATTAGCTCCGTCTAATGTGCCGAGTGTAATCGCACCATTCATCATAAATTTCATATTTCCTGTTCCTGATGCTTCTTTACTCGCAGTTGAAATTTGTTCACTTACATCCGCCGCTGGGAATATATCTTCCGCTACAGAAACTCGATAGTTTTCTAGAAAGATAACTTTCATATATTGGCTTACGTACGGATCGTTATTTACTTTCCTTGCGAGTTCATTAATTAATTTAATAATTTTTTTCGCATAATAATAGCCAGGTGATGCTTTCGCTCCAAAAATAAAAGTACGCGGATAAAATGTAAAACTAGTATCCTCTTTCAAACGGTTATACAAATATAAAATATGAAGAACGTTTAATAATTGTCGCTTGTAAGCATGCAGTCTTTTTACTTGCACGTCAAAAATAGAATTTGGATCAATTATAACCCCCATTTTATTATGAATACGCTCCGCTAAAATCTCTTTACGCTCTTGTTTTACCTCTGCAAATTTCTCTTGGAAACTCGCATCATATTGAACTGTTTGCAACGCCTGCAGCTTAATCGGTTCTTTCTTCCACTCTGTTCCAATCGCCTCTGAAATAAGGTTCGTCAGCTGCGGATTTGCCTTCATTAACCAACGTCTATGAGCGATTCCATTCGTCTTATTATTAAACTTATCTGGATAAAACTCATAAAACAATCGCATTTCACGTTGCTTCAAAATTTCCGTATGAATTTTTGCTACACCGTTTACGCTATGGCTACCGACAATTGCTAAATGAGCCATTTTCACAAGATCATGTGCAATAATCGCCATATCTTCAATGCGATGCCATTCGTACGGATAACGTTCCCAAAGTTCATGACAGAAACGTTCATTAATCTCTTCAATAATCATATAAATTCTCGGTAATAACGGTTTAAAAATGTGAATTGGCCACTTCTCAAGCGCTTCTGATAACGTCGTATGATTCGTATAAGAAATCGTTTGCGTCGTTATGTGCCAAGCCTCTTCCCATGCTAGTTTTTCTTCATCTAATAAAATACGCATCAGTTCTGGAATCGCTAAAACCGGATGTGTATCATTAATATGAATCGCAATTTTTTCATGTAATTGACGAAGGTCACCATATCTTTCTCTATGCGTACGAACGATATTTTGTAAACTTGCTGATACGAGGAAATACTGTTGTTTTAAGCGAAGTATTTTCCCCTCTTCATGCGTATCATCTGGATATAAAAACTCCGATACCGCCTCTGTTTCACGCTTATATTTCAAAATATCTTTGCAGTTTTGCGGGAAAGGAACTGGTTCAGCATTCCAAAGCCTAAGCGTATTTACAGTACTCGTCTCATAGCCTACTACTGGAACATCATATGGTACCGCCATAATGACTTCTGCATTCGTATGCCTGAACTCTAAACGTCCATCCATTTCTAACGGCTCCACACTGCCAAAATAGCTTACTTCTACAGCTTGATCATGCCTTCTTACTTCCCATACATTTTCATGAAGAAGCCATTGTTCTGGAAACTCAACTTGATAACCATCAACAATTTTTTGATCAAACAAGCCATGTTTGTAACGAATCCCACAGCCGTGTCCTGGTAAGTTTAAAGATGCGAGTGAATCAAGAAAACAGGCTGCTAGACGTCCAAGCCCACCATTTCCAAGACCTGCATCTGCTTCCACCTCTTCTAATTCTTGCAAAGAAATCCCAAGCTCCGAAAGGCCCTGCTCACATACATCCCTGATGCCTAAATTTAAAATGTTACTTCCAAGCAAACGTCCAAGTAAAAACTCAATGGATAAGTAATACATTTGCTTTTGCTCTCCAGACCGATAGCTTTCGTTCGTTGCAATCCATTGACTATTCATATACTCACGTACCATGTACCCAAGCGTATTATATTGATCACGAGTTGTAGAGTCTTTGAAACTTTTCCCATACATCGTCTCTAACTTTTCTAGAAAGGCTGATTTGAAACTTTCAACATGAGTAAACATTTTTTCACCACCTACATGTTATTCCATGAGACTTTTATACAATTTCTTATAAGCAAGAGCTGATTTCTCCCAACTATAATCTTCAGTCATCGCTTGTGTTACAAGCTGTTCCCATACCGGCTTATCGTGATAAAATTCAATTGCACGGCGAACCGTATACAACATGTCATGTGCATTGAAGTTCGTAAAACTGAAACCATTTCCTTCTCCTGTTTTTTCATCATAAGATTGTACAGTATCGTTTAATCCACCTGTTTCTCTTACAATCGGAATCGTACCGTACGCTAATGCGATAAGTTGTCCAAGTCCACACGGTTCAAACAGTGACGGCATTAAAAATAGATCGCTTCCCGCATACACTTGATGCGCAAGCTCCTCATTAAATCCGATATATACCTTCACCTTCTCTGGATACTCATATGCCATCCATTCAAAGAACTGCTCGTATTCTGAATCACCGGATCCTAAAATGATACATTGTACATCTTCTTCCATTATTTCACGGAATACAGTACGTACTAAATCAAGACCTTTTTGTTTCGTTAATCTCGTGACCATTGCAATAATTGGTGTATCCTCTTTTTCTGGCAAACCAAAATAACGCTGCAATGCACGTTTATTTTCATTTTTTTCATATAATGACTCTGCATCATACTGAGCTGTAATATACGAGTCCGTTTCTGGGTTATATACGCTCGTGTCAATTCCATTTACAATGCCACTCAGCTTATCATTATATTTTCGTAGCAATCCATCTAATTTCTCACCGAAAAACTCATATTGTATTTCTTCTTTATATGTCGGGCTAACCGCTGTAATTTGATCAGAAGCGATAATACCGCCTTTCATAAAGTTCACATTTCCATAAAACTCTAGCTGCTCACTATGAAAATATTCATCACCAAGCTCTAACAGGTCGTACATCACTTCAGGAGAAAATACACCTTGGAACTGCAGGTTATGAATTGTATATACCGTTTTAATACGCTCATATAATGGGTTGTCTTGATACTTTTCGCGAAGTAAGAAATTAACCATAGCGGTATGCCAATCATGGCTATGAAGAACATCCACTTCAAAATCAAGATGCGGAATACACTCTAAAACTGCCTTCGAAAAATAAGAAAAACGCTCTCCGTCATCATAATGACCGTACAAAGAATCCCTCTTAAAATAATATTCATTGTCTATTAAATAATACGTAATCCCGTCTTGCTCACCTTTTAAAATTCCGCAATATTGATTTCTCCAGCCAAGAGGAACGTTAATTACTTTATGAAGCGTACATCCATCTCTTAATTTTTGCGGAATAAGACTATAATTCGGAAGTATAATACGTACATCCACACCTAATTTTTTAAGCTCTTTTGGGAGCGCACCTGCTACATCAGCTAATCCTCCCGATTTAACAAACGGTACACATTCTGATACTGCAAATAAAATATTCACTTGTTGTCCCACTGCTCGAAAAGCATATATTACTCTTCTTGCAGCTTCCTCCCTTCGAGTTTTCATTTAAATTAAAACTTTAATCAGTGGAGGAAAGACCCCCACTGATTCTTCAAGAATAACTATTAATCGTACTGTTTTGAATGCTTCCTTTTTCTACAACGTACGGCTCATCGGTGTTTCCTTTTAAAACGACACCGTCACCAATTTTCACGTCTTTATCAATAATAACACCGTCTATTATACAGTTATCTCCAATTTGGCTCTTTTGCATAATAATACTATTACGAACAATTGAACCTTTTCCAATTTTAACAGAACGGGAAACAACACTGTTTTCTACTTCCCCTTCAATAATACTGCCATTTGCAATCATTGTATTTTTCACGACTGCACCCTTTAGGTAACGAGTTGGTGGCTCATCTTTTACTTTCGTAAAAATCGGTGCTTCTTTCTTAAATAATTGCTTCCAAATAGCAGGTTGCAAAATTTCTAAGCTATGTTTATAGTAACTTTCAATCGAGTCAATAATAGCTACATATCCTGTATGCTCATACGTAGCAATATGCAGTGATTTTCCGCGCTTTTCTCTCACTACATCAAATAAACTGTATTGCTCCACATCTTTATATGTCTCAAATAAATCTAACAATAATTGTTTCTTTAACACGTATGTTTGAAGCGAAACCCCTTCATGGCAAACTTCAGTAATATCAGCTGCCGTATGTATATGCCGCTCTAACACCGCCTGGAAATTTAATGCTGTTACGAGATGGCTATTCGTAATAACAACGTATTCTTCTCTGCTTCTTAGAAAATAATCAATATGTCTTCTAAAATGTGCAAAAGATCCAAACTCATCTTGGTCACATTGGCAATTTGGTGGGAATAAAAACAATCCGTCACGTTTTCTATCTAAATCCCACTGTTTCCCTGAACCAACATGGTCCATTAACGAACGGTTTTTATGGCTTGTAAAAACCGCCACACTATGAATATTAGAATTCACCATATTGGAAAGCATGAAATCAATGAGTCGATAACGGCCCCCAAACGGTAGCGCCGCTAGTGAACGATGCCCTGTTACTTTCTGTAAGGAAGTAAAACTTCCCGTTGCATTAATAATTCCTAACATTTTTTCTCCCATTCATTTCATCCCCCTTTTCTATTTCCCTTCAGCAATTAATACTACATCGTCAACATTTTTTTCTGGACGAATGATTGTTCCATCTTCAATAACCATTTCCGATCCAACAATTGCTCTTTCAATCACAACATTTTTCCCAATCTTCGCTCCTGGCATAACGACGGAATCAATAACCATACTACCTTCTTCCACCGTCACCCCTTGGAATAAGACAGAATGCTTCACGTCCCCTTCAATGACGCACCCTTCGTTAATCAGTGATTCTTCCACTTTTGCCTTTTCTGCAATATATTGAGGCGGTTCGTTTGGATTGACAGAATAAATACGCCAGTTACGATCATTTAAATTCAATGATGTTTCATCGCGAAGTAAATCCATATTCGCTTCCCATAAGCTTTTCACTGTTCCAACATCTTTCCAATATCCTTCAAACGGATACGCCATTAGCTTCTTCCCTTCATCTAATAAAAGCGGAAGTACATCTTTTCCGAAATCATTACTAGATTCAGGATTTCTTGCATCCATTTCTAAATACTCTTTCAAAATTGCCCAGTTAAAAATATAGATTCCCATTGATGCAAGATTACTTCTTGGAAATTGCGGTTTCTCTTCAAACTCAACAATTTCCATCTCTTCATTCGTATTCATAATGCCAAAGCGACTCGCTTCATCCCAAGGCACTTCAATAACAGAAATCGAAACGTCCGCTTCTTTCTCAACATGGTAATCTAGCATTTTACTGTAATCCATTTTATAAATATGATCGCCTGATAAAATAAGGACATACTCTGGTTCGTACTGACTTAAATAGTTTAAGTTTTGATAAATGGCACTTGCCGTACCTGTGTACCACTTCACACCTGAAGACTCCGCATAAGGAGGTAATACTGTGACTCCACCGTTTACTCGGTCTAAATCCCAAGCATTGCCGATTCCGATATAATTATGAAGTTCGAGCGGTTGATACTGCGTCAAAATCCCAACCGTTTCAATACCAGAATTCGCACAATTACTTAACGTAAAATCAATAATGCGATATTTACCACCAAATGGAACAGCTGGCTTGGCTAAATTTTTTGTCAATGCACTTAAACGACTACCTTTTCCCCCTGCTAGTAACATTGCTACGCACTTTTGTTTTTGAGCCATCTTGTTTTTTGCTCCCCTTTCTAGTCTTCACTGGTCGTAATATGGATACGCCAAATGGTGGAATTGTAATTTCTACATGTGCCTCTTGATTATGGTACGGTTCTAGAGTCGCCTTAAGACGTTTTTTATTCACTTGCCCCGAGCCGCCATATTGCTCCGCATCACTGTTTAAAATCTCGTTATAATACTCGAAATCTGGCACACCTACTTTATAGTTTTCATATGTAGCTTTCGTAAAATTACATACGACAACTAACGCATCTTCTTGTTTATCTCCTTGGCGAATAAACGAGAAAATACTTTGCTCATTATTATTAGCATCAATCCACTGAAATCCTTCAGGTGAATGATCAAGCTGCCAAAGTGGTTTTGAGCGCTTATACAATGCTATGAGCTCTTTAAAGTAATCATGCATATAACGATGCATTTCAAAATCATGTAAATTCCAATCTAAATCTTCAAGGTCTTTCCACTCATCAAACTGCCCAAATTCTCCTCCCATGAAAAGTAATTTCTTTCCTGGATGAGTAAATAAATATCCATATAATAAACGAAGCTGAGCAAACTTATCCCAGTAATCTCCTGGCATTTTATTTAATAACGACTTTTTCCCGTGAACGACTTCATCATGAGAAAGCGGTAATATGAAGTTTTCAGAGTAAGCATATAGTAAAGAGAATGTTATTTTCTCATGAATATACTTCCTGTATTCAGGTGCACACTCCATATATTTCAGCACGTCATTCATCCAGCCCATATTCCATTTGTAATTGAATCCAAGTCCACCTTCATAAGTTGGAGCTGTTACAAGTGGCCAAGCTGTTGAATCTTCTGCTGTCATAAGAAAGTCTTCATCCTCTGCAAATACCGCTTCATTTAACTCTCGTAAAAATGAAACAGCGTGCTCATTACTTTGCTCCTGTCCTTCTTTATTCCAGTACAACATATTCGCAACTGCATCCACCCTGAAACCGTCAATATGGAAATATCTCATCCAAAATAACGCATTTGAAATTAAGAAATTACGTACTTCCCTTTTTCCTAAATCAAAATTGACAGTTCCCCATACTTGGTTTTCTTGTACATCCTTATCTTTATATTCATAAGTCGGTGTCCCATCAAACAAATATAGACCGTGAGCATCTTTACAAAAATGCCCCGGCACCCAATCTAAAATGACACCGATTCCATATTTATGACATTCATCGACAAAATACATCAAATCATGTGGTGTGCCGAATCTACTCGTTGCTGCATAATATCCCGTCCCTTGATATCCCCAAGAACGATCATATGGATGCTCAACAAGCGGCATGATTTCAATATGTGTAAATTGATGTTCCACCACATACGGAATGAGTTCTTCTACCATTTCCCTATAAGAATACAGCGTTCCATCTTCTTTCTTCTTCCAGGAACCGAAATGTAATTCATAAACTGTCATCGCTTCTTTATAAACCGGCTTTTTCTTTTTCTTACGACTCCAGTTTTTATCATTCCATTCGTATCCCTTCATATCAAAAACTACAGATGCCGTATTCGGTCTTACTTCTGCATATACAGCGTACGGATCTGCCTTAAAAATGACGTCACCAGCCATCGTTTCAATCGCATATTTATATATTTCCCTTTCTTCAATATGCGGTATAAACAAGGACCAAATTCCCTCTTCTGTCTCTTGTAGCATCTTATGTTGCTCATAATCCCATTCATTAAAATCGCCAACAACACTCATTGCTTTCGCATGAGGAGCCCATACTGTAAATCGTACCCCTCGCATCTCATCTTCCGTCACAATATGTGCGCCAAAGATGCTATAACTCTCATAGTACTTTTCTGTATGAAACTCATCTCGTTTCACTTTTTCACAATTTATTACACTCAATATGCTCACCTCACTAAGATGACAGAATTTTTTATACTTTAACTATTTCTGCAAAAAACTGTGATATCCTTGTTAATTTATAAAAAATATTCGTTTTTTTCTTAAAAACGTTGGTTTTTCTTCACATTTCCGTGTAAAATATCGAATTTTGACGAATATTCATTGCAAACGCTTCATTTTCCCCTATCTTTTTTACTATCATTTTTTCTCAACCTCTATTTTATTAGGTTTAGCCTATTTTTCATGCTATTTTCTACTTAAAACCGCAGCAAAACAATCTGTCATAAAAAAATATTTCTCAATATTTTTTTGTCATAATTTTATTGAAATGCAAAATTCATCAGCATATACTCGTTCTCAATAAAGAACATTACGCTTTCGTAAATATAATTCATACTAGAATACTGTGTTTACTTTACGAACGTTTCATAAAAAATCATATTAGGGGGCTTTCTTATGTCATTGAAACAAAAAGTAGGAATGGGAGTTGTCACAGCAACGCTTGGCTTATCACTTACATGCGGCGGTGTATTCGCCTACTTCAGTGATTCTGAAACATCTAGTAACTCATTTCAAGCTGGAACACTAGATCTTTCTATTAATCCAAGTGTAATCGTTGATGTGAAAGATTTAAAGCCAGGTGACTTTATTGAAAAAAATTTCACGCTTGAAAATAAAGGGTCATTGGATATTGCAAAAGTAGCACTTGAAACATCCTATGAAGTTACAGATGCAAAGCTAAATAATGACGGTGAAGATTTAGGCGACCACATTATCGTAAAGTTTCTAGTGAATGATGGAAAGCCATCGAATCCAAACGATGATCATGAAATTTTGTGGGAAACAAAACTATCAAAATTAAAAACTATGAAACCTGAGGATGTAGCTACATCTTTAGAACGTCATAACTTAATAGACGGTATTACATCTGGTGAAACAGATTATTTACACGTGCTCTTCTCCTTTGAAGACAACGACCAAGATCAAAATAAATTCCAAGGTGATTCCTTACAGCTAAACTGGACATTCCATGCCGAGCAAACAAAAGGCGTGGAGAAATAATTTTTAAAATACAAATTACCGGAGGCCTATAAAGGTTTAAACATTACGCAAGAAGCGAACGGAGTTATGTATTATGACTATTCTCCATACTTGCATAAGTTTTTACCTATTAATGCAGATGGTGACTTTAAAGTTGGCATTACCCCTGAATCCTTTAAAGTAGAAGGACCAATGAACACAGGCGTATATATTTTCAATTATGCAACTGCAGGTCCTGATTATCCAAGCGGTGTAAATAACTATTGGTTTATCCCACAAGGTGCTCAATATGCGAAAACTAGTTATGATAAAAAAGAAGTATACAAAAATGATGAACTTACTGTAACACTAAACGCAAAACACGTAAAACAATTTGTTGCAGGGGAATTTAACGTAAAATTCCTAGAGAAAAATTTCAAATTTGCAAATGCGAAATTGAATCCTGCTTTTGAAAAGCTACTTTCTGAAAAAGGTGTAATCGCAAAAGTGAATGAGCCGAAATTAGAAGCCGGTTCTGTTACAATAGGCGGATCTATCGATGATAAAAACTTCGCCGGATTAGATGGTGATTTCCCGTTCATTGATGTAACTTTCAAAGTAGAAAATGATGAATTTTATGAAGCAAATGCCCAATTAGAATCACCAATTTTTGTTTACTGGAAACAAGGTGAAACAGAACCGAATAGAATGCGTGTACTTCAAGATCAAACATTCTCAGTTATGTCCTTAAACTCACTAGTAGAAGGAAATATTAAACCTGGTGCATTCTTAAATGAACGTGGATATTTAGATGAAAAGCTCGATTATACAAAGCTTGGTGTAAAAGTATATGCAACTGATTCTTACCGTCATAAATTTGAAGGCTCACTAGATAAATACGGATACTTCAAACTGAATGGACTTCCTGTTAATAATCGTGACTATAATTTATACTTAGAAGTACCAGGGCATTTAACAAGCCGTCTAACAACAAAATTAGGTACTGAAAAAGATGGTAAGCTACTTGGCCAATATTATTATGCACGACCTGATGAAAACCTTGCCGGTGATGTAAATGGTGATAAAGTCATTGATATTAAAGATGCTGAAATTATCGCTAGCAACTATGGTAAAAAAGGAGTATCTGTAAAAGGCGGCGACCTTAATAGCGACGGAATTGTCGATGAAAAAGACATTCGTTTCGTTGAAAAGAACTTCTTGAAAAAAGGACCAGATGCATCTAAATCACAAACAGCTGTAGAAAAATCAAAAAGCGGTACACTCGCAGATATTTTAAAGAAATTGGGCTTAACGCCTAAAAAATAATAAAGTGAAACTTTAATCAGTGGGGGGTTTGTTCATCCCCACTGATTATTAGCCCACACCAATCGGGGTCTTACTGCCCGGCAAATAGCGGGATAAAAAAGAGCACTCTACTTTACGTAGAGTGCTCTTTTTCTATAAACGACCCTTATCCAGCAAAAGGGGTATATTGGGGATATACAAGGGAAACCGGAAAAGGAATTTATATTAAATTATATAAGTTCAGAGGTAAGAAGCAGTTTCCCACCTCTGAATTATTTAGCAATTATTATAGTACTGGTGCCATTGTTTCTTTTAATACTTTTACAGAATGAGCGAATTTCGCTTTTTCCTCTTCATTTAGCTCAAGTTCTACGATTTCACGTACACCTTCGCGGTTAATTACAGCTGGAACACCTACGTAAGCATCTTTCTCGCCGTATTGACCTTCAAGGTATGCAGATACAGTTAATACGCTGTTCTCGTTGTTTAAGATTGCTTTAGTTACACGAAGTAGTGACATACCGATTCCGTAGTAAGTTGCACCTTTACGCTCGATGATATGATAAGCTGCATCACGTACGTTTTCGAAAATTTTATCTAAGTCTTCTTGATTGTACTGTTCGTTGTTAGCTAAGATTGTTTCTAGTTTTTGTACACCGATAGTAGCGTGGCTCCATACTGGAAGTTCAGTATCACCGTGCTCACCAACGATGTAAGCATGAACGTTACGTGGATCTACATCTAAGTAGTCACCTAACATGTAACGGAAACGAGCAGAGTCTAAAGTTGTACCAGAACCGATTACGCGCTCTTTTGGTAGACCAGATTCTTTCCAAGTTACGTAAGTTAAAATGTCAACTGGGTTAGTTGCGATTAAGAAGATTCCATCGAATCCGCTATCCATAATACCGCGAACGATTTGTTTAAAGATCTTTGTATTTTTCTCAACTAAGTCTAAACGAGTTTCACCTGGTTTTTGTGGTAATCCCGCAGTGATAACTACTAAATCTGCATCTTTACAATCTGCATAGCTACCGCTCCAAACTTTTGTTGGTGATGGAGAGAATGGTACCGCATGGCTTAAGTCCATTGCTTCCCCTTCTGCTTTTGCTTCATTAACATCTACTAATACGAATTCTTCAGCTACACCTTGGTTGATCATTGAGTAAGCGTAACTACAACCTACAGCTCCTGTTCCTACTAATACTACACGATTGATACCTTTTTTCATGTTAATTTCCCCTCTCTATTGTTCACATATATTTTTTTATGATTGTTTAAGTAATTAATTAAAATACTAATTTAATGTTGTTTAACTTCTTTACATTCATATTGTAGCACGTATCATTGTGAATTACTTCACAAATTATGACCTATTTGTGAACTTTTTCACATAGAGTGTAAAGTTATTGGAATAGGTGTGGAATCCATTTCAATGGAGGCGTTTTCTTTAGATTGTGAAAGGGTTTTTCTTATGGTTTTTGTCGATAAGTGAAATTATATCGGCGATTATTAGAATATATCGACCGTAACTCCAAATATATCAGCGATTTTTGCAATATATCGACTTACCGACAAAACTCGACAATAATGACAACATAAAAAGCTGTCTCCAGTAGATTACTTATTGGGAGACAGCTTCTTCTATATATTATTTATTTTCCGCAGTAGCCCCTAAAACAGCAGCTTTTACGTAATTTTGACCGTTTAATTTTTGTAAATCCACAGCCGTTCCCGTCACAACAACACCGATAACTTTTACATCTTGCTCACTTGGTTTTATTTTCTTTCCTTTTAGGTAGTCATATATACGTTCATATTCCTCATAATACTTTCCCTTTTGCTCCAGTCCATTTTGAATTGCTAAAAGAAAATCTTTTTCCGTTCCATTTCCAAATTCAATATCACCTGGTTTTGCTTTAAAACCGTACACATTATAAGCACTTTCGGTCATATCATCAATAGAATATGATTTTTTATCATCATACGTATCTACCCAATACCAAACAGGATGCACCCCTTCTGGAAGTATCTCTTTTATTTCAGACACTTTATACGGTTTATCAAAAGATATAGCCAATTCAGCTACTTTCTTTTCATCTTTTATTTTCTCTATATCATTTATATAACGATTATATGAAGCAAATGGGAGATAAAACTGCATCTCTCTTTCCATCGTTTGATTATTATACAATTCACTTGTCTTATTAATACGTTCATTCCCCATTACAACATTATCTGATATTGTTAATGGATTTACATTCGATAATCGGCGAAATGTATTCCAAACTTTATACTCATACACTTCATCTTCCCACTTAACAGGTTTCCCTTCAATAACCTTATATGTTTTATACTCTACTGTGCTTTTAAATAAACCGTTAGAAGTAATTGCTACGCCTCTTTCCGTATTAGGTCTTGTAATTTGTCTTATCATATTTAAGTCACGATCCATAGTTAAGTAAGCTCTATTGTTCAATTGTGAAATTACTATTATAAAACCAAAGAATAGAACAATAAAAAGTGAAATCGAAATTACTGTAATTTTTAATAATTGTCTTCGCTTCGCCTTCTTCAACATTTTTGATACTTTACTTGAATCTATATCAAAATCGAAATCATCTCTGCTCATCTTCAAACCTCCCATACAGCTTTTTAAACTCATTGCGAGCCCTATACAAAGAAACACGTACGGTCTCTTCTTTCATCTCTAATACGGTTGCTATCTCCTTATATGAGAGTTCATAGTCATACTTTAATAAAAGAATATGTTTATATACTGGATTCATCTTTCCAAGTATGCTTTGTATTTCTACTTGAAGCTCTTTTCTTAAAAGTGGTTCATCTAATCCTTTTGCTCCAATTAATTGAACAGATTCAATCGGGATTTGTTCAATACGCTGTTGCCTTCTTGCTAGATCACGATGCCTATTAATCGCAACTTGAAATAACCATGTTTTTATATACGTAATTTTCATATTCGGTATAGATACTAATGCCTTATGTATCGTGTCTTGAACGATATCTTCTGCTTCTACTGGTGGTACTCCAATTTTAAGTAAATACCTATAAATGCTTTTAGATGTTTCTATAATGATTTTTTCATACTCCATCGCTCTCTCCTTTCTATTAGTTAGACGATTCAAATAGAAAAAAGTATACAAGAAATCCATAAAAAAAAGCAGACTATCCAAAGCCCACTTTTACACAACAAAAAAGAGATAGCAGATTATGCTATCTCTTTTAGTATGACCCGTACGGGATTCGAACCCGTGTTACCGCCGTGAAAGGGCGGTGTCTTAACCACTTGACCAACGGGCCAATTCTGGCAGAGAAGAAGGGATTCGAACCCTCGCACCGCGTTCGCGATCTACTCCCTTAGCAGGGGAGCCCCTTGAGCCACTTGGGTACTTCTCTATAATATGGCTCCGCAGGTAGGACTCGAACCTACGACCGATCGGTTAACAGCCGATAGCTCTACCACTGAGCTACTGCGGAACAATTATGGTGGGCCTAAATGGACTCGAACCATCGACCTCACGCTTATCAGGCGTGCGCTCTAACCAGCTGAGCTATAGGCCCATAATTGAAAAGCGGGTGAAGAGAATCGAACTCTCGACCAGAGCTTGGAAGGCTCTTGTTTTACCACTAAACTACACCCGCATTAAATTGTAAATGGTGAGCCATGAAGGATTCGAACCTTCGACCCTCTGATTAAAAGTCAGATGCTCTACCAACTGAGCTAATGGCTCATTTTGAAAGTGGTGCCGGCTAGAGGACTTGAACCCCCAACCTACTGATTACAAGTCAGTTGCTCTACCAATTGAGCTAAGCCGGCTTGCGATTTCAAAATGGTGGCTCGGGACGGAATCGAACCGCCGACACGAGGATTTTCAGTCCTCTGCTCTACCGACTGAGCTACCGAGCCTTTATGTAAAAAAATGGCGGTCCCGACCGGGGTCGAACCGGCGATCTCCTGCGTGACAGGCAGGCATGTTAACCACTACACCACGGGACCATTTGGTTGCGGGGACAGGATTTGAACCTGCGACCTTCGGGTTATGAGCCCGACGAGCTACCGTGCTGCTCCACCCCGCGATGATAAAATATTTAATTTAGAAAAAATGGAGGAGGTAGAGGGATTCGAACCCCCGCGCGACTCTCGCCGCCTGTCGGTTTTCAAGACCGATCCCTTCAGCCGAACTTGGGTATACCTCCGAGATATAAACCTTTAGTGGTGGACCTTGTAGGACTCGAACCTACGACCGGACGGTTATGAGCCGTCTGCTCTAACCAGCTGAGCTAAAGGTCCTTTATGGTAGCGGCGGAGGGGATCGAACCCCCGACCTCACGGGTATGAACCGTACGCTCTAGCCAGCTGAGCTACACCGCCATAAATGATATTAAAATAAGTGGAGCCTAGCGGGATCGAACCGCTGACCTCCTGCGTGCAAGGCAGGCGCTCTCCCAGCTGAGCTAAGGCCCCATGTTTTTGGGAATATCGGGAAGACAGGATTTGAACCTGCGACCCCCTGGTCCCAAACCAGGTGCTCTACCAAGCTGAGCCACTTCCCGTTAATAAAAGCGCGCCCGAGAGGAGTCGAACCCCTAACCTCTTGATCCGTAG
>Ga0209025_1000458_pt1 | contig 79809 bp, 70 predicted proteins | sample AraplaMF_Col_mLB_FD_184256 | JGI IMG/M metagenome (GOLD analysis project Ga0209025, IMG submission 184256) | Arabidopsis root microbial communities from the University of North Carolina, USA - plate scrape MF_Col_mLB (SPAdes) (version 2) | ecosystem: Host-associated > Plants > Roots > Endosphere... | reverse complement strand
GATCCTGGTCAACGCCGCCGATGAAAACGAACTGAACGCCATCCTCAAGCAGGATCCCTACGCCGTGGTCAAGGGCCTGGCCGGAATCCGCACCAGCGCCTGGAACCCCGTGATCGGCCTGCTCGCCGAGCACGCGTCCTAGCGAACTCTCCTCCCGCCCCACCTCAACCCAAGGAGTCCACGTGACCTCGGTCAGCCTGGGAATGCCGTCAGCCCCGCCACCCGTCCTTGCGCCGCGCCGCAAGACGCGCCAGATCAAGGTGGGCTCCGTGGGCGTTGGCTCCGATTCACCCATCAGCGTGCAGTCGATGACCACCACGCCCACTACGGACATCAACGCCACCCTGCAGCAGATTGCCGAACTCACGGCGGCCGGCTGCGACATCGTGCGCGTCGCCTGCCCCTCGGCCGATGATGCCGAGGCGCTGCCGATCATCGCCCGCAAGTCGCACATCCCGGTGATCGCGGACATCCACTTCCAACCGAAGTACGTCTTCGCGGCCATCGAGGCAGGCTGTGCCGCGGTGCGCGTGAACCCGGGCAACATCCGCAAGTTCGATGACCAGGTGAAGGAAATCGCGCGGGCCGCCAAGGACCACGGAACCTCCATCCGGATCGGCGTCAACGCCGGCTCCCTGGAACCGGGCATCCTGAAGAAGTACGGCAAGGCCACCCCCGAGGCGCTGGTCGAGTCCGCCGTCTGGGAGGCCTCACTGTTCGAGGAACACGGTTTCCACGACTTCAAGATCTCCGTCAAGCACAACGACCCCGTGGTCATGGTGGCTGCCTACGAGATGCTCGCCGAAAAGGGCGACTGGCCGCTTCACCTCGGCGTCACCGAGGCGGGCCCGGCCTTCCAGGGCACCATCAAGTCCGCCACCGCCTTCGGTGCCCTGCTCTCCAAGGGCATCGGCGACACCATCCGGGTGTCCCTGTCCGCCCCGCCGGTGGAGGAAATCAAGGTCGGCAACCAGATCCTGCAGTCCCTGAACCTGCGCCCGCGCAAGCTGGAAATCGTCTCCTGCCCGTCCTGCGGACGCGCCCAGGTGGACGTCTACACCCTCGCCGAACAGGTCACCGCGGGCTTGGAGGGAATGGAAGTTCCGCTCCGCGTGGCCGTGATGGGCTGCGTCGTGAACGGTCCGGGCGAGGCACGCGAAGCCGACCTCGGGGTTGCGTCCGGCAACGGCAAGGGCCAGATCTTTGTGAAGGGTGAGGTCATCAAGACTGTTCCCGAGAGCGAAATTGTTGAGACACTGATCGAAGAGGCCATGCGTATCGCTGAAGAGATGGGGGAGGCCGATGGCGAAGATGCTGTCAAGGGTAGCCCCGTGGTTAGCGTCTCGTAACGAGACTGCACCGGACGGGTTGACCGTCCGGGTCCTGGAGGGTGCTGATACGGCGCAGCTGCGAGCGCTTGCACTGGAAGACCCGGTGGCGAATGTATTCATTCTGTCCCAACTGGGTTCGCACGGGAGTGCCTCGCCGACAGTGGCGGGCGCCCGGATTTTCGGCGTGTTCGACGGCGGCACCCTCCTGGGTGCCTGCTGGGCCGGGGCGAACCTGGTCCCGGTCCAGCTCGATCCCGGGCTGGCCCCGTACATCGCTGAAGCGGTGCACAAGGCCGGCCGCCGCTACGCGTCGATCTTCGGCCCCGCCGGCACCGTGCTCGCGCTCCACAAAGCCCTGGAACCGCACGGACACCTGGCCCACGAGGTGCGCGCCGACCAGCCCCTGATGGCGATCAGCGGGGACCCGGCCGTTCCTGCGGATCCCCGCCTCGGCTTCGGCGATATGGCGGACTTCGATCTGATCTTGCCCGCCTGCGCCGCGATGTTCGAAGAGGAAGTGGGATATTCGCCGTTCCTTGGCGGAGAGGACTTCTACAGCAGGCGGGTGGCCGGATTGATCCGGCAGGGACACTCGCTGGTGCACATTGAGGGCGGCCGGGTGCTCTTCAAAGCCGAGCTTGGTGCGGTGACTCCGGAAGTGAGCCAGGTGCAGGGCGTGTGGCTCAATCCCGAGATCCGCGGCCAGGGCCTGAGTGCCGGTTACATGGCCGCCGTCGTGCTCCTGGCTCGGACGCTCGCACCGGTCACCAGCCTCTACGTGAACCATTACAACCTGCGCGCGCGGGCAAGTTATGAACGGGTGGGATTCCAGCAACTCGGAACGTTCGCTACTGTGCTGTACTGATACAGGGCGGCATTCGGGCCGACCTGCCCGTTCGCATCCTCTGGGGGGATCTTGTCCAACGCACGTCGTATTGTCCTGGCCGTTTCGGTCGCCGTGGCACTGTCGGTTTCCGCTTGTTCGGCCCCGGCGCCGGCACCTTCATCTGCGCCGGTCCAAAGCCAGACGCCCACTCCGACACCCACACCCACCGTCGCCTTCAAGAAGTACACGAACGCAGAGCTCGCGGAACTGTTCGAAAGTGTCGACGACGCACAGGGGTCGCCACTAGTCGCCCTGCCGCCAGCGCAGCTCGAGCAGGGAGTTGCCGCTGCCAAGAAGATGCTCTCGTCGATCAAGGTCACCCCGGCGGTGTGCGGCGGCGCCGCCCTGACGGGCGGCTTCGAGGCAACCCAGGGAGCGAGCATGGCGGTTGCCACCTCGAGGCCGTCCGGCAGCGCCTCAGCGGTCCAGACAGTGAGCCTCGTCTCCGGCGTGGATCAGGCGAAGCTCTCGGCCCTCTATGCCAAGGGCAAGGAACAGAGCAAGAAATGCGGGCACGTAGTCGTTGAGGTGGCGGGCCAGAGGGCGGAGTCTTCGGTCGTCGAGATCCCTGTTGTCACGACAACCCCGGGTTCCTTCGCCGTGAAGGCCACCAGCACCACGAGCATGGGCGTGATAACGCAGGTCATGGTGACGGCCATGAAGGGCGGCGTCGTGATTAACAGCATTTACGTCAGCGCCGGCAACGTCGCCTTGGAGACGAAGCAGGCCGCACAGACCCTCGACGACATCGCAGCCCAAATCAAGTAGTCGTTCCACCACCGACGTCCTTGCCCCGGACATCCCGTGCACCTTACGGACCTTCCAACGGCTCCGCGAGGTAGTGCCGGATGTTCGGGGCGATCAGTTTGACGAGGTCTTCCGGGTCCGCCGACGCCAGGGGCTCCAACCTGACCACGTACCGCACCAGCATCAGGCCCACCACCTGGGTGGCCACGAGATTCCCGCGCAGCGCGCGTTCCCCCGGGGTGCCCGGCAGCCCGGCCATGATGCGCTGCAGGATGGTGCGGGACACCAGCTCGCGGAGCATTGCCGTCTTGGCTTTGGAACCGATGGTGCCGCGCAGGAACGCCACCAGGCTGTGCTGTGCCGGGCTCTCCCACAGCCCGAGCACCGCCCGCACGATTTCCTCCGCGCGCTGGCCGGGATCGAGGGATTCAACGCCGGCAAGGACCTGCACCGGATCGGCCGGGAGGTCCACGCTGTGAACGAAAAGCTCATCCTTGCCTTTGAAAAAATGGTGCACCAGGGCCGGATCCACCCCGGCCTCGCGGGCTACCTGACGCAGGCTGGTGCCGTCGAAACCGTGCTCGGCGAAGAGCCTGCGCGCCGCCGCCAGGATGAGTTCGCGCGAATCGTTCCCTCCGCTGCGGCGGCCCCGGCGGGACGCCGGCACGGAGCCGTGCGGTGCTGCCGCGGACGGGTGCAGCGACGGAAGCCCGCTCATCGGCTCTGCCGCCGGAGGGTCAGCGAGGCCAGCACGAGCACCCCGACGACGATGATCCCGATGACCGTCGCGTCATCCCACATGAGCCGGGTAGCCTCGGTGTTGGACGCAATCTCCTTCAACGCATCCACTGAAAACGTCAGCGGCAGCACGTTGGAGATGTTCTCCAGCACATCGTTCATCCGCTCGCGCGCCACGAACAGGCCGCAGAGCAGGATCTGCGGAACCACCACCACGGGCATGAACTGCACGGCCTGGAACTCGGTCCGGGCGAACGCCGAGCAGAGCAGGCCCAGCGCGACCCCCAGCACCGCGTTGATGACTGCGATCATCACCACATATCCCGGGCTGCCCTTGATGTCCAGGTTGAAGATCCAGTACGCCACCGCCGTCGCCACGAGCGACTGCAGCGCCGCCATGATCGAGAACGCGATCGCGTAGCCGAACAGCAGGTCCGCCTTGTGGATCGGCGTCGTCAGCAGACGCTCGAGGGTGCCGGACGTCCGTTCGCGCAGCATGGTGATCGACGTGACCAGGAACATCACCACGAACGGGAAGATCGCCAGCATCATCAGGCCCACACGGTCGAAGGTGCGCGGCACCCCCGGCGGCAGGGTCTCGTTCTCGTAGAGGTAGTACACGGCGGTCAGCAGCAGCGCGGGCACCACCAGGATCAGCGCAATGCTGCGCCGGTCATGCCGGAGCTGATCGAGGACCCGCCGGCTCGTCGCCAGCATCATGCGGGGATTCATCACGCCACCTGGCTTTCGTTGCGGTTCCGGCGGGAGGGCGCGTTCTCCGCCTCCCGGATCAGGTGCAGGAACGCCTGTTCGAGGTCGGCGCTGTGCCCGCGTTCACCGAGCTCGGCCGGAGTGAGGCTGGCCATCAGCAGGCCTTCGCGCAACAGCAGCAGCGAGGAACAGTGCGAGGCTTCCTCCATCACGTGGCTGGAGACCAGCAGCGTGGTTCCCGCGGCGGCCATCGTGGCGAAGCGTTCCCACAGTTCCGCGCGGAGCACGGGATCCAGGCCCACGGTCGGTTCGTCCAGGACCAGCAGGCTGGGGCGCGCCACCAGGGCGCAGGCCAGGGACACGCGGCTTAACTGCCCGCCGGAGAGGTCGAGGGTCCGCTGCCGGGCGAAGTCCTCGAGCCCGACGGCGGCGATCGCCTCCGCGGTGTCCGCCGTCGTCGCGCCGTGCATCGCCCCGAAGTAGCGGACGTTCGCTTCGACGCTCAGGTCCGGATAGACGCTGGGGGACTGGGTGACATAGCCGACCTCGTGCCGCAAGGCGGCGGAGCCGGCCGGCTTGCCGAGAACGGTCACCGTTCCGGATGAGAGCCGCTGCGCCCCGACGATGGCTCGCATGAGGGTCGTCTTGCCGCTGCCGGAGGGGCCGAGCAGGCCGGTGATCCGGCCGGCATCGATGGTGAAATCCAGGCCGCGCAGGATCTTGGTCCGGCCGCGGTTGACGTGCAGGCCGCTGGCTTGGACGGCCGGGGCAACGGCCGCGGGTTCTGCTGTATGCCGGTTCATTGCAACCTCCAGGAGTGAATTCATCACCTGATGAATTCAAGGTAGACCGGCCGCCTGGCACCGTCAATGGATTGCGCACGGCGCCTGCTGCGGCAGCGGGTGGCGCCTGCTGCGGCAACGCGCGGCAAAGACGCAGGCGGCCAGCCGGTAGATTAGTAGACAGTAGTTTTTGCCATCCCTTGCCACAGAAACGGATTTGCCCGTGGTCGTTCGCCTCTCCCAGCTGTTCCTGCGCACCTTGCGTGAAGATCCCGTCGACGCCGAGGTCGCCAGCCACAAGCTGCTGGTACGCGCGGGCTACATCCGCCGCGCGGCCCCCGGCATCTACACCTGGCTGCCGCTGGGCCTGAGCGTGCTGCGCAAGGTGGAACGGATCATCCGCGAGGAAATGACCGCGATCGGCGCCCAGGAAGTCCACTTCCCGGCCCTGCTGCCCAAGGAACCCTACGAGGCCACCAACCGCTGGACCGAATACGGCGAGGGCATCTTCCGGCTCAAGGACCGCAAGCAGGCCGACTACCTGCTCGCCCCCACCCACGAGGAAGTTTTCACCCTCCTGGTCAAGGACCTGTACTCCTCGTACAAGGACCTGCCCCTGAGCATCTACCAGATCCAGAACAAGTACCGCGACGAGGCCCGTCCGCGCGCCGGCCTCCTCCGCGGCCGCGAGTTCATCATGAAGGACTCCTACTCCTTCGACGTGGACGACGCCGGCCTGGACGCCAGCTACGCCGCGCACCGCGCCGCCTACCTGAAGATCTTCGAACGCCTGGGCCTTGACGTTGTCCCCGTCACCGCCACGGCCGGCGCCATGGGCGGGTCCAAGAGCGAGGAATTCCTGCACCCCACCGAGATCGGCGAGGACACCTTCGTGCGCTCCGCCGGCGGCTACGCGGCCAACGTCGAGGCCGTCACCACGGTGGCCCCCGAAGCCATCGACTTCAGCAACGCTCCCGCGGCCCGCGTCCTGGACACCCCGGACACCCCGACGATTGAAACCCTCGTGGCCGCATCGAACGAGCTCGCCCCCCGCAGCGAGGCCGACGGCGGCGCATGGACTGCAGCGGACACCCTGAAGAACGTCGTGCTCGCCGTGACCCTGCCCACCGGTGAGCGCCAGCTCGTCGTCATCGGCGTTCCCGGCGACCGCGCCGTGGACCTCAAGCGCCTCGAGGCCAACATCGGCGCCTTCCTGCCGGTGGCCGGCGAGCTCGGCCTGGAAGCGGCCAACGAAGAGGACCTCAAGAAGCAGCCGCTCATCGTCAAGGGATACCTCGGCCCCGGCCTCACGCTGGACGAACCCCTGCTGGGCAGCGAAAGCTCCACGAAGCTCCTGTACCTCGTTGATCCGCGCGTTGTCAGTGGCACCGCCTGGATCACCGGAGCCAACCAGGCGGGCAAGCACGTTTACGGCCTCGTCGCCGGTCGGGACTTCGGCTGGGACGGCGTCATCGAAGCCACCGAGGTGCGCGAAGGCGACCTGGCCCCAGACGGCAGCGGTCCGCTGGAGCTGGCCCGCGGCATCGAGATGGGCCACATCTTCCAGCTCGGCCGCAAGTACGCCGAAGCCCTGGACCTGAAGGTCCTGGACCAGAACGGCAAGCAGGTCGTGGTGACCATGGGCTCCTACGGCGTCGGCGTCACCCGCGCCGTGGCCGCCCTGGCCGAGTCCAACAACGACGACCGAGGCCTCGTCTGGCCGCGCTCCGTGGCACCCGCGGACGTCCACGTCGTCGCCGTCGGACGCGGCGAGGAGATCTTCGCCGCCGCAGAGAAGCTGTCCGCCGAACTCGAGGCCGCCGGCCTCGAGGTCATCTACGACGACCGGCCGAAGGTTTCCCCCGGCGTGAAGTTCGGCGACGCCGAGCTGCTGGGCGTGCCCACCATCCTTGCCGTCGGCAAGGGCCTGGCGAGCGGCGTGGTGGAGATCAAGGACCGCCGCAGCGGCGAGGCCGAGGACGTCGCCGTCGAAAAGGCCGTGGACTACGTGGTCAACGCCGTCCGCCAGAAGTGATTTCCGGCTTCGAATCGATCGAGGCCGCCACGCTCGTCATGATCGTGGTGGCCGGTTTCGCCGCCGGATGGGTTGACGCCGTGGTGGGCGGCGGGGGACTGATCCAGCTCCCCGCCCTCCTCCTGGTCCCGGGCATCACCCCGGTCCAGGCGCTGGCCACCAACAAGATGGGCTCCATCTTCGGCACCGCTACGAGCGCCGCCACCTACTACCGCAGGGTCGGCCCCGACCTGAAGACGGCCGTGCCGATGGCGGTGATTGCCCTCGCCGGAAGCTTCGGCGGGGCGCTGCTCGCGGCCAACCTGCCTGCCTCGGTGTTCAAGCCGATCATCGTGGTTGCACTGGTCGTCGTCGCGCTCTTCACCGCGCTGCGGCCCAACGCGGGCGAGCTCACCGCCCTCCGGCACAATGGCCACCGGCACTACGTGGTGGCGTGCCTGATCGGCGCGGTGATCGGTTTCTACGACGGGCTGATCGGCCCCGGCACCGGCTCCTTCCTGGTGATCGCCCTCGTCTCCGCGATGGGCTACGCCTTCCTCGAAGCCAGTGCCAAGGCCAAGATCGTCAACATGGCCACCAACGCCGGCGCACTGCTGTTCTTCCTGCCGCACGGCTCCCTGCTCTGGGGCGTCGGCCTGCTCCTGGGCGCGGCCAACATGGCCGGTGGCTACCTGGGCGCCCGGACCGCGGTGAAGAAGGGCAGCAAGTTCGTCCGCGTGGTCTTCCTGCTGGTGGTCGCCGCCCTGATCGTCAAGCTCAGCATCGACGTCTGGCAGGACCTGGCCTAGGCGCCAGAGCGGCGGCTAGCGGGCTCCGGCGTTCGCGGTGCGCTCGACGGCCGCAAGGATGGCCGCGCCGAGCTCGGCCGGGCGGGTGAACTGCGGCCAGTGGCCGGTGGGCAGGTCCACGTACTCCACGTCCTTCATGCGGGCGAGCTCGGCCGTGAAGGGCGAACCCGCCGCCATCCATTCGTGGAGCATGGCGGAGGGGAATTCACAGGCGATGACCGTCGCAGGGACGTTGTACCGCCGCTCATCCTGCAGGTGCTGCTTGTCGCAGGCGACGCCTTTGGGCTGGGGGATGGCACGGCTCCGGAACATCTCGCGGAGCCCTGCGTCCAGGTCCACCAGATCGGCGTCGTCGAACATGTCCCACGGCGGCAGCGGGATGTCGTCCCCTTCGGTGGGCAGTTCGTCGTTGATGACGCCGCCCTCCCCGAGCGGTCCGCTGTCCACGTAGATCGCCCGGGCCACCCGGTCCGGACGGGCATCGAGCACGCCGTGGATGATCGCGCCGCCGCCCGAATGGCCTACCAGCACTACCGGACCGTCCGCCATGTCCACCACGGCGGTCACCGCATCGATGTGGTCGCGCAGGCCGATTCCGGCCCGCGGGGCGTCAACAGACTCAAGGCCTGGCAAGGTCAGCGGCGTGACCCGGTGGCCGGCGTCGACGAGCGGCGGGGTCACCTCCGACCAGGACGAGGCATCCAACCAGAACCCGGGAACAAGGATGATTTCCATGGTCCGTACCCTACGGCGGGGCACTGACAAGAAGCCATGTTTTCCCGCAGCCCACAGGCGTAGCATGCTCCCATGTGGGCCGATTCCGGTGAGTATGAGCGGGTTCTCGGGCGCGCGGCGGAGCACGCCCGGGCATGGCTGGAAGGGTTGCCGGCACGCCAAGTCAGGCCCTTGGTGACGGCGGAACAGATCAGTTCGGCGTTCGGCGGGCCGTTGCCGGCGGAGGGCATGGACCCGGAAAAACTCATCGACTTCCTCGCGCTCAACGCCGAACCGGGGCTCATGGCCATGCAGTCCGGCCGCTTCTTCGGCTGGGTGATCGGCGGAACCCTGCCCTCTGCGATGGCCGCTGACTGGCTTGTCTCCGCCTGGGACCAGAACACGGGACTGCGCTTTGCCACGCCCGCGACGGCGGGGATAGAACACGCAGCGGGCCAGTGGCTGCTGGAGCTTCTGGGCCTGCCGGAAGGGGCCGACGTCGGCTTCACCACCGGGGCGAGCATGGCCAACTTCACCGCCCTCGCTGCGGCCCGCTGGCGCCAGCTGGAGGCGGCCGGCTGGGATGTGAACGCCCAAGGCCTCAACGGTGCCCCGGCGCTGCGGGTCCTGGCCGGGGCCGAACGCCACGAGAGCCTGGACATGGCGCTGCGTTTCCTCGGGCTTGGCGCACCGGAAGTGGTGCCCGCGGATGACCAGGGCAGGATCGAGGCCCCGGCGCTGCGCCGCGCGTTGGAGGCAGGCAGCGGTCCCGCGATCGTGTGCCTGCAGGCGGGGAACCTCCATTCCGGCGCTTTCGATCCGTTCACCGAGGCCATCGCCGCCGCGAAGGACCATGGTGCGTGGGTCCACGTGGACGGTGCCTTCGGACTCTGGGCGGCTGCCGTGCCTGAATTGAGGGAACTGTGGGACGGGGTGGCGCTGGCCGATTCATGGGGGACCGACGCCCACAAGACCCTGAATGCCCCGTACGACGCCGGGATCGTGGTGGTGCGCGACGTCGCTGCCTTGCGCCCCGCCATCGGCATGCACGCCGAGTACCTGCCGCAGGACAGCCACGGGCCCGGGGACCCGATGGAAAAGTCACCGGAGCTGTCCCGACGGGCCCGCGGGGTTCCGGTCTGGGCCGCGTTGCGTGCCCTGGGGGCCGACGGCGTCCGCGCCCTGGTTGCCGGACGTGCCGCGTGCGCTGCGGAACTGGCGGCCCGGCTCGCCGGCGTGCCCGGCGTCGAGGTGCTCAACGACGTCGTCTACACCCAGCTGTCCCTGGCCTTCGGAGACGACGCCCGGACGCGGGCCGTGACCGACTACATCATGGCGGACGGCAGGGTGTGGATGTCCGGTTCCCGCTGGCACGGCAGGGACATCCTCAGGGTTTCGGTCAGCAACTGGTCCACCGACAGCAGCGACCTGGACACCGCCGTCGAGACCATCAAGGACGCGCTGGCCGCGACGGCGTAGCTCCTGCGGCTAACCCAGGGCGGCGCCGCCCGGTGCCGGGAGTTCGTGGGCGGCGGGCAGGCCGTCCAAGGTCCGCCCCGCCAAGGTGCTGGCAACCCACAGGGAGCGGGCCAGATCGCCGTCGTGTCCGGGCTTCGCGGCGTACCACAGCGCGTTTTCCACTTCCCGGGTGAGGCTCCATTGCCGGGCAATCTCGGGGTCGAGTCCTGCCGCGTTGCTGAAATCGTTGCAGCGCTCAAGCAACGCCAGTTCGGGGGAGGACTGCGGCAGCTCGGCGATCCGGTTCCACAGCACGGGAGCCACGCCGAACTCGGCCTCGCCGATCACCGGCTGCGGATCGATCGCACGGTAACTGCCGACGTCGGGAAGGTCACTGGATCCCGGAAGGGGAATGATGTTCATGAAATGGAGGTCGGCGTGCACCAGGACGTCCTTGCCGGTCCGCCGGCCCACGGCGCCGCGGGTCTGGCACACCTCGAGGGCCGCTTCCAGGAGCCAACGCGGGAACGGCCGGCCCAGCTGTTCCCAGTCGGCAGGAAGTTCGTCGCTCCAGCGCTCGGCCTTTGCCGCGGCATGCTCGAATTCGTCCCAGCCCGGGCCGTCGCCGGCGTCGATGCTGAGTTGGCGCACCACCATTCCCCAGGCGTCGCGGGCGTGGTCCAGCGCGGCGTCCTGGAGCCAGCTGTCGGCGTCGAGCCGTTCCAGGAGCATGGAGCAGGTGTCCTGGTCCGCTTCGAGCAGGCGCACCGCGCCACGCCCGTCCCACAAGGTGAGCGCATGGCATTCAGGCAGGGCCTCGGGGTGGGGGAACGCGACCTTGAGCACAGCGGCCTGCCCGTCCCGCAGCACGGGCACTACTATTCCGCCGTGGCCGTTCCAGGGTTCCGCGCCGGCGGGAAGGTCGACCGTGAGCCGCCAGCGCTCCAGGCCAGCGGCGAGGTTGCCGGGAAGCGCAGCCAGCCACGCCAGGCCCTCCGCGGTTCGCGAATAGCGGGCCCGCAGATCGGCCGGCACCGGAATAACGCTACTCATACCCGTCAGCCTATCCCCACCGCCTCCTTCGCCTATCTTGCCCGTTCGCCAATGGTGGCCGCTTTGGCGCGGCGATTCCGGCCGAAAATGGCGAATGGCATCCTGAGCGGTCTCTGACTTCTCCTCCCCGGCCACGCAAACCTGTGTATAAGCAAGTGAAGCCCGTTGCCGGCAACAAGACTCTTCTTCATGCGTACTGCAAAGCCCCTGCCAGAGAAGCTCCGTGGTGTTCCGTTTACGGTTAGCGCGGCTCATGAATTGGGCCTGACAAGGCGGCGCACCAGGGCCCTGGATCTCATGTCCCCCTGCCACGGAGTGCGCCAACCCGTTGGAACCGACAACATTCTGCTCGAACGCGTGAGGGCACTCAGCGCGGCCACCAAAGCGATCGCGTCCCACACAACGGCCGCCGGATTGTGGGGAATCCCGTTGCCGCTCACACTGCAGGACCATGCATTGATCCATCTCACCCGCCAGCCAGGTGCCCGTGCCGTCCGGCGGCGTGGGGTGGTTGGCCATGAACGCCGTTTACGACCCGACGAAATCACCCAGGGACGCCTGGTGGTATGTACCTCGGCACTGCGGACTTGGTTCGACTTGGCCTCGATTCTCGGCGATGAGGAGCTCGTGATCGCCGGAGACCACTTGCTGCGCCGCCGCGACCCGCTCACCTGCTTCGAAGAGCTCGATGCTTATCTGGAAACCAAGCAGGGCGCCTCCGGATACCGGAGCGCAATGCGGGCACGGAGCCTCATGCGCTCGGGAACAGATTCTCCGAAAGAGACGGAGGTGAGGCTCCTGCTCACCATGCATGGCCTTCCGGAGCCGGGAATCAACGTGCCGATCTTCGACGAAACCGGGGTCTGGGTGCAGGACCCGGATATGTCCTATCCGGAGTACAAGATCTCCATCCAGTACGACGGCGGCCATCACGCCACGCCTGCACAACGCCGCAGCGACATCAGGCGGGACGATGACGCGCTGGAACTTGGTTGGCGTGTGGTCCGGCTCACGCAGTTGGATCTGGAAATCCGCGATCCGCAGGGTGTGCCGCGCGCAGTAACGAGGGTTCGAAAAGCCCTCTTGGAACGCGGCTGGATTCCCCCGGGGTAGCTAATCCAGGCGACGGCTCGCCAATTTCGGCCGTTTTCGCGCGGGCGATTCCGGCCGAAAATGGCGAATCGTGGGGGCTGCAAGAAAGCCCCCGCCGCCCCTCAGATGATCCCGGTCGACCCCAGCAGGCTGCCCAGGCTGAAGGTCGCCGCCAACGCCAGGGCGCCGCCCACCACCACGCGCACGGCGGCGCGTGGCTTGGAACTGCCGCCGATCCAGGCGCCCAGCGCACCGGTCAGGGCCAGCGCCAGCAGCACGGAGACGAACGTCAAGGGCACGCGCAGGGCAGGCGGTGGCAGCAAGATCGAAAGCAAAGGGAGGATGGCGCCCAGGGTGAAGGCGACGGCGGACGCGAAGGCGGCGTGCCACGCGCTCACGATGCCGTCTTCGTCGATGTTCAGCTCGGCGGACAGATGGGCCGCGAGCGCATCGTGTGCCGTCAGTTCCTTCGCCACGGTCCACGCGGTGCCGGAACTCAGGCCCTTGGCTTCATAGATGGCGGCGAGCTCGGCCAGTTCCTCGTCGGGTTGTTCCGCGAGTTCGCGGCGTTCCTTTTCGATCAGGGCCTTCTGGCTGTCGCTCTGGCTGCTGACTGACACGTACTCGCCCAATGCCATGGACACGGCGCCGCCCAGCGCGCCCGCCGCGCCGGCCGCGAGGATCGCGCCGGTGTTGGTGGTGGCACCGGCTACGCCCACCACGATCGCGGCCACCGACACAATCCCGTCGTTGGCCCCGAGCACACCCGCGCGCAGCCAGTTCAGGCGCTGGGCGATGTCGTTGTCGTGCGGTTCGTGCTCGTGGCGCGTGGCCTTTTCAGTGGATGCCATGGATCCAGCCAAGCACCCTCCGGCGGCGGACGCCAGCGAAGCAAGGCTGGCCTACGTCTGCGGAGCCGCGGTGCTTACGGGCAAGGTGGGCAACTGGGCAGGATCGACGGGCAGGCCCGGCAGGGCCCCGGGCGGCGCGCCCCAGGAACCCGTCCGGCGGGCGCCGTCCAGCAGCCCGGCCATGGCCCATTGCCGGGTTTCGTTCTCGGAGAGTGCCACCAGTTCGCCATAGGCCGCGAGGGTAGCCGTCTCCTGTTCTCCGAGCGCCGCGGCCGCATGTGCCGCGAAGCCTGCCGGGAGCCGGTACCCTGCTTCGCGCGGCGGCGGTTCGGTGCAGTGCTGCCGGGCCAGGCCCTCCGCCTCGCGCAGCAGCTCCTGGTGGCGGGAGAGATCCGCGGCGGCCGTTTCCGAGGCGGATCCGTCGAGCCGGGCGAGGGCCACCTGATAGACGTACACGGCCTTCTGTTCGGCGCGGACGACGGCGGCCAATGCCTCGCCGGGTCCCGCCGCACCCGATGGTGAAACCGCAGTTGCTGCCGGCGTCGGGCCTCCGCTGTCATGGCAGGAGGACGAGGGGGCAGGGGAGGCGGCCGCCGTCGCAGCCAAGGAGGGGCCGGAGGGCGCGGGCAGTCCCCAGGCTGCGGCGAGCCGCACCGCCTCAAGGAGCTGGGCGGTTCCGACGGCGGCAAGCAGGCGGGCCGTGCCGCCGTCGCTGTTTCCGGCGTCGGCCAAACGCTGGGACGCGCTCCGGGATAGCCCGGCGAGGAAGCGGGTCTTGGTGATCGGCGCAGGGGCGGCGGACGTAGCGGACGCGGAGGCCGCGGGCGACGCCGGGGCGAGCAACGCCCGTGCCTGGGTTTCCAGGAGGGTCATCGTGGCAGCCGGGCTGCCGGCGTTGTCGGCGTCCGCCAGCAGGGCAAGGGTCTCCGCGTAGGCTGAGGCCTTCGCGGTGTCGGAAAACGACGGCTCGGGTGCGGGCCCCTCGTTGGGCGGCAGCAGCACCGCCCCGGTGCCTACGACGAGGACTGCGAGCAAAGACACAAGTGCGGGCTTCACCCAGCCGTGGGGCCCCTGTTTTCCCGCAGGGCGCTCCGGATTTTCCGCACTCTCGTCATTCACAACAGTCCATGGTGTCACGTGCGGGGGCCGTCGGCGGAACCGCGGTGCACCACCCCGCCCTGAAACTCGATACCCTAGTACTCACAACAACATCGAACGGGAGGCGGCTGGCCAGTGAGTCATTCGGAAGCCAGGACTTCAACAGACCAGGCTGGAGCGCAGGCGGCAGCCGCCAGCAACCCCGAAGAAAGCAGGCTCAAGGCGCTGCTCGAACCTGTGGTCCAGGCCAGCAGGCTGTACCTCGAGGACGTCACTGTCCAGGTGGCCGGTTCGCACCGCACGGTCCAGGTGGTCATTGACCTGCCGCAGGAGGAAACCGGCGGCGTCAGCCTCGACGTCATCGCCGAGGTGTCCCGGGCCCTGTCCGATGTGCTGGACAACGATCCCAACGACGACGGCCGGCCGTACGACCTCGAAGTCTCCTCGCCCGGGGTCTCCCGCCCATTGACCGAACCCCGCCATTGGCACCGCGCCCGTGGGCGGATGGTCAAGGTCAACGTCATCCAAGGCGAAAACCTCACCGGAAGGATCCAGTCCGTCGACGACGACGGCGTGACCCTGATCCCGGAGCTCGAGGTCAAGAAGGGGATGAAGCCCAAGCAGGGCGACCCCGTAAAGCTTCCCTTCGACAAGATCCGCAACGGAAAAGTCGAAATTGAATTCAGCCACCTCGACGAGGCCGGGCTGGCAGACGAGTACAACGGACCTTCCGAGGAGGCCTAATGGATATTGACATGAGTGCGCTGAGGCTCCTGGAGCGTGAGCGCGAAATCCCGCTGGACCTCCTGATCCCCACCATCGAGCAGGCGCTGCTGGTGGCCTACCACAAGACGCCGGGCGCCTACGAAAAGGCCCGCGCCGAACTGGACCGCAAGAGTGGCCACGTGACCATCTGGGCCACCGAGTTCAACGACGACGGCGAAGCCGTGGGTGAGTTCGAGGACACCCCGGACGGCTTCGGCCGGATCGCGGCCAGCACCGCACGCCAGATCATCCTGCAGCGCCTGCGCGACGTCGAGGACGACAACGTCCTGGGCGAGTTCAAGGGCCGCGAAGGCGAACTGGTGGCTGGCCTGATCCAGCAGGGGAACAACCCGCACATGATCCAGGTCAACCTCGGCACCGTCGAGGCCCTGCTGCCGCCGCCCGAGCAGGTCCCCGGCGAGAAGTACACCCACGGCAGCCGCCTGCGTGCCTACGTGGTGGACGTGCACCGCGGTGCCAAGGGCCCCTCGATCACCCTGTCCCGTTCGCACCCCGGCCTGGTCCGGAAGCTGTTCGAGCTGGAAGTGCCCGAGATCGCGGACCGCTCCGTTGAGATCGTGGCCCTGGCCCGCGAAGCCGGCCACCGGACCAAGATGGCCGTCAAGGCCAACGCTGCCGGCATCAACGCCAAGGGCGCATGCATCGGCGAAATGGGCTCCCGCGTGCGCGCCGTCATGACCGAACTGAATGACGAGAAGATCGACATCGTCGACTTCAGCGACGACCCGGCCACCTTCATCGCCAACTCGCTGTCGCCCTCGCGTGTGAATTCCGTCACCATCATCGACGAGTCCACCCGCTCCGCCCGTGTGGTGGTGCCGGACTACCAGCTGTCGCTGGCGATCGGCAAGGAAGGGCAGAATGCCCGCCTCGCCGCCAAGTTGACCGGCTGGCGCATCGATATCGTCTCCGACGCCGCGCAGGGCCAGGACAACTAGCGCGCCCGCGGCACCCCCAGGACGCCCGGCTTCGCCGTGCCCGGATTCGGTGGCCGGGCGCCGGGGGGACTAGACTGGATGGAGCCGGACTTGCGTCCGGTATCCGTTTTCCATGGCGCTGCATTGAATTGCGTTGATTTACGTTGCCCCGTTCTGCGGGGCGGCATGCCCTTCGGGGTGGTGCGGCGGCGGGAAGCAGGAACGAAGAAGGACGGGTTAGGACACTGAGGATGGTTGAACACCCAGTGGCCGCACCCCTCCCACCCGGGCACCAGCCCGAACGGACCTGCATCGGATGCCGGAAACGCGGAGCCCGGAACGAGCTGATCCGGCTTGTCGCCGAAGGCGGCGGGTCACCCGTCGTCCTGGTGGATGTACGACGCCGGATGGCTGGCCGGGGTGCGTGGCTGCACCCCAGCGGCAACTGCCTCCTGCTGGCAAGCAAACGGCGCGCCTTCGCCCGGGCCCTCGCGGGCGCAAGCGACACGGCCGCCGTCGAACGCTATCTCGCAGGCATGCCACCCACGAAGGCTCCGGCCGACGCGGAAAAACCGTCCAAACCTGAAAGCGGGTCAGAAAACTGATGGAAACCCGATGAGTTCCCAGCGATGAGTACGCAACGATGACAACTTTGTTGCGCTCTGCACAGGGCCTTTCAGCTGCGTCAGCGGCGGAGGCCCGCAGTAAGAAGTAGACGGTTCGTACCTGGCTCGGTGCGGACCGAGACAGGAGAAAAGTGGCCAAGTACCGCGTCCACGAGCTCGCGAAAGAGCTCGGAATCACCTCCAAGGAAGCAGTGACCAAACTGCAGGAACTGGGCGAATTCGTCCGTTCCGCTTCCTCCACGATCGAAGCTCCCGTTGTGCGGAAGCTTCGCAACGCCTACCCGGGTGCCGGTTCCGCCAAGGCGGACGCCCCGGCAGCACCTGCGGCCCCCGCCGCCCCGAAGGCTCCGGCGGCCTCGAACGCACCGGCAGCACCCGCTGCTTCGCGCCCCGGCCCGGTTCCCGGCCCGGCTGCACCCAAGGCTCCCGCTCCGGCGGCCCCTGCTGCTCCGGCTGCGTCCAACGCTGCGGCGAACCCCGTTTCGGCCAAGCCCGGTGCCCGTCCGGCACCGCGCAGCGAGGCTCCGGCCCCTGCACGTCCGGGCCAGGCTCCGCGTCCCGGTGGCCCCCGTCCGGGCAACAACCCCTTCGCGACGTCCCAGGGCATGCCCCGCGGCCGTGGCGACGGCGACCGTGCCCCGCGTCCGGGCAACAACCCCTTTGCAACCTCCCAGGGCATGCCGCGTCCCGGCGGCGCGCGCACTGAAGGCGAACGTCCCGGTGGACCGCGTCCCGCCGCAGCTGGCGCCGGCGGTCCCCGTCCGGCAGCCGGTGCAGGCGGACCCCGTCCCGGCGCTCCGCGTCCGGGTGCCCCGCGCCCCGGTGCACCGCGCCCGGGCGGCCCCCGCCCGACTCCGGGCATGATGCCCAACCGCACCGAACGTCCGGCTCCGGGTGGCGCAGGCCGTCCGGGCGGTGCCGGTCGTCCCGGCGGCCCCGGCCGTCCGGGCGGCGCTCCCGGCACCGGCGGCGGCGGAGCCCCGGCAGGCGGCGGCTTCGGCAAGGGCGGCCGCGGCCGCGGCGGCACCCAGGGTGCCTTCGGCAAGGGCGGCGCAGGCCGTGGCAAGCAGCGCAAGTCGAAGCGTGCAAAGCGCCAGGAACTGGAGCAGATGAGTGCTCCGTCCCTGGGCGGCGTTTCGGTGCCCCGCGGCGACGGCAGCACTGTTGTCCGCCTCCGCCGCGGTTCCTCCATCACGGACTTCGCCGACAAGATCGAGGCAAACCCCGCTGCACTGGTGACCGTGCTGTTCCACCTCGGTGAAATGGCCACCGCCACGCAGTCCCTCGACGAGGACACCTTCGCGCTGCTGGGCGAGGAACTGGGCTACAAGGTCCAGGTCGTCTCCCCGGAAGACGAAGAGCGCGAGCTGCTGGATTCCTTCGACATCGACCTCGACGCCGAACTGGAAGCCGAAGGCGACGACGTCCTCGAAGCACGTCCGCCGGTTGTCACCGTCATGGGCCACGTCGACCACGGTAAGACCCGCCTTCTGGATGCGATCCGGAAGACCAACGTGGTGGCAGGCGAACACGGCGGCATCACCCAGCACATCGGTGCCTACCAGATCAGCCATGAGCACGAAGGTGCCATGCGCGACATCACCTTCATCGACACCCCCGGTCACGAGGCGTTCACCGCCATGCGTGCCCGCGGTGCGAAGGTCACGGACATCGCCATCCTGGTGGTCGCTGCCGACGACGGCGTCATGCCGCAGACGGTCGAAGCGCTCAACCACGCCCAGGCTGCGAACGTGCCGATCGTCGTCGCCGTCAACAAGATGGACAAGGAAGGCGCCAACCCGGACAAGGTCAAGGGCCAGCTCACCGAGTACGGCCTGGTTCCCGAAGAATACGGCGGCGACACCATGTTCGTAGAGGTCTCTGCCCGCCAGAACGTCAACATCGACGAACTGATCGACGCCGTCCTCCTCACCGCGGATGCCGCTCTCGACCTGCGCGCCAACCCGGACAAGGACGCACGTGGTATCGCGATCGAAGCCAACCTGGACAAGGGCCGCGGTTCCGTTGCCACCGTCCTGGTGCAGTCCGGTACCCTGGCCGTCGGCGACACCATTGTTGCCGGCACCGCCCACGGCCGTGTCCGTGCCATGTTCGACGAGGACGGCAACGCCCTGGACATTGCACTGCCGTCCCGCCCGGTCCAGGTCCTCGGCCTGTCCAACGTGCCGCGCGCTGGTGACACCTTCCTGGTGACCCCGGACGAGCGTACGGCCCGCCAGATCGCCGAAAAGCGTGAAGCCGCCGACCGCAACGCTGCACTGGCCAAGCGCCGCAAGCGCATCAGCCTCGAAGACTTCGACAAGGCCGTTGCCGAAGGCAAGATCGACACCCTCAACCTCATCCTCAAGGGTGACGTGTCCGGTGCCGTGGAAGCCCTCGAAGACGCCCTGCTCAAGATCGATGTTGGAGACGAAGACGTGCAACTGCGCGTCATCCACCGCGGCGTGGGTGCCATCACGCAGAACGACGTCAACCTCGCCACCGTGGACAATGCCATCATCATCGGCTTCAACGTCAAGCCTGCTGAGCGCGTTGCCGAACTGGCTGACCGCGAAGGCGTGGACATGCGCTTCTACTCGGTCATCTACTCGGCGATCGACGACATCGAGCTCGCACTCAAGGGCATGCTCAAGCCGGAATACGAAGAATTCCAGCTGGGCACCGCCGAGGTCCGCGAAGTGTTCCGTTCCTCCAAGTTCGGAAACATCGCCGGTTCGATCGTCCGCTCGGGCATCATCCGCCGTAACACCAAGGCGCGCGTATCCCGCGACGGCAAGGTTATCGGCGAGAACCTCACGGTTGAGACGCTCAAGCGCTTCAAGGACGACGCCACCGAGGTCCGCACGGACTTCGAGTGTGGTATCGGCCTGGGGTCCTTCAACGACATCGCCGAAGGCGACATCATTGAGACCTTCGAGATGCGCGAGAAGCCGCGCGTCTAAGGCAAGTGTCGGCTGGGGTGCCTCCGAGTTTTGGGGGCGCCCCGCCCCTACGCCGGGCGGCCTGGGATCTGCGATCCCGGGCCGCCCGGCTCCGGTAGGCCCGATGCCACTCCCGGGCGCCCCCAAAACTCTCCGGCATCGTCATAAACTCACCTCAGGTGGGCGGCAGTTCACGGCAAGGTCCAGTGAAATAGCCGCCGTCGTACCCCAGATTTTCTTAGGAGTGGAAATGGCTGATCCGGCACGTGCTGCCAAGTTGGCGCAGCGGATTAAGGTTGTTGTTGCCGAGGCGTTGGGCCGGCGGGTCAAGGATCCGCGGGTGGAGGCCATCACCATCACCGACGCCCGGGTCACCAACGACCTCCAGCACGCCACCGTGTACTACACCGTCTTCGGTGATGACGCCGCCCACGCCGACGCCGCCAAGGCACTCGAGAAGGCCAAGGGCGTGCTGCGCCAGGAGGTCGGCCGCAACATCACCGTGCGCCTGACTCCCACCCTCGAGTTCGTCCCGGACATGGTGCCCGTCAACGCCTCCAACCTGGAGGAACTGCTGCGCACCGCCAAGCAGCGCGACGCCGAGGTGGCCGCCCTCGCCGCCGGTGCCACGCACGCCGGCGACGCCGACCCTTACAAGAGCGACACGCCCCGCGATGAAGACATCGACGAGGACGACTTCGACGAAGAGGACATCGACCTCCGCGCCGACGAGGACATCGACGAAGACGGCGGCCGCTGACGGCCCACCGTCACCGTAAAGCCGGACCCGCCCTGGAACGCCCCGGGGCAGGTCCGGCTTTTCTGCATCCGCAAGGCCCGCCTCATCCAAAAAAGCGGGGTGCTGGCTAAGATCGGACCATGACTGCGGACCCTGATCCCGGACGTTATCTGGAACACGCCATCCGGCTCGCCGTGCAGAACGTCGACGACGGCGGCGGGCCGTTCGGCGCCGTCGTGGTCACCGCCGACGGAATCATCCACGAAGGCAGCAACCGGGTCACCCGCGACAACGATCCCACCGCCCATGCGGAAGTGGTGGCCATCCGCCGCGCGGCCGCGGCCAGCGGCACCTTCGACCTCAGCGGCGCCGTCCTCTACGCCAGCTGCGAACCCTGCCCGCTGTGCCTGTCCGCCGCCCTGTGGGGCAGGATCGAGCGGGTCTACTTCGCCGCGGACCGGCACGGTGCCGCCCGAGCCGGCTTTGACGACGCCGTGTTCTACGAATACTTCGACGGCGGCCGCCCGGAGCTGCTGCCTGTCCAGCACGCAGAGGTCGACGGCGCCGAGGATCCTTTCGATGCTTGGCGCCAGAACGAACACCGCACTGAGTACTAGATATACTGGGAGGCGTGCTTTCTGGACTGGTGATTGTCGACAAACCGCAGGGATGGACCAGCCACGACGTGGTTGGACGGATGCGGAGGCTGGCCGGTACCCGGAAAGTCGGCCATGCCGGAACCCTTGATCCCATGGCCACCGGCGTCTTGGTCCTCGGCATCAACAAGGCCACCCGGCTCCTGAGCTTCATCGTCGGCACCACCAAGAGCTACTCCGCCACCATCCGCCTCGGCGAAGCCACCATCACTGATGACGCCGAAGGCGAAGTCACCGCCGTGCACAGCGCCGCGGCGGTCGATGAGGCAGGCATCAACGCGGGAATTGCGGCGCTGCGCGGCGACATCCAGCAGGTCCCCAGCAGCGTCAGCGCCATCAAGGTCAACGGCGAACGCTCCTACGCCCGTGTCCGCTCGGGCGAAGAAGTGAAGCTCGCCGCGCGGCCGGTCACCATCCACCGCTTCGACGTGCTGGACATCCGCAGGGTCGACGGCGGCCGCGTCGTCGACGTCGACGTCGAAGTCGACTGTTCCTCCGGGACGTACATCCGGGCCTTGGCGCGCGACCTCGGCGGGGCGCTCGGCGTCGGTGGCCATCTCACCGCTCTGCGCCGCACCAAGGTAGGCCCCTACACGCTGGAGCAGGCGCGCACGCTCGAGGAACTCGCGGAGGAACTGGACATCCTGGAGATGTCCCAGGCCGCCCGCGCCCTCATGCCCAGCCGCGAACTGAGCGAAGCCGAAAGCACCGAGATCTCCTACGGCCGCCGCATCGCTGCCGGCCCGGCCGCCGGAACCGCGGACGCGGCCACCGCCGACAACCCCGTAGCTGCCTTCGCCCCGTCCGGTGAGTTGGTGGCGCTGCTCGCCGACGCCGGCAGCCACGCCAAACCGGTCCTGGTCTTCGCACCCGGCAATGAGAAGCCTGGCAATGAAAAGCCCGGCAACGGGAAGCAGGGCAACGAAGAGGCGGCAGGCTGAGCGTGGACGGATACTTCTACGCGGTACTGGCCGTCGGCCTCATCTCCACCGTCACCTGCCTCGTGGCGGGCCTGATGAAGAAGGCCCCGAACGACATCACCATCCTCTCGGTGGCCGCCGTCGAACTTGTCCTGCTGGTCTACCTGGTGGGCTCCATCATCCGGGTGATCGCGGGGGAGCGGATCGCCGGGGAGGCCTGGGAGTTCTGGGGCTACCTCGCCACCGCCCTCATGCTTCCGCTGGGCGCCGTGTACTGGTCCATCCTGGAACGGACCCGCTGGAGCAACTTCGTCCTCGCCGCCGTCGGCGTCACCGCGTTGGTGATGGCCGCCCGCATGAACCAGATCTGGTACTGACATGAAAGAAGCACCGAAGGTGTCCACAGAGACCAAGTCCAAGAAGAAGCGGGCAGCGAACGGCCGGGATACCCGCAACACCGGCCCCGGGCGGCTGCTGATCGCCGTCTACGCGGTGTTCGCGATCTCGGCGACAGCCCGCGCCGGCTACCAGATCGCCACCAAGTTCGCCGACGCACCGCTGGCGCATCTGCTCTCGGCGTTCGCCGCCGTCGTGTACCTGGTGGCCACCGTGTCCCTCGCCAAGCCCGGCCGCACCTGGTTCAAGGTGTCCCTGGCCGCGGTGCTCGTGGAACTCGTCGGCGTGATCGTGGTGGGCGCCTTCAGCCTGTTCGACCCAGTGGCCTTCCCGCACGACACCGTCTGGTCCCTCTTCGGCCGCGGCTACGGCTTCGTGCCGCTGGTCCTGCCGGTCCTTGGCCTGCTGTGGCTGAACAAACGCCGGCCAGGCAGGGCGGACGCACCTAAAGCGGACGCACCTTCGGCGAACGCGCAGTAACCGAACGGGTACCCTTAGAGAGTTCCGGCGCCGGACCAGGCCGCCGGTGGTAGTGAGCAGCCAGTGATTGGCTGAACAGCAGCAAAAGGCGAGGTTGATGGTCCACATCTGGAACGATCCCAGCGAAGTCCCCGAAGACTTCGGCCCCAGTGTCGTTACCATCGGAAACTTTGACGGTGTCCACCGCGGGCACCAGGAGGTCCTCGCGCACCTCCTGAGCACCGCCGCCCAGCGCGGCAACCGCTCCGTCGTCGTCACCTTCGACCCCCACCCGGCCCAGGTCCACCGGCCCGAATCGGCGCCGGAACTGCTGATGGGCCTGCAGGACAAGCTGGACGCCCTGGCGGAAACCGGCGTCGACGCCGTCCTGGTCATGAAGTACAATCTGGACCTGGCCGGCCTGACCCCCGAGGAATTCGCCCGCGGCGTCCTCGTCGACGGGCTGCACGCCGCCCACGTCGTGGTGGGGCACGACCTGCGCTTCGGCGCGGGCAACTCCGGCGACGTGGTCACCATGCAGGAACTGGGCAAGGTCCTGGGCTTCGACGTCACCGTCGTCAACGAGTACGGCGCCGGCGGCGCCCCGCTGGAAGACGAAGACGGCAGCATGCACGACGGCGACACCGGCCGCCGCTGCTCCTCCACCTGGGTGCGCGAGGCACTTGCCGAGGGCGACGTCGCCACCGCCACCGCGGTGCTCGGGCGCCCGCACCGGATGCGCGGCGAAGTGGTGCACGGCGCCGCGCGCGGCCGCGCCCTGGGATTCCCCACCGCCAACCTGGCGCACGACGCCACCGGCTACGTTCCGGCCGACGGCATCTACGCCGGCTGGCTGGTCGACGCCGCCGGCACCCGCTGGCCCGCCGCGATCTCCGTCGGATCCAACCCGACCTTCGACGGCGTGAGCCGGCAGGTCGAGGCGCACGTGATCGACCGCCCGGAGGAAGCCGTGGAGGCTTTCGACCTGTACGGCCAGACCGTCGTCGTCGAATTCACCGCCCGGCTGCGCGGCATGGTCGCCTACCGCGGACCGGAAGCGCTCGTGGAGCAGATGCGCCTGGACGTCGTCCAGGCCCACGGCATCCTGCTTGGCAGCACCGCGAAATGAGGTCCGCCGAATGAGCATCGAGAAGAACACCCGCCAGCTCGAGGACGGGATCGTCCGGGATTTCAGCACCCGGATGAGCTATGGCTCGTACCTGCAGCTGCCTGTGCTGCTGAGCGCGCAGCAGCCGGTCAGCGACCCCGAGCACCACGATGAACTGCTGTTCATCATCCAGCACCAGACCACTGAACTGTGGCTCAAGCTGGTGCTCCACGAACTCCGCAGCGCCGCCGCCTGGCTGCGCAACGACGACCTCGGCGCCGCCCTCAAGGCGATCGCCCGGGTCAAGCACATCCAGAAGACCCTCACCGAGCAGTGGTCCGTCCTGGCCACGCTCACTCCTACGGAGTACTCCCAGTTCCGCGGCTTCCTGGGGAACTCCTCCGGCTTCCAATCCGCCCAGTACCGTGCGGTGGAGTTCGCCCTCGGCAACAAGAACGCCAAGATGCTCCCCGTGTTCGATGCCGAGCCGGAGTCCCGGGCCATGCTGGAGGAACTCCTGCACGCCCCGAGCGTCTACGACGAGTTCCTGGCCTACCTGCACCGCCAGGGCTTCGACGTCCCCGCCTCCGTGCTGGAACGCGACGTCACCCAGGCCCACGAATTCGCCCCCGAACTGGTGCCGCTGTTCAAGCACATCTACGAGAACGCGCAGGACAACTGGGGCGCCTACGAAGCCTGCGAGGAGCTCGTGGACCTCGAGGACAACTTCCAGCTGTGGCGCTTCCGCCACCTTCGGACCGTCCAGCGGACCATCGGCATGAAGACCGGAACCGGCGGCTCCAGCGGTGTTGCGTTCCTGCAGAAGGCCCTCGAACTGACGTTCTTCCCGGAGCTCTTCGCCGTGCGCACCGAAATCGGCCGCTGACCCGCCCCGTTCCGGATCCTCCCGCGTTTCGACAACTCCGGCGCCCTGCCGGTAAACTTGTCGATGGTTCGGCTGCAGTCCGTGGCGGCTGGACCTGTTGCGTGTGCGGCCACCGCCACCCAGCAACCCGGCAGTGAAGCGCTGACTCGGGACGCACGGCACAACTCTAGGAGTTCATGTGGCACTCGACGCCGCTGTAAAGCAGTCCATCATCAAGGAATACGCAACCTCCGAAGGCGACACCGGTTCGCCCGAGGTCCAGATTGCTGTCCTGACTCAGCGGATCAAGGATCTGACTGAGCACATGAAGGAGCACAAGCACGACTTCCACACCCAGCGCGGCCTGCTCGCCCTGGTCGGTCGTCGCAAGCGCATGCTGACCTACCTGAAGAACGTTGACATTGCCCGCTACCGTTCGCTCATCGAGCGTCTCGGCCTGCGCCGCTAGTTTGACTTCGGGCGGCCCGATCCCCAGGGAACGGGCCGCCCTCTTCACGCAATAACTACATTCAAGGAAATCAACCGCATCGCGCATTCGCGGTCCTCGGTAGTGATCCCCGGGAACGTCCGTCCAATCCGACGGCGGAGCCCGAGGGTCTCGATCGATGACCGGGTGTCGTACAGGCTCGGAACAGACCGGCCTGGGTTGATGCGGCGGACTTCCGCTATTCAAGAAACGGAGGTGACTCTCAATGGAGGGTCCCGAAATCCAGTTCTCCGAAGCCATCATCGACAACGGCCGTTTCGGCAAGCGTGTCATCCGCTTCGAAACCGGCCGCCTTGCCAAGCAGGCCGCCGGCGCCGCGATGGTCTACATCGACGACGACACTGCCCTGCTGTCCGCGACCACCGCCGGCAAGTCCCCGCGTGAAGGCTTCGACTTCTTCCCGCTGACCGTGGACGTCGAAGAGCGTATGTACGCCGCCGGCCGCATCCCGGGCTCGTTCTTCCGCCGCGAAGGCCGCCCGTCCACCGAAGCGATCCTGGCCTGCCGCCTCATGGACCGCCCGCTGCGCCCGGCCTTCGTCAAGGGCCTGCGCAACGAGGTCCAGATCGTCGTCACCGTCCTGGCGATCAACCCGGACGAGCTCTACGACGTGGTGGCCATCAACGCCTCCTCGATCTCCACCCAGCTCTCCGGCTTGCCGTTCTCCGGCCCGATCGGCGGCGTCCGCGTTGCCCTCATCGCCGACGAGCAGGGCAGCCAATGGGTTGCCTTCCCGAAGCACTCCCAGCTCGAGAACGCCGTGTTCGACATGGTGGTTGCCGGCCGCATCGCCGGTGACGACGTGGCGATCATGATGGTCGAAGCCGAGGCTACGGACAACTCCTGGAACCTCATCAAGGAACAGGGTGCCACCGCTCCCACCGAAGAGGTTGTTTCCGAGGGTCTTGAGGCTGCCAAGCCGTTCATCAAGGCCCTGTGCGAGGCCCAAGCCGACCTGGCTGCCCGCGCCGCCAAGCCCACGGTCGAGTTCCCGATCTTCCTGGACTACCAGGACGACGTTTACGCCGCCGTCAAGGCTGCCGCCGAGGACAAGCTCGCCGCCGTCTTCCAGATCGCCGACAAGCAGGAGCGCGACAACGCTTCCGACGAGCTCAAGGACGAGGTCCTCGGAGCCCTTGCCGGCGAGTTCGAAGGCCGCGAGAAGGAACTCTCCGCAGCGTTCCGCTCGGTCACCAAGCAGGTGGTGCGCCAGCGTATCCTCAAGGACCAGGTCCGCATCGACGGCCGTGGCCTGACGGACATCCGCCAGCTCACCGCCGAGGTCGAGGTCCTGCCCCGCGTGCACGGCTCGGCGATCTTCGAGCGCGGCGAAACCCAGATCATGGGCGTCACCACGCTGAACATGCTCAAGATGGAGCAGCAGATCGACTCCCTGTCGCCGGAGAAGACCAAGCGCTACATGCACAACTACAACTTCCCGCCGTACTCCACCGGCGAGACCGGCCGCGTCGGCTCCCCGAAGCGCCGCGAAATCGGCCACGGTGCACTCGCCGAGCGCGCCCTGGTTCCCGTGCTGCCGAGCCGCGAGGAATTCCCTTACGCCATCCGCCAGGTATCCGAGGCCCTCGGCTCCAACGGTTCGACGTCGATGGGTTCCGTCTGTGCCTCCACGCTGTCGCTGCTCAACGCCGGTGTGCCGCTGAAGGCTGCCGTTGCCGGCATCGCCATGGGCCTGGTCTCCGACGAGGTCGACGGCCAGACCCGCTACGCCGCCCTGACCGACATCCTGGGTGCCGAAGACGCCTTCGGTGACATGGACTTCAAGGTCGCCGGTACCTCCGAGTTCGTCACGGCCATCCAGCTGGACACCAAGCTCGACGGCATCCCGGCCTCGGTTCTGGCCGCCGCCCTGAAGCAGGCCCGCGAAGCCCGCCTGCACATCCTGGACGTCCTGAACGCCGCGATCGACACCCCGGACGAGCTCTCCGAATTCGCACCGCGCGTCATCGCCGTCAAGATCCCCGTGGACAAGATCGGCGAGGTCATCGGCCCCAAGGGCAAGATGATCAACCAGATCCAGGAAGACACCGGCGCCGACATCTCCATCGAGGACGACGGCACGGTCTACATCGGCGCCACCAACGGTCCGTCTGCCGAAGCAGCACGTTCCGCGATCAACGCCATCGCCAACCCGCAGGTCCCGGAAATCGGTGAGCGCTACCTGGGCACGGTCGTCAAGACCACCACCTTCGGCGCCTTCGTCTCCCTGACCCCGGGCAAGGACGGCCTGCTGCACATCTCCGAGCTGCGCAAGCTGGCCAACGGCAAGCGCGTGGACAACGTCGAAGACGTCGTCTCCGTCGGTCAGAAGGTCCAGGTGGAAATCACCAAGATCGATGACCGCGGCAAGCTCTCCCTCTCCCCGGTCGTGGCCGAGGAAGAAGGCGCAGCCGCCGAGGAAGCTCCCGCCGAGGAATCCGCCGAATAGGCACTCCCGGCACAGGCCGCGGGGCCGGTGGCACGTCCACCGGCCCCGCGGCCCATTTAACCCGGAAGCAAAACTCCGGACCCACGCGGAACCGGCCCCTGCCGCTGCTACCATGGCAGCCAGATCGGGCCCGCCCGCAAACCGAAAGGCTTTGATGACTGTCGTACCTCTCCCGCTCGAGCAGACGCTGCCCGGAGGCGAACTGATCCACGGCGCCGAAGGCGGCTCCGTCGTTCGGCGCTCGGTCCTGCCCGGCGGGGTGCGGGTACTCACCGAGGCGATGCCCGGGCAGCGTTCGGCCACGATCGGCTTCTGGGTCGGAGTCGGGTCCCGGGACGAGGCCGACGGGCAGCACGGCTCCACGCACTTCCTCGAACACCTGCTCTTCAAGGGCACCAAGCGGCGCACGGCCCTGGAGATCGCCTCGGCCTTCGACGAGGTGGGCGGCGAATCCAACGCCGCCACCGCCAAGGAAAGCACCTGCTACTTCGCCCGCGTCCTCGACACGGACCTGCCCATGGCCATCGACGTCATCGCGGACATGATCACCGGAGCGGTCCTGGACCCGGCCGAGCTGGAGCAGGAACGCGACGTCATCCTCGAGGAAATCGCCATGGACAGCGACGACCCCACGGACGTCGCCCACGAAAAGTTCGTTGCCGCCGTCCTCGGCGTGCATCCGCTGGGCCGGCCGATCGGCGGCACACCCGCAGCCATCAGGGGTGTCTCCCGTGACTCGGTCTGGGAACACTACCGCCGCTACTACCGGCCCGACGAGCTCGTCATCACCGCGGCCGGCGGCCTGGACCACGACGTCGTCTGCCGCCTCGTGACCGAGGCGCTGCGCGGCGCCGGCTGGGAACTGCGCGGGGGCGCCGCCCCCGTGGAGCGCCGCTCCACCGAACGGGCGTCCATCACCGGAACCGCAGGGCTGCACGTGGTCAAGCGCCCGGTGGAGCAGGCCAACATCATCATGGGCTGCCCCTCGCTGGTGGCCACGGACGAGCGCCGCTTCGTGATGAGCGTGCTGAACGCCGTGCTGGGCGGCGGCATGTCCTCGCGGCTGTTCCAGGAAATCCGGGAGAAGCGCGGCCTCGTCTACTCCACGTACTCCTTCGCTTCCTCCTACGCCGACGCCGGCTACTTCGGCATGTACGCCGGCTGCACGCCGTCGAAGGTCAAGCAGGTCCTGGAACTGCTCGGCGCCGAGCTGGACAAGCTTGCCGCCGACGGCATCACGGACGAGGAACTGAGCAAGGCCGTGGGCCAGCTCAGCGGCGGGATCGTCCTCGCCCTGGAAGACACCGGTTCGCGGATGTCGCGCCTGGGCCGCGCCGAACTGGTTTCCGGCGAGTTCCAGGACATTGACGAGACCCTGCGCCGGATCAAGGCCGTCACCGCCGTCGAGGTCCAGGAACTGGCCCGCGAACTGGCTGCATCACCGCGCACCATCACGGTGGTGGGACCCTTCGAGGAATCGGAGACCTTCGGCCTCTGAGCGCGTACCCGGGCCGTTTGAGCCGGCCGGGAACGGTGGACATGTCCGCCCGGCAGGCAGAAGATGGGGCCGGAGGCATCATGCGCGATCAGCGGCTCGTGTCCGCAGCGGAGTCCCTTGAGCCGTTCCTCGGCCGCTGGCGGGGGAGCGCGGAACTGGCCGCGTCGCCGACGGGACCCGCGCGCACGGTCGAGGCCGAAGTCGTCTTCACGAAGGCCGCCGGTGGCCACGCTGTCGTCCAGAGCTACCGGCACGTGGAGGCTGACGGTTCGCATTTCGAAGGCCACGGGGTGTTTACGGTGGACCCTGACCACGGCGACACCTTCTGGTACTACGTGGACAGCATCGGCAAGCCGCCTGAAGCCCCCGCCCGTGGCCACTGGCACGGCGGCACCCTCACCCTGGAACGGCACAGCCCGCGCGGCACCTCGCGCCACAGTTTCCGGATCGACGACGGCGAACTGGTCCACAGCGGCAGCCTCCGGAAGGGGACCGCGCCGGAGTTCACGCCTTTCCTGAGCGCCCGTTTCAGGCGGGCCTGAGGGCCACGGAGCTGAGGACGGCTATCCGCCGGCGAAAGGCGGCAGGACGTCCACGACGTCGTCGGTGCCCAGCGGCGCGGTGCGGTCGCGGACGGCCACTTCGTTGCGCAGGAAGCTGCTCCGGGCGATGATCCGTGCCAGCGGCGGCGTGCCAGCCGGGGGTGTGGGGCGTTCGACGGCGAGCAGTGTGGTGAGCAGTTCGGCCAGGGTGGTGCCTGCGGGCAGGTGGTGGTGTTCTTCGTCGGTGCCTGCCGCGGAGCGTGCGGCAGCGAAGTAGCGTACGAGCAAGGGTGTTCAGCCTCCGATGGCGCTCATGCTGCGGTCGGGTTGGACGAAGTCCGGGGCGCCGAGTCCGGTGTGGTCCATGCCGTGGGCTTTGGGTTTGATCCACATGGCGTCTTGCCAGCGGGTGGCGAGTTCGTCGTCGTTTGCGCCGTGGCGGAGGAGGCCGAGGAGGTCGAATTCCTCATGGGAGAACAGGCAGCTCATGATTTTGCCTTCGGCGGTGATGCGGGTCCGCTTGCAGTCGGCGCAGAACGGTTCAGTCACGGAGGCGATGATTCCCACGGTGCCCAGCACGGGGCCGGCGGCGTCAGCGGAGCTGGCCGTGTCGGCGGGGGCGTTTTGCCGGCGTCGTACTTCGAAGCGTTCGGCGGGTGCGCCGTCGCGTTCGCGGGGGTCGGGGCCGAGGACGAAGTCGTGGGAGAGGAGTTCGCGGATTTCGGCGGCGGTGATCATGTTGCGGCGGGTCCAGCCGTGGTCGGCGTCCAGGGGCATTTGTTCGATGAAGCGTAGTTCGTAGCCGCGGTCCAGGGCCCAGGCGAGCAGGCCGGGGGCTTCGGTGTCGTTGATTCCGCGCATGAGTACGGCGTTGAGTTTCACGGGTCCGAGTCCGGCGTCCCAGGCGGCTTCGACGCCGGCGAGGACTTTGTCGAGGAAGGGCCGGCGGGTCAGTTGGGCGAAGGTTTCCTCGTGGAGGGAATCGAGGGAGACGTTGATCCGGCTCAGGCCTGCGGCTTTGAGGGCGGCTGCTTTTTTGTCCAGGCCGACGCCGTTGGTGGTCATGGAGATGGGCAGGTCCGGGTGTTCGGTGCGCAGGGCGGCGATGATGTCCACGAGGTCGGCCCGGACCAGTGGTTCGCCGCCGGTGAGGCGGAGTTCGCGTACGCCGAGCCGGTGCACGCCCACGCGCACGATCCGGATGATTTCCTCGGCGGTCATGACGGCTTGTTTGGAGAGCCATTCCAGGCCTTCGGCGGGCATGCAGTAGGTGCAGCGGAGATTGCATTTGTCTGTCAGGGACAGGCGCATGTCCGTGGCCCGGCGTCCGTGGACGTCGAACAGGCCTGCGGGGACGCCTTCAGGGCGCGGCGGGGGAACGGCGCCATTGCCGGCATCCCCGTCCGCGCGCACCAGCGGCATACCGAGTCCAACACTCATGAAAATGAGGTCCTGGGTGGAGTTTGCATCAAGGGGTCTTTCGGTGGGCGGTACGTCAGCGTGCCCTGGTCCATTCATTAAAGATGACGCGGTCGGTGTACCGCCCGGTATGGCACAGGGTGGTACACCGACCGCTATGGGTTGTCTGTAAGGACGACCTTCTGGCTAGTTGCTGAGGTAGCCGTTCGGATCCAAGACATACTTCGTGGCGGCGCCGGCATCGAATTCCGCGTACCCCCGTGGGGCGTCCTCGAGCGAAATGGCCTTGGCGTTGACCGCCTTGGAGATCGAGATCCTGTCGTGCAGGATCGCCATCATCAGCTGGCGGTTGTACTTCATCACCGGGCACTGGCCGGTTGTGAAGGAGAGGGATTTCGCCCAGCCGGTGCCCAAGGACAGGGACAGGCTTCCCTTCTTGGCCGCCTCGTCCGCAGCCCCCGGATCCCCGGTGACGTAGAGGCCCGGAATGCCCACGGACCCGCCCGCGGCAGTGAGGTCCATCAGCGAATTGAGCACGGTGGCCGGCGCCTCCTGGGCCCCGTGGCCGTGTCCGCGGGCCTCGAAACCGACAGCGTCGATGCCGGAATCGACTTCCCGGACGCCGAGGAGCTGCTCGATCTGGTCAGCGGGGTCCCCGTTGGCCACATTGACGGTTTCGCAACCAAAGGAGCGGGCCTGTGCCAGGCGATCCTCATTGAGGTCACCCACGATGACCACCGCGGCACCCAAGAGCTGGGCGCTGGCCGCTGCGGCAAGCCCCACGGGGCCTGCGCCGGCAACGTAGACGGTGGACCCGACGCCGACACCTGCCGTGACGGCACCGTGGAACCCGGTCGGGAGGATGTCCGAGAGCATGGTCAGGTCCATGATCTTCTCCAGGGCCTGGTCCCGGTCGGGGAACCGCAGCAGGTTCCAGTCCGCGTAGGGGACCAGGACGTACTCCGCCTGTCCACCTACCCATCCGCCCATATCGACATAGCCGTAGGCGGACCCGGGACGGTCCGGGTTCACGTTCAGGCAGATCCCCGTCTTGCCCTCCTTGCAGTTCCGGCAGCGGCCGCAGGAGATGTTGAAGGGGACCGAGACGATGTCCCCGACTTTGATGAACTCGACGTCGGGCCCGGTCTCGATGACTTCGCCGGTGATTTCGTGGCCCAGGACGAGGCCAGCCGGAGCGGTCGTGCGGCCACGGACCATGTGCTGGTCCGAACCGCAGATGTTGGTGCTGACGGTGCGCAGGATGACCCCGTGCGGGACCTTCCGGCCGACATTGATGGGATTGACGCCGGGGCCGGCCTGCAGTTCAAACGTGGGATACGGGGTGTCGATGATTTCCACGACCCCAGGTGCCTTGTAAGCAACGGCTTTGTTACCTGACATTGAATGGCTCTTTCCGTGATGTGAATTGACTCAATTGGTACGTGCAGCAGATCGCCATGGAGCGTGCGTGGCGATCAGGCCGGTCAGGCGTCGATCACCAGGTCCGTCTGCGCGGTGGAGCAGCAGGGCAGGAACTTGCCCGCAGAGATTTCCCTTGCGCGGATCCCGCCCTGGTGGTTCATCTCGATCTCGCCGGAAAGCTTGACGACCTTGCAGGATCCGCACATGCCTTCCTTGCAGTTCGCGCCGATTCTGACACCCGCACGCTGGGCCACCTCGAGGATGTGATCGGCGGGATCGATCCGGACATTGATGCCGGTGCGCATGAAGGACATGGTGAGGCTGCCCGTGCCCACCGTCTCGAAGCTCGAAGCGTCGGGCGTGACGGCCCCAAGCTCGGCGCTGCCCTTGGAGGCTTCGGAAGCCGGTGCGTCCGGGCCGACGGGCTCCAGCGGCAGCCCCGAGGCCTGCAGGGTTCCGTCGGCGTCGTAGCCGGGCTCGTAGAGTCCGAATGCGGCCGGCTGGCTCTCGAAGTAGCCCTCGGGGGATTCTGCGATTTCCTCCGCGATCTCTTCTGCGAGGTTCTCGGCCAGGGCGAGCTCCGCCTGGTACTCAAGGAGCGTCTGGCGGTCGCCCGAAAAGAACTCCATGTAGATGGAAGTGTCGTCGACGCCCACCTCCTTGAGGAGCTCGGTGGCGCCGTTCAGGTACCCCTCGGGACCGCAGGCGTAGACCTGGCGGCCGTTGGCATCCGGGGCCACCTCGTTGAGCATGGCCGCCGACAGCCTTCCGCTGAGCCCTTCCCAGTCCTCGGGCCGGCCGCGGTCGCCCAGGGAGTAGAACACCCTGAAGCGCGAATCCACCGAAGCGATGTAGGCCAGCTCCCGGTCGAAGGCGAAGCCCCCGGCGTCCGAGCCGTGGTAGAGCACCACGACATCTGCCAGTCCCGGCAGGGAGTGGATGGTCCGAACCATCGACATGATGGGGGTGATGCCCGCGCCGGCGGCGAGCAGGAGGTACCGTGCCCGGCGGTCGGCGTCGGGCAGGTGGAATGCGCCCACCGGTCCGAGCATCTCAAGCACTGTGCCGGGCTTGACGTTCTCGTGAACCCACGGCGAGACCAGGCCGGCGGAGTCGCGTTTGACGCTGATGCTGAAGGTCCACGGCTGCGTGGGCGAACTGGACAGCGAGTAGCTGCGGTCCACCGGCTCCTGGTCCTCGCCGTTCACCGGGAAGGCGACGTTCACGTACTGGCCTGCGCGGAACGCCAGGGGCGCGCCGTCGCTGCGGCGGAACACGAAGGTCATGATGCCGCCGGCTTCACGAACGGTCTCGACGCACTCTGCCATGAACTCCTGGGGGTGCCAGGGGCCCAGGGCATGGGCGGCGCGGGCGGGCACCTCGGCGCCGCCCATCACCCTGTTCCACGGCATCTCAAGGCCGCGGATGCGCTGTGGCTCCAGGATTGCCGTTTCGGGGAGGAGCTCAATCATGCCAAGTGCTCCTGCACGCGCTGCACGTACCAGTTGATGAATGCTTCCACCTGGTATTCGCTCTTCATGTACGGGCCGGGCTCGTAGGCCGGGCTGGCGGCACCCTGCTGGCACAGTTCAACGAACGCCTTGTCCTGGATGTTCGTCTGCTTCCACACGTAGGTGAGCTTGTCCAGGTCGTAGTCAACGCCTTCCACGGCGTCGTCGGCTACCAGCCAGGTGGTTCGCACCAGGGTCTGGTGCTCGTTGATGGGGAAGACACCGAAGGTGATGACGTGGTCGCCCATGAAGTGGAACCAGCTGTTGGGCTGCAGGTGCATCGAGCAACGGCCGAGGCGGAAGTCGCGCAGGTCGCCGAGCAGCTTCTTGGAGAGCCGGCGGCCGTCGGCGGAGAACGATTCGCCATCTCCGTCGAGTGCTTCCCGGGAAATGCGGATGCCTGCGACGCGGGTGTCGAGCTCCTCAACCACTTCGTAGGGAAGGCCGTAGCGGCGGCAGCGGTCCTCGAGATCGGTTTGGGCCTGCTTGTTGCGCTCCCACACCTCCTCAAGGTGGGTGGGGATGAGGCCCTCGGTCAGGCCCCAGGTGGGGAAGAGTGAGCAGGCGAGTTCCGGGTGGCCATCGCAGTGGTAGCACTCACGGTTGTTCTCCATGACGAGCTTCCAGTTGCCCTCTTCGATGATGTTCTGCTGATAGGCGATCTTCGTCTTCGCCAGCTCGTGGGGCGCGAGGTAGGGCTCGAAGATCTTGGAGGTCTCGTCAAAGTCGGTGGGCGGTTCGTTCGCGATGCAGACGAAGATCAGGCCTGCGACTTCACGTCCGTGGGCGCGCTTGAGTGCGAAGCAGTTCTTGTCGAACTTCGCCTCACCCGGTGCGGAGGCGTGGATCAGGTTGCCCTCGGGGGAGTAGGTCCAGGAGTGGTAGCCGCAGACCAGGTTTCCGGTCGACCCGGTGGCTTCGGTCAGGACGCGGGCACCGCGGTGGCGGCACACGTTGTGCAGCACGTTCACCCCGCCGTCGTCATTGCGCAGCACGATCAGGGAGTAAGGGCCGTAGTCGACGGTGACGTAGTCCCCCGGCTCGGGCAGTTCAGCGGTGCTGGCTGCGAAGATCCAGTGCTGGCCAAAGATAGCCTCCATGTCGAGGCTGAAGATCGTGGGGTCGGTGTAGAACGGAGCATCGAGGGAGTAGCCGGTGCGCCGGAACTCAAACAACGCGGTGATTTCTGCCAGCTGCTCGGCAGGCAATGTTGAGGCGAGCTTGCCGCGTGAATTCAGGGGCACGTTCACTGAAGCAGTCATGGGTTTCCTCCCGGGGGCGTGGGTGAGTGGGCAATGCGGCGACCGGGAATCGGTAGATGTGACGGGCGTCGCAATAGTTTTCCTAATGACTGAGATTAGGGACGATTGAGCCGCAACAAAAGCGCAAGATTTTGAAGATAACCATGCAGAATAGATGCATGATCGATGCAAGGCTCATCACACTTCGGGTTTTTGCCCAATGCGGCACTATTGTCGGGACCGCGGAACTCACGGGATACTCTCCCTCCGCCGTCTCCGCGCAATTGCGGGAGCTCCAGCGCGTGCTCGGAATGCAACTGTTGACGAAGGACGGCCGGGGTGTGCGGCTGACCGCCACCGGCCGCTTTCTCGTGGCGGGCTCGGACCCTCTCATTGCCCAATGGGAGAGCCTGCGCGCCGCGGCCATGGAGGCTGGCGACCAGGTGCAGCCCCATTTCGGCCTCGGCGGATTCTCCACTGCGGCTGCCCAGTTGCTCGCGCCGCTGGCCGCTACCCTGCGCTCAAAACGCCCCCTGCTGGAAGTGCAGGTTCTCGAGGCCGATCCGGCCCGCTGTTTCGACTTGTTGATTGCAGAGCGAATCGACCTTGCGGTCATTGTCGCCATGCAATCCGATGGCTACGGTGAGGAGGATTCGCGCTTCGAGCAGACAGTCCTGCTCGACGATCCGTTGGACGTGATCGTTCCCGCTGACCATCCGCTGGCATCACGGGGAAGGGCGACGCTTGAAGAGCTGGCATCGGAACCGTGGATCACGGAGGCCGTTGGTACCACCTACCATTCCCTCTTCACGGCGGCGTTCACGAAAGTCGGGGTGACGCCGCGGATTGCCCATGAGGCCGTTGAATGGGAAACGCAGATCGCATTCGTGGGTGCGGGGCTGGGCGTCGGCCTGCTGCCACGGCTGGCGCCCTTGCGTGGTGCAGAGAACGTGGTCCGACTACGTATTACAGGCAAGGCGAAACCTGTCCGCCGCATTATCGCCGCGGTGCGCAGGGGCAGCATCTCCTCGCCCCTGATCCAGGAATCGCTCGGCATCTTGCAGGTTAACGCCAACCGGATCCTCAATGAACGTCTCGGAGAGGATCTCTGAGCGCTCCTGCGCGGCGTCCCGGCGTTCGGCCGCTTCCTCATATTCCGCCAGGACTCTGACACATCAGCGGTGGGCGTAGCCCATCCGCGCGCTGATTCTCAGCCCGGCATCCTTCAGCCCGTCCAGGAGACCCGGCTCTTTTTCCGGATCAAAGCGGAAGGCGGGTCCGGAGATGCTGACCGCGCCGATCACTGTGCCCACGTGGTTGTAGACCGGCACCGCCATCGAGGTGAGCCCGATCTCGAATTCCTCCCTTACGACGCCGTAACCCTGGCGGGCGACGTCAAGCAACTGGGTTTCGAGTGTCTTCCTGTCCGTAATGGTGCGCGGTGTGCGGGCCGGCAGTCCGGTTTCCTTCAGGATCCGTGCCCGCTCGTCCGCGGGCAGCCCCGCGAGCAGGACCTTGCCGCTGCTGGTGGCGTGCAGGGGCGTGAGGCTGCCCACCCAGTCGTAGGTGGCCAGGGTGGAGGGGCCCATGGCCTGGTCCACGTTGACCGCAAAGTTGGACCTCAGCACGGCGAGGTTCACCGTCTCCTTGAATTCCTCCGCGAGGGCCTCGAGCACCGGCCGGGCTTCCCTCACCAGGCTGAGCCGGCCGGGAATGGAACTGGCCAGCCGGAGGATCCCGAAGCCCAGCTGGTACTTTCCGCGCTCGCTGTTCTGGTGGACCATTTCCCGGCTGACCAAGGATCCCAGCAGCCGGGAGACGGTGGACTTGTGGATGCCCATTTCCTCGGCGATCTCGCTCACCCCGGCGTGGCCGTCCCGCGCCAGGATCTCCAGTACTGCAAGGGCCCGGTCCACGGATTGGACACCGCCGGACTGGCCGCCATCCGACTCGGTATCCGGTTCGGGGTCAACGTTCGAAACCATGCTCCATACTCTCAGATAGTTTCCGTGGCCGGTTTGGCCGCCACACGCTCGGTGTAGTTCCCTCTCGCGTCCAAACCTAGTAGATCCGGGGAGGAAAGTATGACGGATGCAACATTGTGTTAATGTCCCAGCAGGTCCAACCGCATCAGGATGCGAGGGAAGCCGTTGATCACGGAGTCCGTCTCGGCGGCCTTGCTGAAGCCGGCATCCTCAAAGAGTTTCCGGGTGCCCACGTAGGCCATGGTCAGGTCCACCCGTCCGCTCCCGTTTTCCACAGGGTAGCCCTCGATCGCCGGGGCGCCGTTGCTGCGTGCGAACTCGACCGCCCCCTCCAGCAGCCGGTGCGAGATGCCCTTGCCCCGGTACCCGGGCCGCACCCGGATGCACCACACGGACCACACCGGGAGATCATCCACGTGGGGGATCTTCCTGCTCCGGGCAAAACTGGTGTCGGCCCGCGGATGGACAGCCGCCCACCCGACCGGTTCGTCGCCGTCGTACGCCAGGACGCCCGGCGGAACCGGCTCAGCGGTGAGTTGCCTGACGAACTCGCCGCGCTGCAGGCCCTGCAGGGCCAGGTTCTGTTTCGGCGTGACACGGTAGCTCAGGCACCAGCACACATTCGCATCCGGCCGCTGCTTTGGTCCGACGAGCGTGCGGACATCCTCGAACTGCCGTGCGGGCCGGACTTCGATGGCCATGTACCCTGTCCTCTCGTCTCCTGCTACCGATCCTAGCCACCCCGGGATTCACAGGCTGGCCGCCGTATTCACAGGACACTGACAGCTTCCGGAAAGGAGCCGCCGAAGTCCGGCGCCGATGCTGGAATGAGGGTGGCATCCTGCCCCCGGCCAGAGCCGTTCCAAGCGGCGGAATGGGGAGACGATCCATGGCAATGACGAAGAGAATCACGCTCGGCGTAGCGGCCGGTGCCCTCGCTCTCGGCGCCGGACTCGGCGTCATCGGCGTGGCGACCGCGGCAAGCACTCCCGGCCCCGCGGCCACCGGTTCGGGCACGACGCCGGAAAGCACCGCGCCTGCCGACGGCACCGCTCCGGGTGGCGGCTTCGGCCGCCACGGCGGACACGAGGGCGACCGCGGCAGGCTCGCGGCGGAGCTGGCCAGCAAGCTCGGGGTCAACGAAGCCAAGGTGGCTGAGGCCCTCAAAGCGTTCCGCGAGGCCAACAAGCCGCCCGCACCGCCGGCGGAAGGCTCCACGGAAACCAAGCCGGACCGTGCGGCCATGGATGCGGCCCTGGCCAAGTCCCTGGCGGAGGAGCTCGGCATCGACAAGGCCAAGGTCACCGCGGCCCTGACCGAGATCCGCAACGCGGCGCAGGCGGAGCGCGCCGCTGCCCTGAAGACACGGCTGGACAAAGCCGTCAGTGACGGGACGCTCACCCAGGCCGAGGCGGACGCTGTCACGAAGGCCGTGGAGAAGGGGGTGATCGGGGGAGGAGGCAGGTAGCCAATGTCCGGCCGGCCCGGATGTCCGGGCGGCCGGGGCTCGCAGGCTGTTCGGCCGCCGAGGCCCGCCCTGCCAGACCGTTCCGGATTGGCCGCGGCCGTGCCACACTTGGAGGACAATCGAGTGGCTGGGGGCGCGGGTCAGGAGATTGCCGTGTGCGGAATTCCCAGGTGCCCCTTCAGACCCGATGCTCGCCTGAATCCGTGGGATCGAGGGGAGGTGCCAGGGGCATGATGGCCGGATGGGCCTACCTCATGGGCGCGATAATGACTATTGACGCACTCTTGCTGGGCCTGCTGTTGATGAACGTGAAGTGGCCGCGCCGCTCGAACAGGGAATAACCCGCTAGAGGACCTTGCGGACCGTTTCCTCGAAGCTCGTCACGTGGTGCAGTGCCAGCGCTGCGGCTTTCTCTTCGTCGCCGTCGGCGATGGCGTTGAGCAGGTCGACGTGCTCGGCGATGTGCCCGGTGACCGAGGGCATCTTCTCGAGCATGTGGCACCAGATCCGGGTGGCCAGGTTGTCGTAACGGATCAGTACGTCTTCGAGGTGCGGGTTCGCCGCGGCCTTGTAGATGAGCCGGTGGACCTGGATGTCGTACCGCATGAGTTCGTGCTGCCCGGCCTTGCCGTCCTTGAGCTTGCCGATGGTGGCCGCGATGTCCCGCAGTTCCTCCCGGACCTTGGGCCCGGCCATCCGCGCTGCCCGTCGTGCGGCCAAGGGTTCGAGGAGTTCTCGGATTTCGGAGACGTCGGCCAGTTGTGTAATGTCCACGCCCGTGGCGAAGGTTCCGCGCCGGGGATAGGACACGACGAGGTGGTCGCTCTCGAGCCGCTTGATCGCCTCGCGGACGGGGGTGCGGCCGATGCCGAGTTCGCCCGCGATCTGGCCGTCATTGATCGGATCGCCGGGCTTGATGTCCAGCATGATGAGGCGGTCCCGCAGGAGCAGGTAGGCGTGTTCGGCCAAGGACGCGCCTTGGGGGCCGGAATCCAGTGCTTCCAAAACAGTGGTCATTGCTCTCTCCGCTTGCAGTCATTCAATCCTTGCGCAAGAAGACTCGCGCTGGACTGTTGACGACCTTGTGATTTACAACATACCATGAATGCAGTTCTGATATATCAGTTGCCTAACAGTTGGTGACTACCTAGATTCCTAAGGAGCAGAGCATGGTTGAACCGCTGATCCGCCCGCTGGCCGAGGCTGACCCGGAAGTTGATCAGGCGATTGCGCAGGAGCTTATCCGGCAGCAGTCCACCCTGGAAATGATCGCCTCTGAAAACTTCGCCCCGACTGCCGTGATGCAGGCTCAGGGCTCGGTCCTGACCAACAAGTACGCCGAGGGTTACCCGGGCAAGCGCTACTACGGCGGCTGCGAGCACGTGGACGTCATCGAGCAGCTCGCCATCGACCGCCTGAAGTCCCTCTTCGGAGCCGGATACGCGAACGTTCAGCCGCACTCCGGCGCACAGGCGAACGCTGCCGCGATGCACGCGCTGATCACGCCGGGCGACACCATCATGGGCCTCAACCTCGCCCACGGCGGACACCTCACCCACGGCATGCGGATCAACTTCTCCGGCAAGCTCTACAACGTTGTCCCGTACAGCGTCCGCGAAGACACCCACACCATCGACATGGCCGAAGTTGAGCGCCTCGCAGTCGAGAACAAGCCGCAGCTCATCGTCGCCGGGTGGTCCGCTTACTCCCGCCAGCTTGATTTCGCCGAGTTCCGCCGTATCGCGGACCTCGTGGGCGCCTACCTCATGGTGGACATGGCACACTTCGCCGGCCTCGTCGCTGCCGGCCTGCACCCGAGCCCCGTGCCGCACGCCCACATCGTCACCAGCACCACGCACAAGACGCTGGGCGGCCCCCGTGGCGGTGTGATCCTGACCAACGACGCCGACATCGCCAAGAAGGTCAACTCCGCAGTCTTCCCCGGCCAGCAGGGTGGTCCGCTGGAGCACGTGGTCGCTGCCAAGGCAGTCGCCTTCAAGTTCGCTTCCGAGCCTGAATTCAAGGAGCGCCAGGTCCGTGTACTGGAAGGCGCCAAGATCCTGGCCCAGCGCTTCCTGCAGGACGACGTGGCCCAGGCCGGCATCTCCGTCGTCAGTGGTGGCACCGACGTGCACCTGGTCCTGGTGGACCTGCGCAACTCCGAGCTGAACGGCCAGCAGGGTGAGGATGCCCTCCACCACATCGGCATCACCGTCAACCGCAACGCCGTTCCGTTCGACCCGCGCCCGCCGATGGTTTCCTCCGGCCTGCGGGTCGGCACTCCGGCCCTGGCCGCCCGCGGTTTCGGCGCCACCGAATTCACCGAAGTGGCGGACATCATCGCGACGGCGCTCATCGCTGCCGCCGGCGACGGCACCCTCGGTGAGGACACCGCCGTCGAACTCCGCAACCGCGTCACCGCACTCGCGGAACAGTTCCCCCTCTACCCGCAGCTCGGCACGGCTGGTTCGGCCACCGAACTCGCAGCAGAAATGATTGGAGCAGCCCAGTGAGCCAGGACCACGACCACCTGCACCTCCCGGAGCACCCGGACTTCCTCTGGCGCAACCCGGAGCCCAAGTCCTCCTACGACGCCGTCATCGTCGGCGGCGGCGGGCACGGCCTGGCCACCGCGTACTTCCTGGCGAAGAACCACGGCATGACCAACATCGCCGTCCTGGAAAAGGGCTGGCTGGCCGGCGGCAACATGGCCCGCAACACCACCATCATCCGCTCCAACTACCTCTGGGACGAGAGCGCCGCCATCTACGAGCACGCCCTCAAGCTGTGGGAAGTGCTGCCGGAAGAACTCGAGTACGACTTCCTGTTCAGCCAGCGCGGCGTGATGAACCTGGCACACACCCTGGGCGACGTGCGCGAAAGCATGCGCCGCGTGGGCGCCAACAAGCTCAACGGCGTCGACGCCGAATGGCTGGAGCCGGATCAGGTCAAGGAACTCTGCCCCATCCTGAACGTCAGCGACAACATCCGCTACCCGGTGATGGGCGCCACCTACCAGCCCCGCGCCGGCATCGCCAAGCACGACCACGTGGCCTGGGCCTTCGCCCGCAAGTGCGACGAGTTGGGCGTGGACATCATCCAGAACTGCGAAGTCACAGGCTTCCTCAAGGACGGCAACCGCGTGGTGGGCGTCAAGACCAACCGCGGCACCATCAACACCGAAAAAGTGGGCCTCGCAGCGGCAGGCCACAGCAGCGTGCTGGCCGAGATGGCCGGCTTCCGCCTCCCCATCCAGTCGCACCCGCTGCAGGCCCTGGTCTCCGAACTGCACGAGCCGGTCCACCCCACGGTGGTCATGTCCAACCACGTGCACGTCTACGTCTCCCAGGCCCACAAGGGCGAACTGGTGATGGGCGCCGGCGTCGACTCCTACAACGGCTACGGCCAGCGCGGCTCCTTCCACGTGATCGAGGAACAGATGGCCGCCGCCGTCGAACTCTTCCCGATCTTCGCCCGGGCCCACGTGCTGCGCACCTGGGGCGGCATCGTGGACACCACCATGGACGCCTCGCCGATCGTCGGCACCACCCCGGTGGAGAACATGTTCGTCAACTGCGGCTGGGGCACCGGCGGCTTCAAGGGAACCCCCGCGGCCGGCCTGACCTTCGCCCACACCATCGCCACCGGCGCACCGCACAAGCTCAACGAACCGTTCTCGTTGGAGCGCTTCGAGACCGGTGCCCTGATCGACGAACACGGCGCTGCCGCCGTCGCCCACTGACAGCCCCCGCGGACATTACAGAAAGAAGCCGGACATGCTCCTGATCTCCTGCCCCAACTGCGGGCCACGGGACGAAACCGAATTCCACTACGGCGGCCAGGCCCACGTGGCCTACCCCGAAGACCCCAATGCACTGAATGACCGCGAATGGGCCGAGTACCTGTTCTACCGGGACAACACCAAGGGCGCCTACGCCGAACGCTGGGTCCACAGCACCGGATGCCGCCAGTGGTTCAACATGCTCCGTGACACCGTGAGCTACGAAATCCAGGCGGTCTACCCCATGGGCAGCCAAGCCCCTACCACCACCGCACAGGCCCCGGAAGGAGCAAGCAAGTGACGTCCCAGAACGCCCGCCTCGCCAACGGCGGCCGCATCGACCGCAGCATCTCCTGGCGCTTCACCGTGGACGGCCAGGAATACACCGGCCACCCGGGCGACACCCTCGCCTCCGCGCTGCTCGCCAACGGCCGCGTCAACGTGGGCAACTCCCTCTACGAGAACCGCTCCCGCGGCATCATGTCCGCCGGCGTCGAGGAAGCCAACGCCCTGGTGAAGATCGCCGCCCGCTTCCCGGGCCACGTGGCCGAGTCCATGCTCCCGGCCACCACCGTATCCCTCGTGGACGGGCTGAAGGTCGAACTCCTGAACGGCTTGGGCAAGCTCGACCCCAACGAAGACAAGGCCGAATACGACAAGAAGTACGTCCACACCGACGTACTGGTGATCGGCGGCGGCGTCGCCGGCCTCGCAGCCGCCCGTGAAGCGGTCCGCACCGGCGCCCGCGTCATCCTCATCGACGACCAGCCCGAACTCGGCGGCGCCCTGCTTTCGGGCTCCACCGTTCCCGGCCTGGCCGAGGAAATCGAAGGCAAGCCGGCCTTGGAATGGGTGGCCGACGTCGAAGCCGAGCTGGTTTCCGCCGCCGAATGCACCGTGCTGAACCGCACCACCGCCTTCGGTTCCTACGACTCCAACTACGTGATCGCCGCGCAGAACCGCACGGACCACCTCAGCGCCCCGGCGGCCGACGGTGTCTCCCGCCAGCGCATCTGGCACATCCGTGCCGCCCAGGTGGTCCTGGCCCCCGGCGCCCATGAACGCCCTCTGGTGTTCGAGAACAACGACCGCCCCGGCATCATGCTCGCCTCCGCCGTGCGCAGCTACCTGAACCGCTACGCCGTCGCCGCAGGATCCCGCGTGGTCATCAGCACCACCAACGACTCCGCCTACGCCCTCGTGGCTGAGCTGCAGGCCGCCGGAGTCAAGGTGGCCGCCGTCGTGGACGCCCGCTCCCAGCTGAGCGCCACTGCCGCAGCCACGCTGGCCCAGGGCACCCGGGTGCTGATCGGCAGCGCCGTCGCGGACACCACCGGTCACGGCGAAGGCGGCCGCCTGGACGGGGTCACCGTCCGCAGCATCAACGACGACGGCGAACTCACCTCCGGCGTCGAACAGTTCGACTGCGACCTGCTCGCCGTCGCCGGCGGCTGGAGCCCTGTGGTCCACCTGCACAGCCAGCGCCAGGGCAAGCTGCGCTGGGACGAGGAGTTGGCCGGCTTCGTGCCAAGCTCCGTGGTCAAGGACCAGCAGGTGGTCGGCTCGGGCCGCGGCAGCTACGAACTGGCAGACTGCCTGGCCGAAGGCATCAGCGCCGGCGCGGCCGCTGCGATCGCCGCAGGTTTCGCCAGCGAGACCGTCCCCGCCGCCGTCAAGGCTCCCGTGGCCTCCGCCCCGACCCGCCAGCTCTGGCTGGTGCCGGGCCAGGAAGGTACGGCCGGGGAGTGGCACAACCACTTCGTGGACTTCCAGCGCGACCAGTCCGTGGCGGATGTCCTCCGCTCCACCGGCGCCGGCATGCGCTCGGTGGAACACATCAAGCGCTACACCTCCATCAGCACCGCCAACGACCAGGGCAAGACCTCCGGCGTCAACGCGATCGGCGTCATCGCCGCCGCGCTGAAGACCGAAAGCGGCGCCGCTGCAGGCATCGGCGAGATCGGCACCACCACCTACCGTGCGCCGTTCACCCCGGTTTCCTTCGCGGCCCTGGCCGGACGCCAGCGCGGCGAGCTGTTCGACCCCGCCCGCGTCACCTCCATCCACCCGTGGCACGTGGAGAAGGGCGCACTGTTCGAGGACGTCGGACAGTGGAAGCGTCCCTGGTACTACCCGCAGCCGGGCGAGGACATGGACGCGGCCGTGCTGCGCGAATGTGCCGCTGTGCGCGAATCCGTGGGCTTCATGGATGCCACCACCCTCGGCAAGATCGAGATCCGTGGCAAGGACGCCGGCGAGTTCCTCAACCGCGTCTACACCAACGCGTTCAAGAAGCTTGCCCCGGGTTCGGCCCGCTACGGCGTCATGTGTGGCCCGGACGGCATGATCTTCGACGACGGCGTGACCCTGCGCCTGGACGAGGACCGCTTCTTCATGACCACCACCACCGGCGGCGCCGCCAAGGTGCTGGACTGGCTGGAGGAATGGCACCAGACCGAATGGCCGGAACTGGACGTCGCGAGCACCTCGGTCACCGAGCAGTGGAGCACGATCGCCGTCGTCGGCCCGAAGTCCCGCGCCGTGATCGCCAAGGTCGCGCCGGAACTGGCCGTGGACGGCGGGCTGGACGCGGAGAACTTCCCGTTCATGACCTTCCGCGAAACCACCCTGGCCTCCGGTGTCCGGGCCCGCGTCTGCCGTATCTCCTTCTCCGGTGAACTGGCCTACGAAATCAACGTACCGTCCTGGTACGGCCTGAACACCTGGGAATCCGTGGCCGCGGCCGGCGCCGAATACAACATCACCCCGTACGGCACCGAAACCATGCACGTGCTCCGCGCCGAGAAGGGCTACCCGATCGTCGGCCAGGACACCGACGGCACGGTCACCCCGCAGGATGCCGGCATGGAGTGGATCGTCTCCAAGGCCAAGGACTTCATCGGCAAGCGTTCCTACAGCCGGGTGGACGCCCAGCGCGAGGACCGCAAGCACCTGGTCAGCGTGCTCCCGGTGGACGGCTCGCTTAGGCTCCCCGAAGGCACCCAGCTCGTGGAGAAGGGCATCGCGGTCAACCCCGCCTACGGCCCGGTCCCGATGGAAGGCTTCGTGACCTCGAGCTACCACAGCGCAGCGCTCGGCCGCTCCTTCGGCCTGGCACTGATCCGCAACGGCCGCAACCGCATCGGCGAGACCCTCGTGGCCGCCGTCGGCGATCAGCTCGTGGACGTGACGGTCGGCGAAACAGTACTTTTCGACCCTGAAGGGAAGCGCAAAGATGGTTGAGACAGCAGCAGCAACCGCAAGCAACAGTGCAGTCCGGGCAGCCCGCCGCAGCCCGGCGGCCCACCTCGCCGGAACCTTTGAGGCCGCGTCGCTCACCGGCGTCGCGGAGATCAAGGAAATCCCGTTCCAGACCATGGCCGGCATCCGCGTCCAGCGGGACGGCGACGCCGGTGCGCGCATCGCCGCGGTGTCCGGCGGCCTGCCCGCCGCCTGCGGCGATGTTGTCCAAAAGGGCGGCGTGTCCACCCTGTGGCTCGGCCCGGCCGAGTTCCTGGTGATCGCCCCGGAAGACGCCCACGAATCCCTCGGCGGCGACCTGCTTCAGGCCCTGGGCGAAGCCCTCGGCGACGGGCAGGGCCAAGTGGTGGACCTTTCGGCCAACCGCACCATCTTCGAGCTCTCCGGAACCAAGGCCCGCGAGGTCCTCGAAAAGGGCTGCTCGCTGGACCTGCACCCGCGCTCTTTCAAGGCCGGTACCGCAGTGTCCACGGAAATCGGCCACATCCCGGCGATCCTCTGGAAGAGCGGTGAAGACACCTTCCAGGTGCTGCCGCGCGCGTCCTTCGCCGACTTCCTGGGCCGCTGGCTGGTGGACGGCATGCGCGAATTCGCATCGCCGGAGGTGCCGTGATGACCGCCCCCGCCACTGAACGCGGAAGCGGCAGCTCCGCCGAGACCACAGTTGAGCACGTCCTCACCCTGGACTGCGCGGAAACCCGGGGCATCGTCCACGCGGTGTCCGGCTTCCTGCTGGAGCAGGGCTGCGACATTGTGGACAACAAGCAGTTCGGCTCCCGGGATGACAACCACTTCTTTATGCGGGTGCACTTCTCCTCCACCGGCGACGACTCCACCCTGGAGAACCTGCGGGAGGCCTTCGGACCGATCGCCGAGAAGTTCGGGATGAACTGGCAGCTGGAACGCCACGGTTCCAAGCGCAAGGTGCTGATCATGGTGTCCAAGTTCGGGCATTGCCTCAATGACCTGCTGTTCCGTGCCCGGGTGGGTGAACTGCCCATCGAGATCGTGGGCGTCGTCTCCAACCACATGGACCATCAGGGCCTGGTGGTCTGGCACGGAATCCCGTTCTACCACGTACCGGTGACGGCGGGAACCAAGCCGGCGGCCGAGGCCCGGCTGCTGGAAATCATCGACGAACTGGACGTGGAACTGGTGGTGCTGGCCCGCTACATGCAGGTGCTGAGCGACGACCTGGCCCGCAAGCTGGACGGCCGTGCCATCAACATCCACCATTCCTTCCTGCCGAGCTTCAAGGGCGCCAAGCCGTACCACCAGGCCTACGCCCGCGGCGTGAAGACGGTGGGCGCTACGGCGCACTACGTCAACGGAGAGCTGGACGAAGGGCCGATCATTGCCCAGCAGGTCCAGGACGTAGACCACACCTACGGTCCTGAGGACCTCGTGGCCGTGGGCCGCGACTCCGAATGCAAGGCCCTCAGCAACGCGGTGCGCTGGCACTGCGAGGGCCGCGTGATCTTGCAGGGGAACCGGACCGTAGTCCTCAAGTAGGACCCGGATCCCCGCAACAAAGCCTGTTCACGGGAAGCAGGAAATGCCCGACGGCGGTTCGCACCGCCGTCGGGCATCTTGCGTTTAAGCCGTGCGGCTCAGAGGTCGTTGCGGCAGTGTGCCGCGTGCAGCTTGTAGAGGCCCGTCAGGTCTCCAGCCGCGAGGCCGTCCGGTGCGCCGATTTCCGGGTACATGAGCTGGACGGGATCGTCAACGTGGTCCAGGCCCACCACATGGCCCAGCTCGTGCTGCATGACCGCCGACAAGTAGTCGGCTCCGCCGGGCAGGCTCAGCAGTTCGGTGATCTGTGGAGTGTCCAGGTCCAGGTGGCCCGAGACGTAGCTGCGCGGGCCCGAACCGAAACTGTAGGCGGTGCTGCCGCCGATGCCGATCACCTTGCCGGCCAACGCGGGGGACGAGGCCGGGGTGGTCCAGGAAACCAGCAGCGGCGCCCAGCGCTTGCCGTAGAGATTGGGCTGGTAGGCCTCGCGCTTGGCAGTGGGCTTTTCCTTGGTGGCGCCGTCGTTGATGAACTTCAGCCCTGTGGCGGCTGAAATCTTCGCCACGGCATCCTCCAGCAGGCCCTCGGAACCGGCCGGGGCGAGCTCTGCGTTCACCACGTAGTGCACGGGCCGGCAGGGGGAGTAGCCCACCGGGGTGCCGTCCGGGTTGGTGGCCAGGAACTTGTAGGACGGGTTCTCCACCGCCGGTTTCACCGGCGTGAGCAGCGGGTGCGCGGCCTCTTCGAGGCCGGGCGGCGGGGCGTCATCCTGCTGTTTCGCGGAGCCTGGCGCTGCGGCGGTTCCGGCGGGGCCGGGTTGGGCGTTGCCCGGGGTTTCGCGGGTGGCGCCCGGCAACGCCGGGAACAGGGAGGTGATGCGCGGGTCGCCGCGCAGGAAGCCGCTCACCAGCAGCGCGACGACCGTTGCCACGGCCACCACGAGGAGGTTGCGGAACAGGTACATCCCGGTACTGGGCCGCCGTGGCGGCCGCCCGCCGTCGGGCTCGAAATCCGGGTACATCCTGCTCCCTGCGTTGTGAACTAAGCGGCCGCGATGCCACCTAGCCTACGACGGCGCCGAAGAGCAGGCCCAGCCCGTAGGTTGCGCCGGCGGCGCCCAGGCCGATCGCCAGCTGCCGGAGCCCGCGCGTGAGTGGCGAGGTGCCGGACAGCAGGCCGACGACGGCGCCCGTTCCGAGGAGCGCGACGCCCACCAGAGTACCGGCCACCAGGAGCGCAGTGAAACCGCCGAGTCCCAGGATGAACGGCAGGATCGGCACGATGGCGCCCGAAGCGAAGAAGCAGAAGCTGGACAGCGCCGCACCCCAGGCGGAGCCGACGGCCTCGTGCCCGTCCGGGGCTTCCTCTTCCTCGGGGTGCAGCGACAGCGACGGATCGCAGTCGCAGGAGTAGACGCCCATCCGTTCGGCGGCGCGATGCTCTGCCGCTTCGTGGCTCATGCCGCGGGCCAGATAGACCAGCACCAACTCGTTGTGCTCGATGTCGAGGGCCGGCGCCGCGGAAAGCGTGACCTGCGTGGGCCGGGTGGCCTTGAGCAGTTCCAGCTGGGAACGCACCGAGACGTACTCGCCCGCGCCCATGGAAAGTGCACCTGCCAGGAGGCCGGCGATGCCGCTGAAGAGCACCACGGGGGTGGCCACGCCGGTGGCGGCCATGCCCATCACGAGGGACAGGTTGCTGACCAGGCCGTCGTTGGCGCCGAAGACGGCGGCACGGAAGGAGCCGGAGAGCCGGTTGCGGCCCCGGGTGGCAAGGCCCCGGACGACTTCTTCGTGAATCTGCTCGTCGGCTGCCATCGCGCGGGTCGCCGCGGGATCCGTGGCGTAAGGGGAGCGGCTTTCCGCGCGCTGCGCCAAAGCCAGGACGAACACCGAGCCGAAGTGCCGGGCCAGGAAGCCGAGCAGCTGGCTGCGGGTCGAGGCCGCCTTGGGCATGCCCGCGTGGTCGCCCAGCAGGCGGAGCCAGTGGGCTTCGTGGCGGCCTTCGGCGTCGGCAAGGGCTAAGAGGATATCGCGTTCCTCGCCGTCGCGGCGCTGCGCCAGCTCGCGGTATACGGCGGCCTCTGCGCGTTCGTCGGCAAGGTACTGCCGCCACCGCTTGATGTCTGCGGGGGAGGGGGCTTCCGTGTTTGGCTGTGCAGTGTCTTCTGACTGTGCTGTGGTTTCGGGCTTCACCGTGTCGTGTGGCGGCACCGGTTTTGGCGTGTGCACTGTGGCTCCTGGGTAGTCTGGGGCGGTTTTCATCGCCCCATTGCAGCTCCACACTAGCCCTATTTCCCGCGGTTTTTTGGCCGGTAATCCTCACCGCGGAGTTTCGGCACGCCTTAATGGACGGACCCTTCCCACGGCACCTTGACCCCCGGCAGGGGCAGTGCTCAGATGGAAGGACAAGGGGCCACGGGTTGGGGCGCGGCCATGCTATGGCCGGACCGACCCGCAGCCCGCGGCAAGTGAGCGGAGGTTGCACCGTGGACAGCACCGAAACGCACCCTAGGCATCCAGATCGTCCCACTGTGGAGTCGGATCCCGCCTATGACTACAGCGAGGACATCGCGGTAGATGAGGAATGGGACGAAGAAGACGACGCGATTGACGAAGAGGAGCGGGTTGTTCCCCTCGACGTCGACGATCATCGCGAGGATGAGCCCGAAGAAGAATAGCCCCGCTTCGGGCGCCGAATATTCCGTCAATCCAGGATGAACAGCAGTTCCTTGCCCTCGCGGTAGCCGCGCGCGGCGACGGCGAGGAGCAGCTTCCGTTCGGCCGGGAACCAGAGCGCGGGGCGCACCACGCGCGACAGCGCCCGGGTGAGTAGCGCAGGGTCCGCGAACCGCCGGGTTTCCTGCCTGCCGGCCGCGAACAGCGTGACCGATCCGCTGGCGGCGTCGATACAGGGAACCACCCTCAGTACGGTCGGGGCGCATGCGGCGCCGCGCGGTTCCGGGGCAGTGCGCGGTTCGCTTGGCGCGTCCGCGAGGACAGTTGCGGATTGGGCAGGTGCGGCGGCATCGAAAGGCATTGGCCTTCTCCTGGAAGAGTTGCTCTTGCCTGGCCGGTTGTCTCTGGTCCGGTGCAGACCGCTTCCTCATCCGAACCACCCGTGAACATGGGGTTGGTGCGTGGCAAGTCGGAGCTTGGCGCCACATCTCTTGAAGCTGGAATCACTGTAGCAGCCCGGCGCGCTGGAACGCGGCCGGGGAACGCGACGACGGCGGTGCCACCTGCGAAAGGTGGCACCGCCGTCGGGGGTTCTATTGTTGCCGCTTGCCGCCGGGATCGGCGGTGGGGGCTAGTGGCCGGTGTGGCTGGCCACGGGGTGGGCGTCCAGGGGCAGTTCTTCGGAGACAGCCCCGGCAACCCGGCGCTCCCAAGCCTCGCGGACTTCCGGATCCGTGGGCGGCGTCAGCAGGGACACCACCACGTAGCAGACGAGCGATGTGCCCAGGCCCCAGTAGATGGGCTCGTTGGCGTAGACACCGTCCTCGCTGGGGATCACCCCGACCGCGTACATGATCAGCAGGCCAAGCGTCAGGACCGAGCCGACTGCCATGGACCACGCGGCGCCGACGCCGGTGCCGCGCTTCCAGACGAGGCCGCCGAGGATCGCGACCAGCAGGCCACCCACGAGGATGTCGTAGGCGATGGTCAGGGCGACAACGACATCCTGGGCTGCCATGGAGATCAGCACGGCCAGGACTCCCAGGCCCAGTACCCAGTAACGGTTGGCCCTGACGTCGTGCTCGGGATTTTCGGTGTCATCAGTGTGGATGGTCTTGCCGAACCAGCTGGCCACGAACGGCACCACGTCCGCGCGGGCCACGGTTGCGGCGGCGATCAGCGCGCCGGAGGCGGTGGACATCATGGCTGCGACAGCCGCGGCCATGACCAGGCCACCGATGCCGATGGGGAGCAGGTGCGTGGCGACCTCGGCGTAGACAACGTCCTTGCCGAGGGACTTGACGTCGATGTTGGGCAAGGCCACGCGGGCAGCCAGGCCGATGACTGCGCCGGCCAGGCCGTAGAGGACGCAGTAGACGCCTGCGGTTGCGCCGCCCCAGCGGGCCACCTTGGGGGTCTTGGCGGTGAAGACGCGCTGCCAGATGTCCTGGCCGATCAGCAGGCCGAGCGTGTAGACGACGAAGTACGTGATGATCGTCTGCAGTCCGATGCCGTCGATCTGGAAGAAGCTGGCGTCGACGCGTGCACGGATGCCGTCAAAGCCGCCGGCGGCGTTGAGGGCGAAGGGCAGCATGAGGAGGAAGATGCCCACGGTCTTGATGACGAACTGGACCTGGTCGGCCAAGGTGATCGACCACATGCCGCCGATCGTGGAGTAGACCAGCACGATTGCACCGCCGACGGCGATGGCGAGCCAGCGCTCCCAGCCGAAGAGGACCACGAAGATGGTGGCGTAGGCGCCGGTGGAGGTGGCGCAGAGCATCAGGGTGTAGGCGAGCATCACGATGCCGGAGGTCTGGGTGGCCTGCTGGCCGTAGCGCAGGCTGAGCATCTGGGAGACGGTGTAGATCTTCAGCCGCTGGATGGTACCGGCGAAGAGCAGGCTCAGCAGGAGCACGCCGGAGCCGATGGCCACCACGAGCCACATGCCCGAGATGCCGAACTTGTAGCCGAGGCCCACGCCGCCCACCGTCGAGGCGCCGCCGAGGACCACGGCGGCCATGGTGCCCGTGTAAAGGAAAGGACCAAGGCGGCGGCCGGCCACCAGGAAGTCGCTGTTGTTCTTGGTGCGGGACTTGCCCCACCAGCCAAAGGCCAGCATGGCCAGCAGATACACCACCACAATGGCGATGTTGAGGAACGATGAGTCCATTGTCGGCTCCTGGGGATATTCGCAGCGGCCGGGTTCCGTGTCGATGACGAGTCCGGTGTCAGTCGGAACGATCCGCGATGCAGTGTGTTGGGGAGAAAGTTTGCCTTTTGCCTAGAAGGCAACACTTGTTGCATGAAAGGATATGTAGTGATCGGCGTAACAGTCAAGGACAGTGCGCAGGGCGGGCGGGCTCCGGAGGACTGCCGGATACTATTGCCCAAATGACTGGGCCGCACTCCACGGCCTGAAAGGTTCGTGAATGAAGGCTCTCCCCGTTGAACCCAGCAACGTTCCGCTTGCGATAGGTTCCAGAATCCGCGCTGCCCGCCAATCCCAGCGGCTCACCATCGAGCAGGTGGCCGAAGCGACGGGGTTGACCAAGGGATTCCTCAGCCGGGTGGAGCGGGACCTGACGTCGCCGTCCGTGGCATCCCTCGTGACGCTGTGCCAGGTGCTGTCCGTGTCCATCGGGGAGCTTTTCGCGGCGCCGGAGACGCACCTGACGCGCCGCGACGACGGACCGAGAATCTCGCTCGGCGGCGAAGGAATCGTGGAACGGCTCCTCACGGCCCGGTCCGAGCGCCGCCTGCAGATCATCCAGGCCGTGATCGAGCCCCGCGGCCGCGGCGAATCCGAGCTTTACGCCGTGGACTGCGATGTCGACGTCCTGCATGTCACCAAGGGCCGCATCCAGCTGATCCTGAGCAACGAAAAGTATGACCTCGAGGAAGGCGACACCCTGTCCTTCCCCGGCCGCGAGCCGCACACCTGGGTCAACCCCACCGACGAAGCCGTCGAGGTGCTCTGGATCCTGGTGCCGGCCGCGAGCCGCTGATTTCATGCGTTGTGAGGCCCGCTGCGTGCTTTGACGTGGCCAAAGGACGGAGGGCGGGCCTCACAACGTGGGCGGAGCGCTCAGCCCACGTGCACCCAGGGTCGGCGCGTCACGTCGGCCTCGGCCTCGCGGAGTACCTCGCGGGTCACGGGGGCGATTTCGCCTTCGCCGAAGAACAGGAACTTGCTGAGGTTGGCAATGGGATTGCCCTCGGTCCAGCGGAAGTAGATGTGCGGCATCAGCCCGGTGACGTCGCGGATGTGCAGTAGCACGGCGGCCAGGGTGTTGGGCACGTTGTTGCTGTGGACCTCCAGGATCTTGAAGCCGTGGCGGTGCTTGCCCTCCACGAGCAACTCCTGTTCGAAGTCGGAGCTGTCGTCCACGATCACCTCGATGAACAGGGCGTCGCTGTCCTCGGGCAGGTGGTTGGCCTGCTGGGCGTGCGCCAGCTTCTCCCGGTAGCGGTCGGCCCCGGCGCGCTTCGGCTCGTGGGCGATGAGCCGGATGGGTCCCTCCTCGCTTGCCGCAGTGAATTCCAGGGCCCGTTCATCCATCTTGATGTGGGTGGCGCGCAGTTCGAAGGAACGCCGGATCCGGGAGGCGAAGCTCACCAGCAGGATGCCCAGGATGAACAGGGCGGCGATCCTGATGCCGTCCGGGCGCTCCACCACATTGGCCACCGTGGTGTAGCTGAACACCAGTGCCACGGCGCCGAAGGCCAGGGTCTTGACGCGCTGCTTCCGGCGCCTGGCCGAGAGGGTCACGGCGATGGACGCCGAGGTCATCAGCACCAGCACGCCGGTGGCGTAGGCGCCGCCCTGCGCTTCCACGTTCGCCTCGAAGATCACGGTGATCAGGAAGCCGATGGCGGTGAACACCAGGACGAGCGGGCGCACCGCTTTGGTCCATGAGGGTGCCATGCCGAAGCGCGGGAGGTAGCGCGGCACGAGGTTCAGCAGCCCGGCCATGGCGGAGGCGCCGGCGAACCAGAGAATCGCGATGGTGCTGAGGTCGTAGACGGTGCCGAACGCGTCGCCCAGGTACTGATGGGCGAGGAACGCCAGGGCACGGCCGTTGGCCTTTCCGCCGGGCTGGAATTCGGCCGCCGGGATCAGGAACGTGGTGATGAAGCTGGACGAGACCAGGAAGGCACTCATGATGAGGGCCGCCGTCGTGAGCAGCTTGTGGGTGCCGCGGATGCGGCCGGCGGGCTTCTCGTCGGTGTCGTCGGGCGCCCCCTTGATCTGGGGCATGACGGCGACGCCGGTCTCGAAGCCGGAGAGGCCGAGGGCGAGTTTCGGGAACACGAGCAGCGCGATGCCGATCATCACCAGCGGATTGCCGTGCTGTTGGTTGAGGGCGGCCCACCAGTCGGTGACGACGTGCGCTTCGGAGGCCACGTGGAACAGGCCCACCAGCACCACCACGGCGTTGAGCAGCAGGTAGACGCCCACCAGCAGCACCGCCACGTTGATGGCTTCCTTGAATCCGCGCAGGAAGACGATCCCGAGGGCGGCGATCAGGGCGAGCGTGATGGCGATTTCCTGGCCGTGCATCCAGTCGGGAGCGAAGGGATTCTCGACGGCGTGTGCGCTCGCGTCAGCGGCGGACAGGGTCATGGTGATCATGAAGTCGGTCGCGGCGAAGCCGAGCAGCGCCAGGACGAACAGCTTCCCGCCCCAGCGGGGGAGGAGTTTCTCCAGCATGGCGATGGAGCCTTCGCCGCGCGGGCTTTCGGAGGCGACGCGCCGGTACACCGGCAGGGCGCCCATGAGTGTCACGACCACCAGCACGATGGTGGCCAGCGGGGACACCATGCCGGCTGCGAGTGCCGCGATGGCCGGCTGGTAGCCGAGAGTCGAGAAGTAGTCGACGCCGGTGAGGCACATGACCTTCCACCAGGGCTGCGGTGCGTGCTCGCCGTCCGGCTTGCCGTGCTGGCGTGCACGGCCACCGGCCTCGGGCATGCCCTCGAGCAGCCAAAGCTTGAAGTTTCCGCTTGATTTGCGCCGGGTGGAAGGGTCCGCCGGCGGCCTCGTCAGGGTGGTCACGATGTCCTTTCGTGCAGTCTGGAAGCTGCTCCAGAAGGAGAGTACGGCGGCCGTCAGGCGCGCAAACCCGGTCTTTACGGAATCCTTACGCCGCGTGTGAGCGGCGTCTCTTTCGGCTGGAAAGGTGACGCCGCGGGAATTATTCAAGTCGATGTAAGTTTCGGCGCCGGGCAGGAAACCAGAAGGGTGACGGGGCAATCCGTAGGCGCCCCGCGCGTCAATCAGGCAAATCTTCACGATTGGGGAAACCAATGAACTTTGCAGCATTTGGGAAGACCTTCGCGACGGCGGCACTCGCCATCGCCCTGGGCGCCACCGCCGGCTGTGCGGCGTCGCCGGCGGCCGGCCTGTCCGGCCGCACCTCCGGTCCGGCGCTCACCCTCGCCTCGACCACGACTGCCGGCGCCAAGGCTGCGCCGGAGGCCAAGGCCGATCCGGAAAAGGCAGGGCCGGTGAAGACTTTCACCTTCCCGGACGGCCACCTTTCTTTCCGGTATCCGGCGGGCTGGTCCGTCAGCACTGCCGACTGCCCGACGGTTCCGGGCGGCCCGGCCGGTTGTGTCGAAGCCACGATCAGCAGCAAGGGCAAGGCGGTGGCCTTCCTGGTCAGCGGCTTCTATGGCGACGGCGCTTCCGGCCCCGTGGACCGTACTGTGTTCGACAAGGCGGCCGTGCCGGGCCTGGCGGGCTTTGACGGCGAGCCGAGCTTCGGCTTCTTCAAGGACAGTTACGGCGACGTCAACGACCAGTACTTCATGGATGTGCGGCGGGCGGACGAGCTCGCCGCCGGCAGCACCGCGAGCGGCAGCGGGCAGTTGGTCCTGCCCAACGGCGTCGGCATCTTCCGCGTCTATATCGATTCCCCCGGCTTCGCCTCCGGCGTGGAGGCCAAGGCATGGATGGGAACGGCCGATTATGCGCAGTTGAAGGCCCTGCTGATGAGCGTCAGGTACAAGTAGCGGCGCGCTGCGCGTAACCGAAAACAGTCCGCCGGCGGCCGGTCACCCAGGTGCCCGGCCGCCGTCGGACTGTCTTTTTCGCGCGGGAATTTATGTAAACAGGTGATGCATATTAGACAACTTTGTGTGTATGATGGCTGTCACACCCCGACTCGATCTCGAAGGAGAGAGGCCCCGTGGAAGAGCTCCGCATCGAAGCCAATGGAAACCTTGGCCCCATTGATTCATCCCGCATCCCGCGCTACGCCGGTGCCGCCACCTACGCGCGCCTCCCGCGCCTGGACCAGGTTGCCAAGGCGGACGTGACGCTGGTGGGCGTGCCCTTCGACTCCGGTGTTTCCTACCGCCCGGGTGCCCGCTTCGGCGCGAACCACATCCGCGAAGCAAGCCGCCTCCTGCGCCCCTACAACCCGGCCTGGGATGTCAGCCCCTTCGAGAACGTCCAGGTGGCCGATGCCGGCGACATGGCGGTGAACCCCTTCAACATCAACGAGGCCATCGAGACCATCCAGCAGAACGCGCTGGACCTGACCGCCAACGGCAGCAAGCTGGTCACCCTCGGCGGCGACCACACCATCGCCCTGCCCCTCCTGCGCGCTGCCGCCGAGCGCGCCGGCGAGCCCGTCGCCATGCTGCACTTCGACGCCCACCTGGACACCTGGGACACCTACTTCGGCGCCGAATACACCCACGGCACTCCGTTCCGCCGTGCCGTCGAGGAAGGCATCCTCGACACCGAGGCCATCAGCCACGTCGGCACCCGCGGCCCGCTGTACGGCAAGAAGGACCTCGACGACGACCACCGCTTCGGCTTCGGCATCGTCACCTCCGCCGACGTCTACTACCAGGGCGTCCTGGAAACCGTGGAGAAGATCCGCGACCGCATCGGCAACCGTCCGCTGTACATCTCCGTGGACATCGACGTCCTGGACCCCGCCCACGCACCGGGCACCGGCACGCCGGAAGCCGGCGGCATCACCAGCCGCGAACTGCTCGAGATCATCCGCGGCTTCCGCGGCATGAACCTCGTGGGCGCCGACGTCGTGGAAGTTGCCCCGGCCTACGACCACGCCGAAATCACCGGCGTGGCCGCCAGCCACGTGGCCTACGAGCTCGTCACCCTCCTGGCGGACAACGCCGTCGAAGGCAACCGCCACGGTGCCGCGACCGGCTACGCACAGCAGGCGCTCGGCCAGACGGTCCGCCGCCCGGCCGGCTTCGCAGCCGCCGGAGACCAGCGATGAATCCCCAGCCGCTCCCCACCCTCGCAAGCTCGGCCGGGGACCCCTCGCGGCCGGAGGCCCCTGCCGGACCCCAGCGCAACGGCGGGGACCTCGTCGTCGAGACCCTTGAAGCGCTTGGCGCGAAGACCGTTTTCGGCATCCCCGGCCAGCACGCGCTGGGCCTGTTCGACGCCATGGGCCGCGGCAACCTGCAGTTCGTGTCCTCGCGCGTGGAGAACAATTCCGCCTTCGCCGCGGACGGCTACTCCCGCGCCACCGGCGAGGTGGGCGTGCTGTTCCTGTCCACCGGCCCGGGCGCGCTGACGTCGTTGGCCGGGCTGCAGGAGGCCTATGCGACGGGCGTGCCGATGGTGGTCGTGGCCAGCCAGATCCCGCTGGAGGGCCTGGGTGCGCGCCGCAAGGGCATGCTGCACCAGCTCGATGACCAGAAGGCCTCCGCGGCCAACGTCACCAAGAGCCAGCGCCTCATCCAGCACGCCTCCGGCATTCCCTCGGCCATCCAGGACGCCTGGACCGAGGCGATCTCCTCGCCGCAGGGGCCGGTGTGGATCGAGATCCCGCAGAACGTGCTGCTCGATCCGATCATGGTGCCGCCGGTGGAAGACGCCCTGGCCGAAGCCGCGGACAACCCGCCCCGTGTGGAACTGGTGCGGGAAGCCGTGAAATGGCTCTCGACGGCGGAACGCCCCGCGATCATCGCCGGCGGCGGAACCCGGCGTGGCCGGGCCGAGAAGTCCCTCCTTTCCATCGCCGAGCAGCTGCGTGCACCGGTGATCTGCACCCCGGGCGGTAATGGCGCGTTCCCCTGGAACCACGAGCTGTCCTTGCAGTCCTGGATCGAGGACCGGTACATGACCGACCTCCTCGAGGACGCCGACGTGCTGGTGGTCATCGGCTCCTCCCTGGGTGAGGTCACCTCCAACTACTTCACCTTCGAACCGCGCGGCCGGATCATCCAGATCGACGCCGAACCGCGGGTGCTCGAATCCAACCGTCCTGGCCTGGGCATCCGAGCCGACGCCGGGCAGGCCCTCGCTGCCCTGGACGAAGCGCTGACCGAAGTCGGGGCAGCCGGCGCCGCGGTGCGGTCCTGGCACGGCACCAGCCCGGAAGAGCTGGTCAAGGAGTCCCTGGCCAAGGTCAAGGCCCGGCTCGAATCGCAGGACCTGGCCAAGGAACTGAAGTTCATGGCCGACATCCGCGAGGCCGTTCCGGACGGCATGCAGACCTTCTGGGACATGACCATCTCGGCGTATTGGGGCTGGAGCTGCTGGGACGCCCGGCAGGGCCAGTTCCACTCCGCCCAGGGCGCCGGCGGCCTCGGCTACGGTTTCCCGGCCGCGATCGGCGGGGCCGTGGGCCTGGAAACCATGGGCAAGCCGGCCCGCGTGCTCGCGGTCTCCGGCGACGGCTCCTCGATGTACTCCATCTCCGAGCTCGCCACGGCCAAGCAGCACAACATCCCGGTCACCTGGTTGATCGTGGACGACGGCGGCTACGGCATCCTGCGCGAATACATGGTGGGCGCCTTCGGCAAGGCCACGGCCACGGAACTGGCACGTCCCGACTTCGTGAAGCTCGCCGAATCCTTCGGAGTCCCGGCCCGCCGGGTGGCCCCGGAAAACGTGGGGGACGCCCTCAAGGAGGGCTTCGCCGCGGACGGACCGAACGTCGTCGTGGTTGAAACCCTGCTGAAGATGTTCGCCCCGACCCACCTGGACTGAACCCCTTCCCTCCTTTCCTTTAGCGCGAACTGGCAGCAGATGCCCCCTCAGAGCGATTCTGAGGGCATCAGCTGCCAGTTCGCGCTTGGCGTTTAAGTGACCTTCTCCCCAGTTAGTTTCCCAAAGCAACCTTTTAGGCTTATAGTTGCTTTAGGCAAACAATTGAGGTGATCCACATGTCCGTCGCTTCCGGCACCGCGACCGAGCTCGTCTACCGGATCTTCGACCTCCAACGCGTGCTCCGCTGCATCGTCACCAGCAACGTGGCCCGCGACTCGAAGGTCGGCTTCGCCCTCCAGGGCGTCCTGCGCTTCATCGGGGAGGGGGAGTCCCGGGCCACGCACCTCGCGGCCAGGCTCGGCATCAGCCCGCCGGTCCTCAGCCGGCACATCGCCGAACTCGAGGAGCTCGGCCTGGTGGTCCGGCGTCCGGATCCGGCCGACGGCCGCGCGCAGCTGGTGGCCCTCTCCGAGGAAGGCCTGGCGCAGGTGCGGGAATTCGAAGAACACCGCAGCGACAGGCTCCGCGGCTACCTCGCCGAATGGAGCGAGGAAGACGCACTCGAGGCCGGACGCGTCATCGAGAAACTGACGGACTCACTCACCCGGTCGATCCGGGACCAACATTCCATCCGGGCAAAGGCGGCCGGACCTTCCACACTGAACCACACCACAGAGGAGGCAACGAGCCTTGGCAAAGCAAACGCTTGAGAGCCCGACGGCGGCCCGCACCGCCGGGGACAGGTCACCCGCCGCGGGCGGCCCCGCACCCGTTACCGCCGCGTCCGCGTCCGCGGCGCCGATGACCCACCGCCAGATCATGGAGGCCCTGACCGGCCTCCTCGCCGCATTCTTCACGGCCATCCTGAGCAGCACCATCGTGGCGAACGCCCTGCCGACCATCATGTCCGAGCTGCACGGCACCCAGACCGACTTCGCCTGGGTGATCACCGCGGCCCTGCTGGCCAACGCCGCCACCACGCCGATCTGGGGCAAGCTCGCCGACCTCTTCGACAAGAAGCTCCTGGTCCAGCTGAGCATCATCATCTTCGTGGCCGGCTCCGTGCTGGCGGGGTTGTCGCAGACGATTCCGCTGCTGCTGGCCGCCCGCGTGGTCCAGGGCGTGGCCCTCGGTGGCCTCACCGCACTGGCCCAGGCCATCATCGGCACCATGATCCCGCCGCGCGACCGCGGCAAGTACTCCGGCTACATGGGCGCCGTCATGGCGGTGGGAACGGCTGGCGGTCCGCTGCTCGGCGGATTCATCGTGGACAGCCCGCTGGGCTGGCGCTGGACCTTCTTCGTCTGCGTGCCGCTCGCCGTCGTCGCGCTCATCCTGCTCCAGGTGACCCTGAAGATCCAGCACATCAAGCGCCCGGCCAGGATCGACTGGCTAGGCTCCATCCTGCTCACCGCGGGCGTCAGCCTGCTGCTGGTTTGGGTCTCGTTCGCCGGCAACCCGGACTATTACGACTGGATCTCCTGGCAGTCCGCTGCCATGGTGGGCGGCGGCGTGCTGCTCCTGGCCCTGCTGGTGCTGGTGGAATCCAAGGTGTCCCAGCCGATCATCCCGCTGAAGATCATCCGCGAACGCACTACCGCCCTGGCCATCCTCGCCTCGGTGGCCGTGGGCGTGGCCATGTTCAGCTCCTCCACGTTCCTGGGCCAGTACTTCCAGGTGGCCCGCGGTGCCACGCCCACCGAGGCCGGCCTGCTGACCCTCCCGATGATCGCCGGCAACCTGGTGGGCTCGGTGGTGTCCGGGCAGCTGATCAGCCGCTTCGGAAAGTGGAAGGGCTTCCTGCTGGGCGGTTCCGTGCTGCTCATCGGCGGCCTGGCGCTCGCCGGCACCATCGACCACACCACCGAACTCTGGATCACGTCCATCTATACCGCGGTCTTCGGCCTGGGGCTGGGCCTGCTGATGCAGAACCTGGTGCTCGCGGTCCAGAACACCGTCCGCGCCAAGGACATCGGCTCGGCCAGTGCCTCCGTGGCGTTCTTCCGTTCCGTGGGCGGCGCCATCGGTGTGTCGGTGCTCGGCGCCATCATGAGCAACCACGTCAAGGACCTCGCCACCGAAGGCCTCGCGGCCGCCCACATCCCGGTATCCGGCGGCTCGGACGGCGCCAGCATGGACCTCGTGGACCTGCCCGCGCCGATCCGCGAAATCATGCGCGCCGCATATGGCGATGCAACTGCCCTGATTTTCCTGATTGCCGCGGCAATTTCGGTGCTCGCATTCCTGGCCGTGCTGTTTATCAAGGAAGTCCCGCTGCGCCGGACCGTTGATGCGGCGCCCGAAAAGGAATTGCTGGCAAACGCCAGCGCCGAAGCGGGAATGCCCGTGGAAACCACCGTGCCGGACGATCCGGAAATGTTCGACGGCGGCAGCCCGGTGAGTGCGTCCCGGGAACCGGCCGAGGACCTTGACCTGGAATTCGCCCGGATCCTCACGGGCGAACGCCGGCCCGAACCGAGGCCCCGCACCGCGGAGGATATCCAGGCGGCGCAGGCGCTGCAACGGGAGCGCCGCGCGGAGCAGGCCCGCCAGCAGGATACTGCTTTGCTGGAGGTGCACGAGCGACTGGCACATACCCAGCGCTTGCTGGCGGAGCAGCTGGCAGGCCTCGGCCTGGCCCAGCGTGAACTGCAGGAGGGGCTCGCCGAGCAGCGGGCCACCGCGGCGGAGCAGTCCAGGACGGCGGCCGAACTCGCGGCGCTCCGCAAGGAACTCAAGCGCGAACGCCGCCGCCTCGAGGGCGCGGCCCTGCTGCTGGTGGCTGGCGACGCAGCGGCTCTGGCCAAGTCCTCAAAGGAACTGCCCGCCAAGGAGCACGGCCGGCACGCCAGCTGACGGCTTTCCTCCCGGCTTTCGGCTCGAAACTAAACCATATGGAGCATCCCTGCGGCGTCCGGTACGCCGCAGGGAGGATCTTTGCTTGGAGTTGTTTCACGTAGGCAACGGATTTCGTAGAGTTGGAAGGCTAATACTGTCAGCGCCTGCTGCTACTAATCTCCTTACTCATTCGCGCACCTCAATTTAAGGATCCGTGGGCATGCTTCTCACCCTGATACGGCGCTACTCCAAGCCGTATTTGCCGCAAATTCTGGCCGTCATCATATTCCAGCTGGCGTCCACCATTGCGACCCTCTACCTCCCCAGCCTCAACGCCAAAATCATTGACCAGGGAGTCTCCAAGGGCGACACCGACTACATCTGGCAGACGGGCGCGCTGATGCTCGCCGTCGCCTTCGGCCAGGTCATCACGGCCGTCGCCGGCGTGTACTTCGGCTCGCGCGTGGCCATGTCCATGGGCCGTGACCTGCGCCGCGACGTGTTCCGCAAAGTCAGCAGCTTCTCCGCCAAGGACGTCAATGCGTTCGGCGCACCCACCCTCATCACCCGCGGCACCAACGACGTCCAGCAGGTCCAGATGCTCATGCTCATGGGCCTGAACTTCATGGTCTCCACACCCATCATGTGCGTGGGCGGCATCATCATGGCGCTGCAGGAAGACCTCAGCCTGTCCTGGCTGGTCTGGGTTTCCGTGCCGCTCCTGGTGGCCGTGGTGGGCTACCTCGTGGTGCGCCTCATGCCGCTCTTCCGCTCCATGCAGAAGAAGATCGACGCCATCAATGGCGTGCTGCGCGAGCAGATCATCGGCATCCGGGTGGTCCGGGCCTTCGTCCGCGAACCGTACGAGGTCAAGCGCTTCGGGTCCGCCAACAAGGACCTCACCGAGGTTTCGGTGAAGATCGGCAACCTGTTCGTCCTGATGTTCCCGGCCATCGGCATGATCCTGCACTTGTCCACGGCCGCCGTGCTGTGGTTCGGCGGGGAGCGGGTGGACTCCGGCGAGATGGAAGTCGGCGCCCTGACGGCCTTCTTGCAGTACCTGCTGCAGATCCTGATCGCCGTCATGATGGGCACCTTCATGGCCATGATGATTCCGCGCGCCTCGGTGTGTGCGGACCGCATCGGTGAGGTCCTCGACGTCGAACCTTCCATCCACAACCCGGACGCCCCGGTCGCCCCGGCGGAGAAGAAAGGCCGCGTGGAATTCCGCGACGTCACCTTCAAGTACCCCGGCGCCGAAGAACCCGTGCTGAGCAACATCTCTTTCTCGGCCGAACCCGGCCAGACCCTCGCGATCATCGGCTCCACGGGCTCGGGCAAGACCACCCTGGTGTCGCTGCTGCCGCGGCTGTACGACGTCGCCTCCGGTGATGTGCTGCTCGACGGCGTTCCGGTCACCGAGCTGGACCGCGACGAAATCACCAGCCGCGTGGCCACGGTCCCGCAGAAGCCCTACCTGTTCTCCGGCACCATCGAGCACAACCTGCGCTTCGGCAAGACCGAAGCCACCGATGACGAGCTCTGGGACGCCCTGGAAACGGCCCAGGCCAAGGACTTCGTCGAGGAAAAGAGCGCCGGGCTCAACCGGCGGATCGCGCAGGGCGGCACCAATGTGTCCGGTGGCCAGCGCCAGCGGCTGTGCATCGCCCGCGCCCTGGTCACCCAGCCGAAGGTGTACCTCTTCGATGACTCCTTTTCCGCCCTCGACGTCGCCACGGACGCGCGGCTCCGTCGCGCCCTGAAGGACAAGACCCGGGACGCCACAGTGATCATCGTCGCCCAGCGCGTCTCCACCATCGCCGACGCGGACCAGATCCTGGTCCTGGACAACGGCCGGATCGTTGACCGCGGCACCCACGAGGAACTCCTGGAAACCTCACCCACGTACCAGGAAATCGTCGAATCCCAGCTGAGCGCGGAGGAAGTGGCATGAGCGGGCAGAACCAGCAGAAGCGCGGTTGGGCCGCGAAGGCCGAGGCCGCCAAGGCAGCGCGCGCGGCTGCCGAATCCGAGTCCGCCGAGGCGGAGAACGACGCCGCCGTGGCCGCCGCCGTGAATGACGACGACTTCGAGGAACCCGAGTACACGCCCGGCGAGGCCGACGGCGGCATGTTCGGGAACCTGCCCGCCAAGAAGGCCAAGGCGTTCTGGCCGTCGGCAAAGCGGCTCATGGGGCTGCTCAAGCCCGAAGGCACCGGGGTGATCTTCGTGATCGGGCTCGTGGTGGTGTCCGTGGTGCTCAACGTCATCGCCCCGAAGGTCCTCGGCGGCGCCATGGACGTGATCTTCGGCGGCTACATGGGCAAACGGCTGCCTGAGGGCGTGAGTCAGGAGCAGTTCACCGACATGCTCCGCCAGCAGGGCCAGGACAACTACGCGGACATGCTGTCCAAGCTCCACTTGACGGACGGCATCGACTTCCCGCGGCTGACCTTCCTGATTTCGATCGTGCTCCTGATGTACTTCGTGGCCAACATCTTCCTGTGGGCCCAGGGCTACGTCCTGAACCGGATCGTCATGAAGGTCATCAACCGCCTCCGCGACGACGTCCAGGCCAAGCTCAACCGGCTGCCGCTGAACTACTTCGATACCCGGCAGCGCGGCGACATCCTCTCCCGAGTGACCAACGACGTAGACAACGTCCAGCAGGGCCTGCAGCAGGCTTTCGCCCAGCTGGTCAGCTCGGTGCTGACGGTGCTCGGCATTGTGGTGATGATGTTCATCGTCTCCTGGGAGCTGGCGCTGATCGCGCTGATCGCGCTGCCGTTGTCGGGCATCCTGGCCGGCGTGATCGGTTCACGCAGCCAGAAGCTGTTCGCCGCGCAGTGGAAGAACACCGGCGAGCTGAACGGGCAGATCGAGGAGTCCTTCTCCGGCCATGAGCTGGTCAAGGTCTTCGGCCGTGACGCGGACATGCTGGTGCGCTTCGACGAACGCAACGAGGCCCTGTACAAGGCATCCTTCGGGGCGCAGTTCGTTTCCGGCATCATCTTCCCGGCCATGAACTTCGTCTCCTACCTCGCCTACGTGGGCATCGCCGTGGTCGGCGGCCTGCGCGTGGCCTCCGGGTCCATGAGCCTGGGCGACGCGACGGCGTTCATCCAGTACTCGCGTGAGTTCACCCAGCCGCTGGGCCAGATCGCCGGCATGGCCAACATGCTGCAGTCTGGTGTCGCCTCGGCTGAGCGCGTCTTCGAATTCCTGGACGCTGACGAGCAGGTTCCGGAGGACGCCGCCAAGCACCTGCCGGCCCGCACCGACGGCCACGTGGAGTTCGAGAACGTGTCCTTCAGCTACCTGGCTGACAAGCCGCTCATCGAAGACCTGTCCTTCAGCGCCGAACCCGGGCACACGGTGGCGATAGTCGGCCCGACTGGTGCCGGCAAGACCACCCTGGTGAACCTGGTGATGCGCTTCTACGAGCTCAACTCCGGCCGGATCACCCTGGACGGCGTGGACATCAAGGAACTGAGCCGCTCCGAACTCCGGTCGAAGGTGGGCATGGTGCTCCAGGACGCCTGGTTGTTCGGCGGAACCATCTACGACAACATCAAGTACGGCAACCTGGACGCCACAGAAGAGCAGATCATGGAGGCGGCCAAGGCCACCTACGTGGACCGCTTCGTGCGGGCCCTGCCGGACGGCTACCAGACCGTCATCGACGAGGAAGGCACCAACGTCAGCGCCGGTGAGAAGCAGCTCATCACCATCGCCCGGGCGTTCGTCTCCGATCCTTCGCTGCTGATCCTGGACGAGGCCACCAGCTCCGTGGACACACGCACCGAACTGCTGCTGCAGAAGGCCATGGCAGCCCTGCGCACGGACCGCACCAGCTTCGTGATCGCGCACCGGCTCTCCACCATCCGCGACGCCGACACCATCCTGGTGATGGAGAACGGCAGCATCGTGGAACAGGGCCGGCACAGCGAACTGCTGGCCATGCAGGGCGCGTACTACCGCCTGTACATGTCCCAGTTCGCCGGTGAAAACGCCGGGGAAGTCCCGGTGGATGACACGACGGCGGTGCACAGCTGAGCGCCTCGGACACCCTGCCGGCAGCCTCCACAGGTGGAGAGTCCGCAGCGCCCCGGCGCATCACGGTCACTGTGCCGATGCGCTGGGGCGACATGGACGCCTACGGGCACATCAACAACGTCCAGATAGTCCGGATGCTCGAAGAAGCCCGTATCGCGGCGTTCGGGCCACCCCGGGGTGCAGGACTGCCTGGTGTCGAACCGCCGGTGGCGATCTTCAACGACGTCAAGGACGGCATCATGACCCTCGTGGTGGAGCACAGGGTCCGCTACGTCCGCACCCTCGACTACCGCAACATCCCGGCGGAAGTGGAGATCTGGGTGGGTGCCGTCAAGGGGGCGAGCTTCGACCTGCATTACGTCATCAAGGATCCCGTCACGGGTGAGGAGTGCGTGAAGGCCAGCACCCATCTGGCCTTCGTCGATGAAGTAACGGGCCGGGTCCGCCGGCTCACCGCGGACCAGAAGGAACGCCTGGAGCCCTATCGGGCCTAGGCTTTCGATCAAAGCATGAACGGCCCTGCCGGCTGGATAGCCGGCAGGGCCGTCATCGTCAGTTAATCGGCAGAGCGCGTCAGTCGATGAGCAGCGCGCTGAATCGCGATTCGGCTGCGTCGAACTCGATCACGCGCACGTGCACGGTCGCGCCAACAGCGGCACCGCCGCCGCGGACGAGTCCTTGCACGCCGGACTCGGACTCAACGAAGAACCCGAACGGCTTCGCGGCTATGACGACGACGTCAATCTCGTCGCCGGCCTTCAGGAGGGTTCCGGCCATGTGGCTCACCCCCTCTCCAAGCTCAGGGTGGGGCTGCAGTGGTGCACGCGCAGCCCGGTTCCTTCCGCCGTCGGGCAGTGCGGGCTCCGGGCTCTGCCGGACCTCACGCAGGAAAGATGGTACCGGCCGGGGCAATCGATCAACAGTGGCATCTATCGACAGTGACCCCGATCGACAGGGGCGTCCCATCGACAGGGGCGTCCGGTCGACAGGGGCGTCCGGCCCCTTGGGCGCGCATGCCCGTAGAGTTTCAGCATGAAACTTGAGATCGCCGTGGTGGGCGTGCAGGGCGCCGTTGTCGCAGCCGTTGAAGGAGCAGACCGGATCGAGCTGTGCAGTGCCTTGGAGCTCGGCGGGCTGACCCCCAGCCAGGGCCTCATGGAATCCTGCCTCGAAGCCGCGGCCGATGCCGCTGTGGCTGGTGCGGCCGCGGTCGGCGTGGCCGGTGCCGCCCTGGAAATCCACCCACTCATCCGCTGCCGTCCCGGCGACTTCCGTTACTCCGAGGACGAACTGACCACGATGGTCAAGGAGATCCGTGCCCTGCTGGGCCAGGGTGCCCACGGCGTAGTGCTTGGCGCGCTCGATGCGCGCAACGGACTGGATGTCGACGCCGTCCGCCGGCTCGCCGACGCGGCCCGGGAGGCAAACGAGGATGCCGAACTGGTCTTCCACCGTGCGGTGGACGAGACGCCGGACCCGGCGGCCGCCGTCGGGCAGCTCGTGGAACTCGGCTTCACGCGCGTCCTCAGCTCCGGGGGAGCGGCGACCGCGGGCGCCGGCCTGCCCGTGTTGTCGCGGATGGTGGAGGCCGCGGAAGGGCGCCTGCAGGTGATGGCCGGCGGCGGCCTGGCGATCGCGGATATTCCGGAGATGCGGCGGGCCGGCATCGACGCCGTTCACCTGTCCGCCAAGCGGATTGTGTCCGCGCAGGATTCAGGCAGCGCCGGTGGGGGACCGGCGTCGTACATGGTCACGGACCGGGAGATCGTTGCCGCGGCCAGGGCCGCAGTCGACGCCGGGTAGCGGCGGGAGGGCCTGATGGTGCCGCGGGGCTACGGGAGGTCGACCGGTACCAGTTCCAGGCTCATGAACACGCTGTTGGGGTCCGCAGCGTAGTCGGCGAACGGCGGGCACTCGATGAAACCATGGCGGACGTAGAGCCGGCGTGCTGTGGCGAAATAGTCCTCCGATCCGGTTTCGAGGCACAGCCGCGACAGTCCACGGCCGCGCGCTTCGCACACGATGGCGGCCAGCAGCAGTCCGGCGATCCCGCGGCCCCTCGCTGCGTAGGTGGTTCGCATCGACTTCAGCTCACCCTCCCTGGTGCCGTCCGCCGCGACGGGAAATTCCTTCAGCGCACCGCAGGCCAGCAACGACCCGTTCTCGCGCGCGGTCCAGAAGGTGATCTCCGGCCGGGAAAGGCCGGTGTGGTCCAAGGCATGCACGCTTTCGGCGGGGGAGGCGGCATACATGTCCGCGAGGTGTTCCTCCAGCAGCAGGCGGACGTCCTCCTGTGCGGGATCGTCGAGGCCGATGTCGATCATGGCGCACAATCTACCGGGCTCTGATGTCGGGCATGTAAACACTTGTTCCTGTCAATGGTGCGGCACCGGAAATCCCAGTGAGTACGGTTTGCAATTCTGCTTTACAGGGGCATGCGCGGCGTCAATGATTGAAGGATTCACCAACGACGGTGAAACCCCGACGGAACGCCTTCCAGGAGCCCCAGTGACGCCAGTGCGCCCAACAGCAGTGCGCCCAACAGCAGAGCGCCAAACACCAGTGCGCCAAACCGCACCAGCCAGCACCGCACCGGCCACCGAGCGACGGAGCCGCGCAGGCCATCCCGAACTTCCCTGCGGCATCGGCGACTGGGACAAGCTGCTCTACGGCAACCACCGTTTCGTGGTGGACGTCCCGCCGGCTGCCAACCCTGCGCCGGCCGCGTTCCGTGTGGTCCTGCCGTGGCGGCGGCAGGACCCGGACCCCGCCGCGGTGGACATCATCGTGGTCTCGGCCGGCAGCGGCCGGCGGGTGCGCAACGTGCTGGTCCGAAGCGCCACCCGGGAATCCGGCGAGTTCGCGTTCGAAGCCGTGGACGGTCCGGGCAGCTACTACGTCTACTACCTGCCGTACGCGATGCTGGGTGCGGCTCACTATCCGCAGGCCCGGTACCTTCCCCGGCGGCCGACGGCGGCACCCGGGTGGGCGGCCGCCGTCGGGAAGGCTGCGGGGCAATCAGCCTGGGGCGGGGACACCGCCGAACTGCCGGAGGCGACGGCGCTGCGCTACGAGGCTGCGAGCGAACGCGACTCCTTCGCCCCGATGAACTTCACCGCCACCGAGGCCGAGCTCCAAAGCCTCTACGCCCGGCACTGCGGGGAAGCGTTCCTGTTGTTTCCCGAGGACAGGCTGAACCCGGTGTCCATGCGGGAGCGGCTCCCGGCACACTGGGCCATCGACGGGCCTGACAGCACCTTCGGCTCCACCGCCCAGCCCGGTGAGGACTATGTGGTGCAGCTCGGACTGCATGCCGTGGAAGGGCTCGACGGCGTGACGGTCCGGGTGGACGGGCCCGACGGCGGACGCTGCCTCAATACCGAAGGCACCGACCGCCTCGGCCGGCCCCTGGCCAAGCGGCTTTCCGTGGCCGCGGGCTCGGTCCAGGCTCTCTACGTGGTGCTGCCCGTTCCCCGGGAAGCGGCCGGGAGCACGGTCATGGCAGCGATCACGGTTGCCGCGGAGGGAACCGGGCCGAAGACCGTTGACGTCACCCTGGACGTGCTGCCCCTGGAGGCCGCGGATACGGACATCCTGACCGGCGGCTTCGGCGATCCGCGGTACCTGCGCCGGCTCGCCTGGCTGGATTCGACCCTCGCCCAGGACCACGGCCTCGTGGCCCCGTTCACGGCGATCACGCTCGACGCAGGCAGCCGCACCCTCGGCATCCTCGGCCGGACGCTGCGGCTCGCCCCGTCCGGGCTGCCGGAGCAACTGGTCTCCACCTTCACGCCGGCCATGACCGGAACTGACGGGCCCGCCGTCGAACTGCTCACCGCGGCCATGCGGCTCGACGTGTCCGCCGCGCAGCACCACGGCTGGCAGTTCACGGAGCCTGAGTTCACCGTTCACGGTCCGGGCAAGGTGTCCTGGACCGGCCGCTGGCGCAGCAACGAGTCAGGCCTGGCGTTGGAGCTCCGCGGGGAGCTCGAGGCGGACGGAGCGTGCAGTTTTGCGCTCCGGCTGCGGAACGGGGACAGCAAAGCGGTGATGCTCGACGACGTCGGGCTGGCGGCCGGGTTTGCCGAGGCCGCGGTGCCGCTCGCCATGGGGCTCGGCGTTCCGGGCGGCCGGCGGCCGGACTCCCTCGACTGGCGCTGGGACGTGGCCGGACGGAACCAAGATGCGCTATGGCTCGGCGGCGTGAACGCCGGCGTCCAGCTGTCCTGGCGGGACGGGGGCTACGAGCGGCCCCTCAACACCAACTTCTACCGGGAGAAACCGCTGCGGGAACCGGCGTCCTGGGCCAACCGGGTGGAGGGGGAGATACGGGGCGGCGTCAAGCTGACGACGATGTCCGGCACCGTTTCCGGGCCCGGCACGGTTTCTGAGCCAGACACAGTGCAGCTGACCGCCTTCAGCGGCGCCCGCACCCTCGCCCCGGGCGGCAGCCTCGACTTCGACTTCCGGCTCCTCCTCACCCCGTTCAAGCCGATCGACCCCGGCACACACTTCTCCCGGAGGTACTTCCACGCTCCGGCGGACCCGCAAGCGATCGCGGAATCCGGGGCCACCGTGGTCAACATCCACCACGCCACGGCACCGGCCCCGTACATCAACGATCCCTTGCTGAGCGCCGGCACCCTTGCCGATTACGTCCGGGAGGCGCACGCCCGGGGTCTGCGGGCCAAGATCTACAACACGGTGCGGGAGCTGACCTTCCACAGCCCTGAGCTGCTGCCGCTGCTGTCCCTGGGACACGAGGTCTTCAGCGACGGGCCGGGGGAGGGCCACCCGTGGTTGCAGGAGCACGCCGGCAGCGGCTACGTGTCCGCATGGTTCGCCCCCGACGTCGACGACATCGCCGTGGTGACCACGGGAGAGTCCCGCTGGGAAAACTTCTACGTCCGGAGCCTGGCCGAACTGGCGAAGACCACAGGCGTGGACGGCATCTACCTGGACGACATCGCGTACGACCGGCACACCATGCTGCGGGTGCGCAAGGTCCTCGAACGCCACTGCCCGGACCCCGGTTCCGGCCCCGGTTCCGGCCCCGAAATCGACCTGCATTCGGCCAACCAGTTCACGGCCAAGGACGGCTTCGCCTCCTCCGCGAACCTCTACATGGAACAGCTGCCCTACGTGGACCGGCTCTGGTTCGGCGAGTACTTCGACTATGACAACACCCCGCCCGAGTACTGGCTCGTGGAGCTCTCCGGCATCCCGTTCGGGCTCCTGGGTGAAATGCTCGAAGGCGGCGGCAACCCCTGGCGCGGCATGGTGTTCGGCATGACCGGCCGGGCACCCGCCGTCGACAACCGTCCCCTCTGGAAGTTCTGGCAGGACCACGACCTGGAACATGCCCGTATGACCGGGTTCTGGGACCCTGGCGCACCTGTCCGCAGCAGCCATCCGGGCATCCTTGCCACCAGCTGGTCGGGCGACGACTGCCTGGTGGTGGCGCTCGCGTCCTGGGCCGAGGAGACTGTGGACGTGACCCTGGAGTTCGGTGGAACGGAGTTCGGTCGCTTGCGCGACGGCGGCCCGGGAGGTTCCGGCGGCGGCTCACCTTCGGCGGACGTGCTGCACGCCCCTGCGATCGACGGCTTCCAGGCGGCCGCCGACTACGCCCCCGGCCAATCCATCCGCATCGCCTCCGGCCGCGGACTCCTGCTCACGATCGGATACGCACATGACTGACCCGGCCTCCCTCACCGCAGGCAACATCAGCTTCGGCACCATCACCCTCGACGTCGCCGATCTCGGCCCCGAGAGCCCGCTGCCCCCGGTCGCGGCCGGCATCCACACGCCCTACCGCGTCGGCATCGGTGTCCCGGATGAGCTGAAGGCCAGGGCGGCCTACGGCTACCCGCCCAACATCTACCCGTACACCATCCAGGACGGCTACTCCCGGGAGCGGCAGACCCGCGAGCTGCCCGCCGTCATGCTGGAAAACCGGCACCTCAAGGCGACGGTCCTGCCCGGACTCGGCGGCAGGATCTGGGAACTGCTGGACAAGGCCACCGGCAAGCAGCTCCTGCACAGCCCGCGGACCATCCAATTCGCCAACTTCGCGCTGCGCAACGCCTGGTTCGCCGGCGGGCTCGAATGGAACATCGGCACCCGTGGCCACACGCCCACCTCCTGCATCCCCTGGCACACGGCGCTGCTGACGGCCCCGGACGGCCAACAGATCCTGCGGATGTGGGAGTTCGAGCGGCTCCGCGGCGTGGTGGTGCAGGTGGACCTCTGGCTCCCGCCGGACTCCCGGGTGCTGTTTTCCGCCGTCAGGCTCCGTAACCCGGACCCGGACGAGGTGCCCATGTACTGGTGGAGCAACGCGGCCGTGCCGGAGACGCCGGACACCCGCGTGATCGCCCCGGCCAGCACGGCCTACGGCAGCGACTACGAAACCGACATCCAACGGGTCACGCCCACTGACCACGAAGGCGCGGACGCCACCTGGCCTGTCCGCAATGCCCACGCCGCGGACTACTTCTTCGACATCCCCGAAGGCCACCGGCACTGGATCGCCGCGGTGGACGCCGACGGCGACGGGCTGGCCATGTTGTCCACGTCCAGGCTGCGCGGCAAGAAGCTGTTCGTCTGGGGCCAGGGCGACGGCGGGCACAACTGGCAGGAATGGCTGAGCCCGGGTGCCGGAGTGGGCTACGCGGAAATCCAGGCCGGGCTGGCCCAGACCCAATTCGAGCACCTGCCCATGCCCGGCGGCGCCGAATGGAGCTGGGTGGAAGCCTACGGAAACGCCGGGCTCGACGCCGCGGCCGCCCACGGCGACTGGGACGTCGCCGTCGACCATGCGCAGTCCAGGCTCGCCGGGCTCGCGGACCAGCAGGCCCTCGACGCGGCGCTCGCCTTCGCGGCGTCCCTGGCCGACACGCCTCCGCAGGACCTGTTGCTGGCCGGCACGGGCTGGGGCGCCCTCGACGAAGAGTTCCGCCGCGCAACTGGTGCGGCGCCGCTGGACAGCGGCGGAACCCCCTTCGCCGCGGACACCATCACCGCGGACCAGGCGCCCTGGCTGGAGCTGCTCCGCCAGGCAGTTCCCGACGCCGGCAGCCCCCTCGACTTCCCCGCTTCCGGGAGTTTCGTGGCCGGGCAGGTGTGGGAGCGGCTGCTCGAAGGTGCGGCGGGGGCCGAGGCCCGCTTCCACGAGGCGACCCTGAAGCACGCCCGGCAGGACCTCACACTGGCGGAAAAGCTGTACGTCCAGGCACTGGTCCTCGATCCCGGGCACGCGCTGGCGCACCGCGGCCTGGGCCTGCTGCTGCTTGCCACCCACCGCGTCGACGCCGGCCTCGCCGAGCTCCGTGCGGCCTGCGCTGCAGACCCGGCAGGCGTGAAGCTGCTGGCCGAAGCCATGACCCTGCACTTGGCTCACGGGGAACCCCGGGCCGCACTCCTGCTGGCGGAACAGGCGCCCCGGGAGGCCACCGCCGCCGGGCGCAATCGCTTCCTCGCCGCCCGGGCCTTGGCCGGCAGCGGCAGGACGGACGACGCCGTCGCGATCTTGAAGGAAGGGGTGGAAATCCCCGACCTGCTTGAGGGCGACAACGCGATTTCCGAACTTTGGCTGCAGCTCTGTCCGGGGGAGGAGGTTCCCGGGAACTACCGCTTCAGCATGCATTAGCACGGTGGCCTGAACACCGGGTGAGGGGCCGCTGGGAGCAGGACCGGGCCGTGAAATGCCCAGCCAAACCATGTAAGTTTGCTAAGTGACTCCCGCCAGCAAGTCGACTGTTTCCCGTGCGCCCGGAATCTCCAAGGAAATCGAGGACGCCGCGTGGTTCGTGCTGGGACCTGCCCTGCAGGGCAAGCGTTCCGCCCTCGACGGGCACACCCACACGTGGACCACCGAAGCTGCCACGGAACTGCTCGAGCGCCTGGAGCGCGGCGTCGAGGACAGCAAGGCGCCGATGATGACCAACCTCCGGCGGAACCTTGAGGGGGCCAGCCGCGAGGCGCGGCTCCTCGCCGTCGAACTGCTGTTCCTGCAGTCCCTGCCGCTGGCCCATGAGGTCAAGTCCCTGAAGGTCAAGCGCGCCCGCGTGGCCGAGGCCGCATCCTGGCTGGAACCGCCGCTGCAGTTGCCGGACGAGCTCTACCGGGACATGACCGACCACGGCGTCATCCGGGACCGCACCGCCGAATTCAACTGGACCATCTGGGACCAGCTCGGCTGGCTGTGCCGCTTCGTCGCGCAGGTCGACAAGCAGCCGACGGCGGTGGTCGCCAAGGCGCTCGCCGACCCGCTGGCGTTCCACGAGCTGGCCGCCGGAACCCCGGAGGACCAGCCCGCCATCCGCCGCAGCATCGAGTATTTGGCATGGCCGGGCTATTTCGAGCCGGTCGTGGCCGACGTGGAGCGCCGCGAGATCAGGGACGCCTTCGCCTCCCTGGTGGGCGGTGCCAAGGGCGACACCGAAGAGGACATCACCGCGGACATCCACCGCATCCGCCTGCACCTGGACGAACAGGCCGGCCAGCGCACCGACTGGTACTCCCGCCAGCTCGTGGGCCAGTGGCGCAAGGTGGGCGATCCCGGCCGCCGGGCCTGGCTGATGCGCACCCACCACGACTCCGCAGAGCTCCTCGCCGCCTGGCAGGACGAGGAAAAGGCGACCCTCGACGTCGAGCACTTGCGCGAACTGCAGCCGGGCGTCGCCGCCGGGCTCGTCCAGCGCGTGGTGGACGAAGACTGCAAGCACCTCGGGTACGTGGAACGCGAAGACATCAAGACCGCCGTCTTCGCATTCCTGACCGTGATGAAGCCCGGTGACCTGGCCCTGTTCCAGCACGCGGGATCGGTGCGGATCGGCGTGGTGCTGGGCGAGGCCGAACACGACGGCGGGAAGCGCCAGTTGCGCCGCAAGGTGCGCTGGTTCGAAGAAAGCCACCCCATCGCCGAGGCGCCCCGGCACGTGCAGCGCCAGCTCTCCACGCCCGGAATCGTCGTCGACGTCACCCGGGTGATGAGCCTGCTGCAGGCCCTGCTGCCCGCGGAAGCGGAGTCCGACGGAGAGGACACCGGCGCCCCCGAGACCGCCGTCGAGCCTGTCCTCGAAGGCTTCCGCCCGCTCAGCGAGGACTTCGCCGCGTCCCTGCACATGGAGCTGGAACCGCTGCAGGAAATCGCCGGGCTCCTGGAAGAGAACCGGCAGCTGGTGCTCTACGGTCCGCCCGGCACCGGCAAGACCTACCTGGCCAAGCACCTGGCCGCCGCACTCGCCGGGGACAGCACGGACGAGCGCGTGAAGCTGGTGCAGTTCCACCCCTCGTACGCCTATGAGGACTTCTTCGAGGGCTACCGGCCGGACAAGACCGACGACGGACAAGTGTCCTTCAAGCTTGTAGCCGGGCCGCTGCGCCGCTTGGCGGAAGAAGCGGCCAAGCCGGAGAACGCGGCCAAGCCCTACTTCCTGATCATCGACGAAATGAACCGGGCCAACCTGGCGAAGGTGTTCGGCGAGCTGTACTTCCTGCTCGAATACCGGGACGACCGGATCTACCTGCAGTACAGCCCCAACGAACCCTTCAGCCTGCCGGACAACCTGTACATCATCGGCACCATGAACACTGCGGACCGCTCGATTGCCATGATGGACGCCGCGATCCGCCGCCGTTTCGCGTTCGTTGAACTGCACCCGAAGGTGGAACCGATCAGGGGCACCCTGCGGCGCTTCCTGGAGGCCCGCGGCCTGGATACGCTGAACGCCGAGCTGCTCGATGCCCTCAACGAGGCGATCGACGACTGGGACCGGGACCTGATGATCGGCCCGTCCTATTTCATGAAGGCCGCCGCGCAGACCCCTGCCGGCCTGCGCCGGATCTGGAAGTACGAGCTCATGCCGCTGCTCGAGGAGCACTACCACGGGCAGCTGAACCGGGCGCAGGTGGAAGAGCGCTTCGGGCTGGATCAGCTGCTGGGACGCCTTGCCTCCCGCTGAGCAGCGGCTCGATACCAAGCGCGCCGAAGGCAACCGCCCTGTGGCGATCCCGCCTCGGCCTCGGCACGCTCCCGGGGTACGGCACATCGTGCTGGACGAGCAGTCCCGGGGCGTCGTGGAACGCCTCGACGCGGACACCGCCGCCTTCCTCAACTCGAGCGGGCTGGCGAACGCCGCACCGATGGGCATGGGACTGTACCGCATCGAACCGAGCGGCAAGGTGGGCTCAGTGCGCACCCCCACCGTTCAGTTCGAGGTGCGGCCCAAGGACCGGTTGGGCCTGCAGAGGCTGCTGTTCCTGCTCAGTTATGCGGGGGACCAGGGCTTCCGGGAAGACTCGGTGGACGCGGTCGAACACCAGGACCTGTGGAGTGCCCTGGCAGAATCGCTCGCCCAATTGGCCGAACGCGCCCTCGTCCGCGGGCCCATGCAGGGCTACGTGACCGTCGAGGAATCCCTGCGAACCGTCAAGGGACGCATCCGGATCTCCGAGCAGATCGCCCGCCGGCCCGGCCTGCTGGTGCCCTTGGAAGTGTCCTACGACGAGTTCAGCGAGGACATCCCCGAAAACCGCATCCTGAAGGCCGCGCTGGCCCGGATGGGCCAGGTCCCCAGCGTCCGTCCCGAGGTGCTGAGCCGCCTCCGCCGCCTGGGTGGAAAGCTCGACGGCGCCACGCCCCTGGTGCCCGGCGCGCCCCTGCCGCACTGGCAGGCAAGCCGGATGAACCTTCGCTTCCACGCCGCCTTGCGCCTGGCGGAAGTGATCCTGCGGAATTGCTCGGCCGAAGCGGGCGACGGCAAGCAACGCAGCGCCGCCTTCGTGGTGGACATGTCCTCGGTGTTCAAGGAGTTCGTGGGCGTGGCGCTGCGCGAGGCCATGCGGGTCCACCCCGGCGAAACGCGGATGCGGTACGGAGCCATGCTCAACGAGGCCGTCCGGGACTCGGACCGGATCACTGTCCGCCCGGATGCCGTGCACTTCCTGGGCGGCCGGCCCGTGGTGGTCTACGGGGCCAACTACTCGGCCGGCGCGGACACCGGCGCCTCCCCGAACGCAGACCACTACCGGATGCTCGCGTACTGCACGGCGCTGCAGGTCCCCACGGCGTGGCTGGTCTACGCGGGGCAGGGCGAGATGAAGCTGCGGCGCATCCTCAACACCGACATCGACGTGGTGGAGTACCCGCTGGACCTGTCCAAGCCGCCCGCCGACATCCTCGCCTCAATGGCGGACCTCGCACAACAATCCTGGGGAGAAGTGGTTCGTCAGGCCCGGGGATGAGGCCCGCCGGCGGGCCCGCCGCTGCCTGCTTGCGCGAGTGTTCCGTGCTGGCTCCAAGAGGTCTAGCCTGAGAGCAGGCTGCTGCGGATGGAGGCAACGATGGGCGGCATGAAGAAAAAGAAGAAGTCCTGGAAAGACATGACTCCCGGGCAACGCCGGGTCACGATCGTGGCCGGCGTCCTGGAGTTCGCGTTGATGCTCGCGGCGCAGCGCAGCATCTCCAAGACACCCGCGGAACAGATCCGTGGAAGCAAGGCCCTCTGGCGGGCCGCCAGTTTCATCAACTTCTTTGGCCCTGTGGGGTATTTCCTCTTCGGACGGCGCAAGGGCACCGCAGCCCATTCGGCCTGAGCGGACCCGGGATCACCGCCGCCGGGCGCGGCTGTCGTTTGGCTTGCCGCCGCTAGGCGGGCATCCGCACGGTGAACGCCGTTCCTTGCCCGGGTGTGCTTTCCAAGGTGATGGTGCCGCCGTGGGCTTCAACGATGGCTTTCGTGATGGGCAGGCCCAGACCGATTCCGGGGATGATGCTGTTGCGGACCTCGCGCGCCCGGAAGAACCTGGCAAACGCTTGTTCCTGTTCCTCGGCCGTCATGCCCATGCCGCTGTCCCTGACTCGGCACACCACCTCGCTGTCTTCCCGCCATGCGGCCACCTCGACCTCGCCGCCGTGGGGGGAGTACTTGATCGCGTTCGAGATCAGGTTGTCCAGCACTTGGGTAATCCGGGATGAATCCGCGCGGGCCTTGAGGGTGTCCGGCACGTCCACGGAGAAATGGACTCCGGCTTTCGCTGCGCGGGGGGCGGCGGAGTCGATGCTTCGGCGCACCAGTTCCGCCAGGTCCAGCGCCTCGGCGTGGACGGACAGATGGCCGGAGCGGACCGCGAGCAGGTCCGAGACGAGGGTCAGCATCCGCTGGGCGTTGCGCTGAATCACGTCGAGTTGTCCCCGGATGGCTGGATCGAGTTCCTTCGCATCCAGGACGAGGTCCAGGTACCCCAGGATGGATGTGAGCGGTGTCCGGAATTCATGGGACACGCTGGCCACGAAATCGTCCTTCGCGGCCATGGCGTTGACCAGTTCGGTGACGTCGCTGAAGACGATGACCGAGCCCGCGAAGTTCTCCTGTTCGTCGCGCATCGGCCGGGCGCTGGTGCTGAAGGCACGCTGCTCCGGTCCGGCGCCGATCCAGACCAGCTGGTCGGTGAACTTCTCCCCGAGGACCGCCCTCCGCACGGGGCGCTGATCGACGGGTATCGGCGTCGTCCGGTCGTCTCCGAAGACCAGGAGCTGGGACTCGTTGGGGTCCGCGACGCCGGCGGGAGTCGCCAAGTGGTGGGTGCGGCGCTGGCGGGGGTTCATCAAGATGTCGTGCCCGTCGCCGTCGACGGCCACCACGCCCAGGGGGAGGGCGTCCAGGACGGTGTCCAGGAGTCGCTCATGGTGGCGGCTGGCCTCGAACGCGGCGTTGAGTGCCACATCCTTTTCTTCGAGCGTCTTCTGCTGGCGCATCATGCTCGTGGTGACCACGCTGACCGAGACGCCGATACCGAGCATCAGGATCGGGAACAGGAACGGCCGGCTGAGATCCTGTGGGGTGATGTCTCCGCGGAGGAACAACGGCACCCAAACCACGCCGAGGGGACCCAGGAAGCACATCACCACGGCCAACCGCGGGTAGAGGCCGGAGGCTGTCAGCCAGATCACCGGGAGTACCACCAGCACGCCGAGCCCGCTGAGTGCCTCCTGCCCGCCTTCGTGGCCGAAGGTAATGGACACCATGTCGAGGATCGGGATCACCAGGAAGCTGGGGAACGGCAATCGGTGCCAGGGAACCGCGAAGCAGACACCCAGGAGCAGGGCCTGGCTGATGAGGAAGGTCCGGAAGAGCGGGTTGTCCAGCGTGTCCGGAAAAAACAGCAGCATCAGGAGGGCCGTGATGGCCGCCGTTGCCGACAAGGGAATCTGCGTGAGGACCACCCGCATCCGCAGGGTGTGCTCATGGAAGGCGCGCTTGAGGAACGGCGGTTTCGCGGCGCCTTCGGCGTTCGGGCGTGTCACCTGACCTCCGGGTATTCGGCTGGGGTGGCGGCTTATGGCCCAAGCCTATCCATCGGCGGCTATACTTCTGGGAAATCGAGTGGCTGGGGGCTGCGATGGATGATGCGCGCGTTGGATTGGTGATCGAAGACGACCAGGACATCCGCGGGCTCGTCGAGGCCGTGCTGACCCAGGCCGGCTTCCAGGTCCACCTGGCAGCCACCGGAAGCGCCGGCCTGGACGCCGCGAGGGACCTCGATCCGGACATCATCACCCTGGACATCGGCCTGCCGGACATCGATGGCTTCGAGGTGGCCCGCCGCATCCGCGAATCCTCGGACGCGTACATCGTCATGCTGACCGCCCGCACTGACGAGATCGACACCCTCCTGGGCCTGAACTCCGGCGCCGACGACTACCTGACCAAGCCCTTCCGGCCCCGCGAGCTGCGCGCCCGCGTGGAAGCGATGATGCGGCGGCCCCGTTCGGCGTCGAACGTCAAGGACGGGGAGCTGCCCGACGGCGTGGCAGTCCTCCGCCACAACGGCCTGGCGGTTTCCCCGGCGACCCGCTCGGCCGTCCTGGACGGCGCGGAGCTCCGCCTGACCCGCAGCGAGTTCGACCTGCTGCTCGCCCTGCTGGAGACCGGCCGGTCCGTGCGGTC